>Ga0065711_1036857_pt1 | contig 20489 bp, 16 predicted proteins | sample Hoacrofraction12_FD_59098 | JGI IMG/M metagenome (GOLD analysis project Ga0065711, IMG submission 59098) | Hoatzin crop microbial communities from Cojedes, Venezuela - Epithelial fraction 12 v2 (version 2) | ecosystem: Host-associated > Birds > Digestive system > Esophagus > Crop | place...
GTGCAGCATCCTACCCCCAGCCTGCCGGTCCTCCCTGCGAGCCGTCTGGACCAGCGCTCCCCGTACCGCTCACCCCTTCCGGGGAAAAGCCCCAGGCCCACAGGCCTGCTGTGATCAGTGTCCAGGCTCGTTCGGTTTGGTACCTCGTCCCTGCCAGCGGCCAGCAGCAACCACCCAGGCAAGCGTGCAGGGACACTTCTACTGTGTAACCTCCCAGCTTCCAGCAGCTTGCAGCTCAAAGGCTTCCTGAACCAGTCTGCATCTCTGTGTTTTGTAGGCTTTGATATGTTTTTCTTCTCTGAACTGATCAAAATCCTTTTTGAACCTACAGAAATTTTTGGCATTATCCTGGAATAGCAAATTCCAACATACTGTGTGAAAGATTACCTCCTTCTGTTTGCTTCTCTATAGTTTTAACTGTTTAATTTTATTTCTCCTGTTTATTATATTACAGTTAATAGGGAGTAATTATCAGCTGTTCAGCTTCTCCCGAGACTTATGCTTTCACCGGCTCATAACCCCCTCTTTCGGTTCCTTTCTAGGCCGCAGACCTGTAGCACACCTAGTCCCGCCAAGTACGCGAGCTTTTCTTAATCTTTGCTCATCTCTGTGGCCCTGTCACACCTTTTGTTAAGTCTGGTGTGGTTTTGTTTGACAGCTACAGGGTATTCAGCTGATGTTTCCTTAAACCTACCTACAGCAACACCAAGAACCTGCATAAGCAGGGCAGAACATGTCACTGAGTTGTGGTATCGGGACTGGCTCTCTGTGTTACTGTGCATTTATCCATATTAAATGTCATCTTGCTGTACTACTGCCCACTCATACAGTGGCATGCAATTACTGTGCAACTCTTTGCAGCTGGCTTTTTTTAATTATCTCTAATAATTTAATAATCACCAGTAAAACTTTTCACTTTATGATCTTTAACAAATTATTTACGAGCATACCTAATATTACGTTGCAGCACAGATCCCTAAGAAACTCTGCTTGTCATCTTTCTGCATTGCAAAAACGGATCCTCCTTTGTCTCTTATTCTACGGCCAGTTAGTGCCCCACAGAAGGACCTTTTCGCCTGTGACCATCATGAAAGTTTCCATGAACCCCAGCTCTGTCAGGCAGATCGCTCCTCTCCACATGCTCGGTGACTTTTTCAGAATGACCTAACAGGCGCACGAAGGCAGCGTCCCACCCCAAACGCTGCTGACTCTCTCCTGCTATTTTACATTTGCCCATGCGCTTACTGCTGTTGCCGTTTCTGCCAAGCTGTCTGCAGAGGTGGACCTGCTGGACGGTGGTTCCCAGGTTCCCTCCTAGAGCCCTTCCCAAACTGGTGGAACCGTCGTCACCCGCCACTCCTCTCCGTAAACAGCACTTTGTTACCGCAGGCAGCACCTCAGCATGTCCTTACTTTGGTCTCTGCGGCCGCTGAACTCCTAGCAGTTTGGTGCTGCCTGCTCTAACGGCGTTGCTCCACAGCCATCTTCTGCAGGGCGCTCTGCCGAGGCGAGCACCCCCTCGGGCTCTCCGCCGAGGCGAGCACCTCCTCGGGCTCTCCGCTAGCGAGCACGGAGGCAAAGGCCTCAGCCAGCGTTACTGCCAGGACCTCTTCTCAGAGCACTCCTCTTACATGCCTGTCATCAAGCGATGCTGCAAGGCTTCTTGCTGTCTGATGTGTTTGAGAAACACGCATGATCTTCTATACCTCACAGTCTTCTCTTGATTGTCGTCTTATGATGTTATATTTAACTTCACAAATCTATGTTTTTCTCTCCTTTCCTCAGTTGGGCACAATCTAAAATTTGGAGATATAACCTTTTACTTAAGGAAGTTTGTTGTTTACCCAGGGTTCTTTGCTCTTTTCAAAGGTTCTTTCAAATCAGAAATATACCCTTAAATTCTAATACAGTTTTGATAGATAATATCTACCCTGCCTGCATACAGTCTGACTCCTCTTTTTAATTACCTTTTCTACCAGCTTTCTCAGTTTCGTGTAGTTCTTCAGTCGGAAAGTCCTACAACGGATCTCTGTCTGCACCCGTAAAGGTGTTCAGTCTGAGTGCGTTGGGTCACTGTGTGACCTTCAGAGTGACCTTTAAAAACACCCATTTCAGTATTCTTCATTCTAAGCAGCGCTGGCTTGGGTCTTGACTTAAAAATAAGAAGAGGCTCTGCTGCTCCAGTCTCTCCATACACAACTGACAGAGGAATTCATGTTTTAGATCCTGGAACATTTTTATTTCTCTGTAAAGTATCATGCATGGTTTTTAGGTTAAGTATAAGATATGGGCAATGTCATCAATTGTGTACTCCATTACCATGCTGAATGCGTTATAAGACTGAAAAACAGATCAGAAGCTGTTGTTGATGCTATTGCCCTTCTAGTAGTCAGCCTGAAGCTCAGTTATCTCCCTTTTTGAATTTCCACATGAAAGGCTTTTCTACTCCTAAAACAGACAGCTAGTTTCTACATTTTTAGCTGCAGAGGATTCATAGCCTGATTTAGAAAACAGGTGAAATAAACAGCTCACCAGATAAGTCCCCCACTCTTCCAGCATCTGCTGCAGGCAGGAAGATGCATCTACCCCCCCGGCAGGACAGCGCTTGAGAACAGAGGGCATGCCATGACTGTCCACACACCGTCCTTCTGCCCAACCACACCGGCAGGGGCACAGCACTGGCCAAAAACTTTACGAGAGAATATGCAGGACTTCTGTGAATGACTGCCATACACCTGCTAACAATCCAGCTTCAAGTTTCGGAGTAACAGCAGGCTTTTTTCTTATCAATTTCCTTTTATTTTTCATCAGAGTGCAGCACGCAGGCAGGTGACCCATTCATTACGACCAACCACTGCGAAATGGCAAGCCTGCTTTTGCCAATTTAAATAGTCAAGTCACAAGTGAGGGCAAACATTATGTTCAGCATGGAGCCAGGTAAAGTCCTGGGGGCAAGCCCGCGGTTACGGACTGAAAATATAGCATGCTCAAGCCAGTATTTATTTGAAAACTCTGCTGGTCTCCTGCATCTCATGGCAAATGCGTAACTTGTATATTGGGAGACAGTTACTCAGCTGCTGTGATAAATCTTGCCCAAAAGTCATTACTTGCCACTGTCATGCCTTAACAGGCTGTGCCTCAAAGCTATGATTTTGTGCAGCCACATTCTGTTGTCCCTTGCGTTATTAATAGATTTCCTAGGCCACCTGCCTTTTTAATCCCTGGGCCTCTTTTGGTTTTTTGGGTTTTTGTTTTTTTTTTTGCTATAGCACAACCTCTTTTAGCCCCTCCTAGCCCATTACACGTTGGCTGTTTGGGAGTGAGAGCACTGACAAACACAATCCCTTGTCAACAGGCCTGCAGCTTTCTCTAAAAGGGACTTTTGGCTGAAGATTTGGTACTTACAGCATTAGGAGGGCTGCCCTGCTAAATATGTCTTTTCTTAGCACGTGTGTCCTATTAAAGCTGGTGTACCACCTTGAGAACTGGCACAAATCCACTCTAACACATGGGCATGGTGGTACACTCTGTATAAGCTTGAAACATGTTTGGTAAGGGTAGGATTCCAAGCCCAGGACACCGCAATGATATTTTTGGCTGGCATACCCACAGTGAAAATCCCAAGCCAGCGTTTCCAATGTTCACTGACCTCCAGCACTCAATTTTAGGCATCTCATGTCTGATTAACAGAGATAGCAAGAATTCAGCAGTTCCAGTTTACCTCGACGCCCCTGAGCCATACTTCTGCTGATGCAGAAAGGCTGAGCAGTAGCTTCCTTTCCTCCCCGCTATGCAGGAGCTGGTCTGCAACACTTGGGACAATATACACAAGCTGTCTGCAGCGAAAGTTGCCTTTCGCTGCTGAGAATTCAACAATAAACAATGTTTATACGGCCAAACGTGACCAGCTCTGGGCTCTGGCCAAATGGAAGGAGGAATGAAAGAAGGAAGGAAGAGAGGGGTCAGCTCGAGTTCTGCAGCCTTGCCCATGGGAAGAGGGACGCATGAATTTAGGTCTCATGGAAGTTTCCAGATCGTTGCCTGTATTGCTCATTCTCTGCAGGATTATCAGTGAGGAAATTTGCACTGTTTGAACTTGAGCGATGGTAAAAGGCTGCAGTGTAGGTTATTTCACTTCCAAGCAGAAGTCCAGACAGGCTAATTCCCTTATTTTCAGAAATGCTTAGTCTTGTACTGTTGGGCACCTGATACAGCTTCCCTATTCACAAGCCTCTTTCAGCAAGCACCTTCTAAAATTCCCCTCTCCAGACATTTATGGAAGGAGACCTTACCGTGTTCAAGCTGGGAAGCTCTGGGAAGAAGCACAACCTCTCCTCTATCATTCTTGCTCCAAACAGTAACCAGCAAAACCACCAATCCGTCCCATTTGGACTCCATATCAGTCATGCATATCACATGTTTTAGGGTAGAGACCTCTCCCTCTGTTTTGGGTTTCATAACATCAGTGTTTGTATTGCAGATAACAATTATTTCTCCTACTGTGTCTGTAGGGTACTGAATGGCTTCTCCCATTCTAAATGCCAAGTGGCAGCACAGTAGCTTTGGACAGGCTTATCCAAGCTTCTGTGAGTCCTCCTCCTACTCCTGGGTGGTTTTGAAAGCAGAAGGACAGCTTTTTCTCTAGGCTAATTCATTCTTTGTCTTCTAGGCTAAGGTAATTAGATTGCACAGCAAGTGCACTCGTGTTTTTTGCTCCCACCACCACCCAGATCAAGGGATGAAACCAATGTGTGCTGCAGCGCCTTTTCATCCCACAGGCTTGGGTATCCTTCCTAACGCAGGTCCTGAGCATGAACAGCAGTGCGGGCTGGGGTCTCGTCTTGGCACGGGGCTGGGACAGGCTGTGGTGCACACCCAGGGCCCTCAGGCCTGTCTACGCAGTCAGGGTGCCTGTGCTGGAGGGTTTTGCCTGCAGTACACCAGACCCAGGACGAACCCGCAACTAGAGCAGAAGAACAACAGTTCCACCAAAGTAAACAGAGCAGTGGTAGTTTGTATCAGGTGCTAATCTGGCCCATGGTGTCACTGCTCTGCACATGTACACTCACAGTGAGTTTGCCGTAGCACAGTGTGTGTCCGTACGAATACCAGAGGGTCACGCAGCTATTACCATTACTTTTTGTACACTGGATTGCATTACTTTTTGAAATCACAGAAGGTGCCGTAGGAAGAGTCATTACCCTCAGCGTATCACATATGCTAACATCTTCCACCTGACCTTCACTACTTCTTGGTCTCCGACGACGGTTATGGTATCAACTGGTCAGCATGGACAGGGACTCCAAACCAGCAGAGAGGTGGGATAACAGTCCCACTAAAAACTCAGACTGGAGATTATACCAGGAATTAGAAACAGCAAACAGGGAGCGAAGAACGGCAGTACGGTGTACACCAATGCACACGGTGTTACTTAAGTAAAAGGTAAGCTGGATGCAGGTGAGAGAACATGAACAGATTATCCTAAGAGTCAGTAACTTTTGTTTCTTACCTTTTGAATTATTAAGAAATACTCTGCCTTTAGTCACCTTTTCCCCGACATGGCTTCCAGCTGTGTTTTTGTGTGCAAACCGCACCTGCTGTGAACTCTCTGAGGTATTTTGGACTGGCTCTGCCTACAGCAGCAGAGAGAGGGTGGTGATTCACTGCTGCGCCGCTGGCTCACAGATCGTACCTCTCAGCTGCTCTGTGTCGAGGGGCCTGCTTTCGGCTGAGAGCATGTCTGCCTCCATCCACACATATCTGCTGGCATCTTATTTTCACTACTCTAAACCACTCGTGTGACAAACACAAAACTCAGGTGTCAGGCAATGTTATTTACGCTTATCCTACACCCTCTGCACTTTTGCCTTATCCCTGCAGTCCTTTATCTTGTCTCCATCAGTAATGATTACTGCATACATTTCAAAAAGGGCCATTAAAACACCGAGGTGAAAAGATGCCCCAGAGTGGGGGAAGACAGCCAGCACACCGCTGTGCCTCACCACTGCACCCCTCTCAGAGGAGACCAGACCTACAGCGCTGAGCCGAGGCTCCCAGACTCTTCCAGGCATTACATACAAAGGTGTCTGGCTTGTCTTTCTTACTTCTTTCTTTTTGTTAAAATAAACTAGCATAAAGAGCAAATCACAAAGGAGAGGGACACTTAAAAATTCTACTTTATAACTACACCAACATGAAAGTTAAATACAAACACTCATGTACTGTTACATGAGAACCTATTGACATAACTCAGGAGATTTATACATATTTTAGTATCTGACATTTTTTTCTTAACCAAAATCAATTCAACTGTCTTTTAAAGCTCATTTACAACCACTGAAATTTTTTATTTTAAGAGCTTTTTTATAACTGAAATTTTTTATTTTAAGAGCTTTTTTATAGCAGAACTGCCCCTTACTACCAGGCAGTTCGGTTTATTGCTGACACCAAATGAAGAGCTGTTGTAGGGGCTGTGCATGCCGACACTCAGAGAGCAAGGGTGCTGGCGCCAGGAGCGGCCTGTAGCAGCACACCGGCTCATTTATGCAAAGCGGTACCAAGCAGTGTTTGGTAATTTCAGAGCACGTGCATGTGGATTCAACACTCCACATGTTAATAAAGGCCAGCTACGTATGTTCTGCCAAGTCAGTGACATGATGTGCATGGCGAGGATGGAGCCAGAGAGGAGCTGCAATCAAACTGCTGCGAACGGCACCAGAAGGAAAGTCCTGGTCAGCAGCCAGGAGGCAAATGGGGACTTGCTAAAAGGCTTTGTAGCAAGCCTGAAGGGCAAAGCACCTATCATCTACAAATAGTAGTGACTGTACTGTTCATTCACGTGGTACTGGGTTCTCACTGGTACTGAGCTCCACTATTTCTACGAAAAGTCCAGGTTAGGTGAATGCAAATATTCAGGGAGTCATGTACATCCTGATTTATCTGATGGGATTTTCTACAAGTCTTGTCTACCCGTATCTGATTTTTCATCTTATGTTGTAGCTGTTATAGATCCAGTACTCAGCAATGTTACAGACATTTCCATCCACTCTTTTGCTGAATTGTTTAGGATTGCCTCTGACCAAACTGACATTTTGCACACACATGCACACACACTCACTCCATTTTAACACCATTACATTAACCCATTAGAAATGGTGTTTCCCACTTCGTTAGTGCAGGCAGTCTACTAAGGAATGTAGAATATAGTGGCATTTCTTCTGTGAGAAATGTAGAGATTGATGGGGAAAATCGTTGAAGCTGAAGCTACGAAAGGCTGATTACATAATCCAACCCTCCTCCTAGAGCATGCCAGTTTCTATTAATAATGAGATACATTATTAGGGCTATGCCTACTTTTTAAATATCATCTTTATAAAGGCAAACTTGTTTGCTTACCTTAAATTCAGATGACCTCAGGAATTTGCTTCTAGTAGAATTCAAGGCAGGTCAGTCAACAAATGGATCTTCTCCACAATCTTTGGTATTCTCACAGCACAGTCGTAGCCCCATCTGATCACGCCTGAAGTTTCAGGAGGAGCAGCAGTGATCCCCAAACCGACCTTTTAGACCCTTTAAAATGTGACAAACATACAATTAGTAACAGGCAAACTACTTCAAGGGGATATGTCAAGAAATTTCAGCCCCACCATCTTTTTGCCTGTCATAACGAGAGAGTTTTGCTCTCCCTCTCTCAAGACTAGCAATGACCTTTACCATTTCTGGGCCTTCATTTTGTGTATGTTAATTAAGACAATGATAACAGAGGCTCTGGGGCATTTCCAAGGCACATGGAGGTCTTCAGGTGAGAAGTCTGAGACAGAAATTAAAATCTTTATTAGTGTTCTCTACAGTTTCTAATGTTTGGCTTTCTGTGTCATGGAGAAACCAGCCTTTTCTCTGTCTTCTATCTCGGCCGTCTAGGCCTGCCTGACACACCTCCTGCAGCAGTGCTTGGATTTGTACGTTCAGCTGCTGCCTGCGGAGAAGTCAATGATCTGAGAAAGCCTGAGGACTTTATTCAGATTTTACAGTGGTGTAAACAGGAACTAATTTTACTGAAGTCCAAGAAAACAGTAAAATGATTACTTTTTTAAAATGAAGGTCTCGTGTAGTTGTTTCTTCCCTCAAAGCCATTATCTGCCCTGCCTCCCCGTGGCGCCGAGGCTCGGAGCAGCCCAGGAGACCCCACAGAAGCCAACCTCCCTCACCTCGCTTCCAGCAAGAGCAGCAACAACACGGACAAACTCAGTTGGCCAGGCCTGCTCTGCTGGGAACCTCTTGCTCCTAATCAAGGTTTCCAGCACATTAATACAGGGCTACGAAGATTTGGAAAAAAGTGACCTTTTGTGGTTTCCACCAGGTAATGTCCCCAGATAAAATCTTTCAGAAAATACCTGTTCTTGAATAAAACATGCTACATTAAAAGAAGCACAACTATTCTTGTTTGCTTGTTTTTTGTGAAACCAGAGGGTTTAGTTGTCTCCTAGCTATAGCAAAGCAGTTTTGTAAGGAGCAAGGCACTTGCCTTCTCTATTGTCTGGCTGCAGAAGGCTAGCCTGGAGACCCTGGCAAATCCGCGGGCACAGAAAACAACAGCATCACTCTGAAAGAGAAGGAAGATCAGGCTCCACAGTGATTGTCAGGATATGGCATAAATCCCATCAGCTCAAGCAGAGGCGTTTAGATATTAGTGTTTAATGAGCTGTTCGGTTCCATTTAGTTTCATATTGCTTTCAAGAATTTCTGTGCATTCGACCAAAGAAAATTGTAATAGCACAATTTATTTAATGAACTTCTCAAAGAATCTTAAAACACGGGAATACCGTAGCAATGAATACTGCAGCAATAATATTTTAGAATGTAAAATAAACTTGTAAGTATTTCAGTAGAATTTTCATTAGTGTGGCTGCAGTATGAAAATTAATCAGTCATCTGTACGTTAGTTGAATTATCTTTATCAACAGTTCATTTGCAGGCTGAGGAAACTGGGATGCATACCATGAAATCAATGACATGCATAATAGATCTGAAATATTTTCCGCCTGTTTTCTCACACTGTTTGTCCAACTTAAACGCAAGCTGCAAATGCATTTCTCTGTCACCAACGGCACCAGCCACAGGCAGTCTGCATGTCTGCCTGTCAGCGAGGTCACAGCAAAACCCCGTAGGAACGAGCGTGGGGCTGGGCCAGCATACAGCGCTCCGCACGTGCTGCGGCGGGGAGTGGGCTGTGGGCTGGCCCCGGTGGACAGCGCAGCCCCCCAGCCGCTCGCTCCCTCGCCCAGTGCCATGGGGGAGAACCAGCCGGGTAAAAGTGCCAAAACTGGTGGGCTGAGATAACGGCAGTCTAACAGGTAAAGCACAAGCTGCGCACGCAAGCAAAGCAAGCCAAGGGATTCCCTCGCCCCTTCCCATGGCAGGCAGGTGTTCAGCCCCCTCCGGCACGCCTGACGGTGACGGGGACGACAAACTCCGAGCGTCCCCGGCCTCCTCCTTCCCCAGCTTTCGGTGCTGAGCACAACGCCGTGCGGCCTGGGGTACCCCTCGGTCGGCGGGGCCGGCTCCCCTCCGTGCCCCGGAGCCCCCGGCCTGCTCGCTGGTGCAGTGGGGTGAGGAGCAGAGCAGACTTTAACACCGTGCAGACACTGCTCAGCAGCAGCTAAAACGCCCCGCTGTTACCAGCACTGCTCTCTCGGTCACACATCTACTACGAGAAAATATCTTTCCCCGGAGACTGGAGGTGAGGATGATGTCTGAGCAGCAGTGTCTCTCTTCAAGACACAGATTCAGAACCTTGTAATAATGAATCAAAAATACCTTTTTGATTTGAGCACCTTTTATAAAGACCTGCCACAAGGACATTTGTTTCCGTATTTAAACTAATAGTATGCATGTTGCCACAAGATTACACGCCCTTTTTAATATTAGATTACATATGGACTTTAATTATGGAATGCATTTTTAAAATCTGTATGATATGTTATTTTATTCAGCTTTTCCACATTTTGACTATAAGGTACAACCAGTTTTGATACATTACTTATTCGGATGTATCTGCCTGAACATTGTTTTGCTTTAGCTTCATCTTTCACAAGGATCGTCTTCTGACACCAGCATGCTACTTCTGCTCAGTAGCTGAATTCCAGGGTTTGTGGGCTGGTTTCTCAATAAGGCAGATACAGACGTGGGGTACACTCTAAACAGACTTTTCATGTACCATAAGCAGAAGGCAACTGCACTAATCCCTTGTTCCAAGAGAGCAAGGAGCCTTAACTGAAGACGGGCCTCACTGATGACTCACCAGCTCCTTTGCCAAGAGCTGCCATCTCCAAACCACCTCACGTAACAGCAGGTTTTCTCAACCCCAAGCATTTGTGCACATGAGAAACAAGCACTTTAGGAGTACATATCACAGGGATATCTGGTGATAGCTGTCACAACAACCACTATTACCTACACAGCTCTGTAAGTATATCCATAAGGCTGACAAAAGCCATCTAGATATCTTGTTACTTAGGATTAACATCACAAGAGAGTTGTGGCGTGGGATAAGGAATATCAGTTAAGAAAATCCATATACCAAAACACTCATGAAAGTACTCAGCGTGAGTCTCTCAAGGAGCTCAGAAAGGCTCTTCACCCTTGGTTGTGAAGTCCACACCGGACCCTTGGCCAGGCATCCTATCGGCGAGACGCTCCAAGCACCACAGACAAGGGAATAAGAAGACGGAATGAACAAATAGAGAAGAGGAAAATTAGATGAAGGGATTAGTTAGAGGAGAACTAGGAGGAGTGTAGTGAGCAAAAGGGTGAGTAGGAGGAAAATAAATCTGAGACGTAGGCGGGTGAGAGGTACATAAAGCCATGAAGATGATACCAGATTACAGAGTCGTGAGTCAAACACTGAGGCACGAAAACAAGCCTACAAAGGGTATCCCAGATTCTTCTAATTCACACAAAAACTTCTGCAAATAACACTCTCTGCCAGAGATATGTTACGCAAAATCAATATTCATCTTTTGGGGTTAAGTAATGCGTAAAGAGTGAGTCACATTGCTGATGCATGTATGGGAGTTTGAGTGGTCACATAGGTTAAAAATGTGTGCTAAATACAATAAAGCAAAAGAGTGGGACTAAATATTGTGCAAAACTTAAAAAATTGAAATTATTTTGAAAAGTCTCAGCCTGAAAAAGGAGGAATTTGCATGGGTCACATTTAAGTGCCAGACAGGTCCAGTTTTTCAGGATCTTGCCACTGTCCCACAGGTCTAACACTTTGCTGCAATCAGCTCTCCAGCATATAGAATTAAACTTGTCTCCGGACTTGTTTTTGCCTCCTCAGTAGTCTGATATTTGTGTACCCTGGAGTAGGGATGCCTTTCTCCTAAACATGCCTGCAAAATAGGGAATAATAGAAATGATCTTTCTTTTAAGACACAGGCCACACGTACAGACACAGCCTGGGATGGCCAGGCAGGGCCATGGGGATGGGTGGGCCAAGACCAGGCTGGGATGTCAGCCCAGTGAAAAACAAGCTCTTCACAACAAACAGAGAAAATTCAGGCTCTCAAGAGGAATCAGTTCACTCCACCCAATCTCTGAATTACACTTGTGGACATTTCTTTCTTCATCAACCGTACAGGGAGCTAGGACACAACCTGGCAAACAAAAAATGGCCAAAACCAGATTATGTGAAACTTGTGACGTTATCGCTTGATTTAAAACCTTATCTACACTTACTATTTATTTCTGTAAGTTTACACTTCTTCACAGCATCTCCTAAACTTCTTGGCCTCACAGACAGTAGTCAACTCAATTTTCCTCCTAGACCACCAAATATTCATATCTGTAATTACCCTTTTTATGTTTCATGTTTACATGGGCTGTTTATCTATAACTAACCGTGGACTCCACCACTGCTGTGCAAACCACAGCGTTTCAAAATGCAATCCTGTATTAAATACAGTGTGGGGCTACCCCAGCATTCCTAAGCTGCTCATCCTCTTCGCCACTAAGACAATCACTGAATTTTTAGACACATACCGATTTTGGTAGAGAGAAATTTGTCTTCCTTTGTTAGGTGCTTTAGTGGGTATTTCACTTCTCATTTCAGAATATTGCCTCTGTAGAAAGTAAAATAATTCAGGATTTCATTCCATATTTATATTTTACCAATATCCCTCTTCAGAGCTGCAGGGCCATGGAGGACTCATTAACAAGTAAGCACTTTCTCTGACTGAGAGACTTCTGAAATGGGAACTAATTTTGCTGCCCTGCAACCCTCTTGGGTTGGCCACTCGATCCTTGCCCTGACAATGTGCAACATCACAGCAGTCGCTTTTTGCTGGCAATGGAAGTGGCAGCGTCTGTTGCAGCAGCGTGAGCCACATTGATTGAGACTGTACACCTCTGAGCTAGCTTCTGCTCCATCCTCATTCACCGGAGACAGTGTCCCTGCCGACTCTGGGCTGCGTGTGTGCAGCAGGGGAAATATTTTATCCATCCTGCACAGACAAGACTGGGAATACCGCAAATTCATGGCAATATCTTCTGGCAAGTATTCCTTCAGTGTTACTGGAGCACATTCATTTTTTCACCTGAAAATAAGACTGAGATTATAATCAAGCCTACTACAATAATAAGCTACGTAAGTTTAAAGACATACAGTAGCTGCACAGGTGTCGTGAGAAAGTTGAGTGTTTGACAGCCACAAACCCTGCCCGCAGCAGCGCTGGGGAAACGCAGCACCCGAAAGCTGCAGCTGGACCGAGAGCCGGGCGATGCTGCAGGCCCAGCACCAGCAAGGACGAGGGGAAGGGCCGGGGAGGGTAGGAGCAGAGCTAAAGGACAGGTCTGTGCCTGAGCAAGTATCAGCACGGGCTGCAAAGCCAAACACCTTTGATGTGGCTCCCAGGAGGGCGAGCAGAGATGGCAGAAGCTCACACGGGGTGATTTCAAACAGGCCGCTTGGCTAGACCAGATCACCTCCCTCTCACCTTGCCGAGAAGCTGCTGCAAAGACTAATCCCTCTCCTTGTCCTTCTCTTTGTAAACATTTGGGAGCAGCTTTGAGACAAGCCAGGACTTTCTGCCCGCTCAGTTCCTGGCAGAGCAGCGAGGTATTTCGTTCAAGGACTGTGCCGCCCAGCTCTCCGCTTCCAAACACAGAACCGTAACTGGGCCTCCCTCTATGACCAGTTGCTGCTAGCTCAGAAACAGAACAAAACAAAACTGGAAGGTATCTTTTGACAGATAAAACATCTCCAGTTATTTTTACTTATTCATGCTGCTCTAGGTATTTACGTTGCTAGCTTGGGACATCACATTTCTGGTGGAAAACTGGGGGAGATGTTTCTGCAGCTCAGAACTACCCCGAGAGCCTTGCAGGACTGTATATAAATATTTTCAAACTGGATTTGCGTGGCCTTTTCTCCTCCACAGATTCAATTAATAAGTACAGGATAGCGAGGTATAGTAAAGGATGATTGTAAAAGGGAGTGTTCCCCACATATTCTTTAGAATTTGCAGGGCCATGTGTATTGCCAGAAACATAAGGTCTGCTTTTCAGACCACTGCTTTACCTCCATGCAACCCAAGCTGGGTTTTCCCTAGGAAATGTGCACACATACAGAGAAGGCTCGGATGTGCACGGGAGGGAAGACGTGTGCAGAGAGGTGAGTGGATGGGTAAAAATACTATATTCAGCACACCAAATACCTGTGCAGGACAGGGGAACACTAACTAAGGATCCACTGATGAACAAGGTTTTGATCAGCGCATGGAATTATCACCTATATGAGTTAAGTGAGATAAGTGGGAAGCTTAATTATGAAATCCTAAGCTGTGGAGAACAATAAACAAGCTTAGCCCAGCTTTTATTGCTTTGCTAGGAGGAGCTGAAGTTTAGCTTACTTGTGCAGCCACTTGGGATCCATAGGCATCCCAGCCAGGGCGCTGGTAGGATGTAATGCAAAATATGTATAACAGGATCCTGTGCCTGGGTTCAGAGTATCGGTGTCTGTTCTGAACGCCACCACAGCTAACATCTGAGATACAGCCTTTATTTCCTTCCTCCACCCAGGGCACAGGAGAAACCAAAAGCAGAGCACAGCTGGGACAACAAACTTAGCAGTTCTTGTGAAATAAGACAAAGTATTAGAAGCACTGTATCCTTAGCTATCCAGTTCCTATTCCTGAGTCTTGTTAGCACTGCCTGTGGTACAAATGTTAAAGCACCAGAACCATAAAACCAGGAGAACTAAGACTAAAAGATGAAACATTGTGTGCTGCAGGAGAGACAGGGTGTCAGCTCTGTTTAAAAGGAGTTCGTGACTGGGGATGTGGATCTTTCCGGCTGAAATTCAGTCCTGACTGGCTAAACATCATGTGGAGACTGTTCCCCTGGCATTTTCATGTTCATCTCCATCTGGTGTGCTTGGAAGAAGAGCCAGAAGAATGCAGTGAGTGATACTTCTTTTTGCCAGAAGACCCTCCAGGTAGCAGATAATGCCAATGCGAAGACTCACTCTTCAGGGAGGGGATCATGTATCTCATTGACTCAAACAACCCTCAGAAGAGAAAACTCCTTCTCTGACACTGAAAGATCTGTAGATATATCTTCATCAGCAAGCAAGACCTACAAATACATTGGAAATACTAAGTCTTAAGCTACCTAAGGTTCAGCACGTTTGCATTTCTGTACTAGAGAAACATTTTTTGCGTATCTATCTTTTAAATTCTGAATGCAGTCTTTTCTGCTGACACTTAAGGGGATGGTGACATCTGGCAGAGGGAAGCTGGGGACAGGACATCTCGATCCACTGAAGTCAGCTTCTCAGCCGAGACACCAATCTGCAGCAATTCTGAGAGAAAGATGGTTGCCATTTATGTGCCCCCGAAAGAACAGAAAATAGTAAGATATATGTGAAATGTTTATGTCATTATTTCCTTACTGTTTATTTCCAGCAGCTCTGAGGCTTTCCAGCAGCCCGATGGGGTTGCCAGCTGGCTGGCATCGCTACGGAAGGGGAGCCTTAACCGAGAATTCCAGTTTCTGCAAAAGAAACCCACAACCTGGGAGGACTCTGTTAGGCAAAACACTATCTGCAGGGAACGGGAACCGGCCAGCGCCAGCCAGAACCTGAGCTTTTTGTTTATCTGAGGATACAGGTCGAACACTACAGGGAAGCCGATTCTCAGCCTACCCATGCAAGAGTGAGGAATAATTCTCCAGAGATACGGTAAATTATTCTAGAATAAGTCTTATAATGTGACATTTGTGTAAGCCTTTGCAGTAAATTTTCTTGCTGAGTGGGAGGAGGATTAGTAGAGAGAGAAAAAAGACATTAGTTAAGGTACTGAGTCTTCTGTGTTGTCAAAAACCTACGTATGTGTAACTCCATAGATGGCTATACATCTTTACATAGACAACACAGATTTCTGCGTGGTTCTGCCTGATTTTTAATCAGCCATAGCTTTATTGTAGTCCTATGATTTTCTGTCTGATAAAGCCAGTCAGTCATATGAACTGTGTTTTTTAATGATTTTGAATAAAAATATTGGGGTTTTTTTAAATTAAAAGATTAAAACCTCTGCGGTTTTACCCACCCATTACAAGCACCTCAGCAAAAGCTCTTTGGCTTCAGAGCAAACAAACCACCCTCCCCCCATTTTCCAGAAACCCTCATTCTTCATTAAAATTTTAAATGAATCAAACCTCTGAATAAAACTAAGTTTTCTTGACATCATCTTCCACCAAGGCATCAGCAAGGTAGATTTCTCCCTCCAGGAACACCACACATTCCACCTGTGCCGAGCTACCGTCCGTCTCGGACCCGCCAGGAAGACCCAGCCGTGCCAGCTGGCCCAGGCTTCCCGCTTTGTCCCGGGAATCTGTGGAAAATGGGGCGAAGGCGAAACGCCTGCGGCTGGTCTTCCCTCCGCACCTCTGCATTCCCCCACGCTCCCAACAGCCTTGCGCAGCCCCTCGTCCTGCCCCGATCCCTGTCTGCATTCCCGAAACACGCAGATCCTCGCTGCCCCAGGCCGCTGGTCCCACAGCAGCAGCTACCTGCCTTCTCCTCCTCCACTTCTCTCCCTTCTGGTCTTTCTTTTCCACTTGAGCCATCCCCTCATCTCTCCTTCCCACCAGACCTCCCCCATTCTTCTTCCACTTCTCTCTCTCTTCTAGGCTCCCTAAGTTATTTTCTTCAATCATATTTTTATGCTTTGACAGACATGTCTTTACAGTCTGAAAGCCACAGTGTGCTGAAGACAGACCTAAACACGTGGCTTCTAAACACCATCTCCCCGCAAGCAGCCCAGATGCTGGGCTGCATACCAGAGACGGCCTGGTTTAGCTAAGCAGCAGCAATAGCTGAAACAATTAAAATAAATCTGCCTTTGAAGCAAGCTAAGTCAATAGATGCTACCTCACCAAATCTAATAATTACATGCTTCCTCCTGTGAAAACTGGAATAAAAGGGTCTGTTTCCAAGACACTGTATTTAAGCAAATCAACAAAGAGAAAAAGGGAATGCATGTTTATGTCGGTGTACACGTGTAATATAAATACATTATTGAATATTTTCTGGTCCAAATAGCAGCTCTTTTGGGGAAGCTGCAAAAATTTAACGCAGATGTGTCTACATTAAAATTGCTGACATTTTTATAGAACACCATGCATAAAGCATAAATCACATTTACCAGCAATCCAGTGCTTAGGCATTTCTACTTTGCTTACTTTGGGAGTTTAATCATACGAATGCTATCAACCTCTAACATCATAAATCAGCCATTTTAAGAAGTAATGGGGGCTTAAAGTAGCATGAGTGAATTAATTTCTAGTTAGCTCATGCTTCTCTGCATATTAAGTCTTGAATTTTGTCCAAATGCCTATCAAAAAAAAAAAGTCAAAGGGTTATACATTTTTACCGCGTAGATGTCTGATAACAACGAATTCTTGTTTACTACAGCACTAAATATGTGATGCTCTCTGCTTTGCAGTACAAGAGCACCCTGAAAAATTCCAGTTTTCAGGGAGAACATAAAAATGAGCCAGGTGAAGAAGATGCCGCATTGCAGCGCTGTGTACAGTGGCTCCAACAACACCTTCAACCCCTGTGGAAATGGTGACGAGCCCAGAAGTTACGGTCCAAGTTCTTCTAGTTCTAAAAGTACAACCTCTCCCTCCCCTCGTTATGTTTTAAAACAATTTTTCCCACAGCTCAGGCAACTTAACAGGAGCTCTGCTGTGTGATTTCTTTTATGAATACTTTCGCCTTAGTTTCAGACTTCAAGCCACACCTATAGGGAACATTTTAACTTCCATAAATCACCCTTCTGTAGAGTTGTGGTACATAGGAAGAGGAAAAAGACCAATATAATTTATTTTCACTGTGTATGAAGTTTAGTCAATCACGTTAGTAATTCCTATCTTGTTACATTTTGTCAAAGGCTGAACAGATTTTTTGACTGCAGTTAAATGGATGCAAACTTGCCATTAGTACTTGAAATCCTTCTTCATCTGAATGCATGTGCTCCGCTGGCTGATTGCGAAACAGCCCAGAACCCCCAGTGGGAATGTGCCCACTGCCCTGCCGACTCGCCTTGTACGTGCAGGCGTACGCACACAGCGCAGTACCACAGAAAAGGATACGCAGCCTGCAAAAGTACCACAGAAGCTGTAAGACAGGAAAAGCAGAAGGATGCCGTGACAAGTTTTTCAGAAAAACTATAGGTAGCCACTTTATTGTGATGCCTCTAAAATATATATAGCTGTGATATAAGCCCCCTCATGAAAATGTTACATAAAATGACTCTTGAGAGGTTGCTAAAAGCAGTAGCTTCCCTTAAAAACAAACAAACTGACTCACTTTCACATGGCATGTCTCTGGTAAGACAGAGAGATGCTGTACGTTATGGATCAACCCTGTGAATCCTAGAGACGACTGCGGACCTGGTCCCAGAGCTGAACCGTGCAGGTGCAGCTGCAGCGCCTGGTGCTGCCCTGCGGTAGCACCAACACAGGCGGGCAACGACTGCAGCAGGGGCTCCTCACCCGCTCCCCAGGGCCCACGTGTCCAGGGAGCCCTTCCTAGAAACCTTGGTGAAGACACCATTATCACACAGTGCTGGATGTCCTCCTTACAAACTATTTTTGAAATAAAAAAAAAAAATAAAAAAATCCACATAACCTATTATTACTTTTATGTCTTCAAACTGCGGTAGCCGTCCAGACATGCCAGATCGTGTGGCAAGAGAGCAATTGTAGGGTATGAGTCCATGACATAATAATCCATTAAGAGCATCTGGATGCATAGCCTGCAGCCACAATCATTCAGTCATTTGTCCTTGGTATTCTTCTACTTTCTTCTTCGTAATCCTATTCAATGCCTCCCACAGCGTGCAGCAGCATTTAAGTCACTGAAATTACTTTACTAGAACGTATCTCTTGGAATTGCTTTATTATTTATGCTTTATTATTATTTATGCTTTATTATTTTGTTTATTTAATGTTTGTACAATACTCTGAATTTGTAAGCAATATTATTACTTTAATATCTTTCCTTCTCCTGGGGGATTCCATTGTTACAGTGAATTTTCATACAATTATTTTTAAAATTGCCCGGCAGACTAGTTTCTCCCATCTTTCCAGCAGGCCAGCAAGACAGGAGTACACCAATAACCAACGTACACTATCTGGGATGAGTGTCCTAAGTCAGCCCTGCAGAAAGCACTCTATGAATAATGTTACAGTAATTTCTCATCACAGAAATGCCTCCAACAGTGGCTGCAGGGAAGCACAAGATGGAGTCCCTTTCTTTGTAAGCTACATAAAATAATAGCAGAGTTTTGTTGCTGTTTCAGGCAAGCCAACACACATTACCTTCTCTCAGAAAGTATGAAAGCAGCAAATTACCCAAAATGTGCAGTTTCGTACATCCAACAATGCAGGTCACCAAATCAGTAGCATACAAAAACAATCGCTCAGTGACGAACAATGAAACACATCACACGTAAGCTAAACAAGAATAACGCTCCATTCAGGAAAGACGCATCAAAATCACAAAAGACAGCTTGCTACACAGATTGCAGAAAAGAAAAGTGACAGTCAGAAAATAACTGAATTTTGACTTGTGGAAACACAGACTCACGGGGAGAAAAAATAGAAAAAATCCTTCTCTGGTAAAAAAAAACAAAAAAGGCAGACTTTCCAAATGTACTCTGACAGGAAGTTCAGTTTGCAAAAGGGTTTGGAAACCAGTTCTGTAAGAAAATGTAAGGCCTAAGGTAGAACCTGAAGCCCATAACACAAGACTACCATATTCACATCTTCTCCTTTTTTAACCCAGCTGAGCAAACAGCGGCATTCGCACGAGGCAGGAGCCACGCAGACCGCGCGTGTGCAATGGTGCTTACGCTGCGTCACACAGCGCTGCGAACGCTGGCTAATCTGTAAGCAAACCTCAATTTCCCACTGAAATACCAAATGGGAACCTGAGTAGGGATGAAGTGCCTAAACACTTGGCATAGCTGCAGGACTAAGTAAATTCAGCTCTTTTTGGAAGAGAAAAAGAAAAAGAAGAAAAATAAATTACCTTCCATGAAAACTGCGTTAGATACTGAATTATGTATGTGCATTTTAAGAACCACAGATGTCCCAACTGGGTCCCATCAAGGTACAGGAGTCACAAACGTCTGCCTGTCTCCAGAGCAGCTTCGTGCTGGCTGGCGCATGGAGAAGCCCCTGCCCCGCTTCTCCTCCTCTTTGGCCAATCCTTTCACCCAGCACGCTGCCACAGAGTCAAATCCTAGCGGTGGTCACTGGTGAATGTCCCCGTTCAGGAGGGAAATACGATGAAAACTGGCACAGAAATCAGGTCACTCACATTTCAGTTCCTTGGTCTTACCCAAGGGTCTTTCATTTCCCAATAGTTCTGTGAGAGCTGAGTATACCCTACTATTCTGAATTGATCATTGAAATCAACATCATTTGTAATTTCACAGCTTTGGTAACTCACAAAGCACTGCAGCAGCTGAACATATGTCTGAAATTTATCCAAACCGTGCAGGATTTCCATTCTCATCTGCTTCCTGAACTAATCTTAGTGGCAGCAAAAATATCTAATGCTTTAAAAGTGTTATTTTAAAACTTCACAGTCCAGATTCTCAAAAGCGTGCAACAAAGGTAGCTGAATTGCATTTTTGCTGCGGTATTTTGCTGCAGCCTGTAGCCGGTGAGACTGAATCTGCAGGCGGTTCAGTACCTCACCCTGAGCAGTCTGGCTTCTTCCAAGCGTCTTAAAATTGCGTTCGTAAAAACCTTCCAGGCGAGTAACAATTATTTTCCAAAGCTACTTAACAGGACAGGAGGATCACACTGCAAATCCAGTGTCAGAGGGCCGAATTTTGACCGCTCATCTCCCAGTCATCCCCCTCCCTCCAGAAAATCCAACCTTACTCCGCACCAACCCCGGCGCCGCTAGAGCG
>Ga0065711_1036858_pt1 | contig 20488 bp, 14 predicted proteins | sample Hoacrofraction12_FD_59098 | JGI IMG/M metagenome (GOLD analysis project Ga0065711, IMG submission 59098) | Hoatzin crop microbial communities from Cojedes, Venezuela - Epithelial fraction 12 v2 (version 2) | ecosystem: Host-associated > Birds > Digestive system > Esophagus > Crop | place...
GGAGGATGGGGCCAAGCTCTTTTCAGTGGTGCCCAGTGACAGGACAAGGGGCAATGGGCACAAACTGAGGCACAGGAAGTTCCGTCTGAACGTGAGGAAGAACTTCTTCCCTCTGAGGGTGACGGAGCACAGGAACAGGCTGCCCAGGGAGATGGTGGAGTCTCCTTCTCTGGAGATATTCAAGACCCGCCTGGACAAGATCCTGTGCAGCTTGCTGTAGGTAACCCTGCTTCGGCAGGAGGGTTGGACTAGATGACCCACAGAGGTCCCTTCCAACCCCTACTATTCTGTGATTCTGTGAAGTCCGTGTTACCTGCAGAGTGCATATAATCAAAGGACGGGTGTCATAAAGGTCCCTAGCTTCTCCACAGACTCCTCAGTGGAACAACATTTCTGGGCGAGCAGGCCAGTGACAGAAGGCTGGAAACAAATAAAAGCATAAAACCCAGGTCCAGCACAATTGTCTTTTGAGGAAGAAACAGAACTTACAGCAAGAGGCAGGACCAGCAGAGACCTGCTCCAAAATCCAATTACACAACAGGGCTACCACAAACAAGGTGCATGAAAGGCGACTGGCAGCTGAGACACGCAATGTAAAATATCAGGCACTCAAACCTGTTCCTGCAATAAAAATACTCCACGATCTAGAAAGCTGTATCAAATTTGCAACCACTCCTCACAACGGATCAAAACTGATGTCAGCTGCACACAAATCCAGCACAACTACTAGTGAAACCTCACTGCTAATTCTCAAGATTAGCAAATACTTCTTCACACTGTCAATAGATCACATGCGTCAGCAATTTTGTACATTTTACAACCCTTCCTCTACGCTTGTTTATTGCTAGAAATGAGGTTAATGATGGTAACTACACCCCTACCTACTGTTCTAACAAATATATCTCATCTTTTTGCTTTCTAGCACCTGCTTCTGCCTGTCATAAACTTTACAAAGGATCTGAATTAGGAATTGACAGAGCTAAGAGTTCATACTAACAATAATGAACGTGACCATATTAAAAAATGAGATAGAACAGATCTCTGATTTCACTTTTACATACATAGCAGCAATAAATTTCACCTGTAAAGCATTCCAGTAATAGAAACAGTTAGGGACAAAACAAACGCCTCTAAATCCTCAGTGGCTCTCGCCAAAATGTAAAAAAAACAAGCGAGAAACATAAGGAAACTAAAGAAATTCATCTGTTTGTCAGACTTGTGGTTTTTCTTTCCTGAGGAGATGGCCCAGTGTTACACAAAATGCAGAAGTAATGAGTATCTCAGTGATTTACAAACAGTACAGGACTTGAGTGAAAAAGGCAAGCCTACTCCTCAAATGCTCTTCTGACTTCCCAAGGAGGCCGTCGGTCGAAACAGGAGCAAGATTCTCATTTGAGAAAACACATCTATAATTTAAAGACTAGGGGTTTTTTACTTCTTGGTTGATGATGCTTGCTTTGTTTTTTTTTTAATACAAACTTGAGGAGAAAATCTGATCTCAAGTGATGATTAAAATTCAAATAAGGAAATACAAACATAACAGTTTCAGTTTAGACAGCAGGCAAACAAGAGATCTGAAGATCTTGAAAGATACATAGTGTTGCCACCATTTCCAAAATAGTGAGGCAAATAGCCACAAAAAAAAAAAAAAAAAAACCAAAACAAACCCAGAAGAAATTTTAATAATTTACTACAGCAACTAGCTCATTAGCAATGATGAAACCATGTTTGGGGAAGATTTACTCAACCATGTAAAAACAACGACAGAAGCCTTTAAATTCAGTTGCAATAAAATATTTTCATTGTCTAAGGTTGCCTCATAAGAGTACCACTGTTCTGCCCTTGCAGTTTTTATGGAAGATTTTGAGTGAACTACAAAACATGCCTCTAAAACTGCTGTTTCCTGTAGGAAGCAGGAAATCTAGGCAATGTATATGAAGACCTGAAGTGGAATTAATAGCTACAGTCTTACTTAGTCCTGGATCATTTTACATTATATGGATTCCAGTTTAATTCTTTTGTACCATCCCATAGCTGACCGGTTTTGTCCCCATGAAATCTTGTTTCTGCTTGATGAAATTTTGATTTAAAAGCTATTTTTATATTTCATAATGTAACATAATCTAAGAATTATGTTCTCTGTAGCTTATCTCTTCAGGTATGAAAATGACATCCCCCTACCTTACTGCTTAGCCTTTTGTCTTCTTTCTATCACCACAAGTGAGCCAACATCTCCTTGTCCATCATCCCCCCCACCTTCACAAAGCACTTCTTCCAGACTTGACTCCTCAGCAGTGTGGCCTAGTAACTTAAAAATAACCATTCTGCTATTTACCGGGTGAACAAAATGCCAGAGTCCAGCTTTATTTATCCTGAATATACACTTTCACCAAAAACGAACAAAGCAACACAGGATTTAGCAAAACTAAGTTAAATGTGAAATGACAAAAATTAGTACATTTTCTAAAGCAACGGAAAGGGACAACGGATCTATTTAAACTGCTGAGATGAAATAAACCAAAAAGAAAGGATGAGACATCTATAATAGATTCAGTGAAAATCAGCTGTTAACGAAATAATGACTAGCCATTGTCAGAACTTTGTGGATAATCTTTTTTCGTAGAAGGCAATAAACTGCTCAGTAATGCCTTGAATATGTGACTTTGCCCGGTGGATTCCAGGGAGAAGGCACTACATTCCCATGGACAGCCCGCAACTTCTTTTGCTTCTTCTCAAGCTGCTCTCTCCTCTCTTTCTTTTCCTGAGAATAAAAAGACGTGTCAAAAACACCCCCAAAACAAATGGACAAAAAAAGCAAACAAAAAACCACCAACACAAAAGTTACAATTCTTGTTACACCCTGCTTATGTAAAATGAAAAGCTAACATGCAATGGAGATTTGCCTTTTGGAGCTTAGCACATCCCTTGTAGGGGTTCAGTCACACACATTGCACAACCCAACACACGAGGCAGCACAGCTGATGTCCTTTATGATTAAGGTTACTGTCTCAAGGATGGGTTGGTTTTGTGCGCTATCTGAACAAAAAGCCCAGCAGAAGGCCTAGTAGATTAGGTACTGTATTTGTCTTGTCTATAATTAACCTCGTCTTAATTACTTCTTTTCTTTAAGAGGATAGCTAAATCACAATGCTAAATATGTTGTTCTCATTACATGAGAACATCGACACACCTTTGTACTTTCCCTACTTATTAAACCACACTTGCCACATACTAGAACAAACTGCGAATTCAACTATTTATTTATAAACAAATATCTATCTAACTTATTTCGTAAACACTTCAAGGTTCTGATGATATTTTCCATTGTTTCAAACAGCAATGGGCAGTTAGGATGATGAAGGATAAGCACGATACTTGCTCTTTTTGTGACCGATTAATTAATGATTTTCAAGATACCTGTCATTCAAAAAATAGTTTCCAATTATTTATAATTATTTTTGAAGTTTTATATTGTTCTGTTCAATACAAAATAAGCATTCTTCTTTGCAAAGGTGACTGCAATTTCACCACTGTGAGGACCATTTAATTTGGGCCCCTCACTACAAGAAAGACATTGAGGTGCTGAAGCGTGTCCAGAGAAGGGCAATGAGGCTGGTGAGGGGTCTAGAGAACAAGTCTTGCGAGCAGTGGCTGAGGGAGCTGGGGCTGTTTAGCCTGGAGAAGAGGAGGCTGAGGGGGGGGCTTATCGCTCTCTACAGCTACCTGAAAGGAGGTTGTGGTGAGGCAGGTGTTGGTCTTTTCTCCCAGGTAACTAGTGATAGGACGAGACGCAATGGTCTCAGGTTGCATCAGGGGAGGTTCAGATTAGACGTCAGGAAAAATTTCTTGACTGGAAGAGTGGTCAGACATTGGAACAGGCTGCCCAGGGAAGTGGTGGAGTCACCATCCCTGGAGGTGTTCAAAAAACATGTAGATATGGCACTTCAGGTGCCATGGTTTAGTAGGCATGGTGGTGTTGGGTGCATGGTTGGACTTGATGATCTTTGACGTCTTTTCCAACCTATGATTCTCAGTTTTGAATGTCTGTGTTTGAAGATCCAATTTTCATGAATGAATCCCAGTGCCAAGGAAAGAGTCTTGAGTTAATTTAACGCATTTTTAGAAGACTAAATTTGACATGAGGACTTATTGGCTTCCTTCTTGCCTTCAACACACACAAAGCTTTTCATTTTCCAGTCCTAACCACAGTTCACAATAACAAGACATAACTGATAAAAATCTTCCCTAATAATAAACAAGATGTTATTTGCACTAACAGCAGAAGAATAACAGAAACAGAGAAAGAGGAAATCAATAACTGTAGCTTGTCATATGCTAGATCAATTCGATTGCATGACTTGATTTCTCTGTGGAAGTTTCCTAACCAATAGCCTAGTAAGATGAATACATTTTTCTTTACAAAATTCTGGGCAGATCACATTCTTTAGCAGTGTGACTGCCACATAATAATTGAATTTTAGATAGTACAGAAGCCTTACAACATTTAAGAGGAGTAACAATAACAGCCTTATTTCTAACATCTTGCAATGCCAGGAGATTAAAATTCCAATATAGAAAGTATTTTCTGATAGATCTTATTAAACCACACAAAAAGAATAACCCACGTCAGCTCTTTCTAACCTAAAGCAACAAATCCATGAGGCTCATCCAGTACATCATTTCCTGATGTTTTTAAACAGCTTTAGAATGCCAAAAATAGGTGTCGAGCATGCTCAACCTCAAGGTAAAATTTCAAACAACTTCTAGGGCATTTAACCTTACTGTGTTCATTTTCGAGAATTATTTGAGAGCAGCCTTACTTCTCATCAACTCATACTAGGTTAATGTTTACCACACAAAACAGAGAACATAACAGATCTAGAACACTCGCTTTTCTCTACAGGAAACTGGTATCAAGGTTACTGTCTCAAAAACAATAGAAACTAAACTGATCTGTTATTATAAACTTTCTACATGATTCTTCTCCATGTTCTACTCCCAGAATAGGTGCATGTCAATAACAAGTGTCAGACACTGTTAGTATAAATTAAGTAAAAAATCATAACATCTTGAAGAGTATGTGGTGAGCAGCAAGAGGCAAATACTATGAAAGAAACAAAAAAAACCAGAAGCTTAAGTTCCTCAGCAGTACTCAAGTATCTCAGCTCAAGATTATCGTTTTTATGTTAGTATTTTACAAGTGTTAATAGCCTTTTTCAGGGCATTTATTTTCATGCTTAGAAAGTAGTATCTTCTCTATGCACTTATGTTATCAAACATTCACACAGCAACCTCTAAAAGTGTAAGTAACAGAATTTCCATTAACATAAAAGCAGAATGTTTCCTATGTTTTAGAAGAACTACAAGGAGATTTTGATGTCTGTTTTACTCATGCACTATGGTCAACACCTGGTTCAGGAAAAGCTGAGGATGAGTTTACACATTTATCTCTGTTGAATGTTAATGAAAACATATTAGAATACTTCCCACTATATTACTCCTTCTTTATTTCCCTTCAAATGAAAATCCTCTTATTTGAAATAATACAATTGAAAGACTTCCATAATTCTGCCCTCTCAGATTTGATGCCTGTTTGTCTTCCTGCAGGCAGATATCATCTTAGTTCCCTTGATAATACATTGACAACTTTACAGGCATTTCTCTCCTGCAGTGCACTGAAGGTGTGTCTTTTCTCTATTACAACACAGAGCGAGATAATATTCTGGCCAAACACGAAAATAAGACAATTTTAGAGGTACCTCTGACAGCCAATTCAGTACCTATCACATCCTTCAACACTTGCTTACTTCTCAAACTGCTCTTCTCATACAGGCACATGTACATCCGTTTAGATTTGGTCATTACTCCAACTACTAAAATTTACGTTAATAAACCCCCTGAAGTGATAACTTCAGGAATTTATACACAATTTGAATAGAGGAGCTTGTGCTAGGCAGCAGATCTCATTCCCAAAAAAGGGATTAATTTTTTTACCTTCATACAGAGTCCAAGACAGCAAGGAAGTCAAATGCACAATGAGAGGTAACACTCGTGCTTTGGTACAACTATGCTAATTGAGGATAGTCTCAGTAAGCGGAGCACACTGGGACAGAGGGTTAGCTGCTACTCAAAGCAGAGTACTTCTTTCCTTGGGAACAGGAATATTGACTAAGCAAGAAATAACGTAAGATTGGACATCAACCATTTGACAAAACCGAGATGGAAATCTTGACAAAGGGGACCAGAGAAAACACTTCTCACCAATTATCACAGAAACCAGAGGTATTCCGACAGGGGACCATGCCCAGTAAGCTCTTAAAAGACTTAAACCTAAGATTAAAAAGGTTTGAAAACAGAGAGAAGGGAAAACACGCAGGCTCTTGCTGTTTCATGTAACTACATATTTATGAGTTAGCCAAGCAAAGGACGATTGCTCTTTTAAAATCTGTCCCACACCCGTACATCTGCCTGCCTCAGTTCTCATCCATGCCCCCGCCAATCAAAAAAAACCCAGAAAGCCCACTCGAGAGTCTGCAGAAGATTTTTTTAAGGTATTGAGAGTACAAATGAATTCCTTTAAGGACCTTACGCCAGCTGAGTTGCAAGATCCCATTCTTATAAAATGCAAGAGACCATGTGTATGGGACACATGCCAGAAATCACAAGTGACAACAGAAGAAACACTCTCAAACTAAGAAAACCTTGAAAGTCAGTATGATGAATGACTGTGTCAGGGGACGAGGATGAAAAACACAGGTTCTTCTTTAACTAGCAAGTCACACATCTTCAAGAAAACAATATACCCTAAGAATAGTAGCGATCTCTCTCCTGCTTTGTCCTTCTGTAGCAAGGAAAAAAACCCACCTGTCTTATTGTTAGGACTAGAGCACTAGATCAGTTTACTGCTTAACAACTGTGATTCAAGTACTCTGTTGTAGGAACAGTATAATTGGGAGCATCAGTGTTCCACTCTTTCTAGTAAACAGAAATAATCTCAGAACTCATTACAAGTGCTTTTATCAATTTTAAGGCATACAAGTCTCCACTTTAAATGCTTCAGTGAATGTATATGCACTCACTGTTGCAGCTGGTGATGCTGCTTGGTTTTGCAGGTTTTGAGCTGTGGCAAGTCGGCCCTTCAGAGATGGTTGGTCCTGACATGAAATGTCAGAAAATTATGACTAACTATGAAATTCAAAACCCTATGACATATAGGTAGGGAGAATGTATTTTCCATGTATGCTAAATAACAAGCCCACCAATTTTATCATAATTTTGCTCAAGAATTTTGGGGGACTAGCTATGTAATGCTGCCATCATCTGGCCTCTCTCATAACAGCATGAAAACCCATGAATATGACAATAAAAAAATGTTTGCACTCATTACTACATAAATCTTTTTGGTTTTGAAAAAGTGAAAAAAAAGAAATACCAGCCATCTTTCATACTCCTCCACAGCCTTTTTGTTTTTTTCTTCCTTCTTTGCCTGTTGCATTTCTTGCCTTCTTCCCTCTAGGATTTTTTCTCCTTTCTTCTGTTTTATATATTCTTGCTTTTTTTCATTCCTGTAGAGCGAGAGGGAAGAACAGGAGATCATCATGTAACAAACTGCTCTGTCTGTGACTAACTAAAATGAGCCAAAAGAGATATTTTACACATTTAAGAAAAGATCGAGAATATATATTTAAAATCCTGTAAGTCCAATCTCTATGTATTATATCACCAAGGTATAAATGAACCTACTATTCTATCCATTATGGCATCACCTTTTCTATACTACTTTTTGGTATCATATAAAAAGTTAGATTTAAAACTTCTGTGGGTAATAGTAAGTTGCACATGGTCTGTGAAAACTCTTGGCCTGTGAAACTAACAAAGAATTTCTCCAGCAGACACATCTCATTTGCTTCTGAATACATCCACATTCATACACTGTATTCCACAAAACCTTAAGATGAAGATTTACTTTCCTTTCTACGGCTTAGTAATGAAGCGTGAGACTAATCACATAAGGCACTATACTACTCAATGGATCTTCTCACTTGCAGTATCTCTGCCTGGGCTAGTAGCCTTTTGGGGAGGAAAGCACTGAAGTTACTGAAGTGAAAGAACCTGTACAGCTTGTTCTCGTGGTTATGATGGATGATGATGTTACGAGGATGATTACGTTATGATGTTACGAGGACGACTAGGGGACTGGAGCATCTCTCCTACAAGGAAAGACTGAGGGAGCTCGGCCGGGAAAAGGCTGAGAGGGGACCTTATAAATGTCTACAAATATCTTAAGGGTGGGTGTCAAGAGGATGGGGCCAGACTCTTTTCAGTGGTGCCCAGCGACACGACAAGGGGCAACGGGCACAAACTGCAGCACAGGAAGTTCCAGCTGAACATGAGGAAGAACTTCTTCACTCTGAGGGTGACGGAGCACTGGAACAGGCTGCCCAGGGAGGCTGTGGATTCTCCTTCTCTGGAGATATTCAAGATCCTCCTGGACAAGGTCGTGTGTAGTCTGCTGTAGGTGACCCTGCTTCAGGAGGAGGGTTGGACTAGATGACCCACAGAGGTCCCTTCCAACCCCTACCATTCTGTGATTCTGTGATTATACTTGTTCTCCACTGCGACTGAAGAGTCTGATCCCAAGCATGCCACTATCTCCCAACCAAAAGCACATCAAGCACTCACAGCAGACCTCCTGCACTTATAAGCAAAGATGTGGGAAACTATAACACTCCAAAACCCAGCGGAGTAGTACCATTTTGCAACTGCTGACATGCTGTCTTTTTTCTTCTCTGCAACCAGTTCCTCTTCTTTCTTCTTCCTAATTCTTTCATACTCTTTTTCCTTTCTGCTTTGCTCTCTCAAATATTCTGCTTTTCTTTCTTTCCATTTTTCAAATGCCTGAAGAAATCCAAAGATTCATTAGAAAACTTACGCCCTACCTTTTTGTTAATACTCCACTTGCTTATTCTGTATTATTGTTTTTTGTAATTTCTACACATTTCTATATGGAGTATTTGTTTGTAGCATTGCTCAGAAATGGGTATCACTATACCTAAAAAGAATAAATTATTTTCCCCAGTAAGTAATAGTTCATTGCCAATATATCTGTATGGAGTTTATTTTACTCTCTGTTAACAGAATTCAAATATGGAAAAATGCCTGTCTGCATGCAGAATTTAATATGACCTCAGCTTTCTTCAAAAATTAGCTAAGTTTAGATTTTAGAATCTCATTGGTTTCCACCTCTTGCTAGATTAATCACTATGTCCTGAACCATATCAGATACACATTTATGTACATATTTCACATCACCTTGTGTGCTGCTTCTTTTTTCTCCTCATTCTGTTCTGCTGCTGTCTTTTTCGCAAGTTCCTCAAGCTTCATTTGTTCATTTAACTTCTCTGCTTCCCTGCTTTTCTTTTTTTTCCAGGCTTCAAAAGATGCGATTGCTTCCTCTCTTTTAACAGCTTCTTTCTAGATTGAAAATAACAGTCTACATTTAAATACACTTAAATATAAAACTATAATTGAAGCAGTATGCTTTAAACTCATTGTCAAATGCAGGATTAATGGAGAAATAAACAAATGGAAATTCATTTGCAGACATCATTCCAAGTAATACTCAAAATTAAATATGAACTATACAGAGCATGCTTTTCTATGCTCATTTTCAATTTGACTTCATTGAATGAGACAAACTACTCCTGCAAAATACGTGTAGAAGAATATGACACACATGTTAACTGCTTAGAAGCGAAACAAACTGAATACTTAACAGCCAAATCTAAGAATTGTGTATTGTCCTATTAAAAATTCAGTCCTCTGTAGATATGCATCGCTTGAGACAGGGAGCAAACTTCTTTTCTAACAGATGGCAAATTAGAACTTAACACTTGAAGGGTTAAGCATCCCAAGGTCTTTGTAAACAAACCTGAAAATTCATCTAAGAGCACATTTTTAACACACTTTACGTAAATGTGTAGGGAAGCATCAGCCGCACACCCCTCAGAGCAACCATAACAAGCGGGAGATACCATTTACTGTTTCAACTCACCTCGCGCTATTTAGAGAAAACCAGATGCCTTAGAACAGCAGTGATGTAACTAGGCAGAAAGCACAGGTAAGCCTACTTCAAGGAATTATAGTTTGTCAACTTCTTTTTAAACAAGAATGCAAACAAACCTTTTCGGTATTGTTCTTTAGGTTTTCAGCTTTCTCGTCAATTCTCTTTAATTCCAGTAGCAAGATCTTCTTTTCCAACCAATTCTGTAAGAATAATTATAAGACTTACATACTTCTGAAGTCTTTTTAAGGTATAACTAAAAAAGTTCTGTTAAAACAACCAAGTATTATTAGAGCAGCACCAATATAATGACCACCAAAAATTACTCCTAATTCTTCCATGTGATACTTCAATAACTACCCCATGCGGAAGACTAAACTGTGGTCACACAAACATTGTGATCAAAAAAGCCTAAGGTTCTTAAATCACACCTAAAAAATATGAAAAAGCTTAAGAAACTTTTAAAAAAATCTTAAAAAAAAAAACCACCAAAAAAATGTAAGCATTAAGAACAATGAAAAAGAAGAATGGAATAAAGATTCTTATCACTTGGTATATAGGAATATTATTTACATTTATTGTCTCTCTTTTAAATATCTATAACTAAAGAGAATAAAATCCAACTGGAAAGAGCAAGACTTCAGGCATCCATAAAGTGTAATAAGACATTTGCAGAATCAGGCTTAAATTTTCAAAGTTTAATCAAAGTTTAACAATATATTTGGTATGCTGCTTAGAGATTCAAGTGTCCTAAATGAAGGTAATTTTATCTATAAAATTATGGAGACAGTATAAATATGGATTTGAGGTTCTAAATTTTGTTCTAGAACAAAAAAAAGTATTAAAAACAGATATCAATATGAACAGCATCTGCTAATGAAAGTTCCGCTCACACAGATTAGTACCAAAAGTCTGTCAAAACCCACAAACTAAATGTTACGAGATTCTACAGAGAATGCACACAGACTATCCTTCTGCGGAGCATACTAGACCTGTTTTCACTTTTGCTGAATGCCAACTGAATAGAACATATCACACAGAGAAACTTTAAACTACACAACTATGTTAAGGAAGAAGCAGAAATAAAGAAAAACATTGTATGTTTCTGAAAACAGTCTGACACAATAAATTATGAACCACAGTATGTCCCTCTCATCTAGCTTTCTAGTTCATAATGTGATGAAATGGGACAGCCAACGGAATAAAAGGATTATTACACATATAAGCATATGCAAGGAATATACTCAGAAATATTGATTTCAAGAAAAGAAGAGGTGTTGACTCCTATAAAAGGACCTTTATATGCATAGTTTTGCTCTTTGGTCGTTTTCTTCATTTTTTGTTTGTAAGATCTACCTGGAAAACAGCTGCTCGTAAACCATCTGCTTTGTCAAATTCTGTACTGTTCTTCTGCACGCGTTTATTCTCCAACACCTTTGGTGTTCCCAGATACTGAGATGAAACAGGTGCAGCTGATGGAACAGCTTTTGCCTTTTTCTTTAAGTGTGCAGAAGACAGAGACCTATAAAAATGCCAAGACACAAACATATTAACAACCATTCCATTTATTGTAGCTGATACCAAGCAGTGTTCCTTTTATTTCAGTGTATACCAAAAATTGCTGTGATTCTGTTTTTACAGGCACTTGGCTGAGGGTAGGGGGAAAAGGAAAGGAGGAAGAAGCCCATTTTCTTCTATTTCTTCTTCTTTACTATTGCCAAAACAAACCACTACTCAACATATTCAGCCCAAGAAAGTTTACAAATTCCTTACGCTTTCATCTGCAAAACAGCTTAAAACCTGTAAAGACATTATGGACTGGATTAATTGGTGGATCCAGTAGCACACACTCATCAGAGACACTAGCAAAAGACTTGGAGTCTGATCTGATACAATCCTGAGCAAGCGTTCTAATAACACGCCACGCCTACTAAACTGCTTTCCACAGATGGTCAGAGGCTGTCAGCAGTGAAGACAATACTGACAGAAAACCAGAGTGAAGCAGCGTTGCCAGGGCACTGGCATGCATCTTACACTCTGCCGACTGTGATACATAGCATCTTTCTCTTACCTGTCAGATAAAGAAGCTTTCAGGTTTTGTAGAGCTCTCTCCTTCGTTTCACTTAGTTTCTAAGAAACACAGAGGAAAAGTAAAATCATCGTGTCCCTCAAGCAACAGAACTACATCAGGATGAAACAGATTTCTACAAGCTAACAAGGATGCTGGGAGCTGGACTCCACGATCCTTATGGATCCCTTCCAACCCGAGATCTTCTATGATTCTATGACGTTAGAAAAATATGCAAGAAAGCCACTCTAACATAGAAAGAGTATAGTACAGGGTAAGAAAGTGAAAAAAACAAAAACTCACAAACCAAACAAGCAAACGTTCAGAACGCCTGTATCTTTTCGGAACGGTATCTATAAATATTTCTTTGTGTCATGTAAAATTATAGTCTACAGTTTAGAAATACAAAGGAATAAAAAGAACCCACCTGGGCAGTGGGTTCCCCTGTTATTACATCAACATTCTTTTAACTGTTTTTACTATTTAGCTTTAACAATTACATACATCTACATATTTTCATTCTTATGATAAAGCACAAAGTGCTTCGCCTCTTATCCATTATGAAGATGGATCACACCACCACACCACGGATTCCATCCTCTGCCAACACACACTGCTCACGCTATTTCAGCTAACCTCACAACAGAGATCTGACATTTTCATTCGGATAAGCATATTTTCTTAAGACTGGAAAACACACATTCCAATAACTTTATCTGGTTTAAACAATTTCTGTAAAAGGTATTCCCTACATCTTCCATAAAACTATGCAGAATTTGTAAGAGCCTCCGCTCTAGAAGCCACAGGCAAATTGTCAGCTTTACAGAGTTCTACACATTCAAGGTACCAACAGTAACTTTACAGAACTTTTCACCGTGCTTCTAGGACAATGCTCTAAACAATGGTAAAAACGCATATGAATAATACCTTGACAGAGTCCTTTGAAGTGTTCTTTGCGTCCCCATGCTCAGGCTGATCATTCACTGATACCTCCTGTACTGTATCAGTTACTATTTGCCCTTCCACTGTTTTCCCTATTTCATCTGAACTGTCATCTGTTGACTTCTCTGATGTCTTTGTTTTCTCATATACTGTGGTCATTGTTACTTCTGTCACAGAAGAGGATCTGCTGCTGTTGTCCTCCAATTTCATGTCACTGGTGCTGATCTTCTTCTGATCTTGATCTAAAGGGAGAAAAAAGATTGAGAGGACACATTAACAAGAACTTCATTGTTTCTGACTATTGTTATTTCTGTAGTCAAAAAAACTGTGTATGAAACATATTACTGAATTGGATATAATAGAATGTATTTTCTGTACACTTCCTTCTAAGAACCGCATGGACTAATAAGCAGAGTATTCACTTGTATTGTATTTAAATGTAAGACTGGAGCAGCAACTGAAGTTCTAACAAACGTTCTAGAATATGAGAGCATGACAAAGGCAAAACTTCCCGTCTGCCTTATCAACCAAACGTAGTTCTAGTGCAGAAGCCAAAAGCAAGAGCCATTCCAATCACAGCAAGAGCTCTTCTGACATCTAGCAAACCACTAAGGAAGTCTATGTGACAATTTGGATAACAAAAACTACTTTCATTGTGTTTTTCATGGGTGTGGGACATACAAGGAAATAATCGAAAGATTCTGCAGTGGGGATTTAAACAAAACATCATCTCAATTTAAACGTATACCAAAGTGGTGAAATAGTCATTTACAAAACACTTCATTAACAATACTTAAAAAACATTTTTATCAGATCTGAACTGCCATTAATGCAGAGATCTAAGTTCGTAAAACAATTCAGACACAAACCAAAACAGGCCACGGTAAATTCCAAAGTACGGTTTTCCACAATTTTCTGAGGGGAGTCTTTTAATAAATGTAAGTTGTGGATGAGAGGTTAACATCAAGTTACCTGAAGAAAGGAATATCAATGCTGACAATGTAAGAAATTTAACCTAGATTTACAGTGATGAAGGTAAATCCAAGGTGAAAAGGAGAATTCTAATTTTATATAATCATTTTCTATCCTCATGTAAACTTTCATATGTTACTTAAACTTACTAGATAGCACAACTGTATATAAACTGTAGGCACCAGAAACTGCACAACTCTAGTTAAGCTGCAGCACTTACTGCACAGGACACTGGTGACAGCAGAGTTACTGCTCACTATAAGCATTTTGTAGCATGAACTTCAGAGAACTTCACGTGCAAGTCAGTTTGGCTCTGTTTGCAAAACTGATACAAAATGCTAACCTTCCCATGGTTAGCTGAGAAATGCCACATAAAACCTGGACGTATTATTACTGTAGTTTCTTTCTTGACAGTTCAAGCTATACGTTTGATCAGTCTGCTTGAAATTCTTACACCTGCACACTTCAGCACCTTATTTAAACAGTCTTTTCCAATCCCTTTTCCTCCACTTTTGTTGAAGACTCCTTATCATTGGTGTTTCCATGTCTTCCTTTGTTCTGACGCCACCACCTTTATTATTCTCTTCCTGTTACGCTCTCCCTGCACTTGGAGAACCTACCCATTCTGGTACACTAATGCTCATATCCTTTTCCCCATACAAACTCTCCGTAGACATTGTTTCATTAATGATGCTTAAAAGATCAAGCTATACCAGACAAATATTCTAATCCAACAAATCAGCAAAATATAAAAGAACTGACATTAAACACAGATCTAAGCATATTTATTATTTACTACTCAGAACATTGCCTGAGTTTTCTACTTTCATTCACCTTCCTACATGAAATTCTTCAAGCCAAGTCCTAGCTTTATCCCATTAGGCTGCAGCGTACAGACATGACATAGTCCATACAGACAGGATTCTCCTTGCTGCATCTGACAGTCTATGTTACCTACCTGCTACAGTCCTGCACACAGCAAATTGCCCCCCAGCATGATTCCCTCCACAAATTAAAAAAAGGCGTCTAACAGCCTATTCCAGTGTTTTTCAAGCTGAGGTCCATGGATTTTTTTGTAACCAGTCTGAAAACAGGGGACTAAGAAAGCTAACTTCAACGGACACTGCTGAGAAGCCCACAGATTTGATGTCGCTTACAGGGTCTGCACATCCCCCAAGAGCTGTTAGGGATTCACAGATCCAAAAGAACAGAAAAGTGCTACTCAGTTTGTATTAAACTTTGTGGGAAAGGTGCAGGAGGAGGTGAAAGATTTACTCTCGTCCTGTTGCATGCAGAAGAGGAAATGAAATAAAAATTACTGAAGTCTCTAAGACAGTCAGCGATGCATACACTTGACATAAGTCAAGGTACAAAACCTAAATTCTCAAATGTTACTCTGTCTCTCTCCATTCCTGGGATGGAATCTCCATTCCTGGGATCTAGGGCCAAATTTCTCAACACCTGGGATGATCCTGTACTTGGACATAACTGCAAGAAGAGGCTGGGCCATTTTCAAAACCAGAACAGAAGGAGGGACAAGGGCATGAGAAAGATACTGAAAGAGAGTAGAAAGGAAATTAAGAGTGCCACTGATTTTAAGAAGACTTGTACTGGACCATTAGATAGTACTGAGGTATAAATGGTAACATTTATCTGGTTTTACATATCTAAATTCTACCTTTTACACGCAGTGCTTCTCCACATATCAGTAAACTGGAGGCTCCAAATCTTTCATTGCGAGAAGTAAAATTAACGGAAAATGGTGGTGAAGTAGTTTCTAGCCACGGACCCTGAGATCAGAAAGCGACAAATAAGGAAGCAATTCACAACAAACCAGTAGAATTTAACTTCACTTTGTAATACTTTGATAGAATGTTTCTTCGTAACTCTCTAGAAGTAAAATTCTTATTTGACATTTGGAGAAATAAAACCAATCAGCACATAAGGCTGCAAACCATCAAAAAATCCTGTTTCTAGTTAGAACGAAAATGAATGACGTTCTCTTATCTGGCCCTCATCCTAAGAATGGTACTGGCAAAAACATTCTTTCCCACTCCTACCCTTTTCCTATTTTTCTCCCCAAAAATTCTGTCAGCTAAACAAAAGTTAGTTTCTAAAATTTCCAATATAGACAGCAAAAAATCAACACATATACTCTCTTACTTCAGGACCAGGACTTTCAGCAAGCAGTTTTTTCTTGGGCGTGGCTTGGACATTCCCAGTAGTTAGGGATGATTGTTTCGAAAACGAAGAAAATCCACTTCTAGAGGTCATTTTTCCTTCTGACCTATTAATCTCATTATCTTCCACAGGAGCACTTTTTCTCAACATACATCTTGGTTGAGGTGATGGTTTATAACTGCTGTCTAATGAAGGAATGCTGATATTCTTAGCTGAAAATGTATATTTTAGTTTCAGTTATGTCTAGTCAAAGACATTTTAGTCTGGAACACTCTTTTGTTAAAATAGAGTCAAGGAACTATTTTCAGTTAAATGAGCTATTTAAATCATAGCACAGCTTTCTTAACACAGTGAGGCCACATACGAACAGCTATGTAAAGAGTTGCAGTCACTTTTTCAGAAAGTTTAATTAAAGTTTTAAAGCTTCTAATATAATCTCTACATAGACAATCTACAAACTTATTTTTTCCATTTATCATTATCTTTGTATATATTGAAACTACGCTTAAGGGCTTACCTGTAATTAGAGAGACAGACAAGTTTTCACAAATGGAGAAGCAAGCATGTATCTAATACAGCACTGTTGTAAGAAAACCTTTTTGCTATCCTGCTTGTCCAATTATCTACTAGGAAAAATACAAAGGGACGACTGCCCCTCTCTGCACAGCGCAGAACAGACCAACCCCGGGCAGGAGCAGACGTCACGAGAAATGCAGTCGAAGAGGAGGGCTGTCAGTGTATGGCTGGCTTCTTCAGCGATGTCTCTGTTTCCTCCCTCAGGCGGTCACTGGACAGCAGAACCACCACACAACCACTTCTTACAGATTTCTACCCTCTGGCTCCTCACCTTCCTCCTGTTTAGCAATCCTATCTTCTTCATGTTTTCTTCCCCCTGTCCTGCCACCAACAAGATCAAGCCATACAACAGCTTTCTACCCACCTTTTTCTTTACGTACACCAATCCACATAGCAATGATTATCTAATTCTGCACGTTGCCACAGAAGCATTTCTTCTGAAGCCCTAGTTCATACAAATCTACTGCAGGAAAAGGGAGTCACCATGACCATCCAGCACACTCAGCTTCCCAAAGTCTAATTACATAATTAGTGTGAAGTTTAGAGAGCTAGGAGGTCACAACAATACTCCTGCAAGTGCACTGACAGTTTTCCCATCCAGTAAATCACAAGAAAAACCAAAAGAGCAGAAAAAGCTGATTAATCTCTGGACAGTCACCTCCTCTGTTGGACAGAGATCAAATTATCCAATGTAAGAAAATTTACAATGGTTAGCTACTGAAGAGAATACGCTACTATCACTGTACTACTCAGATTCACACGCAGAAAAGGAGTACTTCAACATTTTTCTACCAGTCTAAAACCACACAGGCACAGTGGCCGTGAAAGAGGCACCTGCAGAGCCCAGCTGCGCACTCAAATATCTAGCACTTTGGTGCCATCACGTGGAAAGGAAAAAAGGCGCCGACACCATTAATCGTGCACTACCAGTTTCAAAGTTGTAATCTTCCATCACAGGTATTGACCGGCCATAAATTTCTCTCAACACCAAACAGGGCAAATTCTTCTCATCTTAGGAAGTAGATAAAAAATACTAAGTCTTTTGACACTCTAAATTTGTAAAAGCACATATAGTCAATTAGCAGAAATCCAAGTTCTGCTTTGAATATTAGAAATTAATTAGCTATTCTTATAATGAAACATTAAAGTTCATTTTTTTACATGTTTGACTATAGGTCTAAAGTGGCTCAGTATCTTCAAAGTAAAAGATCATTTGAAATTTTAATTTTGTAATGATGAGAAGTCTACCATTCATAAATGTTTTGGTTACAGCTCTTTTTCTGACATTCTGCTACATTACAGCATCATGATGTCTCAGCATCACGACTTCAACATTGTATTTCCGAACTCTGTGGTCCAACTTCACTGGCCACAGGGAAGGGACGCCTGTTTAAGGACCTTTCCTCCACTAAAGGGTGCATGGATGCTGTGGACACTGTGTGAACACGGCTTCCTGTGCAACACACGTGCAGAGGAGGCAACTCTGCAGCTCCCCCACACCTTCCATGGACATGCAAAGATGGAGAGCTGGACCTTAAGTGCCCAAACAGCTGGTTTTCGTCTACTGAAAGGAAAAGGCAAATAGCAACCTCCTGCTACTTGGCCCACAATGGTTCAGTTTACCCCCTGAGGTAAACAAAGGAGTTTATTAAAACATGTATTTTTAGAAGAATATTGAATACATTCCCTGCAAGCCAATTCAGCTGATACTTAACACAGAAAACAACCCACATTACAGCACTTTAAAATACTGTAATACGGCTAAGCAAGCAGCAGCAACAACATTCAAATGCTTTCTTTTCACCTGATGCTGAGGCATTTCTTGTTTTGTGCATCCGTGGCTTTGGTACTGGTTTGTTTTCCTCTTCACGTCTTCTTTTCTGCAGTTCACCCATAGGCAAGTCATAGGCATCAGTGTCACTATTACCACGTGGTACTTCAGCTGAACACTCTTCATTATTTTTTCTGTCATCACCTTCATTGTAACTTTCCAGACACTCTTCTTCACCATCTTCTCTGTCTTCCTCTATGTTTTCACTTTCTAAAAGCATTATTTGCTGAAGCTTCTTCTCATGACAGGATAAGGTGAAGTCATCAGCAGCTTTGCTTTCCAAATCTGCAGCTTTTTGTGAAGCACCGCCATCCGAGAGAGGACTCTGAACAGCAACTGATTTCTTAGTGCTTTCAGCACTTGAATTACTTTCGTTAAGTTCTTCCCCAACACCTGAAAATAGCACATTAACTCCCATTTGAGACAAGTGGAAAACAATGGGACACAGAAACCATCAATATCAAAACCAAAATATCAAACACAACCTGGCCCAAGAAAAACAGCCAGATCAAGCCTGTTCCTGGTCTGTGTGCACTGCCAGGCAAGCACGCTCTGCAGAGTGTCCTGCAGCCTTCATTCGCTGATTGTCCGGACTGGGAAAACACTACCAGAACAACATGGCCTTCTCTCTGCCCACGTCCACTGTCACTCACAGTACTGGGCGCTACTGTCTCATCCAGGCGTAAACAATATGGCTAAGGAGTAAAACTGGGCTTCGCAACTGTAGGAAAATAGCACAAGCTGTGTCTGGTCTAGCAGGCTGGCACCACCTCTGATTTCACTGGGAATTCTGCTCCCAACTTGGAAGAGGAGGAATACGTGATTCAGAGGTTGTTAAGTATGGAGTCTTGGAATGCGAAGTCCTATTGACTCACAAACATTCTTTGTGATCCAGTAACGAGTTAACAAAGGGTAGAATACAAGGAAAAATACTGAATTCTCGTACCATTTAACATGTCATCTTCATCGCTCTCAAAGTCCTCTGAGTATGCAGCTGTTTGCTCTCTTGATGCCTGAGCAGAAATTGCTTCTTGTAGCTTATCCTGAAACGGTTTCACAAGTAACTTTCATGCAGAAGGGAAGGTTCAGCTCTCTGAGTTCAGCACTCAAGTTCAGCACTAATTCTCCCCCTCCCACACAAACATAAGTAAAACTGAGCAACAGAGATTAACCTGTTTAACTGAAAATTGTTGTGAAGGGTAAGTAAAATACAGTGTTTCCACTCTGTCATCATTCCCCCAATTTTTCTGTTTTTAAAAAAAACCTCCGCGTATTAATTTATATTTCTTCTTCACAAGAAACATAACTTGCAGATCCCTCTTCCACTCGTGGCACCGTTCTCGCCACGCGACACCTTTCCCCCCTTCTCTACGCTTTGATGGCCACGAGCAGAGCAGCCAGGCCTGCGCAGCCGCGCGCGACGGCGGAGGGGAGCAGGGGCCAGCTCCTCGCCGGCCGCGGCAGGGCCAGAGCCCGGGGCCGGCGGCAGGGCCAGGACAGGGGAAGGCCTCCGCATCAGCCACCGCCGAGCCTTCGGACGCGCTGCTGCACGACGTGACGGACACACCGTGGTTACACCGGTTCTGGCCTTACTCAGAGATTAGAGACGCGTTACGAAGCGCAGCAGTGTCCCCAGGCTGGAGCACCCCGAGACACAAACCACCCAAGGCTTGAGCGCAGGGTGACCGACACGGCTGACACGGCTCTTCCCGGGGAACCTGCTCTGCCCGGAGCCATTCTGGCAGGGCCGTCAGCGGGGCTGTCCCCGTCTCACGCCCACGCACACGGTGACCCGCCTCCCAGCTGCCATCCTGACAGCTAACCGCCCCTCCTGGGCTGTCTTCCACTCACTGCA
>Ga0065711_1036859_pt1 | contig 20487 bp, 10 predicted proteins | sample Hoacrofraction12_FD_59098 | JGI IMG/M metagenome (GOLD analysis project Ga0065711, IMG submission 59098) | Hoatzin crop microbial communities from Cojedes, Venezuela - Epithelial fraction 12 v2 (version 2) | ecosystem: Host-associated > Birds > Digestive system > Esophagus > Crop | place...
GTGTATCTACCACTCCTCCCAGTTTGGTGTCATCAGCAAACTTGCTGAGGGTACATTCTAACTCTTCATCCGGGTCGTTGATGAAGAAGTTAAACAAGACTGGGCCCAGTACTGACCCCTGGGGGACACCCCTTGTTACCAGCCTCCAATATGTGTATACATATGAATGTAAATTTTTGTAGCAAACCTAGGACTTTAAATAAGAGGGTTTTGTTTTCAAGTGTCTGTCGTCTGTCCCAGTATGGCAATAGAAGGTAGAACTCTTCTTCTAAAGACCCAAGACAGACATAAATTGAGAACTTTGCGTATTGCATTAAAAAACCTCTTCACAGTTTGTGGATTTGCCAGCTAGCAGTAGTGTTTGTATTGTGCAGTCAAACCAGCAGAAAAAAGACAATCGCTTCATTGTTGTAGTTGTTCAGATTGCCTTGTGGGTAGTAACGTCACAACTCCCATTATTTGCTAAGAGAATGAAACTCCATTTAAATCTGCTAAGGTGAAACCACCTGTAAAGAATTATCGGCCTGACTCATCATTCCCAGAGGTGCTGACAAGCAGCACACTGTGGCAGAAGCTCTCCGTTGTAGCCCGAAGAAGGTTCAGAAGCGTGACTGAGGAGCATGATCTACACGAATTATGTGAAAGCTTTTTTCTGATTACTTTGCTAGCATGTGGGATGTGTGCAGGTAGCTGAAAGCAGCAGGGGATCTCATATACATCTCATTTAGCTGGTGCTATGTGGATGCTTGTGCAAGAAAAGCCTTTCCTGGCTTATGTTTGGTCCTGCAATAATTGTCCTTCTGCTCAAATCTTCACTTTGAAGACCTGTTCATTTTTGGGTTACTGGCTCTGCCAATACCAATTAGAGCCAAGATGCTGAAGATTTTCTTCCCAGGGCAAATTTACAGCAAGGTTTTTCCTTCTTCCCAGCAGACTAGTCCTGATTCTATCTGCTGTAGTCTTCAAGTATCAGCTCTGATGGATGTTTCTATGGGGTTTGTGTGTCTGGAGTCTGCTCGGTTTTACCTCCCGGTAACTTATGGCTTTGTTCTGTCACTGAGGCTCCACCTTTGTGCAAACCAGCAGAGGAATATGCAAAATAGACCTGTTATCCCAAATGTCAATTGTGTTACGAGTTTTGCATTAGTCTGTTAATTTTCACTAGCTTGATGTTCAGTATTATTAATATCTAGATAACAAGTATCAGGTTTAGAGTGCAAATTAGCTTACAGGACTTCTGAAAACTTCACCATGAAAAGCTGGCAGTTGAAATTTTCCTCTTTCTAAGTCTAACTCAAGACTTAGTTATAGTCCCTCATTCATTGATGAATACCTTAGAATTAGTAACCAGGACTGGGGAAATACATAGGAATATATGTGCTTGGGATTGAAAACTTCAATAAAAGAAAATCTGCAATACATTTTGTCAATAGAAGTATATGAACAACGTAAGAAATTTTCTATAGCCCATGGAATACGATCTCTGAGGAATGACAGCAGCTCTTGGATGGAGTTAGACTGATCCAGGAAAATAAAACCCTTACCAGTTGAAACCAGGTGGGAAGTTGTAGGCAGGTGGAGTAGGAAGGCTGTTCATGTCACTAGATTGTACCAGCACACTCTTGCTTACGTGTGCTCCTGTGAATCCTGCCTGTATCTCAGGAAGGTTGCTGGGTTACAAGAGAAGAGCTTATGAAGAAGCATCCAGAGAGGCCTTGTTTGCTCGAAGGTCACGTGGGGATTTGTGACACCATCCAACTTCGAGCTCAGGATGACTCCCCAGGTTGACGTTACCCTTTCTGTGCAGTGGAAGAGGACATTTCTTTTTCTCCTCTGGAGGTGTATGCATTTTAATAGTGCATTGTGATTTGATGATTCTTGGTTTTCTCCAGTTAATTCCTTTGCAAGGTGAGAAGATAAAATTCATGAGGACAAACTATACTGAAGGAATTGTGTGGAGATGTGTAAGCTGGTAGGTGCAACAATAAGTACAATTATATATACAGTGACTAAGAGCTGTCAGCCAGCCATAGAAATTGCCATATAATACTTAGTACTTTAAGAGCAATTTGTATCTTCTAAGGACCATACTATATAAACACTAATTAATCCCTAATTAACTTATCTATATGTACTAGCCAATTAATCTCTAATTAGTTTATTTGCAGATTCTTTCACGTTGGAAACTAATTTACTTGAGGCTTAAACCTCTTGGGACTAGTTCTGATCTCTCAGAGGCATAAGTGAGGAGGATGTATAAATCCGTTATAACATAGTTGTAGGGATACACGAGTGAAAAGCTGCTCCAAGGAATGTATAAATCAGGCTCACTCTGAGTTCAGAGAGATGTGCTACGCTATGGTGAGAAGCAACATCAAAATACTCAGAATTAATTAGTTAGCGTCAGTGGGGTTTGATTACAGAGCTTTGTTGTTTATAAAATTCATTTCTTCACAGGGCCACGTATTACTTCAAGAGTATTAGTAGGAGCACACGAAAGTGGCTGCCAAGCCTGAGCTGGCAAACTTACTGCGAACGCACCTGTGGTGGGTAGAGCTCGCGATGAGGAAAGGGACGCGAGGGAGTATAGAACCTTACATTTTTAGCATGGGCACTTTGTTCTGTCTCCACTCATGCACGCATCGTGGTGAAAATACCTTTCGGTGGGATACTTCTGACACACGTTTGGCCTAACCATCCCAGTTCTTTAGCTCGCTTATCTCTTACTATGATGGAGATAAAAACCCCTCCAGTTTTCAGGGGTGGCAAAGGTGCTGTATGTTCTACGGAGTCATCTTATCCTGCCTCTAGACTACTGTCTGGATAAACGTGAGGGAAGGAGTTCACTTCCTCAGCGCGTGAAGAGGCTGTAACTGGTTTGACTGCTTTTGCGATGCCCGTCTGCAGTGTTCTCCTTTGTCACGCACAGGACAGTCTGAGCCGTTCAGAAGCAAACCCTCCCTAGCAAGGCAGCGCAGAGGCGGCCGGCCCTGCCCCTCGGCGATGGGCAGCCTCTTCGCTCTGGGGCAGGAGGGCAGCCTGAGCATGGCAGTGGAAGGGAGCAGGGCAGTTCGGCTTTAGTTCTCGATGATTTCCAGGAGCATGTTGCTTCATGCCCTGCCCGGGTAGATCACTAAATATAAAATAGAAATACAAAGTCTGAACCTGGGCAAAACTGTAATGTTACCAAATTGCTGTGCAATTTTATTTGCTGTGCCATTAGGGGAGAAAAATCTGTTCGTTCTTAGGAAGTTATAAAGCTCCTTACATTGCTTTCACTGAATTAGTTAGATGAGCTGCAGCAGCTGGACCACCACTTACTAAGACTGTGGGAAGTAGCCTGCCAAATGCTGACACTGGTCATGAAACTGATATTTTATTTAGATGTCCTTGCAGCGTAGAGCTGTCTGACATCATGTTTATAGCCTGCGTGCAATAGAAATATAAGAAATCGTATACATTCTGGTAGGTAGTGTTCAGATTCAGTTGTAATAATTCACAGTGTTGCTTCAGGGCTTCCATATTGCTTTGGGCATAAAGCTGTATTATAAATTACAGCACACAAAGCTGAGTTTGACCTACCAGTTGATGCATAATAAACTGACTTAATTCTGAATATTAACTACATATTGTGGCCTAGAGGTTTTTTCCTCTCTTAGTACTGAATTATACAAGAATCTTTTTCTCTTGGGTGAAACCTAAATATAAATACATTCTCAGTCATAATATCACACAGAAAGGTACCAATGGGAGAATATTTTCATCCTAAACATTTCTTGTGGCAGCAGAAAATAATTTCTGAATATTGCCAAGTGTAGGAAGTAATTATCGAGACTTTTCAAAAAGTAAGCATCAGGAGCTGATGAATACCTGAAGGCTTTTAGGAGTCGGCATTGTGAGCAGAGAACTACTCTGGCTGCAGTGGCCTGTTATTCCTTGTTGTGTCCAGACCTGCCTTACAAACGTGTGTTTTAATGGATCCTAGCTCAGTTCTAAAATTTTGCCTTAGGCTAAAGTATATGATAAACAATTTCAGCCCTGGTGAAGACATCTAAAATAAAAAAGATATGGTCAAACCATCTTGGAATTTGAATTCCACTCACAAAGTGTTTGCTACGGATCAATAATGTATGTAACTATAATCTGAAATGTACTTGCTCACAGAAACAATTAGAGATGTGTCTTTAGAGACTGAATCAAAATGTGCTGAATTTATATGAAAATATTGCTGCAGAAAGCTACAAACTAGTTCTTCAGGTTACTTCATAACTGTATAACAAAACACAAAGGATAATGAAAAATCGTGGGCTCCTATCTCTTTTCATTAAAAAAAAATTCCTGACATTATAGTAGAGGTAAATGCGCATCGATCATATGTACCAATTTTCTGGGCAACTTAGGCATTTGCAGGATTTTTTTAAAAGTACAACAAAAACAGGAGGTACAGATGTTTTACATCCTTTATGACTCATAACTCATACATAGCCAGTTTTTTTGTTTGTTTTTGTTTTCTTTCAACTGTGCCTCAACCTAATCAGACTTCGAAGAATCTTGGATACAACAGTATCATTGAAAGTAAAGGCTGCAGCACCTTCAAAGTGCTTTAACTGGCAGGGACACGCGGTGCCCCAGCACTCCACAATGTTTCCCCTTGCTGGTGTGTCGCTGTTAATTCTCATCTCCAGGTTTAAAGCTTTGGGTCTTGGTGAGCAGTTGGCTTGCTCTGTTTTTTTCATTTGCCCAGCGCTGTTTAGAACCAGGCACTCCGGCTGTGCCTCTCTGCTGGCAGGAGCAGGGGCTGGGCTCTGCACTCCGTTAACCATGAGGGCCAATCATCTCATCGTACACTGCGATCCCTGGGAAGCTGGGACCTCTGCCCATGCCCAGATCTGCCAGCCGACAGGATCTTCCCAGGGGATCTGCTTTAAGCCATCAACTGTCCTAAAAAAACCCCATTGTGACAGTATAGAATTCTCCAAAATGTGGATAGACAATTAAAGAGTTTCAGTGCATGTTTTTCCTTATGGCAGCTCAAAAGGAGAGAAGATGAGGAGGTTATGTTTACCTCTGCTCCCACCCTACCTTGGGAGAAAAGGGAACGGAGACGAAGAACGTGGAGCTGGTCTGCTTGGGATCTTCCCCTGCCCCGTCCTCCTTGCTGAAGAAGGAAGACCAAAAACTCCAGATCCCAAGCCCTGCCCTCTAGCAGGCTCCATATCTATGGTACCTGTCTGGGTAGGCAATGACTAGTTTTAACAATTTAATCAGAGGCAATCTGGCCATCATTTTTTTGCAGGTACCGTAGCGATTACTAATACCACCCAGTTTTTGTTTATCCTTGCCTGAAACACTTCAGGTGGAACACAGGTGATGCAAATTCCTACTGAATACTAAAATGCATTTGAAAAGTTGTGATTCAAGAGTGCTTTAAATACCGAGTCAACAGAAAATTGTTCTTAAGAAAAAATCCAGAAGCGTATTACGAAATATTCTGAAAATTGTCTTGAACCAGCTTTTAACTACTTACATCCCACCCCCCAGTATTTCTGTCTCTACAATTTGTTACCGTATTTTATTCTGGAATGAAAACCTGTTGTGATATTATATCATTTTCAGTAGAGTCCTGGTGAGAAGCATATGACAAACAGCAGTACCCCTAATCATTTCCAGATACACACTTCATCCATCATAAATATTTAAAATACAATCATTAATCAAAGCAGCTGCATACTTCTTTCAAGTGATCAGCCACTAATAGCTTAAGAACTCTGATTTTTGTAACAAAACCCAAAAACTGGTTTTCATAGGCTTCCCCTGAGCCCGCTCTTCTTTCTGTTCTGCGGAAGGGAGAGTCACAGGATAACTGTTTTCTAATAACCCTCCAACTAGCAGCCAAGGTAGCTAGACAGTTGGAGCTTCTTTCTAGGGGTTGCTCCCATTTGCAGCTACCTTTTGGAGGCTGGGTCTGGGTTTTCAAGTAGGTACTTGCCTGTAAGGGATGATGCTAGGAATGATTCTATTTTTTTCCCAGTAAGGGAACACCGGGGGAATTTTTTGTTGTGTACACAAAACCATGAGAAGCAGAAAAGCTGAAAAACAGATCATAGCCAAAGTTTAAAAAAACCCCACCAAACTTCGTCTTTTATTTGTAGACTGAAAACTGAAAATCTCTTTAAAAGAACCCCAAAAGCTCGCCCTGTGCGAGTACTTTAAACTTGGTGCAGTTAGTTTGCAAGAATGAAAGGTTCTGGGCTTTGTTTTCAATTCCAGTTTGCAGTCACTGTTGTTTTAAACCTGAAGCTTGTGCCTGACAGATTTTGAGGGAAGCTCGGCAGTGGCAGCAGGATAAAACTGTAGCGATGAGTTCTTGTCTTGGCTGTTTCTTCCATGGCAGGATAGAGTGTTGGTTTGTTCTTTTATTTGTTACGTGTTGGCAATTGCATTTATAAGAAAATAACAGCAGATATTTATGTGATATCTGAATATATGTAGCTTGTTACAGTCAAATTTCATCTGTTTGTGTATTTGTTTGAAAATGTGTGTGTGAGGCATCTGATGGTGTGACACTATCTGCTCTCAGAGTGCATTGGAATAAGGCTGAGATTATCTGACATCCTGGATGGTGAGGAGACGCAGAGACCATTTGGTGTTAGATGACGTGTTGTCTCCTAGCTGTGGTATCAGAAGTCCTCAGTTTTGTGCTGCTCAAATCCACAGCCTACTTCCAGTCCCAAGGTCCATGGAACATTCTTTAGCTTCCAGCCTTGTGATGGAGTTAGAGAGGTACAAAGTGAGCTAATGTCTGAAGTGACATCCTCCTCTCCTTCCAGGGGCAACTCGGTCAGTTACTGACATTGGGCCAGTCTATACCAATGAAGACAGCGTGATGTTTGCAGGGCAGTGAGGCTTGTTCCCTGCAGTTGTCTTTTCCCCATCATGAGTGTTGCGGACCAGCTGTTCCCCTCCCCCAGGTCCATGTGTGCCCCTGTCTGCTTCCCATCTGCGGCTCGCATGCACCGCGTGTTACCAGAGTTACTGGGCTGCTAAGTCCTGCGCAAGACAAAAGCTGCACGAGTACTGTTTTGGGAGATAGTCCTCTTCGGTTCCCTTAGCTAGTACTGTGACTTGCAGATGTTTGAAAGTAATGCCCTAATAAACAGATAGTAGAGATAAATGACTGCCATTTCCACCCCCCCACCCCCCTTTTTTAATGCTCTTTTCCTTGGAAGTATATTGGTATAAATGACTAGAACATTGTTTTGAAACGCTGGACCTGACTGGACGTAGTTTCACAGACAAACGCTACCTGGTTCAGCTGAATGAAGCAATGTGGCTGATGGATAGGAAAGAAATCTGACACTAGCATCCTGAACAAGGCTAATGATGTGCCAGGACATCATCTTTTGTAGAGTGACCATCTTTGGAGACTATTGCATTCTGCCCTTCTTTCTCTCCATGGATGATACAAGAAAAAGGCAGAAAGCAGCACCTGAGTTTCTTGTTCTTCTGTATTGCGGCAGTCGTGCTGATTAGTTGGGTTTTATCTTGTTGGGACATTTGCTTTAAGCCCAGGCAAGTCTTCTGCCCAGTAGATGGCACAGGCCTATGCTTAGGAGCTTGATGGCTGTGCAAAGAAATGTGCTGGCTCTTCACGTAAAGGCTTTTCTGTCTATATGGGTGCAACTGTGAAGTTTAGTTAGATTTTATCTAACTGGCATGTTGTTGTTAGCCCCAGGAGAGCTCTTGAGGGTGGAGTCTACCAGAACTTGTGTAAGACAGCCATAACTTCTCTATCGCTTGTGGATAGTAACTGCCTAAATGGGAAAACTCTTTCCGCTGGTGTTCTTTATATGGAGCTGACAATGTAGAAAGTGTGACAAAAATCAGAAATAGAATAAAGGAGAGCCTGGCACTGGAAGGAAATCAGCTGCAGTTGACACAGCTATTTCTGGGATTAAAATGTAAGAGAAGGATATAGCTAAGGTCAAGGCAAGGTGGTCCGAAAGAGGGAAAGATTCCTCCAGTTCCTTCCTGACCAACAAAATCCTGATCCTTCTTTGCTTGCACAAGGACCTGCATGATGGCTGCACACACTTGACCTAAGAAGATTTGCAAAAAGCCAGGTAGCACCCTCCGCTGTGGCAGATGGGGCTGCTGGACTAGAAGCCGGGGTGACTGTTACAGCAGGATAACAAAACTAGCTGCATTCCTTAAAAAAAACCCCAAACCCACAGTTATTTTTTCTCACGAATTGTAGCAAAATCATGTAGCAGTCAAGTTGGTAATATATTCACTGCTTCATGTTGCCTATAGAGTAAAATATTTATAACATTTATAATGTATTGGATGAAAACTGTGTGTCAAGTGGCACTGCAGTTTTCACAACTGCCAACTCCAGTAACTGTCCATTAGGTGTGATCTGCGGTCTGGTGGCCTGGTGCAGAAGACGTGCAAATTCCTTGTGCGGTGTAGGATTTAATCTTAGACTCCATGCTGCTCTGGTTCTGTATCTTCATACTTTGTTTTCATCATCATCATGTAGATCTTAGTAACACGATAGCCACTGAATGGGGGAGGAGGGCTCAGGCACATGTACAATTATCATCTAGTGCAGTTCCTGGTAGCTCTATATGCAGATTTTTCTGAAGAGACACCAGTGAATGATCCTAGAGCAATATGTGTGCCATAGTGTGGATAACTGAGATTTCGTATAGTTACAAGTTTAATGTTTCTTCAGTTAAAATTATTATAGCTATAATTCAGAGGTTCATAGGTAGCTGGTAAATTCTCCAGGTATAAACTCCCAGTAGTGGCAATTTCTGCCAGTTCTCATCCTTCCTGGTAAAGAGACATCATGCTCTAAATCAACATTCGGTATTGAAGCTTCTCTCTTACCAGCAACTGGAATTGACGTCCTCTTGCCCTCTCCTTGCTAGTCACATGGTGCTGTGGCAGATGCACTCAGTGACTGAAGAGGAGCAATTGCCTCTTAATACTGGCTATTCTGCCAGCTGGAGGCCGACACCGAGTGGCACGATGGTAGGAAATACGGTGGGGGAGAGTGGTGGTGGCCAAACAGTGAGCGTGCTTGTCGTATCCAGCCCCGGTTCGGTCTGGGTGATGGCTGAGCATGGGACAGAGCTTGTACTGGCAGAATTGCTGACTACTTCTCACCATGCCATCAGCAGAAAGATTTCTGTCTGTTTTTAATTATGTCTCTCAGCTGTTTTGCATGCAGCTGCTGATACACTGCTTTGGAAAAGGCCATGGGCAATAACGAGAAAAGATGTGCTATGTGGAAGTGGCTTGGCTTGTTGTAACGTAGTCAGGATCTAGAGTTAGATTATGGCTATGTGGTTTGAAGTACTTGGGCGTTCTCCTGTGAGGCACTCCTTACTCTGTCAGGGACATCTGCTGCTTTCCGTGAGACAGGCACATCACCGCTGTTGTTCAGATCTCTAGGTAAGCCATTGGGATAGCTATATAGCTTCAGAAATGCATAGTAAGTTGAATATGCTTTCTAAGTACCATGGATAAGCAGCTCAGTGAATGAGTTTTCACTGTGATTAAATGGTGTTTGGAGGGGAAAAGATGCTGAAAACAGCACGTATACTGTTCAATCTGATCTGCTGATGGTAAGAGACTGCTGTCTTACAGGTTCATCAAAACATTAGAATTAGGAAAAAAATCTTTCACTCTAAAGACATTGAAATTGCAACTTGCCTTATTTATTTTGCAATATTATCCATTTATTCTTAACAAGATTCTCACATAGAATGCTTGTGATGTGAATGTAAATATTACCTTGAGAAGAACTTCATGGTTTGGGAAACTAGCCTGCCTACACAGAGAAAAATTTATCTCATGAATGATCTCCCCAGCTATCTGAATAGACAGCTGGTACTTCTGAACTTTAAGAATACAGATTAAGTAAGGAATTCAAGGCTATGAAGGATATTAGATGCATTACATGCCTAATTAAAAAATAGTAGTGACAAATTCTGAAAAGAAAATTGGATAATAACAATGGGATATTCCTTGTGGGAGGGAAAGAAATTACCTTTTCCTTTTAGATGCACAGCATGGTTTCAGTCCTGTAAGGCAGGCTGCTGAAACACAAATTTAGTTACACAGACATTAACAGAGATGACAGATTTTCACATCTGCAAAACTGGATAATAACAACAGTTCAGTTCATGTAGAAGAATGAAAATTATGCTTTCTCTTCTGATGCGTGGCATGAACTCTAGATACAAATTTTAGTTTGTATGAGTCGACTATTTAAAAAAAATGAAGAAAATACTAACTTGGAGAAATTGCCTTTCGGTGAGTTCTAAAGGAATTCTTATGATATGTCTAGAATTTTTTCCTGTGCTGCTTGCAACGTACCTAATCTATAGTGGAGTAAGTGATAAAGTACCATCTGACTGAAATGCTCTCAAGCAGTAGATTATCCCATTTGTTGTATACACTGCACGTGTGCACCTGCTAACTTGAATTGCTGATGCACCAGAGAGAATCTGGGCTGCCCAAGGAGTCAGCTCTGACCCATTTCTTTGATATATGACTTGTTCGGTCTTTGATATTAGTAAAGAAGTTTTCTATCCACTTGTAGTTTGAGCAATAATAGCTTAAGGCATGAACACTACCTATGACTCCCACACTATTGTGAGAATCCATACACCACACAAACCCAAAACATGGGGATTATATAGACTTCAAAGGAAAAAAAGTAGGAAGGTAGGAGAAGCATCTTTTCCTCAGTCCTCCGGGGTTAGAACAAAAAGCGATCTGCTAAAGATGAGCTTTCAAAAAATGTCAGACTTTGTATGTTTGAAATAGAAAAACGTGACAGTTTTCCCAGATTAAAACGTGTTAATGGGGAAAAATTGCAGCCATAATAAATATTGTATGAAAAGCTGCCAAGTAACAAAGCCTTGACAAACTCAGGAGAACAAGGAACTTCAGTTGATGCTGCCACTTTATTTTGTATTCTATTCTGTCTGCTCTTTCTGCGTGTGCAGATCTTTTCAGTGTCAGTAGCAGTTTGGCATGAAGGGCAGATTGACATAGACATCACATTGATACGTGTCTTCTAGAACAGTATGTGGCCCCATGGTTCTGTTACTGTAAGGTACTACAGTCTTTTTGATCTCATGTGAGAACCTATGGAGCCAAGAGTGATCCCTACACACATCTTTATAACTCTACAATTTTTTTAATGGCTGACAGACCAAAAAGACTGGAAAAAATGTCCTGGAATTTACTGCAAATAATGAGTAATCTTTTAAGAATTACTTGAAAGTATGTATCAGTTTTGAAATAAAAAGTTGTTAACGTATATGAAATGAAGTGGTATATTGAGAGTCATTGAAAGAGGTCAGACTTTGCAGAAAGATTTAAAACCCAAGCCCTCAGAATTTTATCAGCTAAACTTCAACTGTGTCTCATGAAAGCAGAAAATGAAGACTAACGCTTTGGACATGTGAGCATGGATAGGGATAACTGACTGCCTATATATGGGGTATTAAAACCCCTTTGCCTTAGTGGAGTTTCAAGCTGGTTCCCTTCCGGTGGGCATGAGCGTGCTGTCGCTGGTGGAGCTCAGCCGGCTGAGGACGTGGTCTGAAGAGGGAATTCCTGGTCTGTTCATGGTTTGGGCATGTGCAATTTAGTAAAACAATCTGGGATGTGTGCGATAAGCAGGCTTGGTAAAGGCTTGGAGACAAATGTTTTGCAAGCATTGGGAATGCCACCACTGTGGAATCTGCAGGGTCATTTGCTGGTTTGCCCACTCTTGCCGAACTCCCTTCCTTCCAGGTGATGAACCTCTGCCAGGGTGTGACTGTGTGCATCAGGATGCCTTGCTTCAGGCCTGAAAATCTATGACTTGTCTGTGGTTCGTGACACTGTTTTCCCTGGGCACAGAAGATGGCAGCTTTGACTCTTTCTTTCCTAGTACGCCTTGCATAACAGATAAAGTAGCCAGCGGTGGGCCCTCGGAGTTTAGCTGCTGAAGAGCCAGTGTTAATCAGCCAGATGTTTCGGCAGGATAAACACTTTTTTCCCCCCCAAGTTCCTTGATGAAGCTATAGGTTTCTCATTTGCTCTTGAGGCCATGCCTCACCTCTTTCCATAGACTTCTGGCTTGAGAATTGTTTTGTATTCATTTGTGAAACTCTAATCCATGAGTCCAGCAGAGCTGTTCTACAGGAGGTTGTACAAGGTTGTGGAAGAGAAATGCTTGGAAAGATGTTAAGCATGCAGAAACTGCTCTAGCTTGGGAAATCCTGGTGCTGCAAACAGCTGGAGACTCAGCTGTGGTAAGAATGCTCAAAGGAAGCATCACGTGTGCCTGTTCTGCATTTGTACTCTCCCCTGGGGACTTGCTTTTTGTCACTGTTAAAAGCAGGGTGCTGTGCGACGTTGGTCTTCGGGCTAGGTGCGGTTGCCTTGTGATCAGTTATCTCAGAGGCAGTTTTGCAATGATGGCAAGAAGCAATGCTATTAAAATAAATGTAAGGTTATTTTTCCTATTCTGTGCCTTATTATTATAAAATATACTGTGTTATTTTCACATGAATCTGATTATATTTGTAAGAATTGCAGTATTTTACTTGAAAGCTCTTAGATACAGGTGAATCTTAACAAGTTTTCTTTCTCTTCAGTAATTTGCCTTTTGCTTTGTCTGTTATAAGAGCTGTTCTGGTGTTCTGTTTTAACCATAAAAGCTAACTAAAAAGGTGTATTTTCAATGAAGCGAGCTACAAAATGCAGTAATTCTCTGATTAGAAAATAATGAAGATATGGAGGCTCAGTTCGAAGGCATTAAAATAAGCTGTGAATGAACCAATGAATATATTAGGGTAGTATAGTAAAATACAGAAATTTAATTTTGGACATATAAAAGGCCAGCTAATTTTTAATTTTCTGTATCTAAGGTAGCATAGGGGAGTTAAAGGACAGAAGTGGCATGAAGACTGTTTATTCTTCCCAGAAGTGTGTTTCTATTACTTTTCCCAAAGCTTGTGAAAATGCTCTATTCTATATATCTATTACTAGAAAAGTTAACTTTTGTCCTCGTACTTGGCAAGTGGTGATATCCACAGTGGTCTGAACTGTCCGCTGTTTCCTTCTGCACAGTGAACTTGGAATCCGTGTTTAAGAATTCCCTGTCTTTCTGAATTAAACGCGTAATAGTCTGCTCGGTGAAAAGTAAAGCCTTCATAATAGTCTTAAAACCCAGGTGATCCCGGTTCACCCCAGAATGGCTGAGTGAGCAATGGTAACAGCACTGCTCTTGTGTCTGAGGATTAGCGAAATTCTGCTAGGTTTATCCACAGAGCTGGGTGAATCTGCAGTGCTGCTGTCCACCCCCTTGCTAGGAAGCGATCTGTCTTGCTCTCTGATTCTTATTTCTCTAGTGTACTGACCCATGCCCTTCTCCAAATACTCTGTCGAGAACCCGGCGTAGCCCCAGAGCTGAATGGCAAAGTCTGCCCGTAAAGACAGCCGCCTCTACAACAGGGAGAGCCAAATTACTCTGCGTGTATGACCGTTTGCCTTGTCCTAGTAGGGAGGAACTTCTGTGAGCAGGGACTCAGTCTTGCTGTGGAAACAGTGTGCAAGTTTCACAGCCCTGGATTTAGTGATCGCTTCTGTTGGTGCATAATGTAAAGTGGCAAAGAACAGACCGTAACAGGACGAGTTTACAGATGAGTTGGCATCTGAGGTACGGATAACTTTCTGTTCTGTACCTCACTGTGCATAGTTCAGCTCATCACCCAGACACAGAGACATGGAAAAGCTAGGTAATATGGCTACAAAGATAAAATGGGGAAGAGGAAGGGGGGTAGGGGGGAGAGAGAAATTAAGCAGCACAGGCAAGGGAGCAAAGCTTTTTGATACTGTATTTTCAGACTCAAAACTTAGATTAAAGAGGACTGAGCTTCTTAGATTGCTTTGGAGTACTGCACAGGAACTTCATCTGAAAGGAAAAGGACAGGTTCGATGTAACCTTCACTCCATAGTTCTGAACAAGCTGCTTGCTAATAACGTAGAAAACTTCAAACTGTCTCTAAATATTAGAGCATCAAGCCAAACAAAGAAAGAATGACTTCTGAAGGTGTTAGCACAATGTGAGCTCCCTTCTTGATGTGACATTTGTTTGGCATAAGAAACACCTCCAGCAGATGTTTAGTAGTTAAAACTATTTGAGAAGACTTTTCTGTGGAAGTAAGCTGCTGTATCATTTAAACAACATACAACAGGCTCTCTGCCCACACAGGCAGCAGCAAAGTGATTTTCCTGATATCCATGAGCAAGAGAAAGGAGGCACTTCTCTCTGTCAGCAGGGGAGACGCAGGGCTCTCCTCTCCCGCCTCCCTCACTTGTGTATGGTCTTAGGGAAATGTGTTCTCCTCTGCACCTCACTTCTCCTACCTGCACATTGATGGGCTTTTTGGGGTTTGTGGGTTTGGGTTTTTTTCAACATCACCTTGGTTTTAAAATGTATCTGTTGTCTCTGAAACGTTTTGAGCATCCCACTGAGAAATAGGGCCAATTGTACTGTTTGAGGACAGAAACCAGCCTGTCCTTGTCTGAAGGGCATTCTTGCCCAAAGTGATATTTTCTTTCCTATGTCAGGAGGATGACACAGCAGATCCTTTGTGTTGTCAAGGGACGTGGTTTAGAGCTGTGTTGGACGTGTATTTAGCCCTGATGATTTCAGATTAACACATATCCCCTGGTGTTTCTGCAGAGGGCCATAAGGCTACTGCTGCCGTGCTCAGAGGAAGGGCAGAGACCTGAGTCTGGATCTCCGTGTCAGACCAGTTGCACTCATCCCACTGGTGTCCCACAGTGGGTGCCAGCCTGCTAGTGACTGGGGAGACAGAAGAATGCTTCTCGCTTTGACCTGGAAAAAGAAACCCTTCCTGATGAGCATGTCTTTGACCTCGATACGTTCCTATGAGAGCTCTTGCGTTTTTGAACAATCTATTTCATTTGCACTCCCTGATGAGGAAACTAGAACTGATCAGGATTTTTTTAAGTCTAGGTGTCCTGCACTTTATCAAACCCTTGAAAAGCGAAATGCAAAGGAAGAGAATGGGTACAACTTGAATCCATTGAAGTTTGCTGTGTTGATCAGAACATGCCATTAATGAATAGCTTGCTGGAGTCTGGTGTCTCACAGGTCTTGCCAGTAACCTTGGGGCTATGCTATTGCCTGACATATCTGCGTATGACAGAATTTCAGTATCCTGGTAACACAGTAGCTTTGCCCTCTCTGGCAGAAGACAGAGCAGAATGCAATTCACACACTTCCATGCACCATGGCTGTGGTACTTCCTTGAATTGAGTTCCGTGTCCAAAGGCTGTATTACCAGGGTAAGTACTAGTATAGTCTCATTTCTGCTCTGACTGGCTCGGTACTTTTCCAGTGGTTCTATGGTTTAACTGTTCTGAGTGTGTTTATAGGGAGATCTGCTTTGACATACCTGATTTTCCTAGATTTATTTTATACTGTAGGGTCTTAAAGAGGGGGAAGAAGCACTGCGCCTTCGATGAACAAATATTTTTCAAGAGAAAATTTCTAGTGACATGTCCCATTCTTCTTTTAAAATGGCGAGTGGTGAAATGGCTTCAAAATGGGAGGGGAAACAAGAGTCTCTTTCTCCATGTAAAAATGTGAAATGAAAACAAGCTGCAGCATAACCCAAATGTTGCTTGTGCTGCCACGTGAAGCATACCTGCTTCACAGAAGTTCATGCACATTTAACCTTTCAAAAAGCTCGCTCAGGAAAAGGGTTAATGGCTGTTGGGAAGTCTGTAGGAAACATTTGCCTTTGCATTCCTCTGTGAAGAAGGATGGGATAAAGCACCAGGAAAATCTCAGAGAAAGTGAGACGGAGAATGCCAGAAGTGACAAACCAATCCTTCCAAACTGATGCAGGAAATTCATTTGCAAAAGTTCATTCTGGTATTGAGAAATCAGTGCCAAGTTTCCAACAATTGACAACTTTCATGGGGTCCTTAAATGTCACCCAATGAAGCTATGAAAGGACTTTGTCTCCACATGAAATAGAGAACTGTCAGGATTTGCAAGAGCCATGAGCTGCGCGGCTTACTCGCTCAGGTACACGCCCGTTGGGGACAGCAGGAAGCTCAGGCTGTCATGAGCATTCCACACCTGAAGAACTCCACTAAAGAACATGACACAATTTCAGCTCAAAAGCTTTAAATAGTGTGGGTAGTGTAGTATTATATACAATACAAGATTTGTTTGTCAAATCAGATGTTATCTCTTCCCAGAGAGAGGAACTACTGTTTAAGTAAGGTTGCTTGGCAGTACCGAGCTAATGTCAAGGTGTCCCGCAAATCCCGGTCGTTAACTGAGAGCTGGCGTCACGTAGAACAGAAGGCAGAGGTACACCTGCCTTGCACATCCTCTCCTCCTTGGTGTAGCCCCTACGGCATGGTTTGCGGCTTTACCCACATGGTTTCCAGGAGGGCTTTTTGCCCCTCTTGCCCCCAAACCTCTTTGCCTGTAGCTGAGCAGCAGCTCTTGAAACAGCTGGGGTCTCCTTTGCAAGTCCAGACATTACCTATGTCAGAATGCCTGGTTTGTGAGAACCAGCAGCAATGTAAAAGGCCCTATCCATGTTGGTAATCTTTTCTACTTGAAGATGAGGTGATTTTTGCTTGAATCAATCCCTCAGCCTGTTAACTGGAAGAGGATTCCTAGAGCCTTACAAACTGAGCCCATGGGCCCCACCGGCTTAAAGCTGGAGCTGCAGTTACAGTTGAAAGTAAAGAAGTGATTGGGGAAGGAGGGGGCAGGTGAAACGTTACTTCTGTGATATTGAAACAGAAGAACATAGACTCAGTACAAGACGAACATTTTTAACAATATTACTCTCTGTTCACATGACAAATATCTCGACTGATCCACTCTTGGCACAGAGGGCTGCATCCGAGTGAAGCCTCGGGCTCCAGGATGCCTCCCAGCACTCGCAGTCACCTTGTTGTCATGAAGTGTCCTTAGTGTCCAGCATGGTGCACTTGTTCTCCTATACTGTAATTAGAAACTTTCCCAAAGCATTGTGTGTGGCAAAGTGGCAGTCATTATTCTTACAGCTTCCCTCTTAAACGTATTAAGATTATCTTTATTTTGCTAACAGGGAAACTTGAAGTACAGGGGCAGGAGAGTGATGAAAGAAACCTGTGGCAGAGGCAGAAGCAGAGTTTGTAGCCCGTGAAGTCACTGGTGTTGGATGAGTAAAACCCTGTCTCCAGCAGTAATGCTCAGGCTGCTTTAGTGATGTGTGTAACTGCCCATCAGTGAAGCTGCTATCTGCTCACCCTTGGCTGAAGGCTGTCCTAGGCCAGGTCTGAAAATACCTTACTTCAGAATGTTTTTTTTTTCCTCCAGCACTGTATCTCAGCTGTTTGAATTCTGCTAAGTTCTTGGCCATCACCCTCTAGAAACAAGCTGTACAACCTAATAGTAAACCAAAAAGAAAACTATTGTCCTCAAATCATTTTGAAGAAATATATTTCTAACAAGAAGTCTTCTTATCAGACTTCTGTTTACAATTGTCAAAATAGTCACGTGTCTTTGCAGTTAGGTTGTCTGCAGGTTAAACCTCCCCACTCTTTCAGCTCCATATATGGTGAGGAATTTCCAGTGCTTCTGGTCATTCTTTGTTTTTGCATGTCTTAAAGCACTCTGTCACGTCTCCCTACTTCTTTTTGAAGTGAAAAAAGCCAATCCAATAAGGGAAATCAAATTTCTGAATTACATACATAGAATGAAAAGTATTTTCCCAATTTATCTTGTTTAATGTATTTTTGCATCTTAGGGTGGCTTATTATTTTTTGTTTGGGATTGTGTCTGCATTCAGTTGTCTGCAATGATGTAATGCAGAGCATTACATGTCATGATGTACTGTGGAGCCCATAAGGTGCTTGTATGGTTCAGATTATTCCTGCCAGTACAGAGTATTTGACATTTAATTGCATTTGGATCTCATGTTTGGCAATGTTGATTGCTCACCACGCTCCTTCTTAAGAACTTCGTACTCTCTGTCATGATAAGCCTGAATCATCCCATGTAATCTGCGTGTTTTGTAATTCCAGAGCTCCATTCGCTTTTGACGTAGCAGGGAGAATCTGAGTAGGAGCAGAATACTTGAACATGTTGGAAACCACATTAAGAACGAAGTGATCGTTAGCACTTCTCAGCTGTGTATGGAGGAGCAGATCCACTTCTGCAATGTGAATTTAAAGTTCAGCCTAGGATGTTTTATTGTTTTATTTGTAAATTACGATGCTGCATCACGCATTTCGTGTTTTTCTGTTGTTCAAGACTCTCTTTTTCAGCTCGTGAGCAGTCTGTGGTGTATTTAAGTTGATGCAAGTAAGGGAATTGGATTTATGAGAATGATTTAAAATTCTTTAGCATTCTAGTTGAAGTCCAGTAAGACAAGTGTTTAAGATCATATTCATATTATCAAAATGTCAAAGAATCAAAGCTGATTAAAAGACCTGCTCTGACTCCCAGGGAAGTCAAGAGAAGTGCTTGTGCCTTTTCCAATCATGGTTAAATCAGGTGCTCGGCTCATTGGCTGGAAGTCAGTGGTTATTTGCAAGCTAGAGAAATAAATAAATGCTTCAAAATCTGGAAGCAAAGTAAATGAAATATTTTTGTGACATCGTGATTCAAAGTGTTTCTGCCTAAAAGCATTGACTGATTTTTGTTTGATTCCCTTCCTTGTTCCGTTTTTTTTTTTAGTTTTGTGTTAGAGGTGAAGCATTGGTATCAGAGCATCTAGTCATAGGAAGATCATGTTACACTAGAGGTACCCTGAATTGCGCAGAAAACAAAGAGCAATGATTTCATTTTAATGCTGCTTGTATGATAAATTCCAAGGACAGTCTTTGTAGCTCCAGCTGGGGGAAAGAAAGTCACAACTGTGTTCAGTTTTACTGAACTTGGAAGTGTAACTTCTTTCTGTGAATCACTACAAAATCCATGTTCTAAAATCCATATTTTGGTGTATTTCGTCTATTAGTATGTGTCTAATAATACCTGAATGGTGTCTAGCTGAATATTTAATTTATAGCTGAAATTAATAGCTGAAACGGTACTTTGTAGATAATTAGGAAGCATGGGAGGAACGTGTAGCTACTCGTGGAGACATGAATCCTGTGTAACAGTAATATATATTAAGCCTAGGTTAATGCCTGTCTTTGTCTTTTTCCCTGAAATAGGTTGCCTTAAAATGCCTCTTACAGTGGCTGCAAGGATTCCTGTACCCTTGGTGGCCACAGAACAAAATGTGTGCTGCTAAAGCTTGAATGGACAACCAAAACATGTTCCTATTCACAAAGAAAGACCATGTACGTTACCAGACCTAAGGGAAACGAGAAAGCAAAAAGTGTGTCTGCATCTGCTAAGATCCTCCTCACGTTCAGATTGTGCAGTTATTGCATAGTTTAAACATGACAAGGTTTGCAGGAGGCTTGTCTTTTATTAGACCAGCTACAATAGCTGGAAGAGGAGAAGGGCTTTTGTGCCAAAACCGTCCAGGTTTCAAGCTCTTCTAGCTGGTCTAGTAGAGGCTAGTACCTCTGCCTGCGCCATGATGCTGCTTTACTAGGGAAAACCCAGCAACGCGTTGCTGGACTTCAGAGTTCAAGGAGCTGCTTTTGCTTTATGTCAGTTATCACAGAGATTTTCTAGGGGCATGTGTGCCTCAGGAAACATTGCTTCCATTTTGTGACTGCAGTGAATCTGAGAATTCAGTCAGTGATTCACCGGAATGCTCAAAACAGGTGAAGAAGGATCCCATAGGAACGATGGTGATACGCGTAGCGGGTTTATCACCTTGCACTGTGTGCTTTTTTGCAAATGACTACTTGCATGGTGAAAGCATTGGTTTCAACAGAGCTGTGTGAAGCCAAGGCAGCATGGATCTTGGAGAGTGCCACAAGTAATGTTATATTGGTTAACGGTATGGAGAGAGCAGCCATTCCCCAGCTCGTGAGGTATATCGTACCCAGTTCCTTCTATGTGTAGTCTGTCAGCTTTCACGGGTTTGACTAGAAGCGAGTGTTCAGGTTTGCCTTTCCTGCTTTGGAGGTACAGAGCATCTGTCAGGGTAGTTCTTCCTTACGTCCGTCACGGCAGGCCTGGAGCTGAAGTCCTAAACTCACCTGTCGGTAGGCACCCAGCAGGTCACAGAGCTAACGGTGGGTCATGATGGCCTGTGTGTTACCGGCTTAGACTCTCCTCTTCTCCGTCTCCTCCTTCTCCCCGATCATCTCCCCATGCCCTCTCCCTCCCTCTCCTCCTTCTCCCCGATCATCTCCCCATGCCCCCTCCCTCCCTCCCTCTCCTCCTTCTCCCCGATCATCTCCCTGTGCCCTCTCCCTCACTCTCCACATCATCTCCCCATGCCCTCTCCCTCTCTCCCTCCCTCC
>Ga0065711_1036860_pt1 | contig 20486 bp, 11 predicted proteins | sample Hoacrofraction12_FD_59098 | JGI IMG/M metagenome (GOLD analysis project Ga0065711, IMG submission 59098) | Hoatzin crop microbial communities from Cojedes, Venezuela - Epithelial fraction 12 v2 (version 2) | ecosystem: Host-associated > Birds > Digestive system > Esophagus > Crop | place...
AGGTAGAAAGTACTTAAAGGAGCAAGGCCAATGATTACTCGCTTTGAACAATCCTTTCAGTGTTCTCTGGAAACACTTACCTTTTATTTTTATTATTTTTTTTCCTTAGAAGTCATTTTGTGTTTGCTCCAAGTAGAGGATATTCAGTGACAATGACGAATTTGGCAAGGATAAGTGAATGCTATAATTTCAATGACACTTTTTCAACTAATCAGCCTCTTTCACTGACCTGAGGGATTTTGAATTTCCTGTCTATCTAGTTAACCGAAAATATTTTGAAGTGTCCGTCTTGCTTTTCCTCTCGTTTTACTTGATCCTCTCACTTACAGCGCTGTGAAATATGCCCATCTGTGGGCACCAATTGCAAGAAAATCTCCAAAAACTACTGAAATTGTAGGTGTTGCTGAAGTCACTGGATAGTAAACTCAGTTGGACTGCTGTGTGGCTGCAACCTGTCATGCTTCTAGTCTCTGAATTCATTCATCTGGAGCCAGCTCGGACACCTTCTCAAGCCACCTTGCAGACAGAGCCTAGAATTCAGCTTTGCTTAGAAGCTGCTGTTTGATTGACTTTGCAGAAAGCCCCATATGGCAGGAGCCTGGAGTGTTTTGAGAACATGCTTTCACTTGTCACTTGTGTTCCAGTAAATGTCAGCATAATTGAAATCCCCATGATCAATGTCTGGGCTTTTTTGCAAGTCTCCTTTTTTTTATGCATAAATGCTTCCTATTCTGCCTTCTAATCCTGCCCTGGAGATGCATAACAGTTCCTTATGACTGGGTTTTTTTTACTATTTTCACTCTCATCTCAGTCCAAACTCTTTCAGCTGTGGTAAGCAGACTATATTTGTAAACTTTTCCCTCTGAGATAATGTCCTTCCTCATATATTTTGCATATAAATGTGATGCATCCTGCTACTTGAATGCTGACATTGCCGGTTCCTTGGCTTACTGGTACCAAGATGGGGTAGTCACAATCCACCACTTCTTTATTTATGGTAAATATGTAAGGATAAAGAGGGAAAAACATCCTGGATCTCCCTGTGGGTTTTAATGATTCTGTTTTGTAAGCAGGGTGAAAAACTAAACAAGCTAATAAAAAGACTGTCTTATTTACACATGAACAGTTCTTAGCAGATCTGTGACAGAAGATAAAGTCTTAGAAATCCAAGTAACTTCCAGTCCAGTCTCATGTTAATACTGATGTGACATTTCCCTGAAAATAGGAAGTTTTTGCAAGACTGGTGATTCTACATTTTTGATAAAAGAACTTACAATGGTCTCTCAAATTTCACTTCTTATTGTTCTTTTGGACATCCTTTCCTACTCCTCTCTCCATTTCTATGGAGTCTTGTCTCGTGGTGTTTCCATAGCTTCACATACCATCTTCTGCTGACAGCAACCACACTTCCTATAAGATTCAACAAATTGCCCAGGTGAATTAATAGTTCACATTAAATGGGGGAATTAAGTAACCTGTTCTACTTTCTTTCCTCCATCAGGAGCAGACACTGGGTATTTAAAAGCACGGACACTGAGTCACCATAAACTAAACCTTTCTCTTTTTACCCTACACCTTCTGCTAAAACTTTTATCCCCCCTTTCTTTCACTTTGAGAAAAAATGAAAAACACATACCCAAATGTAAACAACAACTTCTCCCTTTCTTTAAAATGTTTGTTGGTGCTGTGATCACATCCCACATGCTTTCTGGAGCCTCCCCTTCTGACACTACTCTTCTTCCAGTGATTGAAAGCAGGGACACTAGGGCAGTCAGCCAAACAGCATCATGCCTGGGTTTGGTTCCCCACACACACAGTTTGTTTATTCTGTTAAGCTTCAACTTCTTCTTACTATCTTCAAGGATTCATGCAGATTTCACTGACTCTCTCAAAGGTGATTTCTTCCAGTAGCTGTTTCACTTCTTTCACAGCACTTGCTGTCCTTTGGATCAGAAATGTCTGCCTAGTGCTTGTCTTTCTCCTGTGGTGACGAAACCAACAGCACCTTCATGACACAGCAGGTCACTGCTCTCTTGCTACTCAAATCTGTCTCGAAGTCTTGCTATTCTGTAGTAGACCTAAACAGTATCTTATATTGTAGTGCTTTCACTGGGGAGGTACATATGAAAAAAAAAGGCCAGATGAACTGCACTTTAGGACATGTACTTGCCTATATCTCTCTTGGGTGGCCGTCTAGTAGTGATGGGGAATGCCTTCATTGTTGTCTGCTATATACAGCTGTGTATTCTTTTAGTGACTAAGGTTTAACTGTGGCAGGTGATATTATTTTTTCCTCCCCCCAGGAACTAGAGGGCGGCAGATATAAAAATGAAAGGGATGCAATAGACGGAATACATTTTTAGAAAAGTGGATGCAATACAGACCATGATTTTAGATGTATTTAACTCTGAGACAATTTTAACTTCTCCATGACCATTTACAGCTATTATTCTGCCCCTCGCTGAGATTCTTATCTGGGCAAAACTAGTTAGGTTTATTAATATCATTAAGACTTTTCTGCCTCTTTTAAATATGATATAGAACTTCACATAGTTCCTTCTGTGAAATGCTTTATTATTTTACAGATACAAAGTAAAAAAGCATACACTCAATTTGATTTCATCTTGAAAGTGAAAGTAGCAATGGTAAATAATGTAAGACATTCAATTTTGTTTAATACAGTTCTAGCACTCCTGGAGTAAAATTAACTTAAATACAACTTTTGAGTAAGGGAGAAATTTAGAAAACAACACTCCCAAAGTAAGTGAAGAAGCAATAGACACTGACATTCTAGGGGCGTCTTTGCAGTGTAGTCCAGTTCCCGATAAGCCAAGATTGCATTTGCCTGCCGATACCACATTACTCAAGCAGGAAACAATGGCCCTAATGTGCTGACTTCAGCTTTTTCTGTCCTGGAGATAAGGAACTGAATCACTCAGCAGCAAACAAAGTAAGCTGTGTGGAGGGCGAGTGGTGAGGGATGCCTTTAAAGAAGCTTGAAGACAGCAAAATATGTAAAGATTGGCCAGTTTGACCATAGGGAATAAAGTATGAGATGTTGGAATTCTGGAAAGGTCAACAGGTTTGGTATATCCTTGCCCTTAACATACCTAGAAGCATCAGGAGGGGATTAAGAGAAGGTGATTTAGCTGATTCTTTAGGAGAAAAACTTGTGTTGCTTTGTTTTGCCACGCAGAATGCTGAAACGATTTGCGAAGTCAGGTGTGCAAACCTTCATTCATTCAGACACACAGTGGAAAATGAACTTCAAGAAGCAGATCTGTGTTGTATTCCCTGCCTGTATTTGGGTTATTCTGGTTTCCCTGTGCTTATCTTTTATACAACAAGCCATAGGAGTTATCATTATGATTAATAATTCTGTTTCTGAGTATCTAGGTCCCATACAGGGCACTCCTGTTCCTCTCAGGCTCACAACACTACTCCTGAATCAGAAGACAGTATTAGCTACAGAACAGTTCAAGACTTTTCAGGAGTGAAGGGAGCGAGCCTGGCCATGGAAATTCTTCTCTCTTTCTGCTAGCATGCTGCAGACCTTCTAGGATATCCCGTGCAGCAGCTAATCTTTCTCTCCTAAGCTCTTGTTGTAAAGGGTGTGGTTTTCAGTTCCTAGGGAACTGATGTGAGGTGCTGCAATAAACTTTGACATAGTTTTGGAATGGATAATATCGGATATTTTGCAAGAGTCGTTCTGACATTGAAACTGTTTTCTTCACCTCACTTGGATTGAATTCTTCTGCAACATCCCTTGATAAAAAGCAAAGTGTAGGAATATAAGAATAAACTTGTGGCATAGAAGGGTATCAAACAAGCATATGAAAGCAAATGAAATAAGACTTTCATAAACTGCAGTAAGCAAAACTGGGGAGAGGTATGTTGCAGGTCTGTTAAATCATGAATGATGTGAAAAATGCAAGCAAGGAGTGATCAGTCATCATTTTTCACTGCAGAAGAACTAACGGGCCTCAGTGAAACTATCCTGCAGCAGGTTTAAAGCAAACAAAAGGAAATCTTTATGATGCATATTAAACTGTAGGAATCCTTGTGGGATATTTTGGAAGCCAAAAGTATAGACAGAACTGGAAAGGATCTAGATAGATTAATGAAGATTAAGTCCATTTGTAGTGATTCCATGCAGCCATTTAGATGTGAGCTTCATGTCAGACACTCCCACTGATAGCTAGAAACAGCGGATTACAACATAGAAAGAACACTTTCATGTGTGCTCTGTTCTTACTCTGCAAACAGCTGCTGCCAGCAGCTCTTGAAGAAAGGATGCTGACTGTATGGACCTTCAGTCTGGGACACAGCAGAACCATTTGTAGGAAACAGCTGATAGGTTTCTGGAACCCAGAGGGATGAAACACATATTCACTTGGCTGTATTTCAAGCAAATGGTTAATGTGAGATTTGGGTTAAACTTTAAACTGACAAATGTAAGGCCGTTTGGTCCTAACGCTATCACAGATGTATCTCCTGAGGTAACCGCAGTGTATCAGGTGATCTTTCAGATTTGTAATGATAACATTGATTGCAAAATCATAGAATCACAGAATGTGAGTATTAGTTATACATTAATATCTGTATAACATGTCTGTCATACATAGCATAAAAAAAAAAGCAGGGATTCCCATGGATTTAGAAATCCCTTACTGAAGTCCTAGAAGTTTGAGAAAATAAGAAAATTTATGAATTAAGTTTTTTCAGGTGCGATTATACAGAAAACTATAATTACGTTTTGTATCAGAGACAGTAGAAGGCCCTGTTTCTGGGTTTTTTTCTTCTTTTCCCCAAAATAAAAATATAAAAACCAAGTTTTCATAGTTTGGGGAATTTCATTTCTTCTCAAATCATTAGCAAAAAAAAAAAAAAGGTGGAAAAGTGGGAGGTGATGAATGATGCCTGGGGCTGGCTAATGGGAATTTGAAGGGTGGGTGCTGCACCTGTGCACCACATCTACTCATGCACAGAAGACCCTGCAGGACGTATTTGATGAGCCTAGACAACCCAGACAAAGAGGCATCCTGTGCTGTGCTCTGAAGAGGACAACTCTTAGTTGAAAGCTCTTTTACAATGAGAGAGGCAGCCACAGTTGAAGGCTTCCTGTTACAAATGCTTTTCTCCAGCCTTGTTGGCTCTGCCCTGGGAACTAACTGCTGAAATGCTTCTGCCATCTGCAGCTGCAACTCGCGGGCGTAGAGAGAGGTGACCTCTCTGTAGGAGAGCGCATGCTGCTTGAATTGTAGGATGCATATGGGAACAAAAGTCCTCTTTCTGATGTGTAACAGTGGTCTGGCAGTGGTCACTGTATACAATGGCATGGTACCAAGCAAGAGCATGTATCATTATGCACGAATGATTTACAGCCAGATGTGCAAAGCAGGAAAAATATTCTTTATCAGGTGATTAAAGAGAAATTCTTGCAGGACACATTATATGAATATTTCTTTGTGTTTTGAAAGATACTCACTTTGGCAGTTTTTGTGCCGCTCTTTATTTGTTTTAGAGCATTTGCTAAAAACAAATCTACTGGCAAGAATTTTTACAGATCTAGCAAAGGTCAAGCAACTATTGCAAGCTTAGAAAGCAAAAGTTGTATTTGTGATGGTTGAGAGCCCACGCTGAAAAGGGCGCAAGCTTATTCCTTCAGGTATGTGACTCATACAGTACAATGTGACCTCCTTTTCTGAAAAAGGTCACATTTGAGATAACAAATACTTTCAGAAGCAGGAGAAAAAATATTTTGAAAATAATTTTTAAACCGAGTATGACATTTTTGATTTTTTTTGTAGGAAGAATAACTATTTATAGGGAACAACCCTTTTCAGGGAAAATAACTATTTTGTGACTACTGGTTCACTGAAGTCTGTTTTGCGCTTGAAATGGATATTTCATTTAGGCTATTGTGAACTGCACTCTCTGAGACAATCAGTAAGATAAAAAGGTGAAATATTTTCTATTATTGTGGTATCAGAGCACATGAAGCTGAACTCTTTAAATCATTCCCCTGGAGAACTTGGAAAATAAGGCTGTAATTTAGAAAAACTCACCTACAACACATTGTAGTCAGCATAGAGTCGTCTGACTTCTTTCTATGTGGAATTTAAAGATTCCAGGAGGATTAACTTTTTGAAGAGGTGAATATGTGATAGTCTGGTATTTGGATGGAAATGGTACAGTGACAGACAAATTCAGTGAGAAAATTTCTGTTTGTTGTAGGTGTAATGCTTCAAATACACAAGGAAAACAAAATTTGTCTTCTCTAAATAAAACCCAGTTCTGCCTCCTCTACTCAGAGTAGCTGGCATCTGATTATACGGTAAACCCCCTGAGCTAATCAGCTTTTATAATTTGTTCTCTGTGGTCCTGTATTACAAAAAAAATCCAAACAAAAAAAACCAAACCAAACCAAAAAACCCAACCAAAACCCCCTGAAGAACCGCCATGCACTTATTTGTTTTTTAAAAACTCTTATTTAATTTGAAAAAATGCTAAGGAAGGCCACTCCTTGCAGATGGCCTGAAATGACTGATATTAAATTTGATAAACTTTGCCCTACATCATGACACAATGGGGAAAGTCCACATATCAGCCAAAATTATTGGAAATAATATTCAGGTGCACACAAAAGTCCATCAAAACCTACACTTTACCTCAGTCCTGGACTCTACAGAAAAAACAGGAAGATCAGCCTTTGAGCTGCTAGTGGTTTCACCTGAGTAGTGGCATTTATTTATTTGTGAGAGGGACAGAAGTAGCCGTTCTCAAATGAAAAGTGGAGCTTAAAAATATTTATGAAGGAACCGCACTCAGCTACACACTAGTTTGGCACCCAGTGCTCTGTATCTTGGCCTTGCTCTGCTTTGTGGTCTCAGGGCTAGAAAATATATTTTATTCCAGCAATTAAGTTTTCATTTTATGTTTGTCAGGACCAAAGTTTCTGGCTGAGAGATTGCCAACAACAGAAAGATAAAATGTTAATCCAAGGATGGGGCACAGCATTGAATAAATTGTACGTGTTCCCTCAGAGGTTTTGTTTTGCTCCATAGTATATCCAGCACAGAAATTATAACATCTTTAACTAGCTTAAATTTACACTTTTGATTCATTCCTTCGGAGCATGCAACGGCAAGGTGCCAAGCCTCACATTTGGTCCTCAAATGGCTCTCAGTTCTTTGCCTATCGGACAGACTCAGCATTTCCCTGGGCTCAGCTATTACGAGTTATGAAGAAAAGATAATGTGTAGCCCTGTCAGACACTGAGTTCATCCAAGCTCAGAAGAGTAATATTGTATCTGATGGACCTGCTTGACAACTTTATGCAGGTTAGATCAAACACGTGTTTCCTACTGTCCCATTGTTTTCTGTCCCATGGTTATAAAAACCACTGTTAAGCCATGTTATCTGGTCAGGCCCTTGCAAACCCTATCATTCAGTCAATCATTATTAACCAACCAAACAAAAAAATGTTTTCACTTCTCATTATCTTGTTTAATGTTGAACATGTGTGATTTGTTTTCCTTATGTTTCATTTTCCTTTGTCATGTTCACATCTGTATTACCTGTTCTGCCTTTGTCTCTCTCTCTTGCCTCTTCTTTAAAAGGGGGACAACTGTGCTGCGAAAGTCACTCATCACTAGATTTCTTGAGTCCTTAGGTCTCAGCATCATGGGGCTCATAGTCTAACTCATGAAAAATCTAGCAAGCGGAGGACTTGGTGCTTCTGAGTAGAGATCTGAACAATGCTCTCGAACTTTGTAGAAAGATTGAAGCTTTCAAATTAGCATCCACAAAAAACACTATGATGAGCTGTTTAAACTAGTTTCTTAGAAATGCCAAGGGGAAGTTTGAGCAAGATGTATCTAACTCTTGGCACGTACATTTCTGGGCAATGCCCAGGCTGTAATTGCTTTGAAATAGATGATTGATGATCCAGTAACATGGGGTCTGCTGTGAATGACATGTATCAGCAATACAGACATTCTGTCAGACTCTGGAAGCGAGGGCTTATTTATGTTCCTTTCTTACAAAATGCAGAAAGAAAAAGGGTGAGCTGCCTTGCTCTGTAACACAATGTGATTGTTTTCAGGCTGCACACTTCCTGAAGAGGAAATCAAAGAGTGTGTGATGGCAGTCTTGTGTTTCCTGATGACCATTCACAGAGCCTTTAAAAGTAACCTATAAATAATCAGGGGCCCAAATCTAGTGGGTGAACACTTTTGGGTCAGTGGCAAAAACAGTCTTCTGACATATGTCCTCAAATGTAGCTGAGTGATCATCAACAGCGGTACTGGAACGATACTTTCCTCAGGTCTTTTTGTTGCAGTTGTGTTTTGCCTGATTTCTTTTTTTTTTTTTGCTGAGCCAGCAAAACAACAGACTATAATACATTGGCTAAGGAACTTATTCAGAAGTAATGTAGGGGATGATCCACCTGCTTTCAGACTCTGCAAGGCTGGACTTACATATATGTATATAAGGATGGAAAACCAGGACATTATAGAAGCTATCATTTTTATTATTTTGGGGGTTTTTGAGTATTTCTGTGCAAGATCAGTTATTGTTACTCTTTATGGTACATCATACTGCCTACAGAAATACTGTCCGTTGCTTGCAAGACATAAAGAATGGATGCACATACTAAGTCAACCTCGTTATTGCTGGACTTGGCTGAAAAGCTGTTCATCAGTCTAAACAGATGTTTAGAACAATGAAAAGTTTATGGACTGTACATTTATCTTTAAAACTAGAATGTTTAAGAGTTCATTCAGGCTCAGGATCGAGGCTTTCCTGGAGGACTTGGACTGTCTAGGTAGGTTGGAGCAAAACTTAATGATCACAGAAAGACATTTTTCAAATACCATAAAAGAGATTCCTTTCTATTTGAAATAAAAGACTAGAGCATGTGGAAAATTAAATGCTTGTTTTGTCTTTTTTGAAGAACCAAATGAATAACAAAAATTCTTTGAGCCCAAGTTTTGTTTTTTTCTCTACTTGGTTTTCAAATATAATATTTGTTAACAGATTGCAGTTCTTGACAGATTTGTAGAAGAAAAATTTTATAAATATTCCTTACTTAGAATAAGTTAAATAAAACTGTAGAATCAGAAGATTCATCAAATCCCCTCCCCAAAACAATCATCTATCAGAGACAACAGCAACATCTGTTGCCTGCATAATCTGATATAAGAAAATATGTTTTCCAGAATAAAGTTATTCCATAATAAAAATGGTATTATCTTGGCAAATAAATATTTGTGTTTCACTGCAGTGTGCAGCAGTTGGGCTCTGTGCTTTGTCTTCTGTGAAGAGGAAGCATTAACATGTGACAGTATTATAACTTCTTGAAGTGATCCCTTCATTATGTTGCAGAAAAAGTATAAGTGGTGATACAAAGAATGTTTTATCTGTGGAGAATGGTATTCTCTCGGATGTCAGTGCTGACTGTCATGTGCTATCTGTATCCATGCTCCAAGCTGGGAAGATGCAAGCCCGCTTTTAATTCTGAACTGCATAGTCACTTCAGTGCCTCCACTCACTGGTTCATCTAGGAGGCAGGATTTGTTAGCAAGCAGAAAAATTATTAGCCTTAAGGGATCGCACAGATGAGCAGGCTCCAGTTTAATTGCCTAAAATTATGAGTAGAGTAAGAGTGTGACTTTCTGATGTATTCAGTTGTTGGGATTCTTAAATACTTGGGAAAGGCATTGTTCAAGTGGGTGGAATGAGTAGACGAACGACTCATTGCAAAGGGCGAAGACCTGGAAAAGATTGCTGGTTTTATAGCATCTCAGAGAGCAATATAATTTCAGTGACGCTTTCTTGAGGCCAATAAGTTGCATCAGTAGACTCTCAGTCTGACATAGCAAAAAGATGGATGTTTTAGATTTGCATTGGAGGACAAGACTTGGTGTACACTAACCTCAGACTGCTTCTGCATGATGTTACGGTCATAAGTGAGAGAGCATCAAACATCAGGTGGGGTAGCTGCATCCTTATGCAAGCAATGCATGTTGCATTTATATGCATGGAATGTAGGTGATTCTGTCCATATTACTTTGCCCACAGGAATCCTCACCTATGAGATGAATATTCATAAAGACTCTGTCTTCAGTGATTTCAAGATGTAGAGAAAGGAAACCACTGAGCAGACGGTAAGCTCTTGTCATCCCAAGGCTGGTAGTGATCCAAAGTGTTCTTGGGCAAGGTGCTTAATGGGAGTAACAAAAAAGCAGTTGAATATAAGCCAATAACCTGGTCTCTGGCATCTGTGAAAGGAAAATAGTAATAGTATATTTCCTTCTCTGAAGTCTTGATGACTGGCAGCCAGAATATGCTATGCAGGACAGTAATTTAATACCATGTCATTTTTTCCCCAGTTATGTTTTTGGGCAGAATTAACTCATGAAATAGCTATGAAACTTAACAGTGTCCTACTGTCCATTTGAAGCAAATTCAGCCAGGAAGTCTGTATCTTTTACGGGATCACGGGAAAGCCTAGCTTTTAATACAACTTGCATATATATGTGAAACATACAGATTCTTGCAGGTTTTTTGAGATTTTTGGTTAGTTGTATGAACTAGGCACTTTTTTTTTTTTTTGTAATGAAAGAATGAGGACCTGGAATACATGTTGTAGAAGACTTGAGAAAAAGAGTCACAAAAGCTCATTTATCTGTGCTACTGATTTACCTCCTCTGAGGTAACTCTTGACCAGCCCACCAACATATTCTCAGCACCTCAATCCCATTGCTCAACTGCAGACTGCAAACAAACTCAAACTATCGGGAAGATATAACTGAAATAAACACTCCTCTTTTGAGCTTTACCCGTGTGATATATATGTGACTGGCACAGTGGGAATGAAAGAGAACTCAATTTATGATGGGAAAGTTGCTTCTAATTCAATAGCTTGGCACATCAATAAGAATGATTAGATGTCAGCGTTTGGAGAAACTCATGTTATTCTAGAAATGTAACATTCTGCTTGACAGAGTCTTGAACTCCAGTGAAGAGCAGCCCTTTAAATTTTGAAATCCGACTGCATTTGCCTGGTGGGCTTTCTTATCTGATGGAACCAAGGCCAGCAACGGGTCTCCTTATTTGACCTTAATCTTCCTGTTAACCACCTACGACTTCGACTCAAGATGCCAAGAATTTTCTTGGCGTCCTTCCACAAAGTTCTGGGCCAGATTCTGTTTCTAGTTACAGCAGTGTAAACTTGAGATTCAATCTGTCCTCAGCTCCTCCGTTCCTTCAACCTTGTTGTCTGGATCTCAGACCTGTTTCTGCATCCCTAGAGATGTGACTTCTCTTCATTTCTTGGCTAGAATGACATGCAACAAGCTCACTTTTTTTTTTTTTACCCCAGAGAAATCTCTGTTGTTGTTCTTGCCATGTCTTGCATGTTTCTTTGGAAATTATGCACTGATCAATGTTTTCTTGCTGATTTTATATAGTGGCCATCCAGTATGACAGATCTGAGTTTGTTGTGTTTGTATAATGAATATTTCTTACACTCACAAATACATTTTAACAGCAGTACTTCTTTTACCTCTTTGCCATTGTAATTAAGGCTGGATAAATGGAGAAAAATTATTCAAATATGTGTTTCTTTGGTCTTTTTCTTCAAGTATCACTTTGTCTTTAGCCCACATAAGCATTTGACATGTTAACTAAATGGACTTTAATCATCTGATTTGTTTTTCCATTTGCTTATGTGAATATTTATTTTGGAAGAGGCTGTAGCCTCATGCAGCCAGGTGAGGAAAACCTGCTACATGACTTATTAGTATCTCATTTAATCTTAGAACTAGACTGCTAAATATTGAACACCCAAAGAACTCCTTGTTACCAATTAAAAGTGAAGAATTTGCACACACACACACACAAAAATGATATTAAAAAATCTAGAATTAAGTAGATCAGTTTATGGACTAATCTTCAGGCAATTCCATGGGCAGAAAAACTGAAGAAAATCAGTAGTTCTTTACAATCCACTTGTTCAGCTCTACCCTGAAATGAAGAAGTTCTTGCTGCTTTGTTTAGACTCAAGAATTTCTGTAATTCATTGCTCTGAACTATCTTTTAAAGGCTGTATCAGCTAATCCACAAAAACTCCCATTGTGGAGACTGCTGAATTACTGAGTAAAGGAGGTTAGAAGCTGAGATGCTGAAATCATTGGGTACCCAGGTACATAATCCGAGTAAACTGAAATTGTGGCGGATGGAGAAGAGGTGGGAAGGCGCTGATATTTGCCAGGCAAAGACCACTATGTTTTCATTTGGCAGGTTCAGGCTGACCTCCTGACTCTGGAGGATCAGTCCCTCTGGTGCAGCATTGCTGAAGGTACAAATCAATAATAGAATCATGATGAGTTCATGCATTCAGTCCAAGGCAAATCCATTGCTTTTAGTTGTCATGCTTGCTTCTACAGACTTGGAAATCAGTCTTATATCAAAAAGGATATCCTCTCTGCTCTCCCATGGGGTGCTGGCTTACGAGTGTTAAACTTGTGTGTAAATTGATTCAGCCCTCATGTCAAATTAGGTTATGATCTATTGCCAGCTGCAATCAGATTCTGAGGGCCTATCCCAATACCTCTGTGCCCTGGGTCTGGCTCAAGGGCAGTCTCTCTTCCCTTTTGTTTGGAAAATATTTTTTCATTATAGTAGACATCTTATAGCTTCACAAACTATTTGAGACAAAATTTTTGGAGGAAAGATCAAGACGTGCAGTTTTTGTTTCACCACAAATTTCTGTGGACAGAAACACCTTTCACCGACCTACCTCACTGTAGTATGAGAATGCCTGGTAATCCCTCACTGTAGTATGAGAATACCTGGTAATCTTAATCTCACCATTTCCAACATAAATTGTTTTGAAGGAATCTACCTTCATTTTTATCACTCAAAAAACTCAGGAAGATTACAGTAGTCAGCAGCTAATCTGTTTCTTTTTTTCTAGTAATTAGTTTGTTGGTTCGTATTTTTTTCTCTTCTGCAAAAGCATTTTCTTTATATATAACAGTTTGTGAGCAATTAATTCAAACTCTAGAACTTCATTTCTAGCAACTCAGAGAGAATTGTCTTCTTACAGCTGTTGAAAATGCTGTAAAAGCTTGATTTTTCTCAATCTACAATTAAGAACAAGTTTTTAAAAATTGTGGGATTTTTTTTCCACTGCTGCCTAAGAATCTCTTCCCACCCTCTTGCAAACAGGAAATGCAGAAAGTAGGATTAGAGTTCATTTTAAGGAACTGGAGAGATAAATGTGTTTTTATTGATCCCTTGATGCTCTGAGTCACAATGTTTAAACAGGCTGCTGCCAAAAAGTTAAACAGAAGAAAAAAGTATTTTCCCTTCAATGCTTTCTAGCTTTATTGCTAATCAGTCAAAATGGGGCACATGTAACTAGAAATGGTAGTACTTTATGAAACAGTAATAACTGCCATGCTGGGACATATTTATCTATGAATTTCAGGCTACAGATGAGGGGAAAACAATCATGTTTATGTCAAAGGAAGATACTTCCCGGTGTCAAAGAAATGCATTTCAAAACTGCAATTTTTAATTAAAGCATGGTAGAAAGTACAACATGTAGTATATTCATTCTCTTTCTAATATGAAAATAGCATACTTTTTTCCACCCAAAGTAGTACAATATACTTATCTACTACATTATAGTTTTAAAATATCACATTAGCTTAGAAAGGCAATGGCATCTTAAGAAGGGGTAAGAGCAAAATCTCCTGAGACAGTCAAAACTAGACAGCTCACAGCAATGATGACCAGATGGTAATGAATAGTCCTTGATTTGCAGGCAGATGGTCTGTGTGACCTACTAAATCCCTATAATTTTTTTCTTTCTTTTTTAAGAGCTTTTCTTCAGTCTTGGCTTGGTATCAGTGAGTTGGTATGTGAGATTAGTTGTTCTTTGGACTTTTCTTATCGTTTTATTTATCAGCAGTGGAATAATTATTTGGTTAAATATGCCAAAAATTTCCAAGTGAGGTGCATAAAACTGATTTCTAAATATGTTCTGAGGTATTGATAGAAGTGTTTAAAGCACAGGATTCATATAGCATCTGGAGTTGCCAAGGGCTGAAAGAGTTCATCAACTTTAAAAACTGCATTCATTCTAAACAGGAAAGACACATTCAAATGACCCTAAATCAATGAGCCTTAGATCCCTCAGTCGCATGACCATTTTTAAAAACTTTGTCCTGGTTGCCTTTTGGACATGTGACAAAAGAATGACAAGAAGAGAGTTTTCTGATTGATTATTTAGAATCTGTGTAAGAAAGCTACTCAAGATTAGGGGCTTTCCCCAAAAAATACATGTTTATTTGTTATTTTATTTAGAAATAAATATAAATATATTTGCAGTAAATTACAATAGGTGTGGGTTCAAGACTGTAGAAAAATTGGTCCAGGAAAAACCAACACATCAAAAGCAAAATATGATCTAGGATACAAATTATATCTACTTTTTGTTTTCTACTTTATGAAAGAAAGTTAGAGTTCACTTTAAAAAAACACTTGATATGCAGAAATGCAGTTAGAATATTGCCTTTCTGACTGCTAAACTGCAGAAGAGGGGTTTTGTTTTACAAAACATGTTGTAGACTGAAGGCAGCATTTTCATTGCACGTTTTCCTCTCTAAAACAATCTGAGACTCATCTTGGGGTTACAGGTAGTGTCCTTTTTGCAATCTATGTTATTGCAATTTTGCCAAAACTTGATGTATTCAACCAATTATTGACATTTACACTCTTCTTTTTCTAGTTAGGAAGCGGTTAAGAGCCCGTTTTTTCACTTAGATCTCTTTACTTAAAGCAGGGCAGGCTAAAATGAGATCACATCTCAGCAAGGCTATTGTACATCTGTATATTTTTTGATGCACGCAAAATATGCTCATCCCCCAAATTGCCACCAAACTAAATACTGGGAAAAAGAATCTTTCCACCTTTCATCATATTCTGCTTGCCCAGGACTTTGTACAGGATTTCCCACAGCTAGTGGCTTCTGCTGTGGCCACTTGCTGCGCCCACCAGTTTTAAACTGCTACTGCAGAAAAGCAGAACCAGCAGTTTTTCAGAAATTCCTGGAGCCTGTTGTAATTCTACGTTGTTGTTAGATCTTGTGCTGAAAAACACTCCCAAGAGCTATGCTGGCTGGATTTTCAGGCTTTCTGCAGCTTCAGATTCTTGATGTGCTAAAGTGGGCTTTCAAATGGTTAGGGCACTTGGAGAATATGTACAACTGGTGCTTCTGTGCTACCTCACTGAGGAGAAAGAGAAGGTCCGCAAGTGTGCAGTGCTCATTAAACTCCCTATCACATTCAGTCAAACGTTTTGTGAAATAGTTCAAAGCATGCACTGAGTCTCCTTGGTAGATAGCCCTACACATTTTGCGTGTGTGTGTTTGACTAGATGTTTCTGCTGCTAACTAGTTGAAATTCTAATTAGTTAAATGTAGAAGGAGTTGGTCCTGAGCAGCTAGCTGTTTGTGGCTTCAGATTAAGAAAAGCACATTGTTCTTGGATAAAAATACTTGTGCAAAGAAGCAACCAGCAGCACTTCCAAGTGTAGAAACATCTAGAGTTTAAAGTAGTGGTTCAGGTATGTGTGTTTCCCATATCAGCAATGTTAAGTTCAGCCTACTAAAGTGAAGTGATTTGGGTGGGATTTCATAAATTCCTCATATCCTTTTCTCTCTCTTCCTTCCTATTCATCCCTCTTCTCCATACCCAATTATGGGAGACAATTTAAGATATTATGTTACTGTGTTTTTTTAGAGTAACCTGCACTACAGTAAAAGGAAAACCAAAGAGTCTTCTTTCAGACCATAATTTCAATATCCTTCCCGATTGATTTGAACCTAGATCATAGTGAAAAATTCAGACTAATATAATACTGTATGATTTATGTCACTTTTCTGTTGACAGCTTTTCTTCGTCTCACAGGCAAGTGTTGAAAGTGCTCATTTTAGGTCTTCAAGTAGTTAAGATTACTTCTGGATGTTTTCGCTAGTGTATGTTGCACTTATAAAATTTTTTCCTAGTTGTTGAATGTTGTAAAGCATATCCGGTGGCAAGAGGGAAACAGGGAACTCAGAAGGACCATTAGATATAAGAAAAGAGGTAAAAATTTACAAAAGAAAGAAAAGAAGAGGAAAGATAAATGAATGAAATACAGACTCATTATTGGCCTCTGACTGCTTCTGTGTTGGCATTTGATGATGGCATTTACCTATACTTGTGATTCTTGCACTGACTCTAGTGTTAACTCTTCCATCCATGATTTCATCAAAATGGTGAATTTATAGTCCTAACCATATGATATGATCAGCAAATGTAGTTTTATATTTCTACAGGACTGAGGGAATTATAAATTTTCCTAATGTGTCATCTGTGTCTCACTAATTCTGCAGAATGGACACTGAACAATCAGGAAGGCACGGGGAAATCTGAAGTGCTTAGAAAAAATTCAGTGGATTAATACATGCTAACCTCAGCTGTGCAGCTATGCTTACCCTGCAAATCATCGGCAGGAAAATGGGGTGAATTTATCATGTTTCTTCTCAAGTGTGAAAACTTAGAATCCAGACTTCAGAGGGAAGGACTGGGATGGTTTTGCCCTCACATGCCTTTCTGATGCTAGGAAAGGAAAAGGGCAGAGTCACTCAGGGATTTTGTCCTGAGCAGGCCAGGGACTAGCAGACTTGACCAAAGGAAGGTTCGGGTGGGGACAGGAAGCAGGCTGTGGGGAGCAGACTGCCTGCCCTGTGATGTCACAAAGACTTTCTTTAACTGCCTCTGTGCCAGTTCAGGAAACACCTTGTTTGTTTTGGCAAGTTAGCAAGTAACATTTTGCAGAAGAAGAATGTATAGTTATCCTAATTAAAAGAAATAATAAAAAGAAATATTTTCCATACTAGAAATAACTCATATCCATGCTTCAAATAAGAGGTCTGTCTTTTCAAAATGTGTTCTTGAATGCATCTAGCACTTCAGCAGATAGCATGCCCCACAGAACACAGTAATACTCTTTAGGCTTGTTTATACTCACAAACAATGGGAAGCTTATCATACATACAAATGCATTAATCACAACACGTCACTGAATAGGTTCAACAATTTTCTTCCTATCGGTTGCTCACGGATTGTTGATTTTGAGTCCTCCCTATTCTCAATTATTTATTCTTGATGTATGATCAGTCACCTGATTCATAGGGCATGGAATAATCAATCCCCTGATTAGATGACTGAAGTATATTTAGAAGTATTTTAGGCAGTAATGAAAGGCAAATATTTGGTGACAAACAATGATTCAGATTATCAGCTGTACAAACTGGTGTAACTGTTGGACAAGAAGGCAGATAATATTTCAAGTTATAGCTATTCCTTTATGATCTTGCAGTACCAAAGCCTTCCCCCCAAAAAGAAAAAAGGAAAAGGGAAAGGGAAAGGGAAAGGGAAACTAAAAGGAAAAGGAAAAGGAAAAGGAAAAGGAAAAGGAAAAGGAAAAGGAAAAGGAAAAGGAAAAGGAAAAGCAAAAGGAAAAGGAAAAGGAAAAGGAAAGAAATTGTAGAAAATTATAAAACATGTAACCAAAGTTTTTATGATTATTTGATTATGTTTCATACTGGTGTTCAAGATTAGACATTCTCTGTCTTACGGCTTCCCAGTGTTATGAAAAAAATGGTGATGTGAGTTACATTCTGAGAGTTGGTGGGACAGATTGAGCACATTCTGGTGTCGTGTAGTCTGACACGGTAACTGTTTCAGATCTGCATTTTGCCATCAAAGGATGTTTGTGCATCACTCAGTAAAATAAATTTTGCTTGCCAGTTTATTACACTGAGTGCAGTGGGAGTCTGAAGGGTCTAATTTCCATTTATCTGACTAACTTTTATGACTATGTTATATTTTCATCATTCTTCGAAGCAAGGACAAAGGCTGGTTAGAAGGAAAGCACTTGCTAGCACAAATTATTTTCAGGGCTTGCACCGCAAAATGATTCTGCAGATCAAGTGGAAGCTGGATCATTCTCTGCCTGAAGAATATCTTTCTCAAATGGCAACACACATCATGATTTTTTAACATCCTCGCTTTCAAGAATATTTGAGCCTCGTGTTTCAAGGGACATTCACAAGTTCTCAGATCTGACTAATCACAATGAAAAAATAAAAATCATGACTGTGAATAACGACGTGTATTGAAAAAGAAAAAAAACATTGTGAGAGATCACAAAGCAAATAAGTGAAAAACCTTCCCCAATTAAGAGAAAATTATTTTATATGTACAGGTTTGGAGGAAATGCCATGAAAATTTCATTTGGTGTGTATAAACTGTATTAGCATTTAAAGGTACATGATCGAATTTAAATCGTGGATCTATAGAGATCAATGCAAATGCTTTCATAGTGCTACTAATTCAGTAGACTTTTCAGCTCTGAACAAACAGAGAAGTCCTAAACAGACAATCTGTTGAAGAGTCTTCATGGGCCAGATGCTTCAGCAGTAAGAGGGCAGTTTTACAAAAAATTTTCCATCCAGCCATCTGAAAACTACAGCTCATTCTGGGAGCAAATCCATCCGAAAGACCAAAGTTGCAGAGAGTTAGGATGCCAGAGCTTTCCAAGAAAAATTCCTAAGAAAATACAAACAAGGTCACATGAACCAAGCTGCTCAAAGAAATTCTAAGTTTGTTTTCCTGAGTGTAACTAATGGTTCAGTTTCTCACACCCAGGAATGTACACATACATTAGTGAGAATTATAACTTACTGCAGCCCCAAAGGGAAGCCCCAAGTCGTACTGAAGGTTCAGTGTTTGGCTTTTGATAGTGATCAGTGCACCCACTGTAGACAGCCCTTTTCTCATAGAAACATTTCTGCAGTTGGTTCAGAAATATCTTGATACGCTCAGTCAAAAGGAACATCAGCTGCTTTTCAGAACATCACAACTAATGAAAAATGGCTTAGACCAGAAATGTGCTTTGAATTAATGCAGTTACAGTGCTCCACATTTTATTAAAATATTGCTTTCATCCACTGTGGGACAAATGTGTTTGACCAGTGTATGATTTTACATACACAGAAGGACAAACCTGATAACTTCCAGCTTAGAGAAGCTGCAGAATCTCAAGATGAATATCATCATTTGGACCTTTTTCCGCTTTAGAGCTCATTATTTTTCTTGAAAAAAGAAAGGGGTGTGTTAATGACTACTTTTGTACTATGAGTGAATTTGTTAGAACTACGGTTCCAAACTCAGCATGCCTATTCTTTTATTCCTGCCATACTTAATTTAATATTTCATGGTTTTGTGGAGATTAGGGACTCCCCTGTTTCCCCAAGTCCACGGCTGCTTGCATCCTTGCATGCTTAAATCAGAGTCAGAAAAGGTACCGTTCTGAACCATGGATATCAGAGTTTCAGCACTGATTTTGAGAGGAATCAGGTGAAATTTGGAGGACAGGCTGCTGAAGCCGTGTGTATCCTATGGATCAAGACTTCAGGCTGAGGTGAAGTCAGACAGCACACTAAACATCTTTTGTCCTGCTTTACCTTTAGCTGAACACAGTCTGTATGCTACGAAATTTTGCTATATTTGCAAATTACTTCCCCCCCCCCTTTTTTTTTTTTTACTGAAGAGTTAGAAATTTGCAAAGAATTCTGCTCTTCGGTTTATAGAGACCCAAGATGTAAGGAGTGGATGAAAAGGAGTTATCAGCTGCATCTCCACAGGGTTCTGCTCTGGGAAACTGTGATTGGGATTAATTCTTCTCTTCTCCTGTATGGCAGCCACACAACGACCTCGGAGGGAGCACGAAGCTGACAAATCTGTGGAGTATGGTGCACAGTGCCTGGGATCCTAAGCAGTTGCAAGTGGCTTCTTATGTATGAAAGACAGTCACGTAAACCAGTTACAGCTGAACTCCCATTAATCTGACTTCTTTTACTTGTGGTGAAATTTGCTTTTGTTTGCTCTTCCAACAGGACAAGACTTTTTAAAATACACTGAAAGGGGCCCTAGTGTGGATAAATTTGAATTACAAAGAGCATGTGTTTTCCATTTTAGGGATCGTCAGTCTAAGCATTTAATTGAGAAGTAGGTACAGCTGGTGTTTTAACTAAATATATTGTAGTTGTTGTCAGCCTTTCCAAGTCAAAATTTTAATTTCCATATAGCCACAAATTCCACAAATTACAATCACAAACCATGTCCACAGTGCCTCATAGCTGCTCTAATCCTGAATCCAAAAACATGCCATTGTTTTTTTAACTTGGGGTCTGTATGTCAAAAAGAAAGGAAGAAAAAAGCAACAGCTCCAGAATCACAGAATCACAGAATCACAGAATAGTAGGGGTTGGAAGGGACCTCTGTGGGTCATCTAGTCCAACCCTCCTGCCGAAGCAGGGTCACCTACAGCAAGCTGCACAGGACCTTGTCCAGGCGGGT
>Ga0065711_1006466_pt1 | contig 20485 bp, 20 predicted proteins | sample Hoacrofraction12_FD_59098 | JGI IMG/M metagenome (GOLD analysis project Ga0065711, IMG submission 59098) | Hoatzin crop microbial communities from Cojedes, Venezuela - Epithelial fraction 12 v2 (version 2) | ecosystem: Host-associated > Birds > Digestive system > Esophagus > Crop | place...
CCTGTTTGCTGGAAATGGTGGCTAACACTCTGCCTTGAGTGAAAGGCCCCCTTGGATGCTCTGGTTAACCAGGATTTGGAATATGCTACATAAGGACAAGCCCACAAATGGGAGGATAAACCTATTTCAAAACCACCGATAATACTTTTTGTTTTTGCTTCTGTCCTGCTGATTTTAGCAGAGAATGGTTCCTCTGAATTCGGTCCCTGATTCCTGCATTTGATGGCTCTTGATTAAACCTCGTGTCACCTTCCTGAGATCTGTCTCACATTTTGCAGATGCAAAAGTGGAGACAGGACCAGAGGGGATTATCCATGGGAAAACTCTGACAGGCGACCGAATTCAATCTGATTCCAGCCCTTCCCTTTCTTATAGATCGCATCATTTATAACTCAAAATATAGCTGATGATGCTGTAACCATCAGTCATGTCAGCGAGCAGCACAGCTGGTTTTCAACTTCAAAATGAAAGGAAATTGCTGCTGCTCCTCAGGGTTTTAATTAATAACCCTTCTTCAGTTCTGGTATCTTACCTCCTCTTTTAGTCTAAGCTTTCGTTATCTATGTCAGGGACTTTCAACCTTTTCTGATTTGCAGATGCACTAAACCCCTCCTGAGGGTGTGAGTTCCATCATCACCAGTTTCAGATCCCTGGTAGCACCTTTGCTTTTCTTCCAGTTTCTTTGGCAGCCCACTTAGAAGAGTGCACACAACCCCATACGCGTACAGATGGCTCCTCTCCTCTGCCCCCACCTCTCAGCTGGCTGCAGACCCTCTTTTCTCCTTGAGTCTCTCCGCTCAGATCAGCCTCATGAGAAGGGATCACCAAGAGCTGGGATCACTTTGTGCCTGGTGCCTGACTGTCCTCCTGTACTTTGCCTTTTAAGTCCTGCAGTGGCTAAATTGAAGGTATTTTCTGCTTGCCTCGTTTTTAATGAAAAATGCATTTTCTAATGAGCACTTGGAAAATGGGAAGCTAAGACATCTCTTGGCATGGAAGAGTTGTAGCCTCAGGACCACTTGAGTGACTAAGAGTAAGGTGGCAAACTTGATGGGGTTTCCGGGGCACCTTGCCAAAAATCTGCTGCTCTTGGTCTCTTGGTCATGGGTTGATTTTAATCTGCCACTTCTTTGGGACAAAAGTAAATTAGACACTGCAAAGGGGGAGTGAGGCCTCATCTCTCCCTGCAAAAGGTTGGAGTCCTGCGTCCGTTTGCAGTGGTGGATGTTTTGCTTGCCAAAGTAAGGGGTTTGGATGAAAGTCATCCTCAGGGTCTTTGTGTGTTAAAATTAAATCTGCCATGATTGCAGTGCTGACCTCCTGCAGGGCTTTGATTTTATCTGTGCACATGGCAAACCTGCATCCGCTTGAAAAAGAACCAGCAAGATATACACGCTGGGAAGAGATTATGTAGGTGTCCTAATTTGCTCATTTTAAGACACATGGAGAACTTCATTTGTCTGACTGGGGGAGAGTTAACACTGCTTCGAGGAAGGAAGGGGAGGAATTAATAGCCCAGCAGGAAACTCTAGGTAGAGTCTGCCGTGTAAGGCATGGGTGGAGATCAGGTAACCCTTTAGTCTCAAGCGCTGTAAGTCCATGTATCTAAAACAGAAAGAAATGTTCTTTTATGAAAAACTAACCAAGATAAATAAAGTATTGTAGGTAAATAGCTAGCAGGAAGATGCTTGGCTTCTCGTCCTCAGAGATGCTGCTTGTAACATCTCAAGGGGTGCTTGTTTTTCTTTGTTAGATGTTTAATCGGATGGTACCATCATAAGGCACACGGGGGCTGAATCTTATTTTCACAGCAGAACTGGTGTGAAGTAACTATAGATGCCATCGGCTGGTGACTGCTGAGCCCAAATGGTCATTGTGTGCAGGAGCATCTCTTTCTTCATGGCATATTCACATTCTGGGGTAAAGGTGGCCTGAAGCAGAGGAGATGAGAAGGAAGTAACAGCTTAGCTGTAAGTGAGGACACTGGCTACACTTCTTATTTCCCATTTACATGTGTGAGGCAGCTTCCAGAGCTCCCTATGTTTATATCAAAAGCGGTGAGACTCTATGTTATTTGCCTTTCAGTTGCTGGACCTTGAAGGATGAATTTGGGTCATGTTTGCAAATTTGTGCTTTGCACCATAGAAGCTGGAGTAGTTTTTGTTCGGTTGGTTTTTACAGTGAATGCTAATTCTCAAACAGTTGCTCACCTCCGGGAGCTGGGATTGCAACAAAAAGGCCAATTATTATGAGAGTTGATACCCCTGAAATCTTCCTATTCCGTTCTTGCAAGTCAAGTGATTTCATGGTTATGTGCAAGTAGTAAGGAGTGGAGCGGGCCAGTGAGCCTGCTCTGATTTTAATTAGCAGCAGCTCACATGAGTAACTCCTGTGATTTTTAATGCGATTAGTTGCATGATCATTTGCTGACCAGTGTAAGAAAGTCATAATCTGGACCACAGGGTTTATAGCAGATCTTCCAAATGAGTTTAGCACAGATGCAAGAAGGAAGCTGCTCTGAGCAGAAGGCAGGACTCTGTGCAGGACTTACATCGGAAAGCTGCTGGCAAACCCAGAGCCATTTGAAGAGACAAAGCCCAGGGAGGTGATTTTGATGATGAGTTATTTGTGGACGTGCATCTGTTGTGCCAGAAGCAAGAGTGGGATGTGTTTGTTCAGCCTGACTCCAGACACGTTGCCCAAATGGGCGGGAAGCTCACTTCCCAGTTTCCATACACCCTCCCTGTTTCCAAACGGATCCACCACCCTGTGATGCAGTGACATGGTAACGAATTTCTTTCTGCTCATCACACCAGTCGTACAATTGGAGGCTCCCCCCTGGTGGGATTCACATACTAATGCTTGTAAGCACATGAACTGAGTATGAGCTCCCCTGGGTTTGCCAAAATGCATTGCCCCGTTGTGTTTTCTTGGCTGCCCAAAGCCAGCTACAGCCCTAACTCCATCCTTCGGGACTCCACATCCAGGCTTCCCATCTTTCCCTTCATGCTGGGACGGTTCTACTCTGAGTGACAGGATGACTTTCTCATTCAGCACAAATTGTCCCTAGTTAAATGTCATATACAAAAAACGCGAGCAGCAACTTGTGGAGACTGCCCATGTCTGAGCAGAATAACCTGGGGCATTAGGTGAAGGATTTTTTTAATCAATCATATGTATATTTGCAATAACAACAATAATAATTTCCTTTAATGGAAAAACATTTGTCACCAACTAAGGAGATTTTGAGTTTCAGATGCTCTGCAGACATCTAATTAAGTGAACTGAAAATCTGTTTATTGGTCCTTGGCTGTTAATCATCCACGCGGGGAAAGTGCTGTGACTACGAGGAGGAGTTTCTGTGGTTCTTAGCTCCCTCCATTCCTGGCTGCTCCCTTTGTCTCCATGGTTAGTGTCTCCTCTTATCAGACCCAGCCTGAGTATGGCTGTTGGACATTGGCCTCTGGTAGATTTGGGATGTTTCAAGTCCATTGCTGGGTTTTTTTTCCTTGCATGTGTCTCTTCCTTGTCTTCTGCTTCACATCCTTCTCTGTGGGTGGGATGATACCGAATCCTGCTTTTTTCAGATTTTAAATCTAACTTGTGCTGGCTTTGAATGGCAGAACTGGATGCAAGGAAGTGCTGAGGAAGACTCTGTGCTCTGCTGCTCTTTGTTTGGCTTTAACGTCCTGAAGGGTTTCCTGGGCTGCAGAGCTGAGGGGCAGTCGTTACCTTCCAGTCTGTGTTGTAAGTTCGCTGTACCATCAGTACTCATCCGTACAGACATTGTCATGATGGGAGTGCTTTTTTAAGCATTAATGACAACAGCAGGGCATAGAGACAGGGGCATAAGTGTTGGGCTGTAGTTATGTCCCTGCTCAGATTCTTTTTAGGTCTGTTGGGTTTTCCATGTCATACCTGAGATGCAGCCAGTATTTTCCTCCTGAACCTCTTGCACAGCTGCTCAGCACCAGCCCTTCTCTTGCTCGGGCAGCACAAATGCCAGACCCAACTCACTGGTCCAGGGGCCAATCCACAAGCCAGCGGCAAGTGTCGTCTGGGCTCAGGGGCTTGGAGAGGGACTGTCACACTCCTCCATGGGTGCCCAACCTTGTATGGCCTTTTAGAGGCGCAGCAACTTCACTCCTTGTCTTCTGTTTCGCACAAACCTGCGCGTGTTGCCCATTGGGATATTGTCTCAAATGTCGAAGAAGATGGGAACTCTTCCATGCTTTCTGGGGACTTTGCACTGGGACAGGCTGTGTCCCCATGAATGGCATCGGTGGCTGCCCAAGCACCTCTGCCTTCCCCCAGGTCCCTGCCATCCAGACCCTCCCAGCGGAGGCAAGAGCTGGGGCGGAAAGTGTAGTCTAGGAAAGTTTAGCCAAACTCTTCCAGCTGCACTTTGTTGTATCTATTTTGCTGATATCCACCCTTTAGATAAATAGCGTGAAGTTATACACATTGTGACTCTCTTGATGTGGTTAAAAAGGCTTGTATTAGCCAAGCTAATCTAACTCCAAGAATAACCATGGGAATTTGACTGTATCGGTTCCAGCTTGAACCAGTGACCGTGTAGTAAATTGAGAATTGCCTTCCTGGGTAAAAGTGTAGCAACAGTGAAACTTCAAGTCCATGGGTGGGGATTCCCTCCCCCTCTTTTTTTTTTTTTTTTCTTTGAACAGAACTCCTGCCCATGCCTGACCTCAGACACCCAGAGCTCTACCTACAAGAAAACAAAATTTCCCATTTTTGATAAAAACCATGCCTCTGTAGGCAGAAAAGTGAGTTAGCTAACAATCTGCAAAGCTATGGTCTATTTATTTACCAGGCTGACTCCCTGATGGGGGAACATGTGGGATCTTTTAACTTTTTCTTCTGCACAGATGTTCCTTCTACTCCTGAGTTTCCTCTTGATCTTTGGTTTGCTGTACCATATGGTGAAAATGCTGGAGATGTTGTGGGTGCAGTGGAAGAGGAGAAAGATTCTGTGTGCCTAAAACAAAAACAGTAAAAAAAAAAAACAACTGACTGGGTTTTTTTCCCCATGTTAGCAAAAAAATATTTTTTAAAGGAAATCTGTTGAGGTAGCAAAAGCACTGTTAACTCACACACCCTCAGTGTTGGACACGTAGCATTGATGAGATTGAATGCTGCTTGATGAGCTGCCTCCTGCAGCTTGTGCTGCCACTTTAGGTATTTATATTGAGCTGTAGATCCAGTTCAGGTGAGGAGGTAAGGGGTCCTGCAAGGTCAAGTAACAGGGCCTGTGGACTGTTGGTGGAAAGACATCTCTCCTGGTCTGTTGTAAACAAGTCACTTGGGCTAGCAGGAGCTTTGGTGTTCCTTCAAGCCCAAGGGAGTTGGGGCTTCTGTGTAGGATCACAAGGACATGGAGCATTGCATTGTACCTCTGAAACGTGGGAGAAAATGAACTAGAACATGAAGATTTGGGTATTTATCCCAGTAGCACCACAGGCTGAATGACAGTGAAGAGGGTGAATGGGAGGGGTGAGAGGCTCTGGCAGTTTTCAGGGCTGGGGACTGTCTCTCTTGGGCAAGTCTGTGGAGGTGCCACTTAAGCAGGTGCTTCTTTCCTTCCTGGCTGAGGCTGTGTGTGGCCTTTCATCTGGTGTTCAGCCTCAGTGGTACTGCTCCATCCAGGCTCCTCACCCCAAAAAATTGTAGGGGTCATTTAGGAACATCAGGTCAGTGTACTGCTTTCCTAGGCTTTCTTCCATAGAAAGTCACTGGTGGTCAGCAGTCTGCTCCACATTGCAAGCTGGCCGAAGCCATGAATACCCCGTTGGCTCCTCAGGTTGAAGGCTGTTGCAGCTCTGCGGTACAATGGGATCCCAAGCCTGGTCGGCCCTTGGGGGTGTGTTAGAAACAGGTGACTGTGGTAGCCAGGCTTAGGAGCTGGTGGGGCAGGATCTTAGCTGATGTGAGTGAAACTCTGGCTCTGGTGGTCTGTAACCGTGTGCTCAAGAGCGCTTGTCATGAGCTGAGGGCACATGCACCATGAGCTATGCCTTCTGGCCATTTGTGGTGGTGGTGGTGTCTTGGATGCTCTGTTCTCCCGGGCCTCCCTCCCTCCTCCCCTTTCGCTGGTGCTGTCCTCCATGTAGGGGCAGCAGTGGAAGGTACTCCCCCAAACCCATCTCTCCCTGGGAAAGCAGGACTGCTCTTACTGGACCAGGGCATTGCCTGGCCAGCAAGAAGGCAGAGCGGGAGTTTTGTTAAAGCGGGAGTTTTTTAATGCGGTTGCTTGAACAGCATTTTTAGCCTGGCGGGTGGTCTGTTGCAGGGACAGGTACAAACTGTGTCTCTGCCAACGTGGGCAGTCTGTGGATTAGAGACAAGGCATGTGTTTTGTAACGAAGGATAAGGGCCTAATTTTAGAACAGCAGCAAGGCCAGGCTCAGATGTCTGCCTGGGCCCTGTCCCAGCTTCTCTGTGCTGCCAGAAACATGCCCTCCCTTTCTTGGAGCGAACTGTATCGTACCTTTTTATGTACAGACTCCCCTGCAACGAGGCAGGGCGATTCCTGCTGCTGCTTGGCTTTGCTAACCCTCTTAAACCACACACACCAAGAGATCCCCTGGTCCCCAGGCAGTCTGTCCATATTTTCCCCAAAGATGTTTGTTTTGTTTCCTTTGCAGATGCAGCTTCTGGACAAGTTCCCTATTGAAGGAGGGCAGAAAGACCCCAAGCAAAGAATCATCCCTTTTCTACCAGGTAACGCTGCGGGAAAAGTCCTAAATAAGATGAGTGAGAGGGGTTGTGGACCGGTCTTACAAATGCCTTTTCCCTGGGAGCTCATACATGTTGCCCTGTGATACCAGACCTCCACCTCCTCCTAAAATAACTGGCATGGTGTTTAGGGCTCCCAGGAGACCTTGCATCAGCCGTTCAGACTCGGGTTGGCTCGTGCCCTGCGGCACAAAGGGATTCGATGGCTGCTGGGGGGCTGTGCCTGTGGGGTGCAACCAGACAGCCTGAGCTTGGGAGGCCACTGCAGACCAGAGACACCATCTTCTTCGTCTCTGGATGCCGTGGCTCTGCAGACACTGTTAGTGTACAATAAGGAATGAATAATAACAGTTGCCACTGGGATATAAAGGAAACTGAAAGAAGGTTAAATGCAAACAGGGATTTCTGGAACACTGGCCAGAAAGATAAGTAAATATCTCTTTGGCCTGAGCCGCTGTCCCTCTGATACCTTTCAGAGAGGGGTTGGACATGATGGATATCCTCTCCTCAGGGTAACAGCACACACTTCCACACAGCTTCTTCCAGCAGCACCTGCCGGGATGGCACGGGGCAGATGAGCCAGACCGCAGCGTGCTCTTGGAAATGCACGCTCGGGCCAGCTCTCTATTGTCTGACTGCATGATTCTGGCTGTTGGTCTAAAGATTGGCTCGCTGCACTGCCTGTCAGGGTAAAGGGAGTGTTTTCAGCCTGTTAAAAGGTCCTTTCTGTCTTTAACTATAAAAAGGAGATCCCAACTCTTCCCCAAAGGTCCATAAAGGGAAGCTGGGCTGGGAGGGCTTAGTCCTCTCCAGGAGCATGCTGCGGTCCCCAGCGCCGTTTGCAGGCAGAGCAGCTGCTCCAGATGTGTGGTGAGCACAGCCCCAGAGCGAGCGGGGAAGCAGGGACTAGGGGAGTGCAAATGCGTGGTACAAGCATCGGAGCCGCAGTAGGGCGGCATGGCAGCCTGGCAGCCTCTGTGGGCCTGCTGGCAGGCAGCCCCAGGATCAGGGTTTGCTCTCTGCAGTGCTCTGTGCTGCATCCAGCCCCTCTCCAGCCAGGGGGAGGTGGTGTTGCCTTCCATTTCCAACCTGGGATGAGGAGAGGAGTCCAAAAGTGGGCTGTCTTGCCAGGTGTGCCACCAACAAGCTCATCGAGAAGTCACTTTGTGAAACCTCTGTACGATGAGGATGTCTATTGCTGTCCTGCCTTTCTTTCTGGAAAACATTCTGAGATCCTTGAAAAGCACTGTACAGGAGTGCAAATGGCCTTAGGTGAGGTGCTGTAGGGAAATCTCTGTCTGCAGGTAACAGTTGTTCCTCCTGTATTGACCGTCACTGACCCATTTCTTTTACTTTGCCCTAGAAAAATGTTGGCTGGATGCAGGTGACTGATGCTCAGCCTGTGTGCAGTTCTTAGTGACGGATGTCCTGATATATGGGTGGGTGGTATTTGCGGAGGATGAGATGCATCCCATATGCCCATTACAACACTTCCTACCCTTCCCACCCTTCAGGAATACGAGGGAGATGGTACTGCTGCATGTCCTTGAGGGGAAGAGTTATGCCTGGAAAACATTTGGGTTGACTTCGTGTCCCAAAGAGAGAAGTTGCCAGAATAGAATAGACCTCAGCTGTATTTAATGTAAAATTTCTGTGATATATGTTCTACTTTTGATATCGAATCTCTGCCTCTTTCTTGTTGAACTGCTGAAAAGCCCTTGTTGCTTTACCCTGGAACAAGGTGACTCAACTAAATGTCAAACAATGTCAAACTCTGTTAAATAAACTAGCTGCCGTAATTAGAATACGCATGGCATTTCTGCAGCCGGAGCTGTGGATTACTGAAATGAATACCTAGCTATAAACTGTCTTAATTAAAAAACAGCAGGGCAGATGTTTGTACTTAAATCCTACTTTTATGAAGATGTTATGATCTTGCTTATTTATTATGGGCCTGATTCAGCCAAGCTGGAGTGACTCTGCATGCTGGGTTCTGCGTGCCTGGGGTTTGCCCGTGCCGCTTGCAGGCTTGGGCAACTTCCCTCCATCAGGTCTGGTTTAGAAAGTCCGTGCATGTCATCCTGTGACTCCTGCTTGTCAGCGATGCTGTGGTGCTCTTCTGAAATGAGGGCATGGTCCAAGCCTGGGCATCGAGGAGCCACCTTTGCAGGTCACTTTGCCATGGCAGAGGGTGCGTACAGGACTGGCTGGCAGGTCACCCATAGCATTGTGGAGCTGTGGCAGCAGCCGGTGCAGCCACTGCTCTGTAGGCAGAAGTGGGTGGTGGTGGTACCTGAATCTCCTGCTGCAGCGAAGGGCTGGAAGGGAAGAACTGAGGAATGGCCACAGCAGTTGGGTCACAGGGCCACCCAGTCCTGGTGGTGGCCTGCTGTGGGTCCTGAAGCAGGAGTGCAGTCTCTCCCTTCCTACACTCTGACTGTTCAGCAGTCGCAGCAGGGGTTGAGGGATCCAGGGTGCTGGGTCTGTTTCTAGCATGGAGATGGAGAAGGGAAGATGTCTGAATGGACAGATGAACGCCCTTTGGGACACCCTCCTGGTTTATCCACGATCATCTGGATGGGAGACAGGGCATGCGAAGGGTCTAACTGGGTGAAAGCAAGCTCCCACATCTCCTTCCCACAGAGAAAGGGCAAGCGTGTGTTCAGCTGTCCCCCAGGTACGGTCCGGAGCACCGCTTGGCTGTGCTTCTGGAGCAAGAGGCTGGACAGCCCTCCAGCTCCTGTAGCTTGGGCACGGTCAGGCTATGTCTCAGCTTACCCCGCGCAAAGCAGGGATGGAGGTGCACCATCCTGACCTCCGTGGAAAGCAAAAGGTGTCCCATTGCCCTGTTCAGTTCCCGGCTGTACATCTGTCTGCCTCCCGCTGCCTGCGCAGATTGCAGAAGTGTTTTGCTGCAGGTTTTGTCCCCACCTGCTTTGCTCCTGCTTTTGCTTCTGATTTGCTGACGTCTTGTGTGTTGGCTGCGATTCCTGCTTTCCGCACAGATGATAGCCCCGTTTGCACTCCCCGCTGCTGGTTTGGAGTGGTTACAGGGTTGCAAATTACTGGGCAAGGTGCCTCCCTGTTGGGGCAATCAAGCTTTAGTATTTGACTGTGCTGGAAGCCTTTTACCGTAAAAAACAGGAAAGTGTAAAAGGGTTTGAGCCTTGCCCGCCAAGAAGAGACCCTACTGGCTTCAGCAGCAGTGAAGTGCAGCTTTTCTTTCCTCTAAACACTTTTATCTTATTTTTATCAATTTCTTTCTTTAAATATTTTTTCTCCCCTCTTCCCTCTTACACTCTACAGCTTTCAGTGCCATGAAGAGGTGCAAGGAAATAATAAGCAGTGTCAGGAAGTTCTGTAGTTTTGTTTACTTAGTCACTCCTCTGCCTTCAATTTCTCTGTGATTTTTTTTTTTTTCACTATACCAGCAGGGCAAAACTTGCGTTTTCCCTCCCCGTTCCCCATTTTATCTTTTTCCCGTATTTCCTTTTTTCTCTCTGATTTCCCTTGTTACTGTTGGAAAAGTCTGCATTGGGGGAGGTGAGGAAGCAGAAAACCACGTAAAAAAACCTGTTTGTGGGGTGGCTAGAGAGCATTTTTTTAGTTGGTGATATGAAATTTTAGTTTGAGAGGATGGAAGGAGATTGTAGAAGAGATGGAATAAAATTTGCTGCAAAACTCCTTTCTAGATCAAAGATGATTTGATACTGTGAGAAGACAGAGATGAAAAGCGCTGCTTGGCTGTACCAGTGGGACTGTCGGTTCAGCCAATTTGCAGTGCACTGATTCCTCCATCACCTCTCCTGCACGCTATCTGAAGAGCAATCTTTGGAGGGTGGACTGAAAGCTTTGCTACTTCTATATCTGCATCGGCAGAGGGAAAAGATTATGGATTTGGGCTCCCTTATTTTAGCGATCTTGAGGTAATTAATGAAGGAACTTCAGCTGGAAGGAGAAGACTGGTCTGTTGTGCTTCTACAGAACACGGTGGCAAATACAAATGACACAGATGGGGCGATGCAGCCGTGGGATTAACAGTTTTGCAGTGGTTGACCCAAGACTCCAGGGCTTGCATTGTTTTTTGTTTCTCTTGGCACTAAGTGGAAGAGCCATCTGGAGACAAAGCTGAAGTTGGAGGGATGTCAGCTTCTCTTACTCCACTGTGGCTTCCAAGGCGTGGCCTTAGGGAAAACGCACTGCACGGCATGAAATCATCTTATTGTGCTGGCTCCTGAGCTGCAGATCCCTGCCATGGAGAGAGGCTTGGATTTTCCGTGGCGTGGAGGTCTGGGCATTGGTGATGGCAGCCCCTTGCACTTTCTGCCCAGATTCCAGCTTGGTCCTTGCCTGGGCTTCAAACTGGTTTTGAGCCCCGACGAAAGAACTGAAGATTTTTGCCTAAGCTGTGCTGAAAGAAGATTCTCATGGGATGCCTGCTCTGTAGCTTCCCTGCTGCCTGGAGAGGGAGACATCCCGCTCCAGGAGACTGCTTTGTTTGCCTAATTTTCCTTCCCCTTGGGAAGCTGAGTCCTGTCCCAGAGGAGCAGCAGGGTCGGTGCAGGCTGCCCTACCGGCTCAGTCAGGCAGCTGCAGAAGCAACACCCCGGCCTGGCTCCAGTCCCTGCCTCCGGTGCTTGGGAGCCTCTGCCAGAGAGGCACCTTCTCTCTTCCTTTCTTTCCCACTCAGATTTTCCTTCTGCTTTGATTAGGGCGAGGAAAGAGGAAACCATCCTTTTTGGGGCACATGCTGCCAGCAGAGCTTGGTGGCTGCATCCTGGGGCACCAGGAGAGGTGCTGGTGTGGTGGATGAGATGTCACCAGCCGTTGTCTGGCCCTGCCGTGTCCTGATGACCTGCTTTCCTCCCGAGAAGAAAAACACCCCGACACCATCTCAAAGGGGTCTCTGGGGCTTTCTCGTCTCTCGGCCCCGAGGCAGCGGGGACACACGGTGCGCCTGCTGAGAGCTGAGATGTTTTAAGGACAGGCAGCAAATCCAGGGTGCAGGAAGATCCCTGCAGGTAGTGTAGGTTTAGCCCCGTTTTTCGGTCCTGAGCTGCAGCGCATGGCACGTGCCAGCGATGGCGGGTGAGGAGCAAGGTGAGCTGCTCCGTGCCAGGAGGGCTTCACCTGCCTAATTAATGTCTGGGCAAGGCTCCCTCTTCCCCAGAGAAGCCCCAGCCTCTCCTCCTCCCCAGCCCGAGGTCTGCTGGCGGCTGTTCTCCCAGTGAAGCGGGAGCTGGGGCTGCGAGCCCCAGCCGAGCCCAGTCTGTGTGTGAGTCAGGAGTGCTGCGGGAAGGGAGAGGTGCCGGGAGGCCATCCCAGCACCGCCCAGATACCTGGGGCTGGCGAGGGGTGCCGGCGGGCGGGAGCCTCCCCGTCTCGCACAATGCAGGAGGACGGGGAATAACCTCTCGCCAGCGCCGGCCGGGACCTTCTTCACCTCAGTTTCTGCTGCTCGCGGAAGGAGATCTCCTGCCAATGAACTGCATCCCAGGTGGATATGTCTGTTTTTCGGTTTCGGTGTGGCGTGTCAGAGTTTTTCCCCCCCCTCCCCTTTTGAATGCTGTCTTTGGGGAAGAGGAAGCTGAGGAGAAAGGCTCGAGCAGGCTTGCAACAGCAGGTTTTCATCCACAGTGATGAGAGCAGCTTTTTTCCTCTCGGTTGTGTATATTCCACCTTTGCTCCTTTTGTTTTGCTCCGGGCTGGAGGAGAAACAGCGTTTTGTTCAGAGATCTTGGGCGGATATTCTTCCACTGAAGCAGAGACGATGGGCTCATCCTAACAACCAGCACCGCGTTCACCTTCAGTTCATGTTCCACCTGTGTAAATCAAGACCAGGATCAGCGAAATTAGGATGTGGCCATGTGTAATTCTGTCAAAGGCGCTGCATTTCAGTGGTGATTGGTGTGTGTGAGACATCTTTGATGTTTATTCTGCCTGCCTTGGGAGGTAGAAGGCACATTGTCTATAAGGAGCACATGGGCCGAGGAGGACCCTTAGAAATATCAAAGATATCATAGGATATTTTCTCCTTTTGAAAAGTGGTTGCTAGGTGGGCGTTTAAAGGGAAATGCATTCCTTGTCGTAATACTTGGCTGGATTTTATGGGAAAAAATGTATTTATTTAATTTCAGGTTTGTTTTCCATTTTCTGTTATCCTCTTCTGCAGTGCTCTGAGCTACAAGGCATTAGTAAGTAATTTTAACTTTTCTTTGGAGTCATTTTGAATTCCTGACCCACATGCAAAAGAACGGTGTTGTTCAGAGCCAGTCAAAAAGTAGCTTAAAGGTTAAAAAAAAAGAGAGATCAGATAAAATTCTCTTTATCTTAGACCAAATCATATCTTACTTTTTAGATCAAAATATAAATGAAGTCCTCCTAAACGGCGTTCCTGTAATATGCAGGGGTAGTCTCTGCAGGCGTGATAGGCGCACACACACACATGGAAGAGTCTCAGATGTCTGGTTTGCTGAGCTTTACCAGTGTAACACAACTAACTGAGGTATTCTGCTCTGCTCTCCTGAATATGAGGCTGCAAACTTTCTCAGATGGAGATCATCCTCCCCATCCCCTTCCACCTACCTGCAGTAAATCAGAGTTGTGGTCCCCTGTCCCCACCTCAGAGGAGCTGTCAGGGCATGGGGAGGTGACCCATGGCACTGCGGCATGGGGTGCTGGGGGCTGGAACAGCTATGGAGACTTTTTTGGGGGCCACTCCCTAATGCAATATAATTTCCTTTTAACATGTATTTTTTCAGTTTTCCTGCACTTTGAAAGGGAAGAGTGCCTCCAGGTTTAAAATGAACTTATATTTGAGCCAGGGTAGAGCGTTAGCAATACGGCTAACAGGTCCTTGGCTTGTTTCCACTCCACTTTATTTAGGACTTGGGTGATGCCGAGCTTCTGGTGAGCTGCTCTTCAGCAGCTCCTATTGTTTGAGAAAGTGGCTTCTATTGTTTCTTTCTATTTTCTGCCTTGCTAGGAGAGCTATTGCGGAAAATTCATCTCCTGTCTCTCACAACAGGAGAATGGATTTCCTGTCGGCTCCAGGCTTGAAGGCAAAGCAGGGGCTGCCGGGAGGAAGCGGCTGTTCCTTGGCCGGGCGGCAGGAGGATTGATGATTTCGAGGCGGGCAGGCAGGAGTATTATTTTCTTCGGGCTCCATGGAGATATTTTTAGAATTTAAGTCTTTGCTGGTTGAAAGACGAAGTTGTCAAGTATGAGGTCATAGGATGCCCTTAGGCTGCTTCCTATTGAAGAAGGAAACGGCAGCCGCCAAAGACCACCGGCTTTCAGAGCTGCCCACTGAGGAAGGGGCAGTAACGAGCCCCACGGAACGGAGTGCAGGGGGGCTTTTGGTATCACATGCTGAGCCTGTTTTACAGGCATTGTCAGGCCTTCTGGAAGTCTTTGGGCATTAACAGGGCATGAGCCAAAGGCCTGATTTCATTACAAAAGCAAGAAAAAGGGAAAAAAATAATGATGCTGGCATCTGCCCAAGTACCTGGTCCTCTTCCCTTTCAGTCTCTTCTGAGTCCTTTCTCAGTGTGCAGATACAAAATCCACCAACCAGCAGCTGAAACCAGTGTCTGGAATAGCAAAAACCTACAGAACATTTTTCTGGGGCTTGTACCCACTCCTCTCACACAGATTAAGAGCTGGTATTTTGCTCAACCAGAAACCACCTCTGGGCAGAAAACTGCCTATGCAGAACATGGTGTGTCTCTTATTAGACTATGTGAGTCTCCTGATGAGAATTTTGTAATGATCAAGCCACAGTTTCAAGAGAAAACAAAGAATGGAAAGGGGTTTTGGTTTGGGTTTGCTTGAAGCCACAGCTAATGGGCGTAGTTTGTTTGGTTTTTTTTTCAGCGCTGGATGCTAGACCAAAAAGGCCAGGGCCGTTTTTCAGTGCAGTATAGCTGCCTGGACTCCTTGGGGAAATATACAGCATTTTTACTCAGAAATTAGTTGGATTTTGATTCTTGTTTTTAAAGGCAATAAATAAACACGATTACAGACTTGAAAAGCAGTTTGAGCCGCATTGGGCTCGTCGTTTCCTCAGGCAGCCGTTCCAGATGAGTGTGCCCTCTACTACTATAATTACTTTTTAAAAATAACTCTGCAAGTCTGTAATCTAAAGTGGGTGGTATGTAGCAAGTCTGAGAGCATTCTGCATTCAACCCACAGGCTGGGGAGAGGGTGGCTTTATATAAGGGTTTGCTTGTCTTCATTTCTGGGTTGAAACCTGACTTTTTCCCACAATCCATCAACAAATGGCCCGTATAATGAAAGTGCTTTTTAACATGGGAGTCAAGCTTGCCAGGGACTCGGATGGCTTTGCAGCCCCACAGGCTCGAGATATTCCTGCTGGCTGTTACTTCTCTGCCTGATCTTGTCTCCCTTGTGCTCAGATTTAAGCTGCCTGGGCAAGAGAGGAGAGCAGAGCCCAGCTGAGATTCACAGCTAAGTAATAGTCTAGACCTCTGTTTGAATCTGTTTTCAGCTCACTTTGCCTTTTGGCTGGGCCAGATGATTTATTTACATACTCATATGCTTAAAATAGGTTGAGATTATTTTTTTCCTGTAGATTGGAAACAATGAACCTGGGAATTTGCTGCTTGATCGCAAGTGATTTCTTGTACTTTATTTTCTCTACCTATTAAGCTTTTTGGGTGCTGATGTTCTGTGTGGTGTGTTTTCCCCACAATGCAGCCATTTTCAGGCTCTCGTGAATACGTATGTCCTTACTCATAAGGGGATCTTTATACTAAGGAGCAGAGTGAGGGGATACTGCGGGCAGGGATTTGCCAAACTGAATATTCTGCTATAATGAAATAACCTATGGCAGTGTCTTCCCCCCGTGATTTTTTTTTTTTTAGAGTTGTAGTCCTGTTTAATGGGAAAGATAAGGTGGAGAGGGGGAAATAGCATGGTATTTAGAAAGAGGAAACCAAGGGTAGGTAGATGAGGAAAAGAAAGTAAGTCCTAGAAGTGGGAAATTCAATCCTCTTGAGCTTTTCCCATTCAGAGAGGTGCTAATACAGGCCCCAGGCTTGTGCTCAGGATGTAGGTAATTAATGTTTGCTCTCAAATTTCCTTGGGTCTGAAGTTAAGCACTTTCACCATGTCATTTTCTATCAGGGTTTTGCCACCTCTAAATAAAGAACAGAAAATTACATTCCTTCTGCTTTTGCATCCTAAGAATCGGCAAGTTGCAGGTTCCTTCTCATATTCAGGGCTCCAACCAGCACAGGGCTGACCCAGAATAAGCAAAACATTTGCAATCTGCTTTGGCCCTAGATGGGGTTTTACTGAAGGTGTTTGAGCGCATCGTTAGATGTGATTCCCACTGAATTCTTCCAATTCTTCTTTCAACTCTCCCCACCAAATGCAGGATGGCTTGGTACCCTCTCAGGCAGGCAGTAAAACCGTCAGACCGGAGTGCAGGGTAAAGGCATTTGTGCCTATTCCCACTAGGCAGTGTCGTCACCGCTGGTCTATTTAAATTGTTAGAGGCGGAGAGCAGAAGGGAAAATACTCCTATCTTAATCACGGCTTCTACAAAAGAGAGCAAATGCAGAATTGTGTGTTTAGCAGATTTCCTCTTGGGAAGAGAAGTCTCCTATAGATAATAATCCTTTTAGCAACATCTCCAGTGAACGAGGCTTTGTCCGAAGAACAAAGAAAAAGTCGCAAGCTTGAAATATGCCTGAATTTCCTGAGTGCGCTCGCCGCTGCGTGCAGGCAGGAAGCTGTCTTAGTCTGGTTTGGATGTTTGCTCGGAAGTGGCATAAACAGTGTGTCGGGTCTCCCGGGATCCCAGTCTGACCCGTGGACCAGGGCACAGGGGTTCCTCTGAGCTACAAGAGGGACTACCATAGTCATGCAGCTCTGTGCCCATGTCCCTGACTCTGTCCCATCTCCGCTCTGGCCAAATCCATTCTCTGAAGGTGCTGGGTGGATGCAAGAGCTGGCTGCAGAGATGAGGGGTGCATCCACAGCAGACCCAGCACATGCTGGTGCTAAGCTGCCAGCCAGCAGGGAACTCATTTCCTGCACAATTATGGAAACAGCTGATCTGTGACATTTTAAGAAGGGGGAGAAAATACAGGGCAGGGGAAGGAAGGCCCCGGCTACATAAATATTTACTTTTGCACAATGTCCCAGCCACCCCATTCTCCCAGGGACTGGGAGAAGAAGGGGTTGCTTGCTGCTGGCTCCGGCACGTGGTGACAGGGGATGGGAGAGACACCAGTGGGCTGCCTGCAGCTGGAAGGAGCACGCTCTTCCCAAGCAAAAACTGCTCTGCTGGAATGTGGTACTGCCCTGCTTGACCCCCCTGCTCCATCCTGCAGCCAGGGGTGTGCTGCTGGACCACCAAGAGCTTGCCTGAACTACCTGCCTGGGCCTCTCTTCCTGCTCCTTGCTCTAGTGAAGCCAAGCTAGCAAGATGTCCCTGCTAGCCGGTTCTCCCTGCTCCTTCCCAGAGAGCAGCCTTGGGAAGTGAAGGCATGAAGCTTTCAGGGGAGCACTGCTGCTGTAGGCAGATGGGGTGTCCAGGGTCCGAGGACTGGAGCATCTCGTGTGCCACCACCACCATGTGGCATCCCCACCACCAGCCAGGTCTGGAACAGATGTGAGCTGTGTTGTGTGCAGAGGAGGCACTTGCTAGACCAGATTGAAAATGACTCTTGGAAATACAGAAAGAAAAGACCCTTGGAGACAGGGAGAAGATTTGCTTTTGATCACGGCATGGTTTAACCTGATATAATCCCAGTTTTCAATTTCTCTCTCTCACCTTAGACAAAAACGTTATTTTTTCCAGCCCCGTCAAAGAGAGAGTGAATTGACGCTCTCTGGTCTATAAATGCTGCTTATTTGTCCTTTCATGAGCTCTGCTTGGCTGGGGTGGCTGGTGCAGTGCTGTGCAGACACTGTGTACATTTGATGCAATATCTGACTGCCGGGGCAGCTCCGGAGTCCCTCCCGTGTGTACTCAGCGGGTGGAGGGAAGGCTGCGGCGCGCTTTGCCTGGGCTGCAGTCAGTCTGTGTTTGTAGCCAGGACTGCACTGCCTAAGCCGCGTTGCTGCAGTATGGCAGGCTGCGACGGTTGAGTCAACATGGGGTAGCCTGCGTGTAGGGAGATCCAGTGAGTCCCAGTAGCAGTGGCATTGATTCACGGGTGGGTCTCGGCTTATTCTGCTCTCCCTGTGGTGTCTATGAAACCGGAAGGGTTGGAATAGGTGGGATTCAGAGATACGTTTCATACGAGTGTTGTTGATGCGGTAACAGACGTACCTCCAGCCTGTTCCCCTCCACTCCTTTCATCAAGGAAGTGTTGGCTAAGCTCTCTCGCCAGGATATGCACCATCACTCAGTGAATAAACACAGGGGATTTGTGTTGTGGGTTAATTCTGCTGCTGGAAATCAAACCCCATCTGTGGCCAGATGACATCTTTTTTCTTGGAAAGGGACCAAGGTTAAGAAGACAAGGAAGGCAGGTTAGTTAAAATATGTCAAAGTCTTTTGGGTGTAAGTAAAGACTATAAATAAAAACCTTTTAACTTGGAAAAGAACTTTAGAGTGATATGATCAGGTTCAATTTAGTCCAAATACTGCTTTATGCCATTAAGTTGTTATCAAGTTGTGGTTCAATTGCAGTAGTTTTATGGCTTCAGTGCAGTGGGAACAGTTGAAGCCTTTATGCAAGTAAAGCGTTTCCCCTGAAAAATTTACACTGAAGACTGCTGTATTGTGCAGGAACCTGAGAGTGAAACTGCCTGGAAACAAATAGCCGGGGAGGTGACCTTGTCTAGCTCGTTTGTTTCTCCGTTCCAGAGTAACTGCACAATCTAAGGATTTATATCGTGAACAATGAGGAGATTTAAATAAGGTTTAGTTTTACATTCTCATTAATGAATCCTCGAACTTAGTAATAAAAGCTGAACATTTTTACTTATTTCCTCTTAAGCTGCAAGCATGTCTGATTCAGCAATGTCTTGAGATGATTTGTCAGGATGAGAAAATAAGTCACATCCCTCTTCCTCTTGGGATTAATAGGGAACTAGAATAATCCTGTACCCATAATATTATTTCAGTTGGGTTTACATAATAGTCTGGAAATGGTTATACTCCATGCAATGCTCTGCAATGATGATGTTTCATCCTTTGAAGTTAGATTAATTCATGTCACAGAGTCAGATCCGCACAAATAATAAAACGCGTATTATTGTTTTTTCTAGTTTTTCTTAACTCCCCCTCATTTTCTGATCCAGGTTTTATTATGGTCTATTAGAAGTGAGTGGATTTTAATGCTGTTTCTGCAGTTATCCAGCACCACCGCAGCCAGGAACATCCTGTCTCACTTTTGGTGTATTTACATGTCAGTGTGGCTGTGGGTTTAGGAAGATCCTGGTGTTCCCAAGGATTCTTGCTGCATGCATGCCTCTGCTCTGCAGAACATAAGTACTTCCACCAAAATCACTGTAGTTGACCCGCTCAGTGAACCAAGTTTTTCCACATGCATCTGGACCATTGTTTCTGGCTTACATTAGAGAAAGTGAGAGAAATCAGGCTCCCCATAATTACTTACAAGCTGCGAGCTAGGCACATATGTAAATATTTTCAGGGTCACAGCTTAGCTCTGTATTTTTAATATACTTCGTTATTAGTAATCGTTTCTGAAGAGATTGAAAATCCCACCCATAAGTTTCTGTAGCATCAAGCCTGCTCAGCCTTGACCTCTGCTCCCAGCGGTATCATTGGATTTACTGTTGACTTCAGCAGGAGCAGTCACAGCGGGTCTGAGTGCTTTAGAAAACCCTTTCCCTGTGTTTTTCTGTATAAAGCCCATCACTGTAGCTGCCAGATTGTACGACACTAGGGTTTAAAATGACTTAAGAATGAAATTAAACTGATAAGAAGGCTAAGAGGTATAAAGCTAAGCAAAGTAAATTTGCTTTCTTTCTAAGACAAAGTGACTTTCACAAGGTTTTAATTTTCTCTGGCCCAAGCAGAAAAACAGTTGGGTTTGGTTCATTCTGTGCATGCACGTTGGGCATGTGTCGATGCTGCTCCTGTGAAGCCCCGGAGATGATGTCCTGCACCCACCACCACGCATGGGCTTACCCCGGGCACGTGGGAGCAGGTGAGGGGGCTGCCGGGGGGCTGGAGCCTGCTTAGGGGGCTCTCTTTCAATTTCTGTCTGTCCCCCAACCATGGGGTGTGATCTTGGGAATCATCAGTTAAGCCCACGTTCAGACATTCATTCTGCCCAAGACTCTTCCCTGGTTTTCCCCACTGCCAGAGGGGCTTTACAAATAGGAGACAGAAGATCTGGGGACTCAGGTGGGATACAGGGGCTCCCAATCTACGTCTGTACTTGTTTTACTGGGGAAAAAAAAGAGACAAACTAGAATTGCCGTATGTGCCCGTGGTACTAGAAGAGTAAAACGTTGTGTAGCGCTCAAATACCACAGCACTCAAGTCCTTCTGTATTTACCTATGCCTGACTCATGCCTTTATTGCTGTGTTTAAGGCCTCCATGCTCACATCTGTTTGCAGATGTCCTCTGGAGCAGCGTGGTCTCTTGCTGTACCAGTGGTAAGAAATACTTTGCTCTTATGGATTAGATTATTCCTCACCAAGTTGTCCTCCGTTTCACTGGAGGTCAGCTATACTCATCATCAGTTAGGATTTTCTCCCCCTGTGCCCCCCCCCCCCCCC
>Ga0065711_1036861_pt1 | contig 20485 bp, 11 predicted proteins | sample Hoacrofraction12_FD_59098 | JGI IMG/M metagenome (GOLD analysis project Ga0065711, IMG submission 59098) | Hoatzin crop microbial communities from Cojedes, Venezuela - Epithelial fraction 12 v2 (version 2) | ecosystem: Host-associated > Birds > Digestive system > Esophagus > Crop | place...
AAAAAAAAAAAAAAAAAAAGTCCGGGCTGGGGGGAAGGAAGTGCTGCAAGGAAGGAGCTCTGAGTATGCTTTGATTACATCAAAGCACATGCTGCTCAGTTAGGGAAACAGATGTCTAAGCAGACCATTCTCAATAAACAGCCCTAAGAACGAAAGACTAGCTGGCAGGACTTGGCTTTCAAAAGCACTTATCGCTTAAATCAACTATGCAACACACAGGAAAATACAGAGACACAGCCTAGCAGTTTTAAAACACCTTGCAAAAAGCAAATTTGCTCCTTCTAAAAGTCCAATCCATGAGTTGTGCATTCAGAGTATGACATGTTAATTCCAATATCCTGCTTCAAAATGAAATTTATCAGAATGTATCATTCAGCAGCTATTGTGCCAGGCTTGAACACCCCACCAGTAACTAGCCTCCGTTTTGAAGCTAAGAACAGTAAGCTTTATTCCTGTAACCATACAAGTAATTTAAAGGTGACATGGGGGCTTTTCCTTAAAATGGCTACACAAAAATATTCACTCTCACATTTAACTGCATGATGCTAAAATTGGGAGGTGCACTTTGACAGTATTAAGATAGTACAATTACTTTTTGGCATGACAGCTCCCTTGCAGCAAAAGCCAAAAATTAAGTAGAAGTAGAATCTGTATATTCCTTTTTGCTTTCAGGGTTCAAAAAGTAAATGGATGTTCAGAAGGTGATTTCATCAAGTCTATTTATTAATGCATTTCAAGTTTCAAAAAACCTTACATATCTTCGCACAATACTTTATTTTTTGCATTTTTAGTAAAAATTTCCAAAGTGAACAAAAAAGATACTGTATAAAACACAGTGGACATGAAATCGACAGTAGTATTCCATTTCATTGTCTTGAACTTTCTTTCGGTTTTACCACATCTTGACTTGCAGTGGAGAGTTCAGTGCACATTTCTGTTTTCAGAAAACATTTAACTTAGACTCAAAATAAAATAGGGCAGCATTTGTCTGCCAAAATCCTACCACAGGATAACATTACAGGCAAAAAATTTACATGTTCCAAAATCTACCACACTCAAGAAGTTACTAAGAACTCTTGCTGAATAAAAGTCACCATTTTAGAAATGCAAACCCACTTCCAATCTTTGCACAGTCTTAAAACAAATGTATTTAAAATGACTTAAAAGCAACTACATACACTTCTACCTAGTTAAGATCATTTAGAATTATTTATATAGTCTATTGGACTTGGGGTTTCATGTACAAAATTTGTCTCTAAATCATGTACAAAAAGCTGTATTTTGAAAAAGTTACCACATACTGTACAAGTTTACAAGGAAGAGATCCCATTATATTCTGTAACATTTTTGGCCTTGCTGGCTTGTGTCACATTATGAGAATGATTGTGTAAACCTTATACTCTTAAAAAACAAAACAAAAACAAAAAAACAAAGGAAGCCTGTCCAACCCTTAGTAAATTTTCTCCTAAGCAAAGCCAGGAAAATTATAGCCATTTGCGTCTCTAATTAGCTTGCTGCTTTTGGAAAACAAGCAATAAATATATCACAAGCTTAAACGTTTTGTAATGCCCCCTTTCATCTCCTGCATAGCAGTAAGCACCTTAAGACATCTTTTGTTTCCTCTCAAAAATGCCAATTATTTACATTCGTAATAAAAACTTTGGAATGGGATATTGTGCTGTTGAACTTCACTACTGTTATGAAACGTGGGAAAACTGGTAGTCCTAACTACAATTTTAGCTCTGCCACAGTAGCTGGGCAAATCACTCTACTTTAGTGGTTATCAATCAACAGTATCATGCTGAAAAGTTATCCAAATATCAGATAAATTAAAACAGAAAATAAAAAAACTACAGCTTCTCTTTCTTTCCACATCCCTCAGAACATGAACTTAATTATCACACTGTAAGAATATCTGAACAACCCAAATAAACTGGTTGCAATTTTTAAAACGAGTAACAGGCAGAATTTTCTAATAAAGCATGGATATTTTTAATCTAACTATTCATTATTTCACTGAATAATCAGACAAACTAAAAATATTTATGCTGAGTTACAAGAAATTAGACACTTAGATAAAACATTTCTGAAACATTCTGGCATTTGTGAAGTTTGCAGAACACCTGTTACCTCTAAAAGACCATTCAATCTTGTATGCTATGTCTTAGCAGCTGTTTGATAAAGATGAAATGAGTGCCTGAAACAACTCTGATCATGATAAAAAAAGTCTGATTTGATTCAAAATTGCTGTGTAAAGCATCACAGGATCCTTGACCATTACACACCATCATCCTCTGTTATCCTGAGTATGTCAATTAAACAGTAATTTCTTCATTAATAGCAGAAAAGTTTTATAATACAAAGAAATATCCATATTGCAATTCTCTTGCTTACAATTGCACACAAGTACGGGTGTACGTTAGAAATACATGTCTGCATATAACAATGTATATACATTGACAAGTAATGTCTCCAATGCTGAGGTGGTCTAGCTTCCTAGCCTTGTCTGGCAGTTGAAAAATATATATTTTTTTTTCAATTCTTGAGTAGAAGTTTTACTACAGCCATATTTGCCTGCAAGTGGAGAAAATGCAGCAATGAAGAGCATGGAAAGGGGAAAGAATCATGATACTCTAGGACTTTGTGCCACTAAATTAAAAATATACAAGAAAAACTCTTCATTTTGAGTTGGAAGATGACGCTCATTAAAAATTAATCCTTTCCACTTGTTTTGAGGGCATATCACGCCTTTTGTTTTTCTCTTCAATTTTCAAGAGTTAGACTTATTAGGTTGTCTTTGGAGTGAGTTTTCCCATTGTAGGCACTAGGAAGAACCAAGGCAAAAAGCTGCAGTCAACGTCTCATATGTCCCATCTGATAGCTCTCTCGGGGCCTTTGCCGCTGTGGTGGCTGAGTGGTTTGTGGTGGTCTCCTCCTTTTTAAAGTGCCTATTTCAAAGAAAGGTACACATTATTAAAATGAATCTAAAAAAAGAAACACTTTCCAGAAAAGTTGCGCTGGCCATGCAGATTAATCATAACTATTTTTTCTGAAAGGCTTCAGATTTGGACCTGCAAGGTTTTAAGTAGATGATTAACTGCATGGAGTATTTACAGAATATATTTATTATCTCAACAGTAGTTCCTTGAACAGGCTGATTCTTACAAAATGTAGCATGGAATAGAAATAAAAGGAACTCTGACTGAGAAAGAGATATCATGAGTTCTATTTGTAGTTTCACAGCACCAGACTAAGAACTGTAGGTTGGGACATCTGTAATTTCCCTTTAGAACAAAACGGTCCACTTCTCTACAAATTTAGTTACCTAGTGTACTCACCTGGAAGTGGTTTATGAGGAGGCAACTTTGGATTACTGCTTGGAGTATGAACACTGCATATCTTAATGAAACCAGCCATTAACATGATCAAGGCAATTCCCATAAGCAACACTGCCCACCAATAAGCCTAAAAACATGAAAAAATTATTTTGGGGGGGCTGGCACACATGCAGAAGAGACAGAGTTCATTGAACATGGCTTTCCTTTGCCTCTTAGAAGTCATTAAACACTGTTCTGAAACACCGCTAAAAGGACCATAACATTACAAAGAAAAACATCCCTAAAGTTCTTACACAAAAAACCACCAAACACTTCAGATTCCTACTATTATCAATAGAGTATTTCACAGAAGATACACTACAACAGAGCTATAAGCCTAAAACAATCATCAGCTTACACAAAACTGACTATGCAGCTCTATAATGGTGTTTCATTGTAGCTCTCCTCCCAGTCTATTATTAGACAAGTGTCATCTAGTGTAATAAAAATAAGAAAAGCTAGAGATCAATGTACTTCTTTCCTTAAAAGAAATCACAGCATTCATATATGAAGAGATAAAACTAGAGAACCCAGTAAATTAAAAACGTGAACATTAACACCAAAACAGACAGTGAAGTACATAGAGGTATTAACACAAAATATTTACTTCATTATTTATGTGTTTACATTCTCTTCAATCTGTCAAACTTACTTTGCTGCACTCAAGGTGCTTATAGAAAAACTAGTAAAACAAGGACGGATTATACTTTGAAGAATGCTGAAGTACTGTATATATACAACACCACTTACCCACTGTGGATATTGATTAACAAGAAAATTTTATATTACACTGGTAAGATAAAAAAAAACAAAAGCAAAACACTTACCACAATCCATTCTGCAATATTTTCATATAGCTCCGGATTAAAAATTGCTTTCTTTAATCTAGCTAGAGGGCCATCAGCATCTACTAGCCGACACCTCATAAACACATCACAGTAGCCTTTGAAATCATTACAAGGAGATCCAGGTTGCAAAGTAATGGTTTTACGACCAAAGTGTTTCTCCCACTGGTTAGAGCCTGTACTTGCACAAGTAGCTGGGTCCACTGAAAAGTGAATACAGATTAGATTAATTAAATCATTATTGTGTACAACACATGTGCATGAATTATTTGGCATGCTTTTGAAAAATTTCAAGTTTCTATTAAAAACCCCAAAATATATTATTTCCTACGAAATACAATGCAATGTCTATGTGAAACAAAATATGAACAAAATCACAGAACACTCTGAAGTAAACAAAAACTAAAATATAAACACCACGAGAAGATTCTTCAGATACCTACTGCTATATTTATGTTTACAGTTCAGACAAATCTTACTTTTTCTCATGCAGCAGACATGACACAATTCTCTATCGTCCTTGCCATCTGAACTAGCACATGTACATTCCTCCAAGCCATACTTCTCACAGATAGAGCCAGCACATTGCTGTTTGAGACAAAAGCAGGAGAACACAAAAATCAATTTCACTTTTAAGCATGCTAACACTAGGAAAGATATTAATTTTTAATAGCTGAAAGCATATTTGTAGCTCTAAACATGCTTATCAATAAAAACGACAGCTTGAATTTCATCTGAAGTTTATAAAAAAAAGTTTCTAACAGCTATTCAGTTGCAATGTTTAGGCTTATTTAATATATTTTTTAAAGGTGATTACCCCTACTTTTTTAATACTGTATCTTCTTTCAGGGCCTCAGAGTACCCTCCAGAACACTCACTGTACTGCAATTCACACCAAAACATGACTACTCAAAACTGTGGTTAGGAAAATAAATCAAAAGCATGTCTTCAACAACATTTTCTCTCAGAAAATAATAATAAAAATTAACAGTAATGAATTCCACCATCAGAGGACCCTTCAAGTTCATATAAAATAATTCAGTGTATTTATAACCCTGTTTCAAAATCAAGTGACTATATAAAGACAACTCAGCTCTATCTTTAAGATGACTCTAAATTAGCTGAAAAATTACTAAAACCATTTGATTAAAAACCTGGACTGCAGAAAACAGAGGCTTACATCAACACAAGTTACAGCTCTAATAGGATGACTTTTGCTTGTTTCTGCTTCCAAGTACACATAGATCAATTTATAAGAGACTTCCCATCAATATTTCATAGCAACTGCCATGGACTCTTTAACCCAGGAAACTAATAGCAGTTCAGAGTAATTCAAGACGCTTGCACATCTGTGATACATGCACATGGGTGGAGGAGCCGTGTATTTTCATTAAACCAAATTCAGCATGTATTGATAGCATATCTGATTTGCTAAGGCAACAAAATTAATTGACCAAGACTGAAGAAAAATGAAAAGATGGAACTTGGAAGCAAAACACTTTCACGTTCCTGATTTTTACCAAAAAAACTTTAAATGGAACTTTCTCAAACAAATAATAGCTTGATATTTGTTACTTTCTTCTCAGTATTTGGTGTACCTTTACAGTTATTTTGATTGAAACGAATAAATCAACCATTTTTATTGATAAAGAGATTAATCTTACACTCTTCTCCATTAAGTATTGAAAACATATCACTTCATAACAGTGCCTTGCAATAAACAACTGCAGTTGCATATGATTGCAAAAAAACATACCCCATTTATGCAAACTTGTGTGTGCCTGTTGCAATCTGTGAAGTTCGGTTTAGGCTCAGATGCTGGACAGAGAGCACTGACACCATTACACATTCCTTCTCTTGCACAGTCAGAATCATTTCGACACTTATCAGTCTTCAGCTTGAAATTACACTGTGCAGTACAGCAGGGGCCTTGACTAGGGCTAGAAACAAACAGAAAACATGGATGTAAAGAAAAAGCATGAACGATTCCAGAAGAACTAATTGTCCTGAAGTATACTCAAACACTCAAGATATTTCTGATTTGAGCTAAGTAAAATGTGAGTTGAAAATATTTTTTTCCATCCCTTAAGGTAACAAAAGATTACTGCACTGACTACAGATTTCTTAGTCATTGTAGTAACCAATTAAACTATTTGCATTATATTACAAAAATAGTACAAGCACATTTTAAATTAGAATATCTAGAAAATATCATCACTTCAACGTTCATCTATAAAAAAAACATTTAATTAGCAAGTTGGCAAAAATAATTCAGGAACAACCGATTGGTTTGATAGTATCAGTTTCAAGGTAACAAATAAGTCAAGATTTATCTGGCACCAAACAAGATCCATAAGAATCTTTTCTTCCTACTTTCTGCAGCCATACCACTTACATTGTTTACCTATATAAGAAAAGGGAAGGAGATAGGTCAGATCTTATACCAGAAATCTGTCAGCGTATAAACAAGTTTTGGGGGATGGAAAGATTTGTCAAAGACAACATATAGCTTCACTGGTCCTCCAAAACACTTGGCCTCCTGTTTTGTCAGACATCAAAGCATCTGAGCCCCTTGTGCTGTATCACCAGTTTATCTGCTGAAACAGCAGGAGACAATCATTTCTTTCTGAAGCTGTGTTTGAGTACATATGCCATTACAAGCAGCAGATAAGTAAAGGTTATAAAACACCGGTAATTACTTGATTAAAGCTAAGCCTCCTGAGTTCTCATCTCAAATTATTCTGTATCTCAACACTGTTGACAGTGTGCTTGTTGGCATTCGGTGGGGAACAGAAGATAGCAAAGACCTTCTGCAGGTCAAGATCTCTCCACTTTAAAATTAGTGCATGCTAAGAAAAATCACTCTTACTTCACACATGAAAGACTAAAAGATATATAAAGCAGTTGGACAGATAAAACACATTTTTAGGAAAACTATAGCAGCATGTTATTTAAGTGATCCATTCTTACGCTTGGATTTGCTTTACAAGTATTTGGAAAAATCTTTGTACAGCAAGATTTTCAGTCTTAATAGAACTGGAAAAAAGGGAATCCTAAAACAAAAGTGATGCAGCAATTCATATTTAAGACTGTTCCAGCAGGGCATACAGCTATACTACAGTCAGCTGAACACAAGAGAGCAAAGAAAGGAGGTTATGGTGGCACCTGGTGTGCTCAGAAGGAAGCAGCTCCTCACCACAGATGCAACATAAAACACAATCTCAGAAATCAATTCTGAAACAAGACAATACAAGGCCTTTATTTTGGCAGAAATAATAACAATTTGCAAGGAGAAGAGCAGGGAGAAGAGACATGCAAAATTATTGCACCTATGAAGTCACAGGAGATGGTCCTTCTACCATGTCTACACTGTCATACAAATTTTAACAGCAGATACTACTTTTACTTCTACTCCCAGGATGACAAGGATCATTTTTAGGGCAAGAAAGTTTAGTTAGAACAAAAGTTGAACTGGTTTAGATTTAAAAATAAGAGCAATTTACTCTTCATCTTTGGCTAAGCGTCTAACCAGATGTTAGGTTTATGTCTGTCTCTAGAGAGGAACAAAAGCTCACATCTTTCATGTGAAAAAAATTCACTTAACTTTTCAGATGAGCTAAAAATTGAACATGTATCTTAAGTTACGGAACTAAAAGATAGAAGTTGACTGACTTCACTGCAAGTCTTATGATCTTTAAAAGTTCCTCTTATAAATCACTGTTTACACAACACTGCCAAGATACAAGGTGACTTAAAAACATAGTTTAATTTAATTTATAAAACAGCATTAAAAAACCCACAAAAAAACCCCCAAACAATCAACTATATCCTTCAGACATCTTCCAGTTACGCGATGCTGTAGAAACGGCACTAGGACAGGATCCAATTTCATAATATCCTCCACTATCCTTTGGGCAATTAATACTTTCCTGTACCTACTGTAAAAACAGCATCCTGGTCGTGGAATCACAAGTTTTTGCAAGACTTCTGCACAACACATTCCCGATAAAGATAACAGAATTTCAACACATATTTGTCTGCACTGAGTATTATGATATGTTAGCATTGATACAATCCAGTGCTGTATTATTATTATTTTATTTTTGTCAAAAGCTAGAGAACAGTCATCTAAGGCAAAGCAAGTTACAATTAGCACCAAGAACTGCATTGTGTAATTGTGCTTATGAACTTCTCACCGTACAAAGCTTTTTAAACAAAATAAATACTTTAAGAATAATGTAGGTAAACAGATTCAGGTTCTAAAATACCAATTATAGCTACCAATAAATCCCCAAAATTAAAGTGTACTGTAACAGACATGGAAAATACCTGCAGTATTTGCCTGGTTTTAACTTGCATTTTTTATCTTCTGATTGGTTTGCATCATAACAGCACTCATCTTTACACTGGTCACTGTATCCACAATCACACTGTTCTCCTTGTTCAACCAGTCCATTACCACAGATGGGTTGACCAGACTCTGAAAAAACACCAGTATATTTATGTACAAAGCAGTACAAAGAATATGCAACTAGACTTACAAATGTTAACATTGACTTGCAACAGCATCCAGCTAATTGAGTCTCACAATGCCTGATCAATCATAGAATCATTAAGGTTGAAAAAGACCTCCAAGATCATCAAGTCCAACTGTCATCCCACCACCACCAGGACTGCTGAACCATGTCCTGAAGTGCCATATCTACACGTTTTTTGAACATCTCCAGGGATGCGGAATCAACCAATTCCCTGGGCAGCCTGTTCCAATGCCTGACCACTCTTTCCGTAAAGAAATTTTTCCTAATATCCAACCTAAACCTCCCCTGACACAACTTGAGGTCATCTCTTCTTGTCTTATCATTAGTTACCTGGGAGAAGAGACCAACACCTGCCTCACTACAACCTCCTTTCAGATAGTTGTTGAGAGCAATAAGGTCTCCCCTCAGCCTCCTCTTCTCTAAACAATCCCAGTTCCCTCAGCCACTCCTCATAAGACTTGTTCTCCAGACCCCTCACCAGCCTCGGTGCTCTTCTCTGGACACACTCCAGCAACTCAATGTCCTTCTTGCAGTGAGGGGCCCAAAAGTGAACACAGTACTCCAGGTGTGGCCTCACCAGTGCTGAGTACAGGGGCACGATCACCTCCCTACTCCTGCTGGCCACACTATTCCTGACACAAGCCAGCATGACATTGGCCTTCTTGGCCACCTGGGCACACTGCTGGCTCATGTTCAGCCAGCTGTCGACCAGCACCCCCAGGTTTTCCACTGGGCACACTTCCAGCCACTCCCCCCCAAGCCTGTGGCGTTGCATGGGGTTGTTGTGACCCAAGTGCAGGACCTGGCATTTGGCCTTGTTGAACCTCATTCAGTTGGCCTTGGCCCATTGATCCAGCCTGACCAGATCCCTCTGCAGAGCCTTCCTACCCTCGAGCAGATCAACACTCCCGCCCAATTTGGTGTCATCTGCAAACTTACTGAGGGAGCACTCAATCCGTTCATCCAGACCATTGATAAATGATCCCTTCAAACTAGAGCTCAAGTCAACTTGCATTATTTGCTTGTCACTCAGTCTAGTCATTTCTACAATTCATTGAATTTTAAGCCTCTGAGTAAAAAAATTTCTGCTCATAGCAGTGGGAGTTACCTGTGCAGACAGGGAATCAACAGTGATAAGAAGAAGCTTTCTGCTAAGCCTCCAATCAGGCAGCATCCTTTCTTGCACTCCTCCTTTAACAGACTGTGAGGACCTTAAGGCAGAAGCTGATGGTACCAAAGCACTACACTACTACTCCAAAACTCAAACCTACTCACTGCACAGTCACAGAATATTTGTGAGAGTTCACACATCACAGACTCCATAAAGAAAACTTCCTGCAAAATACTTATGGTTTTTTAATGTTTAAATAGGATTTCCTGTATTTTAATTTGTGCCCCTTACCTCTTGTCCTTACACTGGGCATGACTGGAAACAGTCCATCCCCATCTTTACTCCCTCCCACCAGGCATTTATGAAGACAGACAAGAGCTGGCCCCCGCACCCCTACCCTTCTCTTCTCCAGACTAAAGTCTCAGCTCTCAAAGCCTCTCCTCCTATGTCAGATGCTTCAATCCCTTAATAATCTTTGTGGCCCTGTGCTGGACTCACTCCAGTATGTCCATGTCTTTCCTGTATGGGGGAGCCCAGACCTTGACACAGTACTCCAGATCTCAAATGAAATTCTTTACTTACACAATCTTTCAATAAACTAAAAGAATAAAAAGAGTAAGATAAATAAAAAAGTTAACTAAAAATTTATAAAATAAATTTCTAATTAAGCATAATAGTAATATCTTAGCCATTCTGCTTTCAGGATGACTAAATACATACCAACAAAACAATTATTTCTCTTTTTCTCAAGAACTTGGCTGATATTCCGAATACTACAGATAGAGAACTTGTTGTTGTTAAGTTTGTCCCCAGATGTAGCTCTTGCATACATGATATAATTGCCATTTTCCTTCTGTCCCAAGTTCTTGGACTCTCCTGGAGTGCACTCCATTCCAGAATCATGCTGCAAAACAAATATTTTAAACTTTCTATCAAGACAGCTGATCTGATTTCCTGCTATCTTTTTATACACGTGCAAAAAGTAACCTGATTTGGTAACCTTAACACACTGAGAATAAAAGGTTCACAAAAACAGAACACCATCTCATACTCTAAGGTTTCTTGGAATACAAAAAGTATACAGAAAACAAAGGCTTATTTTGGGTTTTTTGTTTAGTTTGTTGTTTGGGGTTTTGTTTTGGTTTGTTGTTTTTCCCCAGAGAACAGTAGCAAGTATCGAAGTCCTTCAGTTTTAGCTTATTTGCAGTCTTGGTAATATATACCCCAATGCATGTCGTGGAATTAATACTGACTCAAAAGAGTTGTCATCTCCTAAAAAGAGTGGCTTTATGATCACAAAAGGGTAATAAGTATTCTGTGGAATAAAAGCAGGAGGAGTTAACCAGCAGTCCGTTCTTTTTGCTTGCTTTGAGGGAGGTGCAAAGAGTTCTTCAGAGTACAGCAGCAGTCTGTTTCTGTTAGCCAGTGACTAGACCTATACAATATGCAGCATGATGAATGAACTGTTACAGGCTGGCGTACTAGCAATTAACAGACTGACAACATATGAAGTTATGAAGTGTAAAAGGAACTCTGATGTTGTTCTGATACATCCAACTTTCCAGAATTACAACCTATGTCTCCAAAAGAAGTAGGTAAGTTTTAAAATTTTCAACATAGTAGCGAGAACTGTATCATTTATTATAGTTTGGTAGAACCAAACATGTACTTTCACGTATTTCCACAGATCAAATGCAACTTAGAGTAAAACTAAAAGAGGTTTTCAGTTTCATGTGCTTCAGTTGTACTTGGAAGGCTTGTTCCCACTCAGAGCAGTGGTATAAGGGGTTATGTCAAGGCACTTGAAGAAAGCATTCACATTCATTTTGTAAGAACTTGTCATTCCTGTCATATCTTGACTTCATTTTACTTGCAAGAGTAGAAAGCTTACTTAAATTTAAAAATAAAAATGAAGAACACAAGCCAGAAAACTTTGTTCTCATCTCCAGCAAAACCAAAACCCTCATGTTTTCAGCTTGCTACAAACTAATCATGTCCCTAAATGACTAGGAGGCAATTTTGCTCTAAAATGTTGTTCTTGGTATCTTAATTCTCTCTACAATTTTCTTAGGTAAACTTGTAAGTATAAATAATTGAACATAAAGAAGAGCCAGTCCTTTTTTTTTTGTCGAATAAAGTGTCATCTTAATCAATTTTGCATTGATTCGTCCTCCTCTCTAGGATAAACTAAAATACATTTAAAAGATGTGTGTGACCGCAGTTTTCAGCAAAAAACAGGGAAGTTTTCAAGGAATAATAATAAAGTCCCTTTAGAAGAGATTGAACTAGTAGAAATAAACAATTCACAAAATCCACTGTTGCACCAGTGTTGCCAAATACTCCTAGAAAGGGACTTAGTTTGGCAATCTTTTTTGTTTGTATACAATGTGCATGCACATGCAGTCATGATCACATTTTCCCTGTTTACACTAAGTAAAAACTCCATTCGTAAATCACGCATTTCAAAATGGTTGAAAGTGAACAGATCAATAGCATTACTCACAGGTGAACCAAAGTTATGCCCAACCTCATGAGCAAAAGTGATGTGAGAAACCTTGGGAGGAACATGAGAGCCATAGTTCTGAACAGTGATGATTCCGGTGTTCAAAGACTTCTTCTTACCATCAGAATACAGTTTGCTCTTTTCACATATTCCGCCAGAGCTCCCTGCATTTAGACAAAAGTACAACAGTTAGTCATTTAAGAAAAGAAGTACTGTGTTACCTTTCTAGTGACATTTAGAATAAGAAACAGCCTGCCTCCTCAGTGGAGGCTTCCAGACGTAAGAGTTCTTCTGTGTAATTAATATTAACCCAACTTTGAAAGTAGATTAGATTTATCCACACTAATACTCTCGGCACTGAATGAATACATTCACACAAGAAGTTAGCTGTTTTAGAATAGCTATTAAGAGCTATTTTGGGCTTTCACTGCACAGACAAGCTCTGATATCATCATATCCGTAGTACAAGACTAGCAGGGTGCAATGTCTGATACAGGTAGCTTCAACCTACATCCCATTTGGATTTCATTACGTAAAAAAAAACCACCACCCACAGTAAAATCACAGGACATCCTCTCTCGTAGCAAGAGCATTTATATAAAATGCCTAAGATTAGATATATATCCTTTTCAGCAAAAGTGACTCATTTTTCCACTGTACAATCTAAAACTGAAAATGGTTTTGATGTGTGGGTTAATCAGACCCATATTTAGAAGGTCAACAATCAAGTGCACCACACACTGTTTGGAAAAGTCTCAAAATTGCGATTTGAATTTCACTGAATTTTTCCACAACTTGAGTTTATACTGAGGCATATCAATGTTCTAAAATTCAGCTATTCTACCACTAACATAAATGCCTAAAACACGCTCTAAAGAAGCTTCGTAGCCTTCTTAAATAAAATTCCATTTTAGTGAAATATCCCATTTAACCTATCTCAGTATGTGTATTAAGGATGAAAATCTCTCAAGGCAACTGATTTTTTTCTCAATTAAATTTAGTTTTGGAAGTGGTGTTTATGGAATGCACATTCCAATCCATCCTGTTGCTTGCTCAGTCTATTACTCTCGACTATTCACCACAGACCCAGTTTCTTCTTTACATAGGCCACTGTGCATTATTGTTCCTATAGTTCTTCCACAGTCACTACAGTTATTCTACACGGGTCCCTCCAATGTACTTACTACACGCATGGGTCCACTGATCTGCTACCCCTCTGAATACTCTACTAACACTTTTTTAGCATTTTAATCTCCTAAAAATCAGTCTGAGAGACTGTCACACCACAACAGTTCTCCACATGGCTCCAGTACCCTACAACAAACATGTACTTTCAAGGAATGTACACCAGTAAACAAAGCGAGGTTATAATGTATGGCTACATCTCATGAAAGGTTTAATGTTTCTTCCACAATTACTCAAACTCTGTTAAAGTTCTTGATAACATTCTCATAAAAGTATCCAGTCTCTTGCAAAGTCTGACATAACCTGTTGTTCTTCAGCCGAATTCCTTATCATATAGAAATCACTTGAGGGAAGAAGCAAGGGAAGACTGTTCCTTATGAATTTCTGATTTTGATTTCTATGGAAGTTTCCACAACTTGGAATTTGTGCTGAGCTATAATGAAAGAATTTGTAATTACTCAAATTTAAAGACTAACAACTTTCAAATAAACAATTTTATAAAACTAACATGTCCTATAAAACTAATACACCCAGGACAAACATCTCGACATGCTGCACACGAAGATCATTGTTTGATTTTTTTTTTTTATTTTTTTTTTTTAACGTCAAGAGACATATTTCAGACACAAAATACATAACTAGGATGAAACTAATGAGAAGCAGTTCAAGAAGAGTCACACAATAATTACTCTGGTATCTCCCAGAAGATGATCTCACTGATTTTACTTGATTTAATAAATATATAAATAAAATTGCTTCCAATACTACCTAGAAAACCCAAGATTCTGCAGTGTAGTTCTACTACAAAATTCAAACTTCATAGTTATAAGCTCTGTTTGTATATAGCAGAAATACTTCTGTTACTTTACTGGTCACTCATACCTGTCATAAATAAAGAGCAATCCAAATCATACCGCCTTTGTCTAACAAAAGAAATATGTTTTTATTATTTGTTCATGTCTTACTCATCAGAAAGACAGCAAGACTGATTGAAATGCCATGATGTGCTGTTCATATTTTAAAAAAATATAAATGAAACCATAGCTAACAAAAATTGTAAGAAGTTGGTTATGAGATTTTTGTCTATTTGCTGTCAATACAAATGACATAGTTTCTACCTTTCTTCTTTGTAGCTACCTACAATACTTCATCTCATAGCACTGAAGGTTTGGATATTATTACCTGAAGGGGCTCCCACCCAAGCCAGACCAAGGACTCCATCATCAAAATCACGGTCTGTAAACACATAGGCCAAGCAATAATCGTCATGATTCTGTTCGGAGTTCAGTTCCAGAAACTTTTCCACACCAATGTTAGGAAATCTGAAGGGATTGGAAGAGTCCTTCTCATCTACAGTTGTGTTAATCTAAAAGTAAATTGAAATTAACTGTAAAACACAATGAATTTCTCACTTGACTTGTAAATACCAGCCGAGAGGCTTACTGCTGTCAATACCTTGTTATGTTAAACAGTTAAGGATGTTGCTAAAGATTTATAGGCCTTGACAAATTACTACCCCCGCATTTGGAAAATCAAGTTCTAAAATTAAAAAATTGCATTTATGTAGTAAATCTCCACTCTCCTATTTTTTTTTTCTTTTTCCTTTCCGTCAGTACCCAAAAGTTTGTATTTATCCTCTTAAATAATCACTTTTAGAAGGGACTTTCAACCTGGATACCCTTTATCTATTTTAGCATTAAAGTTCTAAGAGAACAATACAGTCTATTTGCCACACAGTCAACACTGGTCAAACATAAGAAGTTGATTTCTATAAAAACTGACTACATGTTAATAACAGAACTAGTAGGCTTTTGAGAATAAACACTAAAACCAAACCAAATAAATGGATCAGGGAATTATTTATTAGAGAGACACTTGCGTACAAAATTCCTAGCAATAAATGGTTACAAGTGAACAGCAACAGAACTTTTGAAGCCTCCAAGCAACATGAGTGAAGCTAAAAGTGTTTCCAATACAACTTACTCTTATTCGTTTCACCATGAAGCTGATATTACGGATTCCTGAGAAATCTGTTGACTGGTAAATTGTGTCAATCGCTTTGACATGGCTGGATATCTGTCAAAAATGAAAGTATCTACAGTTCAAAGATCTATGCACTACACTACAGGTGATATTAAATAGCAAAAACTGCAAAGCCTATACTTTTACATACAACATATTGTGCCATATGAACTCTAACAGGCCTTTTAAAATAAAAAGCTGATTGCAATTAATGGAAATAAATCACTACATAACACAGTAACTGCATTGCTGTTATCTGGCATGGTAGTTAAGTATTTTGCTGTTTGGTTTTTTTTCCCAACTACTCAGATACCTGTCTGTGACAATCATTTGATTCATTGCTACAATAAGACATCACTGTAGTTAAAACTGTATTCAAAGCCCTGTATTTCTTTTTTTGAGAAAAAAAATACTTGTTACAGCATTATTTTTTCATTTCTGGTAGAACGCAAATGTGCAAAAATTCATCATTTACCTTTTCCTAGAGCACATAGAAATGCTACCTCATTGAAAACCTGATTTTGGTAGTGACTTCAGAGCTTTGGAAAATGTCACTCGAATTGCATATGTAGAGCATGGTGAATAAATAGTAAAAGTGAGATCTGCAAGTGGCAGTGAAACTTCAGACTTCAAGAGAAGTATGTTGACATGCTAGTTATATTTTTAGCTAAACGATCAGCAAACGCAAACCAAAAATATTTTGCAGTTACTAGTATATTGGCAAATGAAAAGCATCTGCCTTTAGCTGCCACTGCTTTTTTAACTTTCCACTACATCACACACTATAGGAACAGATCTCAAGTGTCATTAGCTCACAGTGTTTTGAACTAAAATTTCAAATGCAAGGCTATGCAAGTGTTAATGCAGAGGCTTGGCAGGCTGTCCAACACAACAGAACTCTTCAGGAAGTATTTTTCTGAGTAAGAATTGAGAAAAGTCAGACTGCAAGTCTTGCTCAGAGGTGCTCAACAAAACACAACTGCCATTATCAACTAAAGGAAGCACAAGTGCCCAGGACTCTTGTCACAGATACATAGCATCTTTTTAGTGAAATACAAAGAAGCTGTTTCAATAATGCCAAGATCACTGGAACAAATGAAGCAAGACATTCTAAAGTAAATAAGCAATAATATACGCAATTAAATTACATGAAATTTATCAGAAAGACACAAATAAAGTAAAAGCAGATCATTTAAAACTAAGTGATTGGAAATACCTGTGCAATTACAGCTTCTCTTGTTCCATAATGCTTGTAGAACAGATGATCAGTCTGAACATACAGCTGGCATGTATTTTTTTCAGCCTGAGTGGCACGCTTTTTTCTCAAAAGCTGTGGACCATTGTTCTTAGACTCTTCAAAAGGCTTCTACATATACACAGGAAAGAAACGTATTTTGTAGTTCTACATGCTGCACTAATTACCTAAAAATAGCGATGGATTTTTCTAAACACACCCCACTAATACAGACAGATTTTCATTCTTTTCTTTAACCCACAAAGTTTCATGTATCTTGAATTAAACTAAGTATGTTATAGCTAGTCTTCAAGTATGCCATCTATTTTTAATGATATCTCCGTCAAACCCTTCTATGCATTTCATTTTATATTTAAAAAGGCACTCAATGTGAAATAGATTTTTCCTTCATGTGATCTTTGGAATGCTTCTTTTTCATAATCCTTTTTTAAGATGAACAAATAGTTTAGAGAAAAAAACAGTGCTGTGCACCCTCCCTAACACAGGTTATTTCACACTGTCCGCTATCTTGGCAAACAGAAATACTTAAGCACGTCAGCATGAAACAAAGTGTACACTAAACATGAAGTCAAAATAATGCCTATTAGTCAGAGCAGTATCTGCTAACATACTTGCCTTTTGGTATTCACTGGTTGGTGGCCCACTCACTCCATGAAGTTTCACAAGTAAATTTTTGGGAAAGCATGTTATTGTTACCAGCACTGAACTGTATAATACTGTTGATAATTTCTGGAGTCACAATCTAAACAGACTTCAGGCTGCTGATGCTATTTACAAGCCATATTGCGTAGTTTTGTTGGCACATACTTAAGCGACACCACAGAATGATGCCCAAACTTCAAACAGCTCAGAACATAGATAATACTAAAAAAACCTCAATAAATGACTGTTGGAAAGTGTGTGTGTGGGGGGGGAAAAACCAAAACAAAACAAACCACAACAGTTTCATGACAAGTGGTACAAACCTGAAGGCAAAAAACTGCAGGACTCTGAACAGCTACGCAAGCCCCTTCCATAGCCCACTTACTTCCTATCTGTAGCATGCTGTAACCCTTTCAATCTTTTAATACTACCAGTAAGACCCTCCCACTCACATCACTTCATTTACCACTGAAAGCACTTGGATATTACAAGTGTGTTACATTAACATAACTTGAAAATCTAAAAGTTATTACTCTTCAAGGACCAGTATATTACTTAGAGATCAAGTGATCTTGAAACTCTTCTCAACTGCAATAAAGTATTTTCCTCATCTCAAGCTTGATTTCCACACTGATCTAAAATTCTAATTGTTGAAAAATTTGAGATCATGTAGGATTCATTAAGAGTATGAGCTAGCACATCTATGCTCTAGAAGCAACAAGCAAAAGAATTTAGAAAAATTATGTTAATAACAAACCTCTAGCAATAATTTAAGTACCTCACAATGTGGAGGGATGATCACTGACCAAAAGTAAGAGAGACAACACACAAGAAATAGGACATTATTACACTAATTTCTAAATCAACATAATCCATTAGCCTGTGTTGTACCTCTGTTGTTGGTTCTTCTATACCAGTCATCTGGTACTTCTGCATTCTTTCAAACACTGAATGATCTGCACAACCTCCTTGTGGTCCATATTTATGTGGATATTCTAAAAAGAGGAAGGCCAGGTTGAATTTTCAAATTCCAAGCACAAGTGCAAAATATGGCTGTATCACTGCAACTTACTCAGTTTGTGTCCAGTATAGCTCATGAGGTTTGAGGGAAGCATCCTAAGATTTATGCAGCTGTCTTCTTCATTAAACATTTCTACTAAGATACTTTCTTAGTTTTACAAACAGAACAAAACTGACAATTGCTTCTTAACATATTTTTCTTACAGATAGCAAAAGAAAATACAATGTGCAACGCCTAACATAAGAGTGAGAGCTATTATTTACACATCTGTACCTATTAGCTTGAACTAACAGCAGCCATAAAAAAAAAAAATGAACTCACAATGGAAATTATTAGAGATCAGGTATACTAGAGACTGCTTGGATAAAAGTTTTTCATTCTACTTGGCAAACTAAAGCTAAGAAACCTTGCTAACATTCTATTACTTTATTCATCTCCCACAGAATTTTTGAAAGTTTTCGTATTGTGCAACTTAACTACCAATACGTAAGAACTGAAACTCTAATGATCCTTGGTTTCAAACTCAACTCTACAATTCTAGAATTACGAGTTTGTCAGCAATTTTATTTACAAGCTGAAATGCACAATTTCCATTCTGCATAAGGATGAGAGAAGAGTGTGTGTATGTATATATGCACTTGTGTAGATTTAAAATGTACAGAATTACAGATCACAAAATTTATAGATATATTTAAAACTTACAGGCAAAGTAAGACAAGACTGAAAAGAAACATTTGGTCACCTCCTTACGACATCTGATTGTTTAAATTCTAAATTCTAAAAACAAAACTGTAGTACTATCTGAGTACACATTGGATAAACACGCTGGAGATCCAAACTAGCTCAGTGAAAATATACAACCAGCTGCTGACACCAAGGGCAATTCTTTCACTACTTGTCAATGCAGATCTCATTGTACACATGAACGTGCTTCAGACATACACAGTTAGGTGCTGACTGTTAGTACCTACTGCAGATTTGTAAGCAAGCTCTACTTGCAGAAGCTTTCTCTGGAGATTAGAAGTTCTGAAGGGCAGAAGGCTCACCCCTTCAGTTTCTCTGCAGATTGGATCCCATTATAAATTGATGCCCCAGTAAGAGATAATGGAGTACAGATTATGAGAGCCACATATGTAAATACTCTTAGGAACCAGTTTGTGTAAGCCAAACCACAGTTTCACAATCACCTCAACAGGGTGCAGGTTTTGCCAGAAATGCATAAACTTTATCAAAGTTTGTTGTTCTTTGAGAGTTGTTGGTGAGTTTGATTTTTTGTTTGTTTGGCGTTTTTTTATTGTTGTTATTGTGGTTTGGATTTTTTTTTAAGATTCTATGATCCAGAATCACAGAGTAAATGGAACAGACACATAGGAGTAGATTTACAAAGCTTAAGAGCTGGCGCTGAGGACGTGATGTCCACACTATACACATTTCAGGGGTTTTTACCCTGGACTAGCTCTAGTCTGGTTCTTCGGAGTCAAAGCTTGTTAGCAGTTGGAGGACAGCTGGTGCACTCTTGAAGTATGCACTCTGGTACAGTTTCATCTGACAGTTGCCTTTAATTCTCTTTGATTCTCATACCTATTTCCTGCAGTCATGCTGTATGATACTGCTAAACTATTTCAATATACAAGGCCAACTTAAGATTATCTCCCTATGCCATTAAGCTCTAAACTTCCTATTTTGAACGTTAAAAGCTAGGGGAAAATTCAATAGCAAATGGGAATAGAAAAAAGTATATCCTTGGCATATAGTTAAACTTGAATTCTGAAAAATATATGAGTTTATGCTTCAAAATACCCAAAGATCAGATTCAGTAAGCTTAAAAGGACTGATCAAGAATAACAGCAGCCTTCCAACCTTCATTCCTATCAGTCACACACATTTACAAGTATTTGAAGAGATCATGTTTAAGACTAGGTTTTTTAAAACCAGTTAATGACAAGTGAGCCTAATTTAAACATAGTTAACACCCCCCCCCCCAGT
>Ga0065711_1036862_pt1 | contig 20484 bp, 12 predicted proteins | sample Hoacrofraction12_FD_59098 | JGI IMG/M metagenome (GOLD analysis project Ga0065711, IMG submission 59098) | Hoatzin crop microbial communities from Cojedes, Venezuela - Epithelial fraction 12 v2 (version 2) | ecosystem: Host-associated > Birds > Digestive system > Esophagus > Crop | place...
CTTCCCTTGCCAAGTTCAGCTCCAGCTGTGCCTTGGTCTTCCTGACCCCATCCCTACACAACCGGGCAGCTTCCCTATACTCTTCCCAGGAAGCCAGTCCCTGCTTCCACTGCCTGTGCAGTTCCCTTTTCTTCACAGTGATTTTTTTCCTTGTATACAGTTGGAACTTTCCCTGTTTCAATTTATGATCATGGTCTCTCATTCTTTTCCCACAAACCTCTGTAATGAGCCTAGCTCTGCTTTCTTTGCAACATCCTCATAGTCTGCTCATAGTTCCCCTGAAACCTGGTCTTCTCCAGGCTGAACAAGTCCAGTTCACCTAGCCGTTTCTCGCACAGTAAGTGCTCCAGCCCCTGACCATCCTGGGACTGATTTTACATCATTGTTTGGACACGTGATGAAAATACTAAATGATGTTGTACCAGGAGATGATCCTTGTGGGAATCTGCTGGAAATAGTTCCACTCGTTACTCTCACCACTTTGCGATCTGTCAGTGAGCCAGCTTTTAGTTCTTCCAAAGTGCATCCTTTTAATTCCATATAATGCATGCTTTTTAATCGTACTAACATATGCCACGAAAGGAAATGCTTTGGCAAGACCCAGGTAAACTGCATTAATGTGACTGCTACTCTCACACAGACCTTTCATCCTGTAGAAATAGGCTTGTTTGAGATCTGCTTTGCATCCAGCCTCATGGACTGGCATTCACTGCATCTAACGTGTCCAATTCTTTCTTGATAAAGCTTTGGTTAACCTTTCCCCCCATTTTCCTGGAACCGAGTCAGGTCAGCCTTCCTGTTGTTCTCTTTCAGCATTTTCAGCCAGTCGAAATATCTTGGGAGCTAAGGAAAAAGAAAAAGGAGCTTCTCTGCTTTACTGATGCTGGCCTGCGAGATCCTTGGATGCAGCCTCAGGGAGGTTCCTGCATCCTGTGAATAATAAAAGGGAGCTCAGGGAATCAAGATGAGAAAGAATCAGATGGATTTTGCTTAAAAATGTGAGAATGTCTTCACAGAATATTGATTTTGTAATTTCTTAGCAAAACAATAGTATGTCACAACACTGGCATAATACACGCACTCAGGCATAGCAGCCTTTCTCTTTCTCATTTATTGAAAACAGATCCTTTATAGTATTAGAAACAGATTGAGGAGATTTTGAAAATTGCTGTTACCTGGAAAAAACAACCGTTTGTTTTTTTTTTTTTGCTTTTAACATATTGCAGTTAAAACGTAAATGCATAAATCTGCTTCACATTACATTTGCTGAAAAGCTTTTTCCCCACCTTTCATGAGATGGGGCTTCAGTGGCAGTGAGATACATATTGGATTTGTATCCAAGCTATTTTTAACAAATATCTCCCTTGATTGCCAGAATACCAGTGAGGGTGGAAAAGCACTGATGCAACTCTGGAATTACATTATATCACATCGTATTATGTTCGTCATCCTCTTTTGGCTAGAGGGTAAGTATTTCTGTAACTGCAAACACAGATGGAAAGATCAATTTTCTCTTTTTTATCAATTTGTTACAGGTACAGTGTGTATACTAAAAATGCAATTTGAGTTTAATTTTAGAGAACCAACCAAACAAAACCAACCAAACAAAAAACCCCAAACCCACCTTTTCCTGTAAAGTATCATAATCAGAGGCAAACTTATGTCTGATGACGAACTTGGAAAAAACCTTGTGCCCTTCTGTAACACACAGAAGCCTCACAGGAGTCTGTTACGGCAATTCGGCATGGGATTTCTTTCTGTATTCTGGTTTATTTCAGGAGAAAATGTAGGGAATGCATGAGAAAAGAGGAAAGAGGAGTGAATGATCTAAATTGGTTTCTCTGGGCCTGCAAGCTGCAATGTATTCATCTGCAGGCACTATTTTTAGTAAGTTGTTATTTCACAAGAGAAAATACCAAAAATTTCCCCCATAGCTATTTTGTCTCTGCAACGGCATCTTCACACCAGAGACAGTTGGATAAGGAGACCATGGGGTAGGCCTTTTCCCAAAAACATCTGTTGTTATCCAAATTAAGGAGCTAGAAAGGTCACTAGGCTGTGACTAGCCAGTTCTTGCTGAGGCTGTACTAAACCTATACTCTGCCCGTATCTAACTCACACACCCTGTCAGAAATTTATAAGCTTTGCTTTTTTTTTTTCCATGTCTTTTTAGACCTTCTGTGTGGCAAAGCCATTGTAGGGGTGGGCTGCTTCCGCTATAACATGGTAGAAACACCAGGGAGAGCCTTCTGTCTCCTCCCCTCAGGGCATCGAAGGGGAGGATACAGGACAGCATGAATCCAAATGAAACACTGAATTTCATAGTGAAGAAATGTAAAAACAGACACATACTTTCCTTTTTCTGATGCAGACAAGAAAAAAAGATCAAGAAAATGAGAGCTCTGAAGGGCATTCTCATCTATCTACGCCCATCTTTTAGAAGGCCAAGGGTTCTTGCTTAGGTGACCGCAGCAGTGAATACATTCAGTGATGTTCCCATCTGAATGGAAAGAAGAGGCCACTGCCTTCTCTGACACTCTGATTCAGACCCCTGTGTTGTCTTCATTTCAAGTGAGTGGCCACCGAATTTTGCTGAGTAACCTTGTGCCTTCATATCACGTTGCATGGTGAGGAGGGGAAAGGACGACGCTTCCCCCTTAGCAGCACAAGTGGGAGAACTGGTCTGGGGCAAAATAAGAAATCACTCGGATCTCTGCCAAGAAACTGCAGCTTATGAAGCATAGCACCATTTTGGCTAGTTGTTTTTGTTTTCTTTGTAAAGTCTCTCTGCAGTTCTCAGTTTTGGGAGAAAGTGCAAGAGAAATACTGACACGTTGCATGTCTGTCTAAATCTCACTGGGCTCTCAGCTTTCCTGAAGCAAGGAAGTATAGGACATCTCAGACTGACAACCAACTTTGTCTGATTTCCAGCCCAAATAGGTCTAGAAAAACTTTTCCCTTTCCTTTCCAAAGTTCTTGAGCCTTATTTGTTAGAGGTCAAACTCATGGTCACAGTCAGACTCCAGTGTGCACATGCTTGCTTGGCATACCAGACTGCTGAATTTGTAGCCAGGCACAGATGAATTTATGGTTATCCTCACAATTTCCTGTTGGGCTTTCCTCTTTTAGTGTTTGATCACAGAAAGCAGGAGAAATATTTTCCCTCTCTTTTGAGGGAACAAAAAAGATTCACTTGAGAGGTATATGACGTTTGTCACCTCCTATAAGAAATCCCTACTAGGTGACCCAGAGACCTGCACAGATGCAAGATATAGGAGTTGTTGCTTTGATCAAAAGTCAGTCAATCAATAAATCAGCAACTAGAGAAAAAACTATAGTGAGAATAATAAAAATAAAGCACTGTCATGTGCTTTGAACATCTACCCAGCAATAAGAATACTATTTGTGTATGCTACGTTCTACAATGGTCGTTTAATTTTTGAGGGCTGCTGCCATGTGCAGCCTCTATACTAGAAGCACAAACACAGGGATTTCAAACACTGAATCTGTGATACCACAAATTTAAAAAAATTTAGTAAAACTGGAAGAAATTAATCCCAAGAGTATGCATCCATGCTTCCCTCGGCTTAATGCCTTAGATTTCCTAGGAAATTGTATAGCTTAGTGCTGATGAGGTTGGAAACGATGCTGCTTGCACTAGGGATTTTTAAGGGAGGAGGAGCACCACATTCTGTATCAACCATAAACCATTGACAAGAGGACGAAAGCATCTTCTCATTGGAAATGATTGTTTGGTAGAATGAGCTCTCAAGGCATTACAGTGTCGTTCACAGAACACATACAGCTATGAAGCAGACCTCCAGCCTGTTGAACCACGTGAGCTAATTCCATGTAAAATATTAGAACTGTCAGTGCCAGTTGACTGAGAAAGCCATGTCACCTACTAAATGCACCCTGCAGGTGCAGAGGACTTTCTGCTTATGATTTGTACAATCAGGAACTAGTGGGAGAAAATGGTAGGTTTTTACCTTCAGATGACAAATGTGTAGATGAAGCAGTTCATGGATATGAAATCATAAGGCTGTAATGCCAGATTTTACTTTTATTGTCTGAACAAATTTTTCAGAAATATGGGATAGTCATGTGAAGGTGATTTTTCCAAAGACAGAATTTCTAGACAACTGCAGCATTAAAATGCTCAGATTTGGAGAAGTCCTCTCCTTTCTGCTCTGAGCAGCGTCATGCACCTGCAAATACTTCTGCAGTCCCAGAGCCACTGAAGGACATGTGTTGGGTTGCCCGCTTTTCTGATGCTGAAAGGGAGCAGACAGAATGCCTCTTCCCACGCTAGCTGTAAGTGAACAAAAAAAAAAAAAAGCAACCTTCGCATTTCATGTAAGGTGACGGAAAGATATTCACATTTGTAGTAACTTATGACTTTACTGCTTAATTTTCCACTTCAAAGTGGACCTTTCAAAGAATCACTTTTTTTTACTGAGCTGCGTAAGCAGTTGTGTGTGTATGTTCATTATGTTCTAGGGAAAGAAGTGGTTCTAGAAAACAGGTGAAAGCATATCCAGGTTTGCTTTCCCCTTCTTTATTACAAGTTGGTAAATACTTAGCTAGCAACTCGAGGAAAGCCGCAGTCTTGCTGCCTGATTATCTCTTTGCTGTTTTGCTGCAATATGTCACCTAGTCACCTAGTCTTTCTAAAACTGACACCACCCCCCCGCCAAGCCCATGTCCTGTGTCAGAACTCATAGTGCACGCATAAAAGCAATGATTGCGTGTTTATTTGGTGGCTGGTTGTAACAGAATGAAGACACTGAACGAGCTGTCTTTATCCCTGGGTGCCAGAAGTCATTCATAAACAAAATAAAAAAAAAGCATAATACCTTGAGTAAGGGGTTAAAATGTAATTTTTTTTTTTTTAATTACAACTGTACTTTTGAGAATGGCACTTGTTAATCTCTTATCAGAGCATTCTGATTTTCTTTGATCTAACTCTAATTTATGGAGAGCAGTTGCCACAGGCATCTGTAATCCTGCTTTAAATCCCTCTGTGCATTCCACTCTGTTCCAGGCTGGCCTTTTTCCATCCAGCATCGTGAATGTATTCTCCCTTTGTTTGTATGTGCATCTCCCACTTGTTTCCATTGGAGCTACAGGCACTCACATACACAGGAACAGGCCCTTCAAGTGTATGCTTTCTTTGCATTTTGTTTCACACGTTCATTAACTAATATGATTATTTGCTACCCTGGAAGATCTCAGTTGTCTATATTAATGGAGCTTTTAGAATGTGGGGAAAAGATAAACATTTTCTTGGTGGTTGTTGTCTAAGAATAATAGCAGGGACATGTGGTAGCAGCTTCTGCAGAGTGACAGTGTTTCATTGACATCTGTGTGACATTTTTATTTAAAAAAAAAAAAAAAGATTAAATGGGAAAGTTTTTACCTCAGACCAAGAGCTGGAAAATGGTGTAACCTCTGCCACCTGTAAATACCAGTGCAAGTGGGCTGGGCAATTCTGAAGCAATCCCGTAGCTGTTCTGCACTTGCAAGTGACGTGCCGGTCCTCCTTACACACGTAAGGCATTTTGCATTGATGGACTGTCCCAAAGCCATTGACTTGGCACAGAAGTACTCCAGTGAAACGTACACGTCTGAAAACGATACATGACACATTCAGAGACTAATGTACCCGTTTCTTACTGAAAACAAAACCAAGCACAGTGGGTTGTAACAATTGTTTAGCTGTCAGAAATAACAAGGGACTTGGGTGTCAACTTGGAAACAGAATCAGGTAACTTGCAGGTTCTTGGCCTGAGTGCACCTTCATGTTCATAACAAAGTGACGGGTGCAATCAGTCCATGTGGTGTCTATAGATTCTTTTTAAAGCATAAATCTACAGATATATAACTGAACAGAGGAACTGTCGAGCAATCTGTGACTGAGCTAAACTACTGCACCATATTAGACTAGTCATGATGTGCATAGCTATCCCTAGGACATCGGTGTTGGGCAGACCGATGTGTTGTTTTGGACTCTGACCTCTCCTTGCTTCTCAGGTTCCCACTGTGAATCACCATGCAAAGATGTGCACGTTGGCTTAGCTTAAAGAAGCATTGCTGTGCAGGAGTTTTTCTTATTTCACCCTTTCCATGGCAACATAGATTCTTTCCACAGATACGACATACAGGTGACTGACAAAGTATACACAGCAGATTTCAAAATCCAGTGAAGTCTCCTTGCTATCCTAGTGACAAGTCAGTGCTTACATTTAAGAAGTTATTTTAAACTGTTATTGCATCATTGCAGGTGAATCAATAAAAACTTCAAGAAATAGGTGGTGGTGTCCCGATATTGTAAAAAAATAGCATCTGAACTTGGGTTTCATCTTTGGCACTTTTATCTCATGTGATTGTTCCTGTGTCTTGTCAGTGCTAGACAGTGGAGGCTTAGTCAAGGCTGGAACACATGACAGCAGGTGACTCACCTTGTTCACCTGCTTTTCACTCAGGTGGCTTCTCCATGGAAAGCACTTACATGTGGATTCAGATCACATTAGCAGTTAAGAGCCAGAGGAAGAGATGTTCTTCAAGTCTCGCAGAAAGATCACTTCTCATTTGCTCTGTGTTAAAGACTGCCTTTTTGGATTTAAAGGCCAAGTGCCACTCCACATATTCTGGATTATCAGCCTCATCCTGTTCTTTCAGCGCAGGCACTTATATGAGGAGGTGAGCGTGACTGGTTGACTTTTCCACACGTATGAAAGCAGGCAACATGGGACATGGCTGACAAGAAAATAGAGCTTGAGAAAACAGAGTGAGGTAGTGGATGGAAGATCTGGCCTCAGCAGAAATAATCTTTTTTTGAAAAAAAAGAAAAAAAACCACCAACAATGAATAGCTTAATACATAATTTGTCTTAGGCATGCATTGTCTTTAAAGCAGTTACTTCAGTGATCACAGGACTTCTTGACATCAGACTGGGGACTAATACAAGCTTATGCTATGTTCTGTTGAGTCTTGATGTCAAAACATGCACTATTCATCATTAAATGATCATATGTTTACTTCTGGGCTGAACTCAAATCTGGACTCATGTTCTCCCCAAAACTGCTAAGAGATAGAATCTATTTTGAGAGATGTTTTTTTAACAATTCCTGCTAGAAGTTTGTTGTTCTGTCAGGTGTCAGTTCCTAATTCTTTTGTAGTCTTCCTTTACAAGCATACTCTCAGACAGTCCACAACATGCCTCTCTTGGGATTTGTTTACATGAGTTATTTAATGTGCTGGGGGGGTTCTTTTTGGTACATTTGCCCTGCTTGTATACTCGGAGTCCTGCAGTCCCTCCCTTGGTGGGATCAAAGCCACACCCCACACCAGGGTGCCCTGGAGACGGGCTCCCTGCCCGTGTGGATGCGGGGTCCTCCAGCAGTCACCACACTGGCCATGCACGCTGGGAGCTTAAGACGGGGACCCTCATTACTGCATGATGTGTTCATACAGCCCCAGAGACATAACACCTTGCAGCACATCGTACCCCAGGCCTTCCCCACGCTTGCTGCACCAACGGGCAGTGTAACCACGCCCAGAGAGGCCTTGAGAATGTGTAAGGATAGGATACACATGCTTGCCACTAGCTGAGGGAGGTAAGCAGGGGACAAGCCTCTCTGCACATGGGAATTGCATTGTTTCTATGGCTATCATGAATTTTGTGTTGCAAATCACAAGTCATGTCCTTGTGCAAGAGGCAGTAACAGAAGCAGACCAGTTCCTTTGTGAGCTGATGGTTTTGACCACCTGCTGACAGACATTTGAAATACATAGCGCTAATCACAGCGTAAGCACTTGCCAATTTTGTCTTGACTGAAATAGCCACAAGCACAAATTGATTCAATCTATGTATAGAGTCTATAAAATGTAAGTAAGTGAATTAATGGGATATAGGTTATTTAAACATAACAAGACCTAATGAACTATTCACCACGGAGAGAAGTGTTATCCCAGGCATAACCTGTGTGGTGTTTTTGCATTATTATGCTATAGATACTGAATGTCTAATGGCTTTAGACCTGTTAGAAGGAGTTATAATTCTGTACTTGTCAGAGCAGTCAAAAACATCTTGTTTAAAAGTTACTTCAAACCCATAATATACAAACACATTTGACTGGATGTTTCAACTAATTTTAAATTGTTGTACTTCCAGCATTTCATTCAAGCAAATAATTCAAAGTTTTTTGGAATGAACTAGTAAATTTTACCCATGGATTATCTGTATTTCAGAATATTCTCTCTATTTCTCTTTCCGGGTAGTCAGCTCTTCAGTCCATAACTTACATGAGTTGAAGGCTATGGTATAAAAAGCCATAGTCTCCTGAGATGTGATAGATGAGTTTGAAGCTTCCCCCCCCCTTACCTCAAACTAAAAATCAGCTAAAAAACTGGCTAAAAACCAGCTGGCTGAAGCTAATATGTCCAAAACAGACGATGCTAACAAAAGAAGCCCTTGAGCTATTCTACTGCTATGTAAGAGTGCCATCAGTTAAAAGCAGAAATCCCTAAATCTTAATTTAGTCTACAATGCCTTTTGAAAACCCACTAACCACAAAATAGGTGCTACCGTCAGCATCTTCGCAGGAGGTTGTGCCATAGTTATACTGGACTTGACCTTGGTAGCCCCAGTTCCCTTAAGATGACAAACAACCATTTTACCTTCTCTTTGATCAGCACACAGCAAATTTATCTCACTTATGTCCTGCTGGCTGTGTGCTGTCAGCCAGTGAGATGGCTCAGGAAGAACTGTCACATGAATCAAAGCATTCACATGGAAGGCATTGCTAGATGCAATAAAATGACCACAAACATCACCATGTTGAAGTGCACAGCTTGTCTCTGTGTCAAGGCTTTTCACCTCTCTTTCAGGACAATATTTGTCCAAAGTCAACTAAACACAAAAACTCAACCACAGGACTTCCCATCTGACTGGAAGATGTTATTAATACCAGTTCTGCTCACAGGAGAGAAATGAAAAGAGCTTCTTTAAAAAATTAATGAAATGCTGCTTGTTCTAAGCACAGATGAGTTTCCCCAGCCATCCCTTCCCAGCTTGCAAGGACAGTTACCTGCAAGGTTATTGCTAAGCTGAGCTAGTATAGTGAACTCTTCGAGCTTAGCATGCTTACTACCTCATTAAGATGGCTCGAGCATGAGGGATGATAGGGAATAGCTGCTAATAGTATCTTTGAAAAAATTACATGAGGTATTTATTAGTCATAATAGTCCCAAGTGAGAAAGAGGAGTCAAGTAACCGCTAGCTAGCAGCATCAGAAGCAGACAAACTCCACTGCTCCGAGGAGCTGAACGCGGAGCTGTGAACACACTTGCCTGTCAGAGCACGTGCGACACCACCGCTGCACCCTCTGCAGCTGCCCGTTTGTGGAGCCACTGAGCCCAGGCAAAACATGTGGGGTCAGAAGCTTGCAGAGTTTTGGCTGAGGACTAATAACCTCAGCAGCTGCTGACTCTCCCTTCTACTCTGTCTATAAAGGGAATGCAGGCCCTTCACACTAGAAACTATTCCCAGCTGCAGCTGCTAGGTATTCATAACAAATATCTAATGGCTAAAATTGTGTGCTGTGGACAATGTCATCTTTCATGTCACGTGGGGACAATTGTGTGTTCCCCACTGCAGTTGGGATACCAAGCTGTCATCCTAACATCGTGTGGAGCCATACTCCTAGGCCAGGAACTGCTCTCATGGAGCAGTAAGCTCTGGCCCCCGCTGATGCCGGCTTTGTATCAAGTTACTGTTTTCTAACATTATAGCTATACCAGAACCAGGTAGCTGCTGCTGGTGTCCCACTGCAAGAGCGGAAGTGTAACTGTGATAGCCCTGTCTATGACTTGCATTCAGATCGGGTTTGATTCCAGGTTACAGCAGGACAACGGACAGGCATGTCCTGTTCCAGGTCCCTGCAGGTCTGTGCTTCCTAACGCAGCACGTCTTTTGTTCTGATGTTTGGGATCATCTGGAGAAAACACGAGGAGGATTTATTCTGTTGATGAATGAAGGGAGCTGAGGTGCTGCTGACCGAAGTGAAGTTTCTGCTGGGTTATTCTGAAATGCTTTTCTTCAAGTAATCCTGAATCAGTCTTCTGGGAAAAACATGCCTTTCTACTGATTAACACTGTGGAACTAATCTGAAACATATTTCCATGAATCAATCGGTTTTCCAAATCCCAGAGTTTGGAAATCTTACAAAAATCTGATTTTTGTTAGACATAGTTTTGTTAAGATACAGCGAGATGCCACAAACAGCCTGATGAGCTGTAAAGCACACAGAGAAACTACGACAGTGTGTAGCGATGCCAGTGCAGACCAGTGATCAGAAAGTGCAATGTGTCCCACACATCAGCCCTGCTGGGGACACAGACTGATGCAGCGAATGCATCCTTCTAACGCCACATGGGCCCCAGTGCCTTCAGGTCACTTCAGTCCAAACACAAGTGGGTGTCACAGTTAACCTGATCACGTATCACATTCAGACGCATCCTGGATGTGCTGGACTTTGTGAAAGTATCTGGAACAATTCTGTTGTGTGCACGGCTGGGATTTCCTAACGTTCAGCAGCCAAATAATTGGGAGGTTTCCTCTTGAAGTGGTTGATTGCATATTGCCATCCAAAATCAGTAGAATTGGTTCATCTGATAATTATATATGAATGTCTTTCACCAGCTCTAAGTCTATATTTGATGGTCAGAGATTTGAGCTCAGGGCCCAAGGCACATACAGAAGAGGAGGAAATAGCACTTGCTTTCTCTTGTTTGTAGTAGAAAAAACACTAGAGCCCAGTTCTGCTCCTGTGAAAGGACAGAACTCGTTGCATTATACACTATCAACCTTTAAAAGCTTCGGGGATCAGTTTTTAAATGACAAGAACAACCACATTATTTCTTTCTTGTTTACAGGACAAATGTTCTCACAAAATAAATCCAGCAACAAAGGGGAGTGGCAGGGAAAGCCAAGTAGCGTTTGGTTTCACTAACAGTCTAGTCGGATGAAAATACCCTTCCTGTACCTGTATCTCAGGGTGTGTTGCTGTTCAAGCGAAGCCAAGCTGCGTAACGCTCAGCCAGGAGAGCACCAATTTTGGTCTGATGTGTTGATGACGAGATTTACTAGAGTGTATATATGTGTATAAAATCAGTATAAAGAGGCACTGCAATGGGAGCTGAGAGCTGTTGCTACCTTAGGGTGCACCCCATATGGAGAGTGATGTACAGGATCCTGCTTCTCAGGTGCTGACAAACCCTCCTTCTTCCCTGCAGTTTAATGCTTAGAACTTGACACTGGCATGTATATTTTGTGTCTCCCTGTAGTCACACATATAGATTAAGGTGCAATTGTTATTGAGAGATGAGAGTTAGAAGTCCTTTTTGTGTAATTTTGCCATAGCTGAACGAGCCTTTTCTGATGCAAAGCGGAAGAACAGTGTCTGTCCCAAGCGAAGACTGACAGTTAGCACAACTTTGAGTCAGTAATGCCTCTTCCCCTCTCTCTGATGCTCTTCTCAGATGTGCATCCTCTCTTCATGTACTAGTTTAATCTTTCATTTCACAGTGAAGCAATCCTTGCAAAGGGTAAGGTTTCTTAACATTGGCAAGAATTTAATCTCTGAGTTTGACTTGGGTTTCAGTTTGAGTTTCTGTTGTTGAAGAAACGATCTTAGAAAACTGTTGAAGCCAATTGATCTAGATTTCTAAACTCACACCTTTTAAAGAAGAGTATCAAATGTTTTTAAGGAGTGTTTTAGCTCAAACTGACCGTTTGAATCGGATGCCAACAAACAAGCAGTTTACATTAAATGATGCAGCTGGGAAGGAAGAAATTACTCTAATGGATTAACAAATGCAGGAACTTGTTCAGAGTTTAAACTTATGGCGGATCTGAGGTTTTGGCTTGTATGCACATGAGAAGAATCCTTCCCAGTCCCTCTGATGGTAGCATTGTGTCTGCATTTATGAATGTAATAAAAAGATTGTACTAAATCCATTCACAATTACACTTCTTACATTTACACTCACAACATGATTCATCATGAATACATTATACCAAAAATAAAAGGAATGGTGATTAATTATAATAAACGCAAACATATACATTGCTCTCTGCTGTTCCTCTGCTATTCCTTCACCATTTCTTTTACACCCTTTCTAACAAGACAGTGAAAGGGAATCTCTAATCCGTAACCTCTAATCTCTGATACCATATTCTAACATTCTAAACTGTTCCTGAAGTAAAACCCTTTAGTTTCTTTTGTCATTTGTATTCTCCAACTCCCACCCACATGTTTGGAAGCATTTGAGGAATAGTATACATGTTCATATCATGACAAAAGACATCTGTCCCCAGGGCTGCAGAATTGTGTGGCATTGATTTGCATAAGGTAGGTACTTATAAATCACAAGACACTTCTCTATGACAGCATGATTGAATGTAATTTATTCACATTCACACCGTATCTTCTTAAAGCAATTGGAAACACTGCTATTTGCATATTATTGTATTTTCATGAAACGGTGTAACAGTTTATTAGAATACTAGGATGGTATTGATCAAGTGTGAATGCAGCTGGTTTCAACCAGAAAGACAACATAAAAAAGCCCATTATAGCTCATGGATAGTTAGAATTACAACTAACTTTATAAAGAATCATTAACTGTATCCTTTTGTTCTAAATCCCAGCCATTGCTGCACACTGCTGACAAGCTGTACTGAACTAGCAGGTGTTTCTGCTAAGGACCACCGGCCGGCTGACCTCCTGGCAGGCAGCTAACAAGAGAAGAGAGGAGACCAGCCCAGCCCCACGTGGGAAAGCAAGCTGGGATGGAGCAGAGCAGCTCTGGGTGATAGTACTTTAGCCCTGAACTGAAGTAAGTGCGATCTTTATTTGGGGCTATGGTTGAGGGAGATCTGTTTGCTTTGTTCACAGTAATATGCTGTAGCCTGTTCACTGTGTTTGTGTTTAATTGTCATATATAATGGTGCCTCAAAGGAGTTGTGCTTTGAGATTATTGCCTGTGTGATCTGAGATGTTGTGTAGATATTCAAGTTTTGTTTGTATTCTGTTCTTCAACTAGCTGCCTTTTGCCCCAGGTGACTGACATACACACAAAAAAAAAGTCAGGTAAAAATTTCACTAACTTCTGTGAATCTGTAACTCTAAGCTACTTGCTATGCTTTTAAGCACTCCCTAATGCCTAGAACAGAAGATAAATAAGAAGAGAGGATGGGTATGATACCTGTGTTTCCTTAGGAGCAGTGTGAGAGGGGATAAGATGTGAATAGAAACCTTCAGTTTGTGTGATGGACCACTTGCTGATCTTCTGCAGGAGCCGTTCTTTCAGTGAGGTGGAGGACAAATCCCATGTTTGCTTTTTTTGATGAATCTGTCTTTCTCTGCTGCCTTCTAGTTGCTCCTTTGAAGAAAAGAAAAAAACAACCAGAAAAAAACCTGAACCTTCAGATGGCCACTCTAAAATTTGTCAAACAACCCCCACTCCTCTTAAAAGCCTACTGTAAACCGGAGAGCCTTATACCGCATGTTCCCTCCTTGATCCCAGCTTCCCCCCAGGCTGCCAGAGGCGTGTAGGACACTGAACTAGGAAACCACCAAGGCATGGGAGCTGCTCTGGGACATACTACTTACTATGAAAAGTACTACCAAGCGCTCCAGGGAAGGGAGAAAGAAATGTCTGTGGGGTGTTCTTGTCTGCTCTGGAAGCTGAAATGTTCACACAGACTGCCAGAGGTGCTCGTGCCTGGCTGAGTGGGGCATGGAGGGGCTCTGCAGCTGGCCACGTGTGGTCTTTGCTCCAAGGGCTTCACCTCCACTGATGGTAAAGGGTCAGCGAGTCCTGGAGGCAGCAGGTTCTTCTGTTTCTGTTATATTGTGAGAGGGCAGAGGCTGCTACTGAAAAGTGCCTGCTGATGTCAAGCTGTGTTTGACTGAGAATTCTCCAATATCCACCTTAGTACTTATACTTCGGTTTCAGGGAGCAAGAAAAATGTGGGGTTCTTAAAAGAGTTGCCAAACACAGCAGGTACAAAAGGAGCTTGATTTTTTCGTAGGTGTCTTTCCCTTTTGGCCTTGCTGCTTCACCAGAGTTGGATGGCTCTCCAGGCAGCTCCGCAGTCTCTGGCTCTGTGCAGCCAGCAGCAGGTCCTTGTCAAAAGACTGACTTTATCATTGACCATTCTAGGTGGCTACAGGTCTGCAGACAAAGCAGGATACTGTCTGCCTTGTATCTAGGATGGTGCATTGTGACTTACTTTTCCCCCCTCAAATGTTTAAAAATGCTGTGAATGATGCTTTGTACCTCCTGTCCCTTCTGTGGCACCCGGAGCAGGTGAGCGGGATGGCTAAACCATGCTTGGCTCAGCCAGAACCTTCCTGTGACTATCTACTATTGCTAGTACCCTGCTAACTCTCTCCAGAGCTCCTTGTTACAGGCGCTCTCGTTACAGACACTAATTGTTTCTCCTCCCGTCCCCCAGCAGCAGTGAGGCGGCAGACGAAGAATGCACAGCAAATAGTTTGACTCATGCACACCTTTAGCCTCTGTACTCGGCAATGAGACCTGCATTTGCACATCGGCTTACGGAGGAACGATTTCCATAGCAACAGCAAGGATATGTGGGATAGTATGAATACTGCCTCGGAGAGCATATAAAGCACCTTCTTAAGAAATAACCGACTACACAGGCTCTGAAAAAGCACTCGCAATTGGCTGTGTGGAGGAAGTGTTGTGTAATGTTATCTTTTTGTGGAAAAAAAAAATATTATATTCATGTTTTGTTTTAGACAATATCACTTTTTTTTTAAAACAAATTCCTGGGTGTAGGGAATGGGGGACTTCTGCTTTGATTATGTAAACTGTTAGTGAATGCAGACAGTATGGAAAGATCTGTGGTGATCATTTCTTCAGCAGCTCAGCGAGTTAATGCTCTTGGTGAACAACTAGAGGGGAGTTACCTGAGGGAAGCATCGAGGGGGAGGGGAGAAGCACAGCTCGGCTGGGGGGAGGGAAGCAGGAACAGCTGGTAGTCTTCCTTAAATAACGGGTTTTATGGTTATTACTGGGGGGCAGGCTTTTTGCTATCAGAAGATGGGGAGGCAATGCTCCAATGCGTGGGGATGCAGAGAAACAAGACAGGAAACATGCACGAAGCAGTGAAAAACATTTAATTCTTGGTTACATGCATATGCCTGTCTTCCCCTTGTTACTGTTGTCCTCCTCCTTCTCCTTCAGTTTTGTTGTGGCATTCTGCTTTACATAGCTCCACATACACACAGAGCAGTCCAGTGTCTGGACACCCTCACCAGGCTTCTCTGGGGAAGATGGGCAAATGAGCTCACTGTCTTCTGTAGGCTCAGGTGCACTACCTCTTCAGGAGGCTGGCCCCTTCCTTCCTCGTCCTTTTCTGAGCTCTGGGGAGATGTGTCCCTGGGCACACATCTGCAGTGGGCTCTGCGGTGCCAGCAGTGGTTACCTGGATACACACCACTGCGTCTTGCTGAATGGCATGAGAGTGGGAGGAATTGCTTCAATTCATTATAGGTGGAATGAACAAAAGCAACAATACTGATTTCATCACTTCCTCAGTAAGGTGATATCTAATCTACTTGGTGTGCTGCACTGCAGCACAAGTATCTTAAAAACAAGCAGTTCTGGAAGGGGAGAATTTATTCATGTTTCAACTATTTGATTAAATCTGTTAAACTTCTTGATGTGCAGGACAGCTAAAACCATTGGAAATCTTGAGTCTCGTGCTTGAGCTGGATGCTGCAAAAGAGATATCTCCATATGCTGTGGAATTCCTGCAGCTTCCAATCCATTCTATATGCTATGGTATTCCTGCACCAACCAACACAAAAAAAATCTGGATGGGTTTGCACAGCCAATCTTCTTAGACCTTTTTTCTACCTTTGATAAATGATTTCTGTTCCTGACCAGATGTATTTGCTGATTTGTACAACTATCCAATTTTTTTCTTTCCCCCCCTAGTCTGAAGGTTGCACCCTGTCATTTTCATGTGTGCATGCAAAGCTAGCAGCAGCAGTGAGAGATTTAGTAACATCCAGCATGGGGGATAAAAGATGACATGCCCATTTTTGTCTGATTGGTACTTTAACAGTGAGAAGGCCAGTGCGAAGACGGTGACAACAGGCTGTTGGCTCTGTCGGGGCTCTGTGTGCAGAGCTCTGCCTGTAAAGCAGCAGCTGGAGGACTAGCTGGGCCCTCACATTTGCAAATCCCCTTTGGAAATACATATGCTCTAGCTCTGGCATTTGTGCTGAGTAGGGATCCTAGACCTGTGTCTTCATATGGGGGCGAAGCGCAGAGCTGCGGCATTTCTTCAGGCAGTGAAACGGGGGATGGCAAGCCCTGCCTGCGGAGATAATAATGGTGCATTATCCCACAGTGTCTGCTGCTGTGGGGTTTAGATCTCAGGAACAAAGCATGCTACTTTTTTTAATGAGTATCATGTACTCCCAGCTTACGCTTTAATAGGATTAAACAGTCTCAGCATGGCCTTGGCAGGGTTGCACATACCCCGGGGCAGAGAGTCCAGACTCCCTGTCCGCCCCAGCCACCCTCGCCCCTTGATGCTGGCATGTGAGGAGCATGGCTCTGAGGGCACCATGGCAGGTGTGGTGTGGCCAAATCCAGCCCTAACATAGGCTGCCTTAGTCTGGGATCCGGTGGTTATCCTGTAAGGATGTATTTACCTGCTAACTTGAATTAAAAACAAGCAAAAGATGAGCTAGAATACTACATGCACTGATGCAAGCATTGTACAGAGGGATGCATTTCTCTCTGAAGAAAATTGGGCAGGAACCATTAGGAGTTCAATGCCATCTCCCCCTGCAGAAATCTTTCCCTCCTCTCTCTTTCGCCATCTTCCGTTCTGTCTTTTGTGTGTGACTTGGTCATCTAGAGACACATAATGTCTATTCCAGGCTGATCTGTTGCAAAGCAAAGGAGACTGAGAGTCTGAACCAGCCAGTGTGGGATTGGCGTAAGCAACAAGTTTCATGCTGGGAGCAGTGTGGCTTGTGAAGTGAGACATGAGTGCCTTCTCCTCACGCTTCCTTCTCTGCAAAGAAAGTACAACTTCTTTTCATTTATACTCTGATGTCCCACCAGCTATATCTGCTCTGCTCATATGCCAGCTCTCCCAGCAGAACTGAGACACAGAAGCTGTGGACCCACATTTTGGTGCCTGCCCACCAAACATTGTGGAGGAAGAGCATGTGCAGTTCCGAGGATGAAGATCTCCTCTCACTGGCACCTCTGAAGGCAGCTCTGCAGAAGCAAGTTCAATTAAAATCAATGATTTCAGAAGACCAGCACTGGAAGCTGTTTTGTTTCACCCCACGCATCCATTTTCTTCATGGAAATGCAATGTGTCTGTGTCAAGTCTATAAAATAAAATACCTCTTTTCCAGAAATGAATAAATTAATTGTGAATACATCAGATGGCATTGTCACATATGCTGAACAGAGAACAAAAAGGAAACAGCGGCTTGTAATAAAATTCCTTTTACTGAAGCAGTAAAGATCCACATGATCTTCCACCTACCCTTTAAGACAGTAATAAAAGTGACTCAGCTTGGCAGCACTGGTAACAAGTGCTAGATGGCTTTTGAGTTGTTTTCTTAGAGGAAAAGCACACATTAAATACAGCCTTGGATCGATTAGGTATTGGCTCCTGAAGTAACTGGGGAGGAGGATCTGCCTTTACTGCTCCAAGGCTCATGCTAAACATGCACTGTGGAAAAGAAAGCATCTTCTGCTGCTAACACTACCACTCTCTGCCATCTTCCTGGGGAGACACATGTAAAGCGGAGCTGAACAAGCAAACAACAAAAGGTTGGGAGCCTTGCCAGAGGCTCCAGGGTGAGGCTATGGCAGAAATGGGAAGACCAGGTTCTCTGTTAACTAAGAGCTCCCCTTTCACAGTTGTTCTAAGTCAAAATCACTGCTTTGAGGTCTTGCAATGAAAAGCTCTGTAGCAGAGTGGGATCTTGAACTCTATCACAATAAATGACATCGGGAAATAGAGTCCCCTTCATCCCATTTTCATTCAGCTACTTCTCTATTATCTTCTCCAAACTTTGCATATCTATAGCAGCTCCATAAGAATGATCTGGTGATGTGCTTACCTAAAACAAGCAGGCAAAAACCATTTACAAGGCACTGGAGTAGATGGAGCAAAATGAGCAGGGGATCAAACTGGAAGCGCTTATAAGATAGGCAAGCAAGTCCAGTGCTTCCATGATGGAGAGAGTGCAAAGGAGGAGATGGTGGGCGAGAAATGAGTGTGACAAGCTACAGAAATAATAACGTAACTGGTCTAGGCAGGGATCCTTGTGGATAATGAGACGTAACAAATCTCTGCAGGGGTGTGCTTCCTCTGCAGAGGAGGACAACAAAGGCTCCTTTGGGGCTTGGTTTCTTGTGCAGGCTGACAGAAGTTCATGCCTAGATGTTCTGGGGGAATGAGCACTTATTTGTGTGAATGGTTGTACATCTTGGAGGCTTATAGAGAGCATATGGGTGATCTCAATTCTGAAAAGGGGGCAGCTGAGGGTTTATGGGACTGATTCTTGGTGGTCTGTCTTGTGTAGGTGCGCGCCTATTGAGTATGCCTCCTGGGCATACTCGTTTCACAGCTGCGTGGTGCTGGCATTCTGCTTTTTGTTTCCCCACTAGAAAGTGTTTTTTTCTCTTTTTGGACATTCTCTGAATCCATCCTCAGCTGTGACCAGCGAGTGTGTAAAGCTCTGCTTTCATCTTTGACAGGGCCTACACAGCTTTGGCTTTAGGCTAGGAAATCCTGCAGGTCCATACTCAAACTCATACAGTATTGTATTGCTTGGTGGTTTAATTATCTGCCACTGTAGGTTGTGCCTGCAGATATCTGAAGTTCAGGTTTTTTCATCTGCATGAAGATGCCTTAAAGGGTATCTCAGAAGAGCAGAGTTGAGCTGGTGTCCTGTTGTGCTGCTGTGTGAAGTAAAAAGACGGCACGGATGGCTTTGGGAGGGTGGAACCAGTTCAGTTTAACTTGAAAACACTTTGGCAAGTGCAAACTTTGTTATTCACTCAATGTGGGGAAAAGATGCTGAAAGCTGAGGAGCTGAGGAGGAAAGGGGATTTTAGCTGTTGTGCTGAAAGTGCTCTTGTTTCTCAGCGTTGGGGAGTGGGTGAGGTCTGCTGGTGTTGGCTTCCCAGGGCAGAAAAATTGAACTGCTGCCCCTGCTGAGCTCTGCAGAGCTTCTCAGGAGAGAAGAGCATGAGAAGGGCATGGGCAGGAGCGCCTTGCATCCCAATCAGCAGTGAAAGAGTGAGAAGAACTTCTGTTAATAGCCCACTGGAGAAAACAGCTCAGGTTTTCCCAGCGCAGCACTAAACTGTAACAGAGCTCTGTTAGCAGCCTCTGGGGACGAGAAGTTATTCAACTTTGTCATCTGGTACAGCAACAGCCCTGTTAAATGGGCCCATCGTTGTGAACAAAATATCTCAATGCACTGCATAGCAAGGGAGACCTCTCCAACACCAGCTCTCTGAGAGTGGGAGCGATCCTCTTGCTGCACCTACACTTTACGTGGTGATGCTTCTCTAAGCTTCTGCAGACCCTCATGTTTAACATGCAAAACTCCTAGTAGTTGCTCCTCTGTTTCAGGCATTGAATGGGGGTCATATTTCATGATGGGAACAGATGCAGATACCCTTATATTGTTCTCAAAGGGTATGTCTTCTTTCTGCAACAGGGTGCACGGCTAACCCCTCCTCCACGCACACTCAGCTATCACTGACTACGCTCTGGACTTCACACGGGGCAGCTCTGTGCAGCGTGGCTGTTCCCCTGGACTCCAAAAGCAGTGGAGCTGTTAGGAGGGCCATGAGTAGCACTCCAGCTGATATGGGCACTGCCCTGCATGAATGTAGGCGCTGTGCATCCGCGCTCCATGCCACAGCACTGGAGGCTCCAGCACATCTGGAACAGAGGTATCTCTGGTGTCTTGCCATGGAGAGCTGTGCCCACAGCACCCTCAGCAATAGTAGCACTGAACAGGGATTTCTGCCATAGACTCTTTCAATTAACCTGTTTCCCACTCCTCTACACTGGCATCCTAGCGAGATGTCGGCCAAGCCTCCAGGTCTCCCATGATCAGTAAGTGCACTTTCACATGTAAGTTTGTAATGGAGATGAATCTTTCCTGGGACAGTCTCCAAGACATTGAGACATTATTCTTCTGCAAGCTAGAGATCACTGCAGCTTTCAACAAAACATATCCCAAGAACAAGGCACGCGTCACAGAATCACAGAATCACAGAATCACAGAATCACAGAATCACAGAATCACAGAATCACAGAATGGTAGGGGTTGGAAGGGACCTCTGTGGGTCATCTAGTCCAACCCTCCTGCTGAAGCAGGGTCA
>Ga0065711_1036863_pt1 | contig 20483 bp, 13 predicted proteins | sample Hoacrofraction12_FD_59098 | JGI IMG/M metagenome (GOLD analysis project Ga0065711, IMG submission 59098) | Hoatzin crop microbial communities from Cojedes, Venezuela - Epithelial fraction 12 v2 (version 2) | ecosystem: Host-associated > Birds > Digestive system > Esophagus > Crop | place...
GGGGGGGGGGGTGTTAACATATCTTTCTATGGATTGTGAATTGCAATGTGATCTTTATAGTGGAAGGGAGAAGAAGTAAGTGAATTTGGCACTAAAATATATAATAAAATCTGCTTTTTAAATTATGTTCTCCACTCTGGTGCATGGCTCACTGGGCATCACTCCTTTACACTGAATGTGCTGAACTTATTTTATTTCATCCATCTTCAGTGGTAAATCAACCCATTATAAAAAACAGTATTAAAAATGATGTGTAATACATTTATTATATCTGTTTTACATATGGAATCTACTTGTGTGTTTCTTGTGCTTGTATTATCCCAGTACTGTGCATCTTGTGCACCCAGGGAAATACCAAGAGAGAGTACAGGACAGATAACGTCTGCTAGAACTAGGGGAGAGTTTCCCTGGTTTTGCTTTGTCCTGAAGCAGCATTACTCCTGCACAGCTTGCTCTGATAGCTGGTAAGGAAATAACAAGAGAATTTTCCAGGGCTTCATGCTATCTGTTAATAGCTGATAAAGTAGCAACATTTTTAAGTGCAAGGAATCCTTTATCATCTGCCCTGGTGTGCTGCTTTCCATACACGTAGAGAAGCTTGTGTTTCCAGAGTTGTGGTATAGGGACACAGAGAGGAAAATGATGTGACATAGAGTGAAAACCACTGGACTTGTACGCTTACGTATTCCATACACGCTCAGTCATCTAGATCTTCTGCAAGTCTGCAGATGACACCAAGCTGAGCAGTGCGGTCGACGTGCCTGAGGGACGGGATGCCACCCAGAGGGACCTGGACAAGCTGAAGTGGGCCCGTGTGAACCTCATGAGGTTCAACAAGGCCAAGTGCAGGGTCCTGCACCTGGGCTGGGGCAACCCCCGGTATCAACACGGGTTGGGGGATGAAGGGATTGAGAGCAGCCCTGCTGAGAAGGGCTTGGGGGTTCTGGTGGATGAAAAGCTGGCGGTGAGCCACCAATGTGCGCTCGCAGCCCAGAAGGCCAGCCATGTCCTGGGCTGCATCCCCAGCAGCAGGGGCAGCAGGGCGAGGGAGGGGATTCTGCCCCTCTGCTCCGCTCCAGTGAGATGCCCCCGGTAGTCCTGCATCCAGCTCTGGAGCCCTCAGCACAGGACAGACCTGGAGCTGTTAGAGTAGGGTCAGAGGAGGCCCCAGCAATGATCCGAGGGCTGGAACCCCTCTGCTGTGAGGAAAGGCAGGGAGAGCTGGGGCTGTTCAGCCTGGAGAAGAGAAGGCTCCAGGGAGACCTTAGAGCAGCCTGCCAGTACCTGAAGGGGCCTATGAGAAAGATGGGGACAAACTTTTTAGCAGAGCCTGTTGCGACAGTACAGGGGGTGAAGGTTTTAAACTAAAAGCAGGTAGATTTAGACTGAGTATAAGGAAGAAATTTTTCCAGTGAGGGTGGTGCAACACTGGCACAGGTTGCCCAGAGAGGTGGGAGATGCCCCATCCCTGGAAACGTTCAAGGTCAGGTTGGACGGGGCTCTGAGCAACCTGATCCAGTTGAAGATGACCCTGCTCATTGCAGGGGGGTTGGACTAGATGACCTTTAAAGGTCCCTTCCAACCCAAACTATTCTATGATTCTATCTTTAGGGGGTCCCTTGGGAACATAGTGCTTCATTCCTACTTGCTCTGTTATGTAGAAAGCAAAACACAATGTAATTCAATATTGTCAGCTCCAATCTGGATCTATGGCAACAACCACGAAAATAGACAAGTCTTATTCTGCTCTGATTTCTTAGATCCCCCGTTGACATTTGTAATGCTATGTTTTGGAACAAAATTATTGAGAAGAAAAATTGAAAATTCTGCTCCCATTACATTTTTTTTCCCCCAATACTCACGATTGAATAGTATTAATGTTGTTGTAAGAATTCTGCAATCATAGGTATTCCTAAAAAGGTTTCTATAACCCTGAGGTCAGAATTTTAAGTTTTGCAAGGTTATGTGGCTGCATCTAGTGGCAGTACAGATAAACTGCAGCACTCTGTTGACTGCAGCTGATACTTCAGTTTGGATGTGCACAGATACATGGATGTACATACACGTATATTTCTGTCTGCATGTATACATATATCTATAAAAATAAAACTCTTTAGCATGTTGTCGCACATAGCTGCAATCTTTCCTTCTGAATTAATTCCTATTGTTTGAAAAATTGAGAGATTTAGTTACAGCAAATAGTCTCAGTAACAGGAACATAGTGACGTTTCTCTTCGGGGGTGGATTGGAGGAGCAGAAATCTTTTAACATGGTTTGCTCCTGATTGCTAAATCTACGAGGCAGTGAAATGAGCTGTTTTGAAGTAGTTCAGTAATATACATAAAGCATGTAAGTGTAAAGATAATGCAAAAAATAAGGAGACTGAGCAAGAATTAAATTTAAAATGATTTCTTATAATCCTTAATATGAATTGAGCAAAGTATCTGCATGTTCTGAAAGGGAGGAAGGGATATGGCTTTTCTTGGTGTAAGAGATGAATGGATTATCTATTTAGCAGAAATTTCAAGCTAAGAAAGACCCAGAGATATTTTCTTTATAGTATAGTTGTTCACCTTAGTCTTTTGTGGCGGTGTCATTGGGCACCCCAGTCTGGTTAATTAACAAAAGCAAGACAAAAAAAGGGATTGAAGGTAGCGTTCAGGTGGCTTTCTCTGGTGTATTTTAAATGAAAATTGCCATGGAAGTCTGCTAACATTTTTTCCTTTTTAATCTCTTTCTGGGGCAAAACTATTCACCCCATTTCTCCACAGGCTGAAGCGGGCTTTCAAAGCAGTAAACCCAGGCAACGAGGTGTGGACTGCATGAGTAAGGTACAGTGACTAATTTGCTATTTTATGACTTTCTTTTTCATTGGTGGCCTTTTCCCTTTTTAGTGAAGTAGTGAGGTTTAAATACAAGAGACCATCACAGACAGCTATGGGTGTTTTTTTACTGCTGACCCATAGGTTTAGGCAGGTAATCATAGCTACAAAACATATATACATACACGTATAATTGATTCATGTAGCTACTTTATATACCTATAGTAGTTTTAAGGCTACAGAGTACAGGACAGTTTTTGCTAAATGTTTTAGCTTGATCCTTACTGAGATAAGGGAACTGTACCAAGCTGGCATACAGCGAATTTCAAGGTTTGCGTATGCAGTAGCTTTCTGAACTGAACTGTGATTTTTCTTGTGTCTGTACAGGGGCTTGAGTGTGACACCTTTAGAATGAGTAAACCGAGCTCTTTACAGTCCTAATAATTTTATCCTGCTACTGAGCTGCAGGTCTGACTGTGCTTAGCTTTTTGCAGTGTGAAAGCCTAAAACAGGCTGAGAGGTTTGTATGAAGCCTAAACCTAGTTAGGGGTACATGTATCTGAGAAAACAAATCACAGTAATGAAGCTTTCTGAAGTAATAAAGAAAAAGAAGAGGCAAGTGGAAGCAAAACAAAGAGCTGTAGGGGTTGTTTCCCCAGTACATTTTGGTTGCCGCGCAATTAAACCAGTTTGTTTTCTTCCAACGTGGGTCTCCTGGGGAAGCTGTGACAGCACTGGGCCCTGTGGTGTACGCTCTTGCGTTATGTGCTGTGGTCATGGCTTCAGAGCCCACCCAGCCAGATCAAGGCTCCGTGTACTCCCAGTTTTCTTTATGCTGGCGCTTCTCGGAACGCAGGGAGAGCAGCAGGGACGAAGCTGCTCCGTGCAAACAATGCAGCTAAGTTTCTCGCCTTTTGCTTTATTTATGGTGGCCTTGGTTGACAGAGGCATTTTTTTATTAGAACTCTTTATATCGTTTGTGTATAATTTGGTGTTCTCTCTGTCTTGGTTCTAATTTCAAGGCGCTGAATACATTCCTGGTGTTGTGAAAGTGGCAGGAGATGCCACAGAAAAAAAAGATGACGCAGCAGCAGCAGGGACTCTGAACTCACAGGATCCTGAACAAGAGGACTTAGAACAAGGTGCAGACAATACTCCGCAATGCAAAGGATTCAGAAAAAGAGCAGGCCCTGAGGGCTTACTTGGAGACAAAGCCACCAAAAAATTTAGAATTGTACCATAACTGCATTTTCAAAAATTAGCAAAATCTCAATATAGTCTTAAAAATTGTAATTGACTGTTCATAATTTGTAACGCTGGAGAGATTTCTTCAGGTAAGATATGATTTTTTGCAAGACACATATTCTCTGTCCTGTGTTTTGTTTTAAATAAAGCTTTTGCTTTCGAATTGCCTTTTTTTTTTTCTTATCACCAAGTAATTAAGTAGTAGTTGAGCCTAGTTATTTCCCTTCTCTGAAAAGATTTTATTGGATTGCACGACATGTCCAAAAGGGAATAATTGGAGGGCTTGTAGATACTGATGTAAGGAGATATTTCTATGGAAACCACATCCTGCATTATGGAAGAGAGACACCGCAACACGCGTTAGTATCAGAATGACAGCTGTAACCTTCCTCTCAAAGAGAACAATTGATCTTGAATTGCTTTCATTTGAGTTTTTCTAGTAGAAAAATCTGCCTCGAACCGTGTGGTGGACAGGATAGCGTACAAGCTCCGTTAATGCAGGAAAAGTTTGGTACAGAGAAGAGTGAGCAAGTTACAGGCCTTAAACCACCTTTAAATGCAGGCACTGTGATCGTGTTATGTGTGAGTTCAGGGTGTAGAACTTGGTGTGGATTACATATGGCATGTTTTATTTACTGTAGGCTCTTTCCTAATGTTTTGCATTTAATTAACTTAGAAGTATATCGTATTTCACTAGATTACTCATGTTATGGCTTGGTAAGGAGATTTTGTTCTTTCACCACAAGCTGGTTCTGTATTAGAATCTTTTTTTTTCTACTGGGGAATTTTTAAAGCTTGAATGTTGTATTAATGATTACAGGTGAAACTTTAAGGATCAGATCTTTAGTCCAGTGGCAAAGAAAGCTTTGCAAAGAGGTAGGCTCGATGGTGAAAGACAGTAGGGTCTTGATGAACCTGAATAGGTTCAGCAGCCTGTAATTCTTAAGGGGGTGCCTTGGAATGAGGAGAGGTAGCTATTTCTTTCCAGAAACTAATGCAGCATTTCCAGGGAGACATTTCTGTAGACAGGCATTGTAGGTACACTGTAGGGATGTATATTTTCCCCTTGCAGAGTGTAATTGCTCACACATAGCCCGTCACCCTGTTTTTGTTCAAGGTCGTGATTTAACATAGTGTTTATTCATGTATCCAAGTAACTCCTCCCCTGTTGAGCTGCTCAGTAAACCATGTGCCTGAGACACATTGAAATCAGACCTTTCTAGGCATCTCTTAAAAAAAAGAAAAAAAAGCTATAATTGGAATGTACAAGTTTTTGCCAAGAGAATTAAAACACTGAATTATGTGCCAGCCTTAATCATGTTGCTATGGTTCTCTTGTCTCAAAGAGAATGCACTTAGGACTAACTTTATAATCAGTTGATCTTCAGGTTGTTGATTCATCAAGTAGCAAAGGGCTTGCTATAAAGACTGCTAGACGCTATGCGTCCTCCTGTGCAGCAGCCTACGTTCTTACTTAATGTATGCTTAAATACATACCTTTTTTTTTTCTAAATACAATATTTGCAAAGAGTTGCAATACCAGTTGCTCCTAAGTATGATAGAAAATTATTATATCTCTTCTTATGAACACTGATTCGAGAGTTGAAGTAGCCTAGCAAACTAGCCTCATGTCTAGTATCCATAGAACAGCCTGTGTTATAATTGTCAAAGTAAGGGAAACTGGAGGTGTTCCAGCAAGTGAGGACTGTTAAGAAGTTTCATCCGATTTAAGTCTTTCAAGAATGTTTTCTCTGAGGAGGCCTCAGGAAACTGTAGATGAATTTGTATTAGAATAAAGAAGATGGGTAAGGTACTGTGTGTGGAATGGACAGACACCTATTCTGATTAAATTCATTCTATATCCAGGGATACTTTGAGTCAGAGGAAAAATGAGCAATTTTTCAATATCCCCAAACTGAATTTCTGTTTTATCTCTCCAGCGATATTATCCAGCAATCCACAGGCTGCATGAACAGCCGCTGTACTGGCTGTTCTCACAGAAAAGTCACTTCTTTTGTGTGTCTAAGAATAGTCTTCCTTGATTATGTTTCGCTTTTTGTTTTCTAAGTAACGCTTTTTCATCAAAAATGCTCATGATGGCAACCGGACATATTATAGAAGTAAGCAAAGGTGCATTTGATGAGATGGTGTTGGCAGATGGCTTGGTACTTTCTAATCAAAGAAAGTGATCACATCATCCTTCTAATTAAAACTTGTGACAATTAGGGCTGTGTTCTACATTCAGTTCATCTGCCCTGCCTGGCAAAGGAAACACCCTGAGCAGACACAGCAGAGTAAGAGGATACAGACGTTGCCCATATCTGTATCCAGTGAAGAACCAGAGCCAGGAGTTCTGAGGTCCCACTTAACAGTACTAAACTCCTGGGCTACCAGTTTCAGGAAGACACAGGCTTGCTCCATGTTATTTCAGAAATGCTGACTTACAGAACAATTAGTCTGAATATTTTTTTTTATTATTATTATTATATTGGTGTGCTAAGGTATCTGATTAATTTAGAGGCTTGGACCTGCAACTCATTTTTGGCAGTCTGAAGCACTTCTTAGTGAGATCACAAGAATCCGGAGAGAGTCTGAAGCAGAAGCAGATCCAATATCTTCATTGTCTTAATAGAACATAATAGGAAAAATATACCCCAGCAGCACAAACATCTTTTTCTCACAGTGGAAGTTCTTTTATTTAAAAGAAATCTGTGTTTACTCAAGGGTAGGATGGTTTCAGAATGCTGGAAAAGTTGGCAAAGGCTTGAAAGAGCATTCCAGTTTTTGGAGTTAAGTTTTCAAAACCTTGGATTTAATCTCTCTCTAAATCTACTGTCTCATGGGTGTGGCTTGACACGATGGTATTTCTGCTTTAGGAGGCAAGGAGGTAAGTGTGTGTGCGTGAGAGGGATGGCAGACTTGCTGAAAGGAAATTTGTACCTGTTCTTATGAACATAGCCACTGAAGTCTGGCCTACAAGTAAGATGTTAGACATCAACATTAGTGTAGCAATGATCTGGGTGGGTGTGTGCCAAAGTATTTGAATCGCTCTCAAGAAGAGTAAACATGGATTTTAAGGCTCGAAATTTCATTACGTTAATCTGTCATGATGTTTCATATAATGTAAGCCAGACAATTTCATGCATGGTCGCTGTATCAAAAGCCATTAGTTTTTGCTGAAACAACCCATTTTTTAGAAAGATTGTTTTGATTTGACAGCTTTGATTTTCAGATGTGGGGCAGTGGGATATCTGCCATGTTCTTTGGCAAGTGTTCTAAAGTTTCATGTTTACAAGTGCACCTGTTTTTTTTTTTTAGTCTGAAATAATTTTCTTTTAGTCTCCTATGATGGATTTTGCTTTTCTGTTTAATGCTGAGCTGTGGCTCTGGAGCTATCAAGATTCTTTCAGTGTGTGGATGGTTACCTTGTGGTCCCGTCATGACATCAGTGAACAGCACTGGTTTTTGGATCTGTCTCTGTGAGGCAGATTTTCCTGACCTTGCTTCATTCTTCTTCTCCTTTCAGAGAGATTTTAAATTTTTCAGATTCCTCTGAACATCAGCGGAGACGCAGGTATGGATACGGGTTAGCATTTCCTGGCTGCTGTGACCTGTGGTTGTAAATCATCACGGGATTCTTTTGTACTTGTGGGTGTCTTAATGGTGAGCTTGCACTGTGAAACTTAAACGACACAGAGGAATTAGGAGGCATCTGTTTTAATGTGTTTTCTTGAATGGCCAGGATGGCTGCAGCGTACTGTAGTCGAGCCAGCGTCATCTTTATTATTACCACGAGATGGCACCATTACATAGCTTAACATTGTCGTCATCATTCATTGAGACGGTGCCCAAGACTTAAATACATTACTGGTTGGCTCGGCTTCTTTGGAGAAAGGTTGCCAGTTCAGAGACAGGAGGGTGAGGGTGTGGAAAAGCTTGTCTTGTGTTTGCCGTTTAGTCTCATCGTATCTGTGGAGTTCGTCTCAAGTGGGCCCTGGGTCGATGTCTTCGAATGTTTGTGAAGCCAAGATGAAGTCATAGAGTAGCATGAAACGCAAACTGCACCCCCATTGTGTCCCTTCATATTCTTGTCTTGTCAGGAAGTGGTTTCCCAGTCCTCCAGGACTGCAAAATCACACTCCATGATTAGTGTGGCACGATACATCTGTCTGCTAAGGGATGCAACTCTTAAGAGTTTATCAGTCACATCAACAACTTGGGCCAATATCCTTCCCTCCCATCTGTATGATGAAGTTCGTGTATTATGGGATCTGTCTGGACACTCATGGACTGCTCTTGAAGGATCTGCCAGAAGTCATCTCACAGAAACTTCTGATGCCTTGTTTCTGCTTGGTTTTTTGTGGAAAAATTTTAGAGGTTTAGAAATTGAAATTAAACACTTCTAAATAACCACTTTTCACTTCTGTTACTTGATTATGAGTAGTGAGCTATCCAGAAGACTGCCTTACAAGTAGGTGCCAAAGTAGGAAAAACCAGCTAAGTTGTCTGAACTCAGTAGTCTGAAAACCAGACGAACTTGGCACCTTTGCACTGACTGTGTCCAAACAAAGGCTCAGTGACATCTTCAGAGCCAAGTGCCCAGCTGACGTAACTGGGATTGATTCTGTCTGGGTGACCCGTGTTCCGAAAGAAAGCCTTGGCAGGTCAGTAAAATGCAGCAGTTGATTTGGAGTCATTTAGGGGTGTTCAAATCCACATTTTGGTGTCCTTTCCTATGGATGAAGAAGGGACTGAACAGTCTAAACTTCAGTACCTAGCTCGATCCTTCTTAATATTGGCGTATCAAGGATGTTGCAGAAAATGACAAAATTAACATGTCCAAATAGAATTTCTTCTTTGTCAAATTTATTGCTCAAGTGCATAAACAAAAAATGTATCCAGCTATAGTTAGTTGTTTGGTGTTGACTTAGGCCTTCTGTTATGTATTTCTTGCTACAGATGAGCGTGCAATAAAAGGTAAGTACGCAGGAGACAAAATTAGGAGTTTGTAATTAGCCTGCTTTTCAATTTGTTTCCTCTTGCAATCCAACGATGGTAAAGTCTCAGTTTAATCTTCTCTATTTGCCTTAGACTTTATCCTTGCTTTATTGAATTTTTCTGTCTTGAAGGTTGTTGGCGTGGTTTTGGTGGTGTTTTTTTGAAGAAATCTTTTTGGTTTTAATTTAAACTGAAGTCTCCATTTTTGGAAGATCAATAAACTCCATCTGGAAGAATTCTTTTCTCCCAGCCACCTGACACTTAGATGAAGTTGAACTTTTTTTTTTTTTTTTAATTCTCAGGGAGGAGATCAGAGGTTGCATTCACCATGATAAGTACATTTGGGGATGTCGGTATTCATTCACCAACATCTGATTTGTAAATTAATAGCTCAGCCTCTCTGGACTGTGGTATGTTAAAGGTCAGCGACCAGAAGAGGAGAAACACTTCAGAGCTATGTGTGCCCTCTGGTCAACAGGAGTGGCCTTGGCTTAATGGCATTAATTTCATGCTGCTTTTAAAAGATACAGATGTGCATCGCATCTTCAGTCCTCCTACCTGGCAGCAGTAATCACGTCCCAACTTTCTGCAAGGAGTGGGGAGGGAGAAGAGAAAAACCCTGCCTAAAAGGATTAGTTCAACTTACTAATTTTCAAAATTTCTTTTTGCTGGGCATGTCCTCTCTCTTCCAAGCCTTTGATAAGGATCTTAGTGAAGATGCATTTTAGGTAAATGCTGTCTTCAAGCTGCGTGATATGAGAGAGCCTTCTGATTCCCCCACCCTCTCCAGATCTTGGGTCTGGCTCAGTCTTTTTTAAAGCTAGTTCTCTTGTGCTGCATGCAGAGCCCATCTGCTGTAATACAGACTGAAATGCTGCTTTTATCCTTGTTTGCGTAGAAGGTTGGTGGGTAAATCAATTGGAGTGAAAGACATATTGTCTGTCTTTGCTCTATGTCACAAGCACAAATATCTTCCTTTTAAAGTGTCTCTTGGTAGAAGCCAAAGCCTTTGGCACAAGCCACCTCTGCTAGTTTGACCTCTTTTGTGCATCTGGAATGGAGGAGCAGCTCTGAGAAGCACAGAACAAAACCAGCAAAATAGCAAGAGAAAAGGTCAAGAAGGGGTCTTGCTCCCTGTAGACATCAGAAGTTTCTGCAAGATGATATTTAGCATGTCCTGCCTGAGCAGTTAAGGCATCAAAGACACCAGCACTTCGATAGGTAATATCCTTGTGAGTTGTCAAATAGATCGCAGAGCACATTGCCTTGCTGGGGATGGGAGGGAGGAACCTGATGTCTTTCTACTCGTAGAGACTGAGAGCTTCAGAGAGCCTTTGGCTTCCAGCAGATGGATGTACCATGCTGTGCTCTGTCCTTGCCCGGCTTTTGACTTATGGGCCTAAGCATACAGAGCAGTGCAATGGTCCTACAGAGGAATGGGAAGGCAGGTTTCTGCCAAAGACAGAGCTGACAGCAGTTACAAGCAATAGAAGTGCTTGATTTTTGCCTCTCTGTTTCTGCCTGATCACAGCCTTGCAGTGTCTTCATCTCAGACCAGTCAGTCTCTTTGATGCAGCATAGTTACAATGACAGAGTTGATTCCCTGTCCCCTTCCATTCTAGCAATGGGATCTGAAGGGGAGATAAGATACGTTCTGATAATTCACCTCTCAACTTCGCAGGGTCGGGACAAACAATATTGCCTGCCCTAGCCAAGGGAAAAAGCCACTGGTATTAGAAATCCAGGAGGCAGCCAATATTCTGCTGCTCAGGACCCAGAATTGCTGGGAAATACAATCCTGGTGGCTTCAATGCTAAATTATTCTGTATGTTTGTAGCAGTGGATTTGTGTAACTCTGATCAGAAAGAATCATCTTTGCCAAATCCCACAGTTGAACCCCTGCCCAGGACAATAAGCTCGTATGGTGATGACATGGGCTGAGTGGTGTTCTTTGTTGTTGTAGATTTTTCACAGTCCCCCGGTTTCATCTGCAATTTTTCATGCACAGGCGCAGTTCTGCTCCTCTTGTGTCCTGCCCAGGAGGAGCGCGGAGCCTCTGACGAGTCTGCTTTCCCTCACAGAACCCTGCCAGTATCTGCAATCGATTCAAAATGACTTACCCGGGATTCACTTGTCCTTACTGAAAAATAAACGTGGACTGCCAGGTTTTATATATAATGCCTAAAAAAAAGAAAATGGAAAAAAAAAAAAAAAGAGAACCACCAAGCACAGAACAGAACTCAGTTGATACAGAGGCACGTGGTATAATGCCAGTTTGGCTAAAATCTTTCCTGAACACTGGAACTCATCTAGGGAGAAACTTGCTGTTGCTGCCTTCTGGTGCCGACCTCAGTCCTACAACCACCGTATCGGTGTGCTTCAGTCCTGCCTTCCCGGCCACAGCCTCCGGGTAGCCTGAGCCCTGCTGTGTCCTGACAGTGGAGATTCACGGGAGCCAGCATCGGGAGCCAGCATCCCACGCTGTGCACTGCGGCTGAGGGAGCAGTTTGAACCCAGGGATGCTCAGGGTAAAGTTAGCAGCCAGCTCATAACACCACTTGTTGAGAAATGCCATTTGCCTCCGTGGCTTCTGGTGCTGAGGAGTGAACTCATTGTGAGCAAAAATTAGCCAGGATATATTTCGGGCTTTATTAAATTCCTTTAAAGCTTTCCAAGCCATTTGCAAAGGCGCGGATGAGAGCTTTAGCAAGTTGGTAGGTTAAGGAAGAGAATGAGACTGTCGGCTTGGAGGAAAGGGGGTGATGAATTAAAGCGCCTTTGTGGGAGTAAGTCTCTATCTGCATCAAACTGTACTTTAGACCTTCCTAATTAATGTTGTTGTTTTTCTTCTTACTGTAGTGCTGGCTGTCCTAGCCTGACCTGTTGGTTCACAAGATAAAAGGGGTTAGCTGGTCAGAATGGAGATCCCCTCTACTGGCTTATCCAAATCTTTACTACAAGTGTGATATCCGTGAACACAAATAGAACAACACATCTAAGAGTTATGTATCTGGGACTTTAAAAGGGGGGGCGGGGAAGGAAAAAAAGTCCATGTTGCTTTGAGGTTATTTTAAAAACTGAAACTGAATAGGTCAATACCCCTTAAGCTTTTTGGTCTTTAATTCTCTTAATGGTATGGCAGAAATCGTTAATTGTATTATTAAAAAAGCTTTGAAGACTGTATTAATGTAATGTGACCTCGGATCAGTCAAGATCACATTTTCATTATGATTAAAAGATTCCTTGTCCTGAAACATTGATCTCATCTTCCGCTGGATGTCAGTCGGAGAGGGGATGCTCTCAGGCCTGGGCAGTAGATGGCAATATTGCATTTCGTTCTGCAGAGTGCTCTGCTGTAAGTGCTCACCTCAGAAAGGGGCCGTGAACTTTTTCCCTCAGCTACCAAGAGCGACTTTGCACTTACACAGTGTATTAAATTTTCCAGAAGCAAAATAATTCGAAATTCCATTTTGAATCCAGATTTTGTTTCAGTGACTGGTGTCAGTGCAATGAGTTACAAAATGCAGCACCCGAGCAGCCCTGACCCTGCACGTCAGCTCTGAGAATGGGCATTTGTGTGTCGGGGACCACCGGCAGTGTCTGCCTTGTAGCAGGAATTCAGTGAGGCGGTGTGTGACCCCTGGAAGTAACATCTCCCACTTGGTTACTGTGATTTTTCTCGCTTTTTGGTGGATTTTCCACCTTTGCATCAAGAGAGTCAAAGCTGTATCAATTAGTGCAGTTTATAGCATGATTGGGGAAATTCAGAAAGGTGCCTAGCTAACATGTTGCCTTCGTTTGTACTATGACGTTTGGACAGACCTTAAGCAGGTCCCGGAGAGAATGAGAAGAGACACTTTGCAAAGAGCTAGGAGTCAGGAAGGTGTGTGCTACAGGGTCTTACACATCGACGGTGCTGCGCCCTAATGTGCTGTGCTGCTGAGTAGGTGGACAAGGATTTCAGAATGCAAGTGACATCTGGGGTCAGCGATTTATGAAAATGAAATATGCTGTGGCAGCTCGAAGATACGGTCTATGTAAAGTGCTACCCCTTCGCTGTCCTGTGGGCATATGCCATGTGTCTCCACAGTTTTGTGAGGTACCAAGGTAACTGCCTTAAAACTCCTTGCTACGCAGGGTGCTGCAGGATGCTAGCACACACACTAAGTGATGGGAAGCAGAGGGGTACGCTGGCTGGTGTTAAAGCTTCAGTGCTGCTGACTTTTCTATAAATAACTGCTGTCTGCTGTAATTGGCCACATCACAGTCCGTGGTGATCTTTTATATTATTGCTGGCTGCTGGAAAACTCCCAGAGGCGTAAAATAGATACCGGGAAGATCCTGCACCCAGCAGTGTGTTTCCCCATGCGGCACAACAGAGTAAAACAGAAATAGTGTTTACAAGGAGCTGATGAAGAATTTTCTGCAGCAGGAAGGATGAAAAAAAAGCGATTGCACCTCTGAAATGATCGCAGCAGGCCATCTCTCATGCAGGATATTGCTGGGTCTTGTGGAAAGAGAAAATCTTCATAGGGCTTCTCGTGGTGCGCTGAATGGGTATTATTATTTGCCTCTGACTTACTTATGGGTATTTTTCAGCTCCCCATAAAATAATGGTGTTTTGCAAGAAATTGCAAACTAGAAAGAAAAAAAAGAAGTAGGCAGCTGGCTTGTGTGAGGTGTGTGAGGATGAAATGTGTAGTGTTCTCTGTCCTGAAGGATTCAGAGCACCTCACAGACCACGAATGCCCAGTGCTACGCGCCACCCTCCCTTAAGTGCGGCCACCTTGGGGTGGAGCACAACACGGAGGGGAAGTGGCCCACCATCAGGAATCGATGTTTCTATTAACGGGGGGCAGAAAAGCACTGGAGTTAGACGTTCAGGAGAGGATTTGAGTGGAAACAGTTGAATTGCCAAGCTTTGCTCAGTAGTGAGCGTTTGAAGTAGTTACTGTCCTGCGAACTGAGAGCTGTAGTGAACTGCTGTAGAGCTGTAGTGGCTCTAAGGCCACCAGGTGAGTGTGGGGTTTGTGTTGTGTCCCCCCCCCCTTGATTTCTGCCTCTGTCTTAAGCTGCATTCGCCCCTCTACAACACACAGTGCAGTACATTGCATGCATTAGAGAATGCACGCTTCACTGACCTAATAAAAACTTTGCTCGTGTTGACAAAGAATTTGTTGGAACTGAAATCCTTCCAGCATTACACAGAAGCTGGCAAAGAGAAAAGGACTATGGAGGGACTTGTCAACAGCCTCGCAATTGACTTTTGCTGACTGATGTTTCAAGATTAGGTGGTATTGTAGGGTATTTAATGTAAGAAAGGATTGCTATGAGATCTTAGCTTCTGTCCTGGTTATTTGCTATTGATGAGAACTCTTTGATTCTGGCGGTTTGGTTCTTTGTGATGGGGAAGAAGCATTGCATGTCCACACAGCTTTGGGTCAGAAACATATTCTCCTTCAAAATATGCCAGGAAAGTGTCGATGTGACACAAGTGGGGTAAAAAGTCTACAGAGAAGGGAACAGCAGGATGCCTTCTGTGGTCTCAGACGGCCCCACCAAGCGATTCCTGGGGCCTGGCTTGAAAGAAAGATGTATTGCTTGCTGCAAAAAGGCAGATACTGCACAAAAGCCATTGCTCACTTATGAAAAAGTCTGGGCTACTCTGCATGGATTTGCTCATCCAGAAGAGAATTAACTTGCTGTGATTGAACAGGGTGCTTAGTTGTAGTAGGACATTATCCGCTCGATATAGAGAAGTCTCCAAAGAAATGAAGAATCTGGCCCTTAAGCAGTGGGGCACCACAGTAACATGAGACCAGACTGAGGCTTATGCCTGCTGATCTTCAGCCTTGGTGTCCACCCTGCTGTGTGACAGTATGAGTTTATGTGGGTGAAGATGCCCACCCAGAGCTGTATCCAGACCACCTGATGGTGTTTCGCTTCCCTTGGTTTCTTGTTTTCTTCCAGCCAGGACCCACTACACTGTATAGTGAGCGTTGACGATTGTTCATTATGCTCGGGAAGCTACATGCCTGCATTTATCTTAGGTGCCAGTATAAGCAGCCTGCGTATGGCCTATGTGTATGGGCTGGTCTTAAAATATTGCAACAACAATGTAATGACGAATTTATAGTAATTGCCTCTCAGACAGTAAAAAACCAAACAAACTAGAAAAATTGTGGAGGTAATTGGCAACAGATTGGAGAAATGGGAAGAACTTTAGTAATGCCTGAAAATCCAGATGGAGAATTTCAGGTGTTTGCCTGCATTTGAAGACTGCGTAGGTAGGACTTCAGCACTGAGACTCCTGAAACTATAAGTGAACGACGTTGAGAGAAGACAATATCCATTCGGAAACAGCAAAGATGGTGACCTGTGAGAAGAAGGAAAGCTCTGGGAGTGTAAAATCCCAGCTAAAACCGATGCTGCAGTCAAGGAAATGAGCACAGCTGGTGTAGCTCCTTGAGACCCAGCAGTAATCCTGAGTGACCAGCTTGTACTGGGAGAAGACAACAAAGAGTTATGTTTGGAGAAGATTGTGGTCTGCAAACTGCAGTACAGAAGCTTTTCTCACCATCTACCTTTGAGGACTGTGCACCAGAAAAGAGCCCTTCCAATATTCTGAAGTGAAACTGGTGCTTTCCATGCCAGTCTGTGCTACCTGACACCTTACAGAAAGATAATGGTAGGCCTGTGAGACACCTTCTGCCTCTTTCTCTTTTCATGACTCCTGCAGATGACTAGTTCTCATTGCGAGTAACTAAATTCGGGAGGGAAGGGGAGTTTCAGCTGCTAGATTGCTGATGTAGAGTTAGATTTTTGTTTCACTAACAGTTATTTTTTTTGCTCTAGTCTTCAGGTACTGTCAGGAGAAATGAGCAAACCCCTCTGACACCAGTTTTCACCATGACAGTAATTTGAGCAGAAACAGCTTTGCCTGCAAATAAATAAATAAATATTATATGAAAAGCTTCAGATGGAGCTGCCATGTTCGTTCTTGTTTCTAAAGCCCCCACAGGCCATGTCACATATGTGGGTCATGAGGTCTATCGATTATGTGTCAGACCCTTAGGTGTCAGTAATCAATAACACTAACCTGCAGAAAATGCGGCAGAGATTTGCTAAACCAACTCTTCACATTGTTCTTTTTCCTGTATTTGAGTTTTCCGTGCCTCGCTAAAAATAACAGAAGGCATACCAGCAAATGCAGGGGAGACAAAAACATCGTTTGGCTGCCAACTCATTTACTGTCCATTTTCGTCTGATTCTACATGGTTCTTGGTGGTTAGGCAGGATGGGGAGGGGCAAGACAGGAAAGGGTATTTCCAATTGAATGGCTTCTGAGAAGTAGAAATGAAAGTGATTGAGCTGGGAGGACCTAAACATTTTGACCCCGACAGCTTATTAATATTTAACAAGGTGCCAGATTTTTCTTTGACACTGGAAATTGTTGCGACTGTCTGTCTCCAGCAGACTGAATCTGCTTTCTCAGTCCACCATATCTAATGTACCTGCTTCCAGTCTTGAATAGTTCTTATTCACAAATGCTTTCCTGTATTTGCTATTTCTGAGAATAAAGAAGGTAGTTTGGCAGATTAAGTTGTGAATTTTTTCATTCAAACTTCATATCTCTTGATGTTCTCAATGGGTCACTGAGCAGACTGTGGTTTTCTTGTGTTGATTGTGGTTTTTAGAATCGTTCCTCAAATAACTTTTAACAAAACATTTATTTGCCTTTTTAGTTTGCGGATTGCTTGTGAGCTGTTCAATGTGACAGTTACATCTTTTAAATGTAGGCAGCTCTGATGAGATAAATATAACAATTTGGAACTTGTATTCTTATTTTTATATGTATTAATGCAGTACTTCAAGACGGTATATGAAATTGGGATCCTACTGGGGGCGGGAGAAAAATCTATGCCATAAAGATAATGCAGCATCGAACGAGCAATACTCAATAGAGGAGATGAAGAGCATGAGAAAATAATATCTTTATGTATTATTTAGGTGGTCTGCATCCCCACCCTTTTGGTGCCTGTCTCTGTCTCTCTGCATTGTCTAGGTGGATTAGCTTCCTAACGTACATGCGTAGACCTAAACGCCTTTTCAAGGTCACACACAAAGTTTGTGGCAGACCTGGATATTGAATCAGTTTACCAAATCTCAGTCCAGTGTCTTGATTATGTTTTTAAAAAGAAATTCTTTCAGACATCCATAAACATTTATGTTTCTGTACTCCAAATTAAATCAGTGAAAAATTAAAAAATTCCCTTTGCTAAAGAGTTGATTTTGTGTTAAATTGACAGAGGATCCCTAGATTAGAGAGCGGTTGGGTTTGGCTTAAAGAATTCCCAGTCAAGACCGGGAATTCTCAATGCTGTCTTTGTGGATGCTCCACAACATGGGTGTATGCTTTGAAATCTCAGAGTTTAAGGATTTATGGTTGTCTCTTGGAGATACTTGTTCATCTACTTTGTTAATTTTTTTATTGCACCCCAAGACCGATGTCAAGGAACTTCTGTCTTTTTGGCTTGTTTGAAGTGTAGTCCAGAATATCTTTTAAAATTTTATATTATTTTTTACTGCTCCAGCTGCTCTCTAAAGTCTGATTCTGATAATTCATCTGTTCCCCTTAATAGAACTAGGCAAACATTTGGAGATTTGAGTTTACAATGTGTATTTATGCCTTGCCGTTGGGGAATCGGCTTCCATTTTTGCGTTTAGAAAGTTTTAAAATGAAGCCTGAAAATATTTTCCTTCTCTTTACAATGTTTGAATTGCAAAGCACCCTGTTGCTGCCTTGAGCTTTCTGCATTCTGTAAAATCAGTCATTTCGATGATAATCCACTTACAACTGTGCTCAATTACCCACTTGTGCTGTGAGTTGCCAAGTATTTGCCAAGTTGCAGAGGATAAAACCCATTTGGAAAAACTGGGTAAAAAGTGAATGCAAGGGGAGGTAAACCTGGAGGGAAAGGCTACCAGGGGAGGAGGAATGCTTGAAGTTGAGAACAGAGACACTGGAAGAGAGATGGACATGAAGAAGAAACATGGTAAATGCTGAAAAGGTAGAGAAACATGAAAGAAAAAAAATCAAGAAGAGAAAATATGAAAGCAGTGTGGCTTGGTGGATGAGGCCTGGTCTAGCAGATGGGAGAAAAGAATTATGCCCAGCATTGCTCGTGAACTTCTGGGTGACCGTGGACTATTTGTATCAATTCCTTGTCCTCAGTTTCACCTTCTGTAAAACAGGTCTTGTGGTACTTACCCTCCTCTGAGATGCATGGATGGGAAAGGCTAGACAAGAGCTGCAGTAACACTGGTTATTCTGATTTATTGTTTTTCCTTCGCTAAGCCAGCATTTAGCCAATGGCACTCTGCCCTTTCACTTGTAGGAGAACTAAAAACCTAAAGAAAGAAAAACACACTGCTCCTCAGCTCCCTTTCGGGAAAGGAGGGAGGCTTTCAATTATTTAAGCATCTCCTTTTCATGTTGCTTCTGGTTTTTGAATCGTTATCATTATAGTTTTTAAGGCTATAGGCTCTACATAAATCATTTAAATAAATAATAAATAAGTCATATCATTAAGTAATACATCGGTATTATTTATGGCTGTAGGGAGAGGGTAAGAGTACTGTGGATAAGCTTGTGTTTAAAATGAAAAGAAGCCTTTGTTGGGCTCATCATTTGAAACAACACCTTCTGGAGTTAAGGCATTAGCTTTTGGAAACTGTCCCGGGAGGTGGATTTACTCTGAAAGAATTAGCCACCAAACGGGCTGTCTCTGGTTCTGCTGTCTGTTGGGCACATCGCGTGGCCCATGGTGTGGCCCCTGCTGAACGCAGCCCTGTCTCGCGGACCTCTTGCTCCTCCTCATCTTCATTTTTCTCTCGAGAAGGACCAAAGGTTTTGCATCAGGCAGCACTCAGCGTTGTGGTGTTTTGAATGGCGATGCCATCCTGGGCAGACTCTGCAGCGTCGTCGGGCTTTGCAACTGCTCAGGTCCTGCAGCAGCACACGGAGAGCGTTGCCTCCAGGTTATTCCTTTGCTTAAGAGGATGAAGGCCTGATATTTACTGAGCTGCTCTGAAAGTCTCGTCTCACGGCTTTATCACTGAAATCCTCTCTCCCTCAATAAAAGCAGAACAAATAATTTTGAATTGGAATATATATATATATTTATAATATCTGTTGTTAAACATAATTAGGAAGGTATCACTTCAAAATTGTATTTCTGAAGTGAAAAATAAAATTAAATCAATTTTTAATATATTGTAGTTAGAGAGTATTCTACTGAATTTTTATTTGTGCTCTGAATTTTTGTTTGTCTGCTTGTTTTTCCTTGGCTGAATTTTCCACACAATTTGAGTATTTGAAAGAAAAAAGGTGTCCCAGCTAGTCTTGCTTGTGGCTCATCATTGCCAAGTGGCTGGGGACACATCAGTTCTGTAATTTGGTGAAAATAAGCAAGGCAATTACAGAAGGATTATCAGTGGGTGATGAGGAGAAGTAGAATTTTGTCAATAATTATGTTTCTGTACAGGGTGATAAGCATCTTTACCAAATTGATAACTATAAATGCTTAACTGTTTTTCAGGAGGACTTAAACCCAGATGAGTCACGTGGTCCTTGGGGCCTGCCCTGAACATGGCCACGCTGCTGTGCGTGGGAGAAGAGCGGTGCACGGCGGTAGTGCCGTTCCTCGCCACATCGGAGGGCGAAGTCTGCAGAGAAGCCTTGCAATGCCGCATGTGCCGTGGGACAGGACGCAGAGCCAGTCAGCATCCCTGCGAGGCTGCTCTGTTGCACAGGTAAAACTTTGGGCGCCTTTTGGTCTTGTGAGACAAGACCAGGGGAAGGAGCTGGGCCAGGTACTGGTTGCTGTGGGGGATTTGAGATGGAAGTAGAGCAGAACCAGAAGGCTTTTGGTGCTGTGGGGTTAGGTGGGACAGAGCACAGATCCTATTGCTGGGAAACACTTTCCTGCTTCTCTGAGATGTTACAGCCTTACATATTGGTCATCTCCTCAACCCTAAAAGTCACAATTGCAGGTGATTCCCATGCTGCTGTGTACTTTTTCTGCACCTTAGGTCAGCTTTGGTGGGAACCATATCAGTTCTTCTCTGGAAGCAGTGGGTTTTCTCTTCCTAGGAACATGCTAACTGTCAGAGACTGGATTTTCACAGCGTTCAGAGACTCAGACAGTGAAAATATATGAGGCTGACTGGCATGTTGCCTCCACCCTTGAGAGAAACACGTGGTGTTTAAACCCTGAATGCCTTGCAGAGTTGGGGATAGAATGGATGATGCATAATTGTCATAACTTCACCGAACTCCTTGATGTTGATCTTGTTTACACCTCATTTATTGCTGTGCATGCCATTTGCACAGAAATCTTTTTTTTTTTTTTTTTTT
>Ga0065711_1036864_pt1 | contig 20483 bp, 28 predicted proteins | sample Hoacrofraction12_FD_59098 | JGI IMG/M metagenome (GOLD analysis project Ga0065711, IMG submission 59098) | Hoatzin crop microbial communities from Cojedes, Venezuela - Epithelial fraction 12 v2 (version 2) | ecosystem: Host-associated > Birds > Digestive system > Esophagus > Crop | place...
CTCACCCTGAGAGGTATTTAAGCTTCAGCTAGTCAGGCCCAGCCTGGCGTGCCGTGGTAGCCACGGGCAGAGGGTGCAGACGTCTGCCCTTGTCCAAGGGCATCAACATGGGGGACTGGGCCAGTTCCTCTGTGAGTGTGTGTGGATCTTTGTCTACAGTCCAGCTGCTGTTTGGGGCTGAGCTGATGTCTCTGCTCTGCTCTTTCTGCCATCGGGCCCTTCACCATGCCTGGGGTGCTCTGCTGCACTCATGGTCCCGAGACTGCAGCCAGCTGTCCTTGTGCAGCACTGGCCACCGCGCTCAGGAGAGATGGAGTTGCCTTGGAGCTGAGGAAGTTGGCTTTGAGAAGGGCCCAAGGGAGCAGGTTTTGTCCTCCCAGGCTGAAGGCTACCCTGCTTCAGGAAGGGGTGTTCCCCTTTGAGAAGCTTAAGGCTCCAGTTCCTCCCTTCACTTGCCAGGCAGCTACTTCTCACATCTGTGCCCGGTTATTGCCAGAATGCAATTAAGCCAAAGCGTGATTGCATCTCCTTCTTGGGGCTGTAATGTAATCACTGCCAGGGCCACAGCAAAGGCTGCTTGTACAGCAGTGTGGAGCCCGGCATCTGCACAAGGCTTTTTCAGCCCTGCTTCATTTGAGACATCAGCTTCTGATCTCTGCTGGGTATGGGTTCCTGGACAGGTCACAACACCGTACTGATCTGCAGCACGTGTCCCTGCTTCCTCCGGACACAAGCCAGTTTGACTTCCCCACATAACCAAATCCTCAGGGTTCCAGCAGTGATGGGTGTTTTCAACCGTCACTGAAGGTGGCGGAGCAACATCTCATATACGCATTCCCCCCGCCCCGACCCCCCCCAGCTGTGTTGCAAGAGGATTAGCAATAACACTAGAAACCACAAGATGAAGCCCAACAGAAACAGTGGGGACAACAGAGGCAACTGGGGGGGTGAGGCATGACAGAATGGTTTGGGCTGGAAAGGACCTCACAGATCATCTAGTCCCACCCCCCTGCCACGGGCAGAGACACCTTCCACTACAGCAGGTTGCTCAAAGCCCCATCCAGCCTGGCCTTGAACACTTGCAGGGAAAGGGCATTCATAACTCCTCTGGGCAACCTGTTCCAGTGCCACATAGTAAAGAATTTCTTTTTTCAGTCGAATCTGAATCTACCCTTTTTACGTTTAAAGCCATTACCCCTTATCCTGTCACTACCCGCCCTTGTAAAAAGTCCCTCTCCAGCTTTCTTGTACACCCCTTCAGATACTGAAAGGCCACAATAAGGTCTCCCCAGAGCCTTCTCTTCTCCAGGCTGAACAACCCCAATTCTCTCATCCTTTCCTCACAGTAGAGGAGTTCCAGCCCTCGGATCATTTTTGTGGCCTCCTCTGGACCCGCTCCCACAGGTCCATGTCTTTCCTGTGCTGAGGGCTCCAGAGCTGGATGCAGGACTCCAGGTGGAGTCTCACCAGAACAGAGCAGAGGGGCAGAATCACATCCCTCTACCTGCTGGCCACGCTTCCCTTGATGCAGCCCAGGATACAGCTGTCTTTCTGGACTGCAAGTGCACACTGCCAGGTCATGTTGAGCTTCTGTCAACCAGCAACCCCCAAGTCCTTCTCCTCAGGGCTGCTCTCAACCCGTTCTCTGTCCAGCCTGTATTTGTGCTTGAGACATCCTGCCAGCTCTGAGGGCAGTGCTCAGCCCCACAGGCTGCTGCTGCTCTGCGTGGTGAGGATTTATGTCTTATGACATCTGCCAAGAATAGGAAGCAGAACATTTCACAGGAAAATTTATCAGCTGCCAGCTTAATAGGAAGAAGGCAGGAAAGGCCTTTTTTACCTAATCTTCTCTCAGGATCATATTCCACCAGCTTGCTCTCAGAGATGGTTCAGTTGTCATTTGACAGCAGCAATGAGGGGTGGTCGCTGAAACAGCGTGCCTGTCAAGAGTTTCTGTTGCCGGAGGGTAGAAACAGAAGCATTATACTCCCGAATCAAAAGATGAAGTTGAAGAAGAACAGCTGAGCATGCGTACCATTTTACATACCAGATGAGAAGTTTTTAACCAGTTGTTAAATAGAATAATGACGTATATATATTAAGAAGATGAATATGATAATGTTAAGTGTATAAATGACTGTCGCTTTGTGAACAAGCTGTGCTGCCTTGGGACGGACATTCATATTTGTGCAAATATGCCATAAAATACCTCTGCTCTGTGTGTTTATTGGCGTACTGCACACCGGGTAAACGAACCCCAGGTTTTGAGACAAGAGCAGCAACCACCTTGCCTCATGATAGGGCGCTGGGGTCCCCACCATGACCCTCCCCTGGTGCTGCCGGCAGAGCTCTCCTCAGAGCTGCCCCAGGCCACATCTCCTAGGTGTGAGCAGAGACCGCCCGACTCTGACGGGTGCTGTGGGAATTCACAAGCCAATCGCTGGCTGTTGCTGGGCTGGTGCACCTACCCTGCCCATCCCACTGTGATGGCAGCCAGCACCTGCCTGACCCCCGCATTCTCCAAAGCCCCCTCATAACCCTGCTTCCCATACCATGCCAGCTGCCAGAGGTGTTTGTGGGGCCGCCCGGCTCCCCCACCGCAGAGGGAGGACTCACACCACTGGGGATGGGTTAGCACAGGCAGTGATGACAACACTGCCAGCACTGTGGAGGAGAAGTGTGCTGCTCAGCAGGCATGACCCTGCATCTGCTCCACCGCCCGCCAGGTGCTCCAGGCCTTTGTGAGTGGCCGCTGTTCTGGAAGGTCCCCGCACCATGGGAGGTGTGAGGCAGGAGTCAGTGTCATCCTGCTCGTCACCATTCCTGAGAGGGGAAGCATCTGCCACTGCGTGGGATGGGTGCCAGGGAAGGGGAGAGCCACCAGTGGTAGGAAGATGGCTCTGGCCCAGGACACACCTTGCTGGGGATCATGGCATCTGGCAGCTCACTGAGCAGTCAACGTCCCACCAGAGCCCCTGGGAGTCACAGGCACATACAGAACTTCTCCAGTGAGCAAGCAAGGAGGGCTTGCTCAAGGCAGCTACAGAAAGCAGGATGGTGGCACCTAGCCACAGCAGTAGGAATGCTGTGGGAAGGAGATGAAGGGAGGTGGAGGGCCAAAGCCCAATGCTGAGTCAGGGTGAGCAAGTGCTGCCTCCCTCAAGCCACTGATCCCCATTGCTTGTGAAATGGATGCTGAGGCCTGGAGCAGGGCCTCCTGCCACAGCCCTTATCTTTGCTGCTTCATCCTCCTCCAGGACGGAGCCTGGGCAGTGGAAGCTTGTGCAAAACAAAGCTGAGAAACTCTGGGGCTAATTAATTACTAGCTGCTGGTAGTGCTGGCTGAGCCCCCGGGGACTCCAAGGCTGGAGCAGAGGAGAAAGTGCAGAGAGATACTGGAAAATTACTGCTTAATTCTTTGGCATTACACTGGAAAACTACTGTTTAATTCTTCGGCTTTACATCTGATTATATGGCATCTGGTAAATGAGGGACAGGAAGAGGCTGATAACAAGCCAGCCACCTCGACAGCTCTGCAGGCCTTCTCCCCAGCAGCAGGGTAGCTGACTGTGGCCCTGGTGAGAGTTCAGTGTCCAGCTGCATGCAGGTCCTCGGGCCGGCACTGCCCATGCCTGGCCCCGCAGTCATCAGTACTCTTGCTGAGTGTCACAGCCAAGGAACTCTACCCGCAGGGCAATGTGATTGTGCCACTGCCGGGGGTGTATCCTCAGATAGCGAGCAAAGAGGGGGGGGTCCAGGGTATTCATCACTGTGCTGGTATGGTCTTGGTTCGCCTTGAAAATCTGGAGAGGAGAGAGAAATCAGTGGTACGCTTTGCTCTGCTGGTGTAGTGAGCCCATGACTTGAGGACAGGATCAACCCAGAGAAGCACCACTTGGGAATGCTTTAAGGAGGAAAAAACACAGCCCGGCTCACTGCTCTTGAAAATATTCTGTGAGCATGTTTGCTGCCAAGGGCTGTACTTGCTGCCCTGGGGGTGGCCATGGGCTGCCTCTGATCATGGAGCAGTTCTGCCTACCTTCTCTTTGCCGTCCTGCAGGACCGGGCTCCAGTGCACACCATTCTGACTGCTGGAGGCAGCAAACTCCTTCACAAACATGTGGGTGAAGACAGCTTTGGCACCTTGGGTTATGATTGCAGTAACCTTCTTTGTTACTTCAAAGTCCACCTGCAACCACTCGCTGGGGCTGTTGCTCTGGGGAAGGACAGACTGCCTTCAACCCTTCAGCAGCAATGAGAAAGACACGTTCATTGCAACTGAAGCCAAGCGAGCCCTGAACATAGTCCTGGGCTTCACCTGCCCTACTAGGTTGGAGCTGCTGGGTGCTAAATCAGTGCGGCAACTCTCCTGACTGTGTGCAGGCAGCTTGCATGATGCATGTGGCTGTACACACTCCCCACGCAGCCCTGGCTAGGAGATGTTGCAAGCACCCACCCTACCTGCTGGGATCCCTCCTGCCTGCCCATGCCCCAGCTGCCTGCCTGGGGATCTCCTTGCATGGGCTACCTTTGGCCTCCATGCGTTGGTCCTCCCCTGCAAGTTCAGGCGGGCCTGGGAGGGTGACCAACTGGAGAAGACATTGGTGCTGTAGGAGGATGCAGAGATGCGCTGGTCAGGGATCCCTCTCTTCTCCATTCCTAGAGGCATGGAGCAGCCTGGAAGAGAGGAGTGATGCTTGGCAGAGGAGGCAACAGTCCCATCATGGAGATGCCTTCTGGCTGCTTACTGCTCCGGCCGCCTTCCATGCACTTTCCCTGGTTACAGATTCTCCTGTTGTTTGCTGCAGTCATGGTCCCTGCACTGCTCAGGGCCCCTGTGTGCAGCATGGCTGTGGCTGGGGAGTGCCAAACTACACCTACCACTAGTTCCACCTTCTTTTCTCCCTCAAGATTCTATCTAGGAAGAATGTGAAAAATTTGTGCATCTGCCAGGACCCGAGTCGCACTGTGGGCCAGAGAAGTCTTGCCTTGGAGTGGCAAAACCTGAGGAAAAGTCAATAGCATTTGTCTCTGCTTGTTTCCTGCTCCCCCAGGCTGAGGCAGCAGCTCCCCAGCTATCAGCTTAGCTGCTGCTGGAGGTGTCTGGTGGTTCAGGAAAAAGCGGTGGTGAGAGCTGTCCCCATGCTCTCCCTCTGGTATTGCTATCTCTGAGACCATTATGAGATTTTCCAGCTTTGTTTCCCCAACATCTCAATGCCATCTCCAGCCTCCTCCTTCACCCTCCACAACTGCCTGTGCAGTCCTGAAATACGTGGAGCTGACACTCAGCACCCCACTGGATCAGGCCCCAGCTTTGGTGCTTGGTATCTGGGGGTGGGACATACTGTTCAGATCACAGCCAATGAGCTCCATGCGCAGTGTGGTCCTGATGTTGTAGTGAGTGGGGTTAATGCGGATGTACCGGGCTATGATTGGAGGGTTGAAGCGATTTTCTTTTACTCTGGTTGCATCCACATTTGCAAAGAACAGCTGCAGGGAAAGGGAGAAAAAGGATTATTGTACCAGTGGAAAGAGAGCTAGACAGGACAAGGATTAGTGGGGAGAAGACCATTTCTCTGTGGCATTTCTGTATCTTATCACCATCCTTGCAAGAGAACTGCAGCTCAGGGAAATGATTTCAGATGTGATTCAGACCAAAGAAGTGTGAATGGGCCATATCAGGGCGAACCACTGAGAAATGGGAGGAGAAACTTAGGGTCTGTGCAAATGAACATGTTTTTATATTTTCAGCAAACAGGGGAGAAAAAACAAGAAAAAAGAAGTCATTCCTGGGACTTTTGAACCTGGGAAAAGTTTTGGCCACAGCTGGTGTACATGATGGAGGCTTTTCTGGATACTTTTCTTCTCCTGCTGGAATGATCAGCTCATGCATAGGTCATAGTTTTTTCTAATGAGCAGAGATCCCCCAAATCATCTGCATCTGCACAATGTTTTTAGAAAGCCAAATTTGCCTTTGGAGTCAAAAAAGATATTAAGGCAAAATCTTATGCCTAGCTCTCAGTAACACACAACACAATGTTAAGTGGTGGATCTCACAGCCACTTGGGAATGTGGAAAGAAATAGCTCAATCAATTTAAAATGAGACAGATGGACACAGACAGCAAGTCCCTTGCAGAGCTGTGGTCTGTGATTCAGTCATCCTGGCAGTGAATTCTCACTGTTTCTGCCCTAATCAAATATGTCAGGGGCTCAGGAGATCTCTGCCTTGTGTACAGAGCTCCCTAGCCCTCATCACCCCAAGAGAACCCATTCTGGGAAGACAATCCTCTCAGGACCCGTTCACTTTACCATCTGGGTGCTGGTGGCATTCCCCTTGTATTTCCTCCACCTTTGCCCATCAAGGCTGTAGAAGACAACAAACTGGGAGATGTAAAGGCTGGAGAACTTTTGTCGGGCCCCTTGGGTTTTTATGCCGTGAATAATCATGACATGCAAGAGGTCCACCTGAGAATGAAAGTCAGGGATTCATTTGTGACAGAAAACCCAAGCCATGTCCATGCACTGTAAACTCGTGGAACTCACTTCCTCATGATGTAACTGAGCACAGGTTATGAAACTAGTCAAAACGGTTGTTCACAAGGGTGCAAGTTAGCTAACAGCTGGGAGAGGGCAGGGGAGAGGTGAGCTGTTCTCACTTGGTCTTTGGGGGATTTTTGCACAATCCAATGTTGCAGCTGGACCGTCAAGTGATTCCTCTGCTGCACTGAGGATGGATCTGCTGCTGATCCAGCAACAACCATGGCCAGACCAATTGCCACTAGGATCTCAGAGTTCTCCTCCCAGAGGGGGAGCAGGGGAAATAGAAGGACATAGCTGGAGAGACACTGGCCCTCCGTGCTGGTCCATCTGCACAGTGCATCAGCCACGAGCATGCCCTTGCAATGCTCCCACCAGTGCCTTCAGCCACAGGGCCCCGCTTACCTGGATCCAGGCATTGCTGCGGTCAGTGCTCCAAGCATTGATGGAGCCGGTGTTATCCAGCCTGGCCAGGTAAGGAGCCCACTGTCCTGTGAGGAGAGTGCACAGATATGGGGGTGCTGCTGGCCCCTGGCACTGCCCAGCCTGAGGAAGTGAGAAGTCCATCTGCAGGATAAGGCCTGAGGATCACCCTAGGATTTAGTAACCATATAGAGGGTGGCAGAACACTGACATAATGAACCAGACATCTGGGAAGGCACCTCCAGGTCCCGAATTGGACGCTAACATGGGCATGGATGGAGGAAGGACTCTGCCAGGGACCTAGTGTAGCAGAGCCTTGGGCAGGCAAGCATGCAAGTTGTGTTGGCTAAGACTTCCCCAGCCTCATATGTCTTCCTTACAGTGACAGCCCCTACTCACCATACTGCCCCGACGCTGTGATCTGAGAGTCTGCAATGTGGCCTGAGGCCAGGCCAAGGCTGTTTCGGCAGTCTGCAGCCAAACAGGGAGAAGCAGGGCAAAAACAGGGAGAGCTAGTTAGATAACAAGGCTTTTGAAGGAAAAGCCTAACCTGTGTAGCAACCTCCAGGCTCAGGGAGGTTGTGTCAAGCCTCCAGAAGCCCCCAGGCTTGTTTGTCTCACGTCAGTGGTGGGTTTCAGATGCCTCCACATTCATCCCTGAATTTTAGAGGTGCTGGAAGTTCTTGCTTCTGACCCCAATGTCAGCATCAGAGACTTCCTAGCATCAGCCACAGCAGCCTCTTGCTAAACTCCTGTCCCTGACTCCCCAGCCTCTCATTCCCGTGTCCTGATCTCCCAGCAACACTGCCAAGAGCCTCTTTCTTATACCCATGTCTTGCTCCTGGGCCTTTTTGTAGCTAGGCAGCATGTTTTAAATACAAATATCATGTTGCTAAAGGAAAGTCTGCCTGACACCCTTGTCTCTCTGTGTCTCTCTTCTGGTCTGCTGAGCGCAGGGCTGTTTGCCTTTTATAATAACCATTATTATTAGCGACTTGTCACATCTTGGCATCTCTGCTGCATGGCAAATGCTTCTGGGGAAAATGTGAATTTGAAATCTTAAGCAGATTTTTAACTTATGGAAACATTTTCTGTCTGACATTTAATAATCCTTTAGGAAGAGGAGAGAGACTGTCACTGAGTGATAAAATACTGCTCTCAGAAACCATTTCCCCCAGTGCTTACTTATGATGAGGTAGAAACGTGTGATTCTGGAGTGGAGTCAGAGGTTTCCTATGGATTTTGCAGTTGTCTTTGGGGATGTTTCTGTCAGTGTAACCTGTAGTCAGGCAATGTCGCTTGCTGCCTCCTGCCATCACTCCGTGCTTCAGTTTACCTATTGACATGTGGTTAGGCAGCTGGGCACTGTACTTTCCTGACAGTGTGGGCAGGCACCAGCTTGTGCACACAATTGCTCGGGTAAGTGCATTCTACAGGAGGTCCAGGGACCCTCAATTTTGGAAAATGAGCTCTGGGAGCAAATATTTGGAGGCAAATGAAGCTGGTCTCCCAGCCTTCACCCCAACTGTGTCCCTGACTCTGTGCTCTCTGCTGGGCTGTGTAGGGTGGCAAGGGCTGAAGTCATGACATTCTTTCAGAGTGAAACCCCAGAAGAGCCCACTTGGGCCACCTCAGGGGAAACGCTGAGAGCTCCCGACAGGGAGCTCAAAAACATGCTGGCCGTGGCCATGGCAGCAAGTGGACCAGGGTGCAAAGGGGATCACTCACTCAGGTTGTACACAAGGAAAAGAGCATTCATTCCAGCTTGCTGGTGTTCTCCCACTTTGCACTCTACCCGCCAGATCCCAGCATGTGAAGGCCACATCTCCACTGTCCCGAAGACACCTGGCCGGGAATGGAGAGCAGAGCAGAGGGGGAGTTACTGGCTGTAATACAATGCCACAGTGTCAAGTGCTGTGCAAACACAGAGCCAGACTCTTCCAGATCCATTCACCCTCCTTGCTATCGCCCCACAGGCTTGGCACTTCCTAACAGGCATAGACATGAAGCCACGGCAGCTCAGGTGTGTACAGTGCCCGCGCCACATCTCACCGGGATAAAGGTTGTAGACTCCCATGCGATACTCCTGGCTAGTCCTGATGCTGAACAGCTGCCCGTGAAAGTGGACAGAGTGAATATCCTCTGTGCTGCCCATGTTCAGGAGGTGCCATCGGACCCGTTGCTGCTGAGCCATCACCAGCCCAGGCAGTGTGTCACTCACATAGCCGTTGATGGCTGGGGAAGGCAGTGGTCAGGAATGACTCAAGGCTCCAGGGTTTTTCCATCCCAGTATAGATTGTGGGATGGAAAGGGCAAAGGCAAAGGTGCTCACCATGGAAGGAATGGTTTCTCTTAAAGTCAGGGTCGTCCTGCTGGATGTGGCAAGGAGGGCGGCAGTTCCTTTCCATGTTCTCCAGGAAGTACCAGCTTTTGGTCTCATCAAAGATGGTGAAGAGCAGGGAGAACTCCTGCACAGCCAGCTGCCGCCTGAAAACGAAGCTCAGCACCCCACGGCGGCAGATAATCAGTGGCCCAATGAGGCCTGAGTGCAGGTCCTTCTCCTGCCAGGGAGCCAGGAAAGAAGGATTTGCATCAGAGCTGGAGGCAGTGCTGATGCCTGCAAGTGGCACAGATGCCAGGAAAGTGGTGGCTCTGTCTGCATCCCTGGCTTGGTTCCCACTCATGCACAGGGCATGGTACGTGCAGGGTGGGAAGGACCTGCTGGGTTCACTGGGGGATCCCCGCTCTGCCCCTAGCTAAGAAAGGCTCTGCAGCAAGTGTTTGCATGTACTTTCAAGAGAATTGGTGTCTGTCCGACTCTCTGACAGTCCCTACCCCACTAACACTGGAACCTATGGGCCAAATTCAGCCAAATTTGGCAGAGGGGTAGGGGACTGCAGAATGCTAGTTTCCTAAAAGTCTCATAAGCTGATACAACTGGGGAAAGGGGGAAAAAATTGATAAGAGAAGGGAAGAGAAGAGAAAGAACCAACATGCATTCATCACTGTATTAGACACCTGAGAATCTACACCGCCACAGGATGCTTTCAGCACAGCACCATTCGAAAAGCCTTGACCTCAGAGCCAGGAACCAGGCGTGCTGACCATCTCTCCTTCCTGGGATGCCTCATGGAGCACGCTCTCACCTACCAGGTTCACACTGGAGAAGTAAGCCCAGGCCTTGCAGTCGAACTCCTGCGTGGTGGGTGCCATCTGGGGCAGGACTTTCCAGGAGTACTTCCGGAGCTCCCCAGGCTGCACCACCTCTCCACCTTGCATTGCGCCCTGCGTCTCCTCATAGGCTTGCAGTGTGGAGTGGAAGGAGAAGGGCCGTGAGGCCAGGTTCTTGAACGTAACCTGTACCGGAGGGATGGCAAAGCAAAGGGAGTGTGGGAGGGGGCTAGGTGCAGCACTGAGAGTGCCCTGGACCCTGTGGTTGGATCCAGCCAACTGGTGGGAAGGAGGCAGCCATGTCGCTGGTGCCCAGACCTCCAGCTGGGCCCCATGCAGTGGCCAACCCCTGCTGAACCACAAGCTGTAGCTGTGCAGTGTGATCCCCAGTGGAAAGCGCACCCCGGTCATGTCAGCAGGATACGGCCCTCTCCCTGCTCATTGGGATCAAGGTCAGCTATACTACTGCCTCTGGAGCCCAAAGGTGCTGAATCCATCCTGGTGAAGATTTGAGTGAAAACTGGGTAACTTCTCCAGGCATATGGGTACTGAGCCTGGTGAAGAGCCTTTCACCTCTTCTTTAGGTGGGTGCTGAAGGACCTTTGGTGGTGAGGGATGCCCAAGCACTCAGAGAAGCTGTACTGAACCCTGCTTAGCTCATTACCCTTTTTACAATCCCTTCATTCAAAAGGCTCCCCATGGAGCTCAGGAGCTGCTTAGGCTGTGCTGTTACAGGGATTGGGTCTGTCTCAGGTCCAGGTCTTTGCATCTGAACACACTGAGGTTCCTCCAACGACTGAGGTCCCTCTGAACGGTGGCTCTGCCTCCCAACCTGGTGCCATCCACATGCCATGCAGGGTGCCAACAGGGCAGCTCCTGCCCCCTAGCCCTGAAGGTGAACCCGTGGGCATCGCAGAGCCTGCAGGCCCACTTCAGCACTGCTTCTGGCCGAGCACAGCCAGAAATGGGGTGATTTCAGGTTTTATAGGAAATGGGTACTTTCAATTCACCATGATGACGTCTTCAACTTCTGCCCTGATGTATGGCCCGAGGATGCCCAAGTGCTCGTCCAGCTCTCCCCGCAGCAGCGGCTGTGTGAAGGAATCATCCATGTACTCTCGGAAAACCACTTTGCGGTACTGCTGGAAAGGCTTCCTCCTGCCACTCCGGGGGTCCCTGCTGGGGTGAGGGCAGTTAAGCAAGTTAGGTGATACTGTCCCATAGGGAGGGCAGCCATGGCAGGGTTGCTGCAGGGCAGCGGTGATGCAGAGGCTAAAGCGTCCCTGACCCACGTGCAAGGAAGCTCAAGGTTGCTGGACTACAAAAGTCCCCAGGTGGAGGGGAGGCGCTGGGAGCATCCTTCCCCTGGGCTGCTTGGCTGGGTCGTACAGTCATAGACCTGTGATTTTGTCTGCCAGGACATACCAACTGACACATCAAGTCATGCCATGCAGTGCAGGAGGAATACATGAGGGACAGTCACACTTACGCGGCTTTTAGGAAGTGCTGGGGTCTCTGGTTCCCGTATTCCCACATCACCTCCACTGCTGCAATAAAGTATTGCCGTACCTCCCCCTGGAAGGAGCGTGGGTCATGCTCCTCTTCCCCGTAGATGTCAAAATCCTCCATCGTCTGCTCTGTGTCACTGTATTCGTCATAGTCCAGCCTGTCAGCCTTTGGCTTCCAGGGGCTGGAATGGGTCTTGTTGTTTAGAGCTGGTTTCTCTCCATGTCGTGGGGCATGATTCCTCTGTAGACCCAGCTGCTCTACAGAGTTTGTTTCCTCCTCCATCTGGCTTATCCCCTGAGCTTGCTTGCTCCCAGAAGCCCCCCAGACAGCACCTCTGCCTGGCTGCAACTTGGCCAAAGCTGGGCTCTGCAAGCCCTTGGCATATCCTGCTGCCCCCAGGGAGGCCGGGTCCCAGTTTAAGGGAAGGTCTGTAGCCACAGCAGCAGCCTGCATTTCTGAGCTACTTGCTGCCATCGCTGCCTCACTCTCCAGTGCTCCCCGTGTGGGGAAGGAGTGTCTGCTGAGCTGAGCCCCCTCGCTGCTGCTCTGGACCCCTCCATCTGTGCTTGGCCTCCCCTCAGGATGCATCTTGTCAGCACTATTTCCAAGCAGAGCCTGTGGAGCATCCCTGCCTAGATGTGGTCTCCCCTCAACCATGTTTGATTTTTCTTCCAGCCTTTGCTGGGCCAGCACCACCTCAGGCAAAATGTCACTTGATATCAGGGACCTGTTTCTGAAGCGAGCACTGCAAAAAGGGGAATGGGGTCCACATGCCCTTGGAGCTTTCTTATTCACTGCTGTTTCAGGGGTCTGGCTGGCCAGACCCTGATGTACTCTGTTACCCTCAGAGAGGGGCTCCCTGCTGCCAGGCCAGTTGGTGTTGGGAAGACCTGGACCATGCGTCAAGCCTCTGCTCTCCAGTGACCTGGTCTGTCGAGGCCTCCAACTGGGGCCACTCATGCTTGGGTTTGGAGCTCTGTGTAGTAGAAACTGCTCAGGGCTGTTTAAGAAAGCATTTGGGAACTGCCTTGTGTCATTGGCCATGACGTTCGATTCAGGAAAGGCAAGACTGTCCATCTCTGGCAATTCCTTAGTGGCTGTAGCATCCTGAAACACTGTCTCCAAGATTAATTCATCCCTCTCTTCCATCATTATATAGCTGGAAGGCTCAAGGTCGTTGGTGTGTGCAAAGGTGGCTTTTAGAAGGCTTGTACCTTTGGCAAGTTCATTGGCTTCTTGTTCTGTGACACTTTTTGCAGGCAAGAAGTTACCCTCATCTGTGAGGATTTGTCCTGGTACAGGTTTGCTGGGTCCCAAGTCTGAGAAAGAAACATTTTTCCCTTTGAAAGATTCATAAAAGCCTTGCAAAACCACTTTGTGAGGTCTTTCTTCCAGCCTAGCATCTGGCTCATTTGATGAATAATTCCTTTCTCTGGTGTGACTGTGAACCACAGCATGAGAAGTCCTGTTGTCTTCTGCCATGTCTGAAGATGCAGCAGGATTGTCCAGTGTGGAGGAAGAGTTATGATCAGTACTTAAAGTCGGTTCTGTATTGATTGTCTCCTTTGACTCGTATAGACTTAAGAATATTTTATCAGCCCCTCTTAGCAACTTGTCCTCAGCATCCTGTGAAGATGTGTCTTGAAGTCCCAGATTGCGCTCCAGGTCATTCTGATGAAATGAGCTCCTATTCTCTTGAAGGGGGGCTTTGCTAGCAGCATAAGCAATTGAGTCCCACAAACTTCTTGCATAAGTAGTTGTCTTTTGAGGCCCTGATTCTAGGATCTCTAATGTACCACCAGACTGCACCATCGTCCTTTTTACTGGGTCCTGCACCTCTAAAATTTTTATCACCTCCTTTCCTGCCATAGCATTTTCTGGACCTGGCATGGCTTGGTGCAGCCCTTGCTGACCATCTTCTGAGCTCACAGTACCACGGACCCTTCCACTGACACTTGCCAAGTGTTCTCCAGATGGGAGAGATCCAAATGCTTCATCTTGGCTAATGATTTTTGGCAATTCTTCGTCTTCCAGGAAGGATTCATAGGATACTGGCTCATAGTTTGTCTCTGGCAGAGAAGACATAGAAGTATCAGGTGCATGTGGGATTGTTCCTAAAAGTGTTGATGTGCCTTTGGAAGGGGGATCAGAAATCCTACCATTGCTCAGGAGGGACCCATGTCTGGGTTCTGTCAAGCATAATCTTGGCTTCTCTGTCTTATTTCTGGAAGAGGTGATGTTGTTCAGTTGCTCATTCACACATGGCATGTGCCATCTCTTTCTTTTAGAGAAGCTCCTGGGTTGGAAGTCAAAGGTGCCCTCCTCCTCCTCGAAGTCCACATAATCTTCCCCATCAGGGTATTGCTCATGTTGGCACTGTAAGACTGTGAATTTGGCATGCATCCCTCGGTTTCTGAAATCAGGGTTCAGGCACCCCAGCATCCAGACGCCTGTCTCAAGAGAGGACAAGAAGACATTATTAGCCCACCACAGTGTGAAGTCAGAAGAGCTTCCATCCCCATGCTGCTTCTTTGCTAGTGCAAACTATATTTTCAGGCAGCCTCTGGTTCATGGTAGTGATTATATATTTTCATAATCCATAGAGTATCTTACAGCTGGACTCACAAGACATCAGTGTTGCTAGCAACATCAGAGCCAATCTTGACAAGCACCATCAGCAGGGTGGGTGGTTCCTGACAGATCTTAGCAAGCTATACACATCTGTGAGGCCCCAAGAATAGCTTGGTGAAAACAGTTAATGCACTGAGAACTCACAGAGCCTCCAGGATTATTGCCAGCAGCAGAGTAATCACCATAATCCACCTCCAAAGACATGCTGGTACTGTCAAATACATCTCTCTTCCAGACGCGGTTGTCACGTCTCTCCCACTCAAGAAGAAAGAAATGAAAAGGCTGCCTCTTGCTCACATCCCCAGCCAACTTGTTTGCTCCCTGCAGCGAGCATCTCTGCTCTAGGCACCAAGAGTGAGGAGGTGCGTAATAACCAGGCTCTGACGCTGGGGAGAGCTGTCATCTGCTGCTGGCTGAGCTTCTTGCCTGTTTCAGATCAGCAGGCAAAAATCAGAGCTCAAAAGGATGCAACGTTTGGCTGGGTTTCAGGAAGCTTCCTGTCAGCTTGGCTCAGGGTTCAGCACTCGTGACCATCATATCAGTGTTTGCAATCACTTGGTAAGTTCTGTGTTTCCTTTGAGTGAGGAAATGGTTAACGGCACCACTTTTGAAAATGCTAAGGCAAAAATGCTGAGTGGGGGGAAATAAAACCAAACTGTGAAGCAAATCCTTCCTAGGACTTCTCTGTGGCTGCGATTTCTGTCCTTGCAAAGTTATGGAGATAAATGGAATGCTGTGACCAGCAGCTGAATCCACAGCAGGGACAGAGCTGCTGCTCCCCTTGACCTCTGAGCTTGGAGCCAAGACTGTAGATGCGAGGTCCACAGGGCTCACATTACTGCAGCCAGCTTACTGGCTTGGCAGCACGTGTGACCTTAACACACCATATTAATGAAGTAAAATGCAGTAATTTAATTTCTTTGGTTTAAGCTTTGGAAGGATTTGATCATTGCCTCTCACTTTGCGATTCCAGTAGGTTGTGCATCCCTTTGTTCTCAAGGCTGCCAAAATGCAGTCAGGTACAAGAGACCTGGCTGGAGATGCTCACTTACCTCTGCTGTGATGCCAAGCCCATGGTTTATAGAATAGCCCATGTTACTGACCTGGTTTTTCCAAACTCATGAAGACCGTTTCTCCAGAAAATGGGAAAAGGGTAAGCACGTCCTCAAAGACCATGTTGTGCTTGAATGTGTTTCCAGAGAAGAAGACAGAGAGGAAATCTGTTTGGGCCCCAACACTCAGGACATACCAGTACACAACTTCATGCAGGCATAGTTTTGGTTGGAAGTTGTCAAACACAAAGCCGTTAATAGCTGGAAGAGAGCAGGGGTGAAACATTTCATCAGGACCTGATTCCCCCATGGCTGCCGAGCTGCTGCATGTTCCCTGCTTGTTCCCCGGGGCAGGGATGACTCTGTCTGCTGGGCTTTGCAGGAAGCCCCTGGCCAAACACTCACTGTGCATCACGTTGGAGGCATAAAACTGGGGGTCCTGGGTATCCACATGGGCTGCATCAGTGCAGAATTGCCTGATATTCTCCTCTAGGTACCAGCTGCGGTTCTCATCGAAGACCGAAAACAGAACCAATCTCGTCTTGTCTGACATTATCTGGAAGGTGGAGAGGGAAGTGGTTATTCCTGGTCAGAGCACCCCCACGGCCCAGTGTAGCTGCCAGGTCTTAGCCTGGGTGCACAGGGAACAGTTTATTGCTATTTCACAGGAGTTAGGGTCCAGGTTTGGAGATAAGGGAGCATGCATGGGAGGATGGGGAAGGCAGGGGCATTGGGACTGACAGTAAGTTTGAAGACAACAGGACAGACAAATTTGGTTTTACCCAAGTATTTCACCCACCGCAGTTATTCCAGCATTTCAGCCTGGCAGTTGAGGCAACATAGGAAGGACACACCTGATTTCCCCTCTGATCCATGGTCTTCTTAAAGCAGATCAGGAGCGGCCCAATTAGGCCTGAGGCCATGTCTCGGACCGGGTCAATGGAGCTGTAGTAGAAACGGGTGAGGCAGCGAGGATCTGCCTGCGTTGGCCCATCCTCAGTGGTGACTATCCAGATGTAGGTGAATGACTGGCCAGGGGGGACAGGAATGTCCTTCACATCCTTATCTGGCAACACACAGCCCAAGGGCAGATCAGTTAGGTCTGGGCTGCTTGTGGGACGAGTGATCCAGCTTTTTAAAAGAGCTTAGACAGGAGGTTTCCTGACCACATAAGTTGCACAGAAAACTACTCAAACCCACGCCCACCCCAAGATGGGACACTGGCTGCTAGCATGTGCTTGCATGGGAAGTTGATCTGGACAAAAGGAGCCCCTGGAACCAGGTGAGTATGGAGAGGCATATGCCTAATTTTGAAAGACCTTGAAACTCCTGTGAAGTGGAAAATTTGCCTACACTCAGCTGTGTCTGTGCTCTGGGCTGCCTAGAGGAATTTGCAGATGAAGGTACAGAGGTGGGCAGGGCTGAAATGGGTGAAAAACAAAGCAAGAAAAGGTAGATATTTTAAGGAAATACAGCTAGACCTTGAGAAAAGCAAGGAGGAGATCTGGAAGAAGCAGAAGGAAAATTCGAATGCAGATAAATCCTCTGAGCATTCAGCAGGATCATGCACTGATGTAGCCTTAGGAAAAGACGTTTCTCTGTTCCAAGTGCCCAGCTGAGCTGCTGTAAGAGCATGGTTTGCAAAGATCATGTGTCACTCAGAGTAGGAATAGCTCTTTTTATTTATATTCCTCTACAGAGCACCATCCCTTTGGCTCCAGGACCATGACTCACCCACTTTCAGGGTTTAATCTCTGGCAAAGCTGGTGAGCCATATCTGGCTGGGGGATATTGACAGAGGGGCAGGGACAGGGCTCCCAGCTCCCTTGTGCAGCTTGGCTCCTTTAGTCCTGCCACCCAATGGGCTGCTTTGCCCTTTTGAGGCTCCTGAAAGAAAACCTTAATTTAGATAGTAACAGGTCACAAAACTGACATAGTTCGCTGAATTCCTTAGTGGCTGCCATCCTGATTCTGCCACCTCTGCTGCAGCAGAGGAGCTTTTCTCCAGCCTCCACAGTTACTCCCATCATTGTGCAGCACCCAAAAGGGCAGAGAGGAGGATGGGAGAGGTATGGGGCATGATTTTGCCCAGGAGGGGTGTGGGATGGCCTTGCACAAGCTGTGGTCCTGGAAGCATGCCAGCAAGGGATGAAAGCAGTTCTGGGAAAGGGACCTGGTAACTCAACAACCCCAGAGCAAAAACTGTGAATCTGTGAGAGCGAGAGCCTGAATCATAATGAACCCCACACTCTATAGCAAGGTGGAGGGGAGCCCAAGGAATGAGGACTTTGAGCAAACTGGCAAACACAGGCAGGATCACCAGGGTGGTTCCTGTCTCAGCAGAAAGAAGCCAAACAACATGGTCTCAGCTCCCTGGCTGACAATGCCCCTTCTTCCAGCCACCATCCAAGCCTTCCTTAAAGACAGGGTTACATGGCACTAAGGGGGACATGAACCAAGAAACATCATCATCTCTGGGATTGCAGGACTCAGGTCCTTGGATGGATGGGTTGGACAACCAGTCTTACCACGGGCTGCAGGAAGCTCTCCTGGCCCAGAAGAATCGCAGTGGCCAGGTGATGTCCCAGATTCTCATGGCCTGTCTTACCTTGAGACACCTTCATGCCGTGGTATGGCCTTACGCTGGTGAGGCCATGAGGGTAGATGTTGTACGGTCGGCTTGCCAGGTTCCTGAACACAATCTGAAATGAGGACAGCCAGCAGGAACATTTAATGCTTTCTGAACATTCTGAGCCCTCGAGGCTGCCCTCAGTGTCCTCGCAGGGATGGAAATGCTGGGCAGGGGTGCTCTGAGTTGGCTACCTGCCAGCAGCGAGGAACCCAAGCATGTCTGGGACCACAAAGTAGGAGTCAGACTGGAAAAAATGACTGTTTATTTCTCTACCAGTCTACAGTGTCCACCTTTCCAGGAGTTGCCCATTTTAGGGAGGGCATGGAAATATCAGTTTTATTACAGGGAAAGTTGCTGTCTTTAGTCTCACTTTCCATATGAGATAAAAGAGGTCTGTCAATCCAGGAGGCCTCAGAGGACCAAGACACTAAGCATGCACAGCAGTCAACAGCTTCGAAGTGCTCCCCACTTCACTGCATGAAGCCCTTTATTTATTTCTCTAAATAGCTCTGTTCGGGCTTTGCCACAGGCATTACCTTCAGCTCCATGCCCACAACTGCACAGGGAACCCCAGGCAGGAAGCAGAAATGTGAACTTCCTGGAAACCATCCCATTCCTCCTAGTACTAAACAAGTCAAGTGGTCAGTAGAGGCACTTGGGGAGACACAACAGACAGTCCCCAATACTGTATGGTAAGAGCACACAGATGGAGAAGAGTAGAGGATGAGAGGATACTCCTGCCTCAGAGGAAGGTGCTGGATGCCACGCATCATAGCTTAATTCACATGATTCCTAAGATGCCTACAGTGAAGTCAAATCAAGGGGACTGGGCCATATCCTGTGCATCTCTACTGATCTCACTGACAGTATTTAGCTTTAGCTTTCAGTAACATCTGCCTTTCTGGTGAACTTTGAACATTACTAAACATGATAGAGCACCTCAAGGACTTATGTCAGACCTTAGCCACAAACCAACAGCTATTAGAAGGAACAGCATCACACTTTGAAGTTTCTCATTCCACTCCCTCTTTGCAGAAAGCAATCTCTCTCTTACCTTAAACTGATCTCCAACCTCCCCCTTAATGACAGGCCCCAGAATTCCCTTGTCCAGGTGATCTGATGCCTTGCGCTTCTTGAAGGTTGCGTCCTCGTACTCCACAAACATCACTTTCTTATACTTTGAACCGACCCGCTGAGGGCCAGCCTCCAGGAACTGTCTCGTCATGTTTCTGCGGGCAAGGCAGAGAAAGAACAAACATGCAGGGTGCTTTCAGAACCAGAGCAAGACCTTCCATCATCCAATGATCTACACAACTGCCTGGGGACTACCAGTGCACACTGGGGACACCTATCCCTGCAATCACAATATGCATCCTGGGGAATAACATTTCAAGTGATTCAGTGCTTCTTATATGGAGAAAGCTTCAACTAGATTGCACAGTAGCAACCTTGGGCTGACACTGCCCTGTCTTGGAGGGAAGTCGTGACTGCGAGAGCTCAGAGGATGGCAGGTTGTCCTGTGTCAGAGAACACCCCAGGGTGTGGACATAAGGCAACAGAACAGCTGCATTTTCTTGATCATCCCAGCTCCTTCCCAGGAGCAAAGGTGGAGAGGACACTGCCTCTGGCTTAACCTGCGAGGGGCTGCAGGTTGAGATTTATGATCCACATGCTTTGCTCCAGCGGCCTCTGGCTGGGATCCCCATCTAGGGCAGAACCTGGTCACCAAGCCACACAGCCTGTGTCAGCAGAGTGACATCAGAACCGGTGACAAGTGTCATCACCATGCAGTGCTGACTAAGGTACTTCTGCTGAGATATTGCACTTGCATCACCTCTCCCTCCAAGAAGTGGGGCAGTAGCAGGGGCTAATTGCCTCTGCCATCTAGAGAAAGTCCTTCCAGACAGGGAATCACAGAATCACAGAATGGTAGGGGTTGGAAGGGACCTCTGTGGGTCATCTAGTCCAACCCTCCTGTCGAAGCAGGGTCTCCTACAGCAGGCTGCACAGGACCTTGTCCAGGTGGGTCTTGAATATCTCCAGAGAAAGAGACTCCACAGCCTCTCTGGGCAACCTGTTCCAGTGCTCCATCACCCTCAGAGTGAAGAAGTTCTTCCTCATGTTCAGACGGAACTTCCTATGCTTCAGTTTGTGCCTGTTGCCCCTTGTGCTGTCACTGGGCACTACTGAAAAGAGTCTGGCCCCATCCTCCTGACACCCACTCTTGAGATATTTATAAACATTTATTAGGTCTCCCCTCAGCCTTCTCTTCTCCAGGCTAAACAAGACCAGCTCCCTCAGCCTTTCCTCACAGGACAGATGCTCTAGTAGCCCTCCGCTGGACTCTCTCCAGTAGCTCCTCATCTTTCTTGAAGTGGGGAGCCCAGAACTGGACACAGGACTCCATATGGGGCCTCACTAGGGCAGAGTAGAGGGGAAGGAGAACCTCCCTCGACCTGCTGGCCACACTCCTCTTGATGCATCCCAGGATCCCATTGGCCTTCTTGGCAGCCAGGGCACACTGCTG
>Ga0065711_1036865_pt1 | contig 20483 bp, 8 predicted proteins | sample Hoacrofraction12_FD_59098 | JGI IMG/M metagenome (GOLD analysis project Ga0065711, IMG submission 59098) | Hoatzin crop microbial communities from Cojedes, Venezuela - Epithelial fraction 12 v2 (version 2) | ecosystem: Host-associated > Birds > Digestive system > Esophagus > Crop | place...
CTGGACGCAGCCCTGTGCAGCCTGCTGTAGGTGACCCTGCTTCGGCGGGGGGGTTGGACTAGATGACCCACAGAGGTCCCTTCCAACCCCTACTATTCTGTGATTCTGTGATTCTGTGATTTCCCTGTCCCCTTCCTTTTCCTTTTTCTTTCTCCTTTTGCATATCTGAGTTCTGCCCCCCTTCTAGACTAGGTGACTCTTCCGTGCTCTCTCCTTGGACTTCAGAGAACCACATAGCAGGATAATTAACTGCAGATAATAACTATGATTTCACTCCAAAGTAGTGGCCTGGCTGGTAAATGCACTGAAACAGCTGTAGGGATTAGCTATTCAGCTGTAGCAACATCCAGAAATTACCCTTAAGTAAGCAAGGCAAGCGAAGCGTTTTTTAAATTATGTAGTGAGACAATGTCAAAGAAAGGAGCAGAAAGAAGTTTTGAATATGTTTGGTAGTCCAAGCACTAGTATGGATTAATTCTGGTTTGTATAAACACTCTTAGAACATCCTGGCACTAATTTGAGACAGTTCTTTTTAGCAGCATGATCCTGTTCCTGCTCTATCAATCCTCTGCTGCCTGCAGATGGAAAAGCCCTAAGCAGCTATCTTCACTGAATCCCTCAACAACTTCTTATAACAAGGTGGGTTTGTAGCCAGAGAATGTTGTGAAATACCGCTTTGGAGTTACTCATAAGTTGTGAATGTTTGAACCAGGCCATCCCATAGCTGGTCTGACTCACTTTGTAGGATTCCTCCCGAGGGTCTGAGCCAGAATGCAGCCAGAATAAGGTTGGGTTCCGTTGGCTTACCTTGGGGGCTGGCATAGCCACGGAAAGATAGCAGTGGAGTGATGCAGCTTTGTGGGAGTGTTACCACGTTTCTGCCTTTCTTGCTCGTTTTTTTTAAAAGAAGCAAAGTATTTGGCAATTTATTATTTCTTTAAGTCTCTCTATTTCTGTAAGTACTGCTCCAATAGTTGGTGATTCTTCCTCGGTGTGCTTTCTGCTCATTGATGTAACAGATTTGAGGGACAGAACAGGTGATTACCTCATTTAGTCTGGTCTTCGTATAACAGAGGAATACAATTTAATCTAATTCAACGCACCTTCAAAGAGTGCAGACTTCCAGCAGTTACACTGTTGTTCAGCCTTTACAACACTGGAGTCCAAATGGCAATTTTTGAACTTCCCAGTCCACGTTTTCTGTGTTATGGACACAAAGACAAATTGCGATATGTAAATTGCCAGGTTTTTGCAAGCTTACTAGAAATTGTTTGGTGTAACAGGCTGTCCTGGAGACATTACTAGCACCTTCTCTTTTCGTGCCTGGCTGGAAGGGCTGTTGTCTCCTGTCTGTAGCCAGAGCAGAAGAGGTGGAAAGCTGGGTTCTATCTGCAAGTTGCCAACTCAACCGTTCAGGTCGGTAAAAGGTATGTTTCTAAAAATCAGTCAAAGCCTGAGGAGATAAAGAATCCACACTTCCTTTCTTGGCACCCTTCTCATTTATTTTCCTTGGAAGTGAACCACACTGGATGATTTTTCAGATGATTTTTACTGTGCTTCACTGGTGAGGCATGGCTGTGGAATCAAGGGTGGCACCAGGCTGCGTGCCCCACACAGTCACATGCTGCGAGGGCCTGCACGGCTGCGCGAATGACTCAAGGCTGATTTATGTATTTTCCATTATCTTCCTTTATGGATACAGCTGCCAAGTCTGCACAGTGCTGTTCAGCTGGGAAGCTCATGAACTCAGTGCCATCTTTCTCCATCAAGACTTTACACACTACAATAAGCTTTCGCAAATGAAAGGACTTTCATTGTCTGCCCATCTTGGAAATATTTTCTGAGATCCAAGTTACGGAGCTTTTCCCCAGGCTGCTGAAGCACCAGGATCTGCTTATTTCACATTCTTGTATTCTGACATGGTTAATCTAGTTATATCCATTTCATTTGTTTTTTCTTCTCTGATTTTTTAAACGGATGTATGTTTCTTAATCAGCTTTGTGGAAGTCTCTTTGACGCAGTCAGTCATTAGACTGGACTAGGAAGGTCATCTGAAACTAGTGCGTATCCCCGATATGGAACTGTGCTGCTTTTAGTGCTGTTTCCTCTTTGTATCCCTTTGTAATATTATCTGCAGTTTGTAAAATGAGCCTAGGTGTTTGCCTCCTGCATTTCCTGTCTTCTAGCTACTTGCAAGACTCTCAGCAGTGTGCTTGCTGTGCTTCATTTCCACTGCTACGGTTTCCCGCTGGAAGGCTTCCCCCACTGAAAGGCTGCTCATCCCATTCACGAATCCTAGGACAGATCAGCAGTGAATTTAGATCACAGTTTCTGTCCAAGTTTTGCTTACTGTGCTGTTCCCCATTCAGCTTGCGCAAGCCATTCCAACAAGGTTACTCTGCTCAGGGACCACTGAGGCTATCGGTTTCTGTAAGTTGTGGTTGTTTGGGTTGTACAGACAGCCCTCTGGAAGTTAGGTCTGCACAGCAAGTGTAAAATACATAGCAAAGTACTAGAAAAGCCCGTGGTGCTTTTTCAGATCCACGAGTTATGTCCTCCCTCTTCACAGCTGTCATTCTATAAAGCACTCCTGACGGATGATAGGTAAGGGAACAATTCAGGCCAGTCACACCAAGACCAAGGTAGCTGATCTATGCAATAGTGCATACATCTTGGCGTTCTGGCTATCATTAAAAATTACACTATTTCTAGTCTACACGGTTAATAATTCACAAGCTCCTGTTTGTTTTGAGTAGCCTCCTTGGGATGGAGAAAGTTCCGGGTAGGTTTGTGGAGGCAAAAGAGAAGGTGAAAGGAAAAAGCAGAATGGAAGAAAGAAAGAGATGGCAAAGAGGTTTGAAGAGAAAAAGGGGTTGCAGTGAAGAGAATGGTGAGCCGCAGAGAAGTTGTGTCGGTCAGAGAGGAGAAAGTGCCATCATCAGAGTTCTGAAATAGATTAGCTGCTGTTACTGCCACGGCGCACACTGGAAAACTCAGCACTGACCAGCTAATGATTCCAGGGGCCTGGGGGAGCAGCGAAAGCTTGAACCTCTCCCTTGAGAGGCTGGGTAGGTATAGCCCTGACAGATAGCCCTGGGAACTGCATCTGCCAACTGCAGTCATGACGGAAGGGTTACCCTAGAGGTACAGACCTACTCTGGGAGAGCTGCAGTCTATCCTACATCACTTTCTGTTTGGCCTTTCTTGCAGCAATTGCTGCTGGCAGGTCCCGTCTCTGTCCTCAGCAGAGTACAGGAGCTCGGACTGTAACGAGCTCTGACGTGGCCGTGAGAGGAAGTGCCTTGTGCTCAGCATGTGCAGGCCTTAGTGGTAATCTTCCTTAAGAAGAATAAATGTAAAGAAGGATGGATTACTGACCTGTGAGAGAATGTAACAAAGGTCAGACTCAAACAAAAAGATTTTTTCGAAAGCACTGAGACTTGTGTGCTTAGTGCTTATTGAATTACTACGGGAATTGAGTGAAAAATATCCCTTTTCTCTTTGAAAAGCTTTAGGCCAAAATAGCGGGTTAATGGACTTTCCAAGCAGTGATCAAATAGCGCTAAAGTTCAGCAGAAGGTGAAGTTTGTCCAAGTGACAGCCCCACAAGCTGAAGGATTAAAAAAACTTGCCATACAAATAAAGCAACACCCAAGCCCTGCAAGAAACTGTCAAGAGTATATGAGACCTTGTGTACTAGGCTTTGCAATTTCATACAGTGTAAATATTTCTTTGAAACTCAAAGCCGTCTTAGCCCCTCTCAATCTCTCCCTGCCACCCTTGCTGTAGTGTACTCCTTGCTGTGAAATGCTGCTGTGACTGGCACAGTTTCAGCTGTGACTTGGTTTCATGTACATGTTGTTATTTGTTGGGTGACTACAAGTAACACTGGCAGAGTTCAGCTGCTTCGCGTGGGACTTCTGGCCCTGGAGAGTTTGCAGTCTAAACAGACAAGACAAACAATGGCTGGGAGGGGAAGCAGCGAGATGAGGCCACTTTCTCAGGGTCAGCATGGAGCAGCCAGCAGCATAATCTTCTGGTTTTCCCACAGACACCTCACGCGCTGGATGAGACTGCCTCCCCTCTTGTCCCTCTGAGCTGTCATTTCTCTGTCCCCTTCTCCCCCGTTGCTCTGTAGCTTATTCACCATTGCTTATCGTGAAAATTAGGTTTAGTTTTCTGTAGGTGGTCATAAATTGGGGCATGTCTGGTACCCAAGGGGTTAATCTGTAAAGGTCTCCTAAAAGAGTATGCTGTGGAAAGTTGCACAGATGGAATATCAGAGATAGACTACAGTAATTTTTTCTCTGCATTCTTTTGGTCTCCTTGGGATTTTATAATTTTTGGACCACATCTTTGGGTATAATAAATAAAGCAGATGGCTCAGCATGTGTGGTGAATTCAATGCTTTCGTGATGAGCAGTTGCACTGGAATAAGGGAGACAGAGGTTTGGGTTTACTCCTTTTAGGTTCAAAACCATTGCCATGGGTATTGTATCTTGTAAGGGAGCTGCATTCAGAAACATCTGTGATAAATTTACCCACTGAAGTTACAAGAGCTGTTATCTCAGCTGGCTGAAGGTCATCGGAGAGTTTTGAACTTGAGCTGTCCTAAACAAGGATAGTAGAAAAGGGTCCCTGCATTACAAGGAAAGTTACACAGTCAGCCCCGCTTGAGTTCACTGTATGCACGCCCTAATATATGTCAGCATAACCTCAAGCATCACGGACATCTACCACACAGCTATTTCAGCTCTTCTTTAAAAAAATACTGCCTAAAACATACTGGCTTTATGTGTTCCTCTTCAGCCTGTGTTTTCTCTGAACTCAGCTGCCAATAACTGCAATTTGCTTGCAGGCGTCCAGCCTCCTTGCAGGAGGAGTGGGATGCCTGGCAGGCGCAGGCACGCAGTCGGCAGTGTTTCCGATGCGAAATGACATTCTTTTCCACTGCAGTGAAAAATGTTACTGAGCTGTTTTGTCTTCCTTTGGCTTCAGTTGCCTCACTCTGCTCTGTAATTACATCTGATTATTTATCATGGTGCAAAACACCAAGTCGTTCATTATAACCAGGGTTAAAAACATAGTTCTAATTGGTTCATTAAAAACAGAGAGGATACAAGGCCTCTGGCCACAGCATGGGATGTGGAATCAGAAGACTTAACTTGTCTTCCTAGCTTTGCTGCCTGCTTCCTAGGGGAATTTGGAGAAGTCATTAAACCCAGACTTAAACCAAACTTAAATATAACCAGCTCAGTTCAGGAATGGTAACAGTGCTCTGAGACAGATATGCTAAGTCTTGTGAAAACTACAAAATATTGTCATTGAATACTGAATTACTTTGTGGATCAGTCTCTTTTCTACCCTTTAGATTTAGAAGCCTCCCACATCCAAGCAAAATGCACTACGAGGGAATAATATCAATCAAGGCCAAGGTGTTAAACAATAGAAAATCAGGCCTGGTGACATACTGGTATTCACGCAGGGCGAGGATGGAGAGAGCGCCCTTCAGCAACCGCTGTGTGCCATTTGGCTGAATGCAGAGACACTCCTCGACGCAAATTCCTGCCAGTGCTCGGCAGGGCTTGAGCAAAGGTCCGGTCCTGGCCTGCTTCCTGTTGAATGCACAGAAAAGAAATTCAAAGCTTCAGCCCAGGCCTCTTCTCTTCTCCTGCCATCTCCTCCCGCCACAAAGCAGCACAGGCAGGCAGCCCCGAAGCCATCTGGGAGATGATGCCTCTTGGCCCCCTTGCCTTTGCCAGCGCAGCTGCAGACTCCAGGCCGACGTGGCTGCGCTCGTGTTCGGCTGCTGGGAGATATACTTCAGCCCCTCCATTTTTCATTCGTTTTACAAACTTGCTCCTCTTCCTTCCCCAAGATGCCAGATTCCTGATTTGACTTTCATCTTCAGGGCGCCAGGGCCCGGCTGGCAGGGCTGATCGAACAGCTCTCAGCACAGCAGTGCTGTCAGGTGAGACGGACTCGCCTTCGGAGAACACTCATTTCACTTTGATACGGAGGCAGAGGATCTATCCAGCTGATGTTCTGGTCTGCAACAAGCCCTGTCTGCCAGATTTAAAATAACCTTTCTTCGACTGCTTATTCTTCTGTCCTGCTTTTCATTCACTGCTCTTGATAAGTACAGTGCAGTTAAATACTCCAGCCAGAGCCTGCCGGGGAGGAGAAGCTGGGCCAGCGGCCCTGGGTGGGCAGGCGAGGCGATGAGGAAGCAGAGCCTGCCTCTGCAGCCCTCACTCCAGCACTTGCTAGAGCTTGGGCCTGACTCTGAGGCAGAGACTGTTCTCGCCCTGGCTCCCCAGCAGCATGCCCTGTCCTGGAGGGAAAGCACCCATGAGTGTTGGGTGCACAGGAGCTGGAAGAGCTGCGTGTCCCGGTGGGTAACAAGCTGCACCTTTCAAAGCAGAAGTGCTGCCTCCGCGAGTGCAGAGGGGATGTGTGCTCCCTTCTGCCTGCTGCGACCGTGCGCCGGCTGAAAAGGGCTGGGCCTGGGAAGCTGATGTGAGAGCAGAGGAATGTCAAAGCAGTCACGTAACAAGCCAGAATAAGGGCCAACTCTGAGTGTAACAGATAACAAGATAGCAGGGAATATTCTGAATCATTCCAGTCCCATGCACTTTTGTGTAAGTATGAAATAGCCACCTTTTTTTTAAATACCTGACCTGAGGCAGACACGTACAGTGACTCATGCTAACCTAGGGTATAGTCAGTAATAAACTGCTGAGCGTGTTTGGAATAGGAAGAATATTTTTTGGTTTTTGTGAAATTTGAGTTTTGGCATTGGACGAACAGGATTATGCAAATTGCATGCAGGGTGTCATTGTAAATTTCAATAAATTGCCTATAAATTCAGTTTATAGAAAAGCAGGTTGAGTTTAATAGGAAAATGAAAGGGAGAGGCTACCTACATTCTGTAAAGCAGATCAAGAAAATAGTAAGAACAGAAAAAGTCAGCATGTTGGGGAATTACAGGGTCGTGTCTGACAAGCTTCTGCCTGGAAACAGCCAAGGCTGCATTCCTGCTGCGGCTGAGTTGGGAAAGAGCAGGTTGCTTATAGATAAAGGGTGTTTGCTTACAGGTCAGAGACGGGCCTGAGCTGATGTGGAGCTGAGCCTAAAAATATTTGGGTGGTTTGTATCCAGGCCTGTTGCTGCAGGGCCTACAGAAAAGGTGAAGAATTTGAGAGAAATGGAGGTTCTTTGAAGCTGGAGGCTGGACAAAATAATTTCTTAAGACCTCTTCTGGGCCCCATTTTTGATGGGTTGTAAAAATGTTGGAAAGAGTACAAGAGTGAGGGGAGAAAATGGGAACTCGCTTATTTGCAGTGGAACCTTTTATGTTACACTGAGAATGTGCACCTGTGTTTGCCCAGTGTATACAGAGTAAGAGTGGTAGAAAAGAGTCTTAAAGTAAATACTAGAATATGAACTTGAATAAATAGTAGATATGAAGGCAAAAATAAGTAATGTCCTAAGACAAAATTTCTTTATTGGGAAACATGTATCCCTCTCATTGCTTTTAGGAAAATCCCCACAAACACACCCGCAGCTCAGAGGGCAGAATTTCTCCAGGCAGGCATATTCAGAATAAAATACAGGTGGGGTTAGTAAGGGTACCTAGTGCCATTTGAGTAGAAGTGAATATTCGTGTTATACCACTGACTCAGAACTCACATTGCTAATAGACACTTACAGTCTTGAATCAAGTGGTGACAGGGGAAGAAGAAGGAAAAACAGATTAGGGAAATGGGATTGATCAAGATCAGAAAAACAAGATTTTGTGTAAAATCTGGCAATGATTTGGGAGAATTTATTACCAAGCATGACCCTGGTATCTTATTGTAACTTTTTTTTGCAAAAGATTGTTACTCATTTTTACAGCAGCAGGAATGTCCAGCAGTGCAATCTCTTGGTGTCTTTGCACTCTGAACAGAAAGCTGTAGGGAAGGTATACTGAAGAACTGGGGTAACGTTTAAAAGCTGAAGAAAAAAGTACGAAGAAGGTATACGCAGCAAAGATTTCAAGCAAATGAGCAAAGACCGATAAATAACCAGAGGTAGAAACAGTGTTTACAAAGCGTTTAGTTCCCTTCCTTCTCACTGTCTGTTTTATCCCTTCTTGCAAACATTGCATTCTGCGGGCTACCTTAGGAGCTCTTGGCCTAAAAATAATCAGTATGCGGTAACACCGCTTCTGCAGACACGTAGTAACGTAGTTCCAAGAAAAGCCAGCCACGTCGAGCCTCTCAGTGATGTCGTGTTCCCCGGTTCTTCCTTCCCCACCAGGTCTCTGTTTTATCCAGCTTTCTGTAATGCAGCAGCTGAGCAGCGTCGCTTGACGTCTTAGCTAGGGCTGTGCACATCCGAGTGCTGCTCTGCCGGCAGTTTTCTGCCATTGTAGGTAAAACGATCTGGGAAGTAGACATCCTCCTTAAAACCCTACAGACTCGTACTGCAGAGCTGTAATCATGTAGAAGTACTTTATGTGAGCACAGCCCATTCCTGCAAATTAAGGGAATAAACCATAGCAATACAACACCACAGCTATCCTGTTGAACTGCCTCCACACTGCAAGCTTGCTTTCATTACATCTACTTCTAAACAGACAGGGATACAGAGGCACCAGGACTGAGACTGTTGTAATTTGTCTCCTGCATCACTTTTTTCTCCACTGAAGCATCGTGCCTGGCTCTGTGATCAGCCAGACAGGGTCACTCCAGCGAATCTGACGGCTTTCAAGGGGAGGACCTGCTCCCTGCATTAATGTAATTGCAGGTCATTTGTGAGATTCCTTCCGTGTCTTACTTCCTGAAGGCCTGCCACAGAAATCGGGTTTTGTAATTTGAGTACTAAAGAGTGGCTGGGTGTAATGATGTGCTCCATTATTCAAGCAGCCTCTGTAGCATGAGAAATAAAAACTCAGTGTTGCCATTAGGACTGAAAATACAGACGTTGGTACATAACAACTATCTTGTGCAAGCAGTGTAGTGGGCGTTGTGTACACAGTTACGACTTTGAGCTTAACTAGGGTCTATTTTGTCCTGTTTATAAATGTTTTCCCAAAAGAGACTGATGAGATTTCTGGTTATGCACTCATTATACCTCTCTTGAAGTCACAGATTGTACAGAAAATGTATAATAAATAAGCTTTGACAGTAGCAATAGGTTCCCCACTAAAGCAAAGCAGGATCTTGGGGGAGCACAATTTACCTTTTTGTCAGGTGTCATTTTGATGACCACGAACAGGCGGAATGAGATGTACATGCTGAGGCCTACAGACGGACTGATCAGCTGCAGAACAAAGGTAATTGGGGCTGAACATTTTGTCTCGCAGCAGCTGTACGCTGGCTCTTTGGCGCTGTGAATGGTCTAGTCACTGGGGTTTCGAACAGGAAAAGGCTGCTGTTAAATAAAGACACAGGAAAGAGAGAGTATTCTTGCAAGACCCGAAATTTAAGCCTATATCCAGACACGAACAGGAAGCACATATCCTAATTCAGTAACACACTGTACGTTAAAAATATGCATTGTACAATTTGAGCTACTGAATTTCAGTCGGTCGACCTGTGCTACGGTGGTAACAACACTGTGTACTCCCGCAAACAGAAACCTATTACATTAAAGACTTAAAGCTCACAACGACTTTGACTACTGGTTATTATTAGCATTGTTTTATAGATGAATACACCAATCCAAACTGAAGATCAAGGATTTACCGAAGTTTGTATGGAATAGTCTCTAGAAGAAGTAAAACTCCTCCAGAGCCAGACTCCAGGGCTTCAGCCTAGGGACTATCACTTTATCCCCACTGAGGCTGGGCACAGGACCTTCACACACAGGGTGCGGAATCGCCTGGGCTCTGGATGCTCTCAGTAGAGCTCCTTAGCTGGTGCTTCACTTCAGGCCAGAGTCCGTGTGTAGGGCACGCTGCTGTGGGAAAATGCACTGGTTGTGAGACAGTAACTCTCTCATGAAGGCAGCAAACATCAGTAACGTTCCTGCAAAAAAGCCCTGTAAGCATCAGCTCACGGGCCAGCTGTGAGCAGCAGCGCTGCATATTGCTGGCCAGTGCAAGGCAGGTGGAAGAGGACTGTGTTTCCTCTGTCCTCCTTGCTAATGCCTAAGTTCCTGAATGCCAGGTTGGCTCCTGGCCCTCCTGCTGTGTGGGGACAGGGGGGATGTGGCCGTGGCTGTTCTGCGAGGTGGCCTGTCTGGGCAGCCGCCGTCACCTCCCCAGGTCTGCCCCTCTCAGCTGAGACCTTTCTGCCCACTGCACGGGCGCCTGCTTGGTCAGGCAAAACCTGTGCTGTGAGACAGGCCCAACGTCACTTCAGAAACAGCAAAGCATCAGCTGCAGACGTGCAGAAGAGCAGCCGCTATAAGAGGAGGGGACTGGTAACAGAAACCAGGCCCTCGGCTGAGCAGCTGGTCGTGCAGCTGGTGTGGCGGAGTCGATGCAGGACGTAATGCCATGGCATCATGTGACAGTGCCTCATCAGGCATCGATGCAACGTCATGCGGTATGAACATCCTGTGCCATCAAAAACCATTTTACAGTGCAATTAGAAGGCTGATAGCAGCGTTTGTAGGAATACGCAAGGCAGTGTTGTCAAGTAATACGGCAATATGAGGGTAGATCTTAATGATACAGCACCTTCCATTGCTATAGTAGTAAATGAAAAATGTGTAAACTCACTTCTTGTTGCTGCAGTGTCCAAATTAGAAGCTACTAATTAATGTTTGTCCTCACTTATGCTGCTAAGCTCCAAGCCTACGTTCTTCTAGAGACAATTCCCCTGTTCTCTGGGGATCCGGTGCAGAGACAGTTTCCTGGCAGGAAGGGTGCTGACCTGGGAGCCAGGAGGCTGACGCTGTGGGACTCACGGCTCTGTGACTGACTTGCTGCATGACCACTGAGTCAGTCACAGCAGCTTCCCGTGCTTCTGTTTGCCCTCTTCACTGTTCCCTGTTTCATCTTTTAAGGTTGCAGGAAGGTATTTCTTTTTAATCTGTATTTATACAGCACCTAATACAAAGGGATCCGGGTTTCAGTGCGAGTCCTTACAAGCTACTGCAACGCAAAGAGCACGTTGTATAGTGAAGAGCTGTGTTACACAACTTTGGCCTAAGGGTGATAAAGCTGCCACGTGGAGGCTGGGCAGACTTACTCGTGCTCAATTTATGTCTGTGCAGCTCCTAATCTTTAAACTGCAATTAGAATCTCTTCTATGCTAGCGTGATAAAGCCTGCTGTCTCACAAGACAGCTCAGTCAATGCCCTTTTGGTCTATATTTGAAGGTTGTGCTACCATGAGTGTGCCAAGAAAGGGCGTTTTTGTCTTTTTTTTAACTTAGCTGAATGTGCCAGTGACAGTTCTGATAAAGTTACAGCTACACAGCTGTAAAAGTGCACAAGACTGCCTAATCTTTTTACTTTTCAGAATAGACATAGACTTTTATAGCAGTGCAACTATTACTGTATGTGGAAGGAAAAGATGAACTGGCCACTTCAATTCTGCCAGTCTAACACAGCAAAATATTTTAAGTGCAATTCCATTAGAGGATTAAGCTGTGGAAGCTCTTGTGCTTCACAGGTGTAACCTTGTCTTTTCCTTTCCTTTCTTACTGAGCTAGGAAGTATTTTTCCCTCTTGCCTTCTCTCTCCTTTCTTTTGGAGCTGGCTTTTCTTGTCATACTACATACTCTTGAAAGAGCTTGGCATTTTTCCCTGCCCTTTGCGGCATTGGAATGCTTTCTTCCTGTTTCTTAATCCCTGTTACGACTGCAAGTAAGGCAGAGGTGGTGTCTTTGTTTCACTGATGCTTTTAAGTCACATGATGATATTTAGGAAATCTGTGGACCTGCAGCGCTGCAAGATTACACCCATAATGAAAAAAAACATTACAAAAATGCAAAATGGGTTAATGAGTGCCCAGGTCCTTAAAGGGTCAGGTTCAACTTTAGGGCAACTATAGCTACTAGTGGCCAGCAGTCTGATTCTCCAACATTTTCATTGCTCATGTGGCCAGGTCATTAAAAAAAAAAAAAAAAGAAAGTAAGACTGGAGCTCTGTTTAGATACCAGCCAAGAGTTCAGCAGGAAAGTGCAAATGTAAACACGGTGTTCACAAGAGGGCCATGGCTCCGTGGTCCTTCACAGTGCCAGGTATGCTGTTGCTGTCGGAATTGAAAATAATTAGGTGCCCACTGTTCTCAGAAACAAGAAACACCCCTCAACATGTCCAACAGATCCTTCCTACTATCCTTTGTGTGGCTTTCTCTGTACAAAAAAAAAGATGGTGGAAGGTGATACCATAGACCTCTGCATTGCTTCCTAGAGTTTATGTAGGACTTTACTATGAGGCAGCAGGCAGGCAGTTAATTATTACTTTAGGCTGAGGTCTTGGCATTAGTGCCAGTCAGGTCACAATTTGCCATTGATAAAACCGTTGCGCAGTGCCAAGTATAGCAATGTTTCAAAGACAGTAGCAAAAATAGAACCCCTGGTTTCTTAGCAAGTATCTGTAAATTTAGCAAATACCCATTAATCTCTATCTATCTGTCTATCTATCTATCTATCTATCTATCTATAACTCAGGTAGAGGATGACCCTCAAGTCTAATTAATTTCAATGGGGTTAAAATTTACCTTCCTATGTTTCTCCTACTACTTCAAATAGCAGTACTATTACTTTTCTGTACTAGGTAAGCTTCATTCTCAATTTTCAGCAGCTCTAAGGCACTGCAGCTGCGGACTCCATGCTGATCAGCATTATCTGGCAGCCCAGCGATCCAGCATGGATGGTACCCACAGGGCAGTGCCGTACATCGGCCATTCAAACCGCTTGATGTGTATTTCAAATAAGATTTTAAAAATTTGATTTTAGAAAAGCTTGTGTGAGCTTAAGCAGCAGATGAAATTAAATAGGGCAGCATAAGCTAATAGCATGACTCATGGGAAGGAAACAGAGCAGCAGTTGGTAAAAACTGTTCAGTAACAAAGAGTCTTTATATTCATAAATTCATACAGGCTAACATGAGGCTTACAAAAAGGTTGTTTAAGCAGCAGAAAAGTAAATTCTGGTCTTGAGATTCTCCCAGTTCCTAAAGAGTTACCTTTCCATCAGACACTTGCCTTTCCCTGTTCAGTCCCTCCTGTACACCTGATTACTTAAGAAGAGACAGGAGGAAAGAAAAGAGGCAATCTTTGGTGAATGAGCTGGTCCAGTGGCATTTTTGCATGCTGCACAAGTATCTGTGTTTAAAATAAGTTAAAATAACAGCACAGATACACCAGCTGTGAATTTATGCAGATCTTTGCTAAACCATTGACTCGTACCTGTAGCAGTAAATCGTATGTTTCTGATCCCAGCCATTTCGTCGTGACTGAACTGAGCAGGAGTGCGGCATGAATGCCATTGTGTCAGCAGAGCTAAGCCCTTGGACGCTGCAACCAAAGACATACTTTATCGATGTGCTGATGTTACTGAACCCAAATCCTGGCTCTGAGACTATGTGATTATAATCTAAAATCAGCTGATCTAACTGAGAAATAATTCCACAGAGGTTAATGGAAATTACACGGGATTTTATATAGTCTCAGGCCCAGTCTTTTACTGTGTAAGTCGAGACTAGTTTTAATTTCACAGTTCATCTGAGTGATGGGCATTCATCTGTGACTGGTTGGGTAGGTTGGTTTCGATGTGAGTAGCCTTTGACACAGCTGATCACAAGGCACTAGAAAGCTTTATGAAGACAAGCACTCAAGCAAATATAATCTGATTTTACAAAGAATCCTGCCTGGTAGAGTAAGGATAAGGCATTACCCAGAAGGAGCATTGCTTACAGTGGAAACACTGTGCAGGTTACACCCTGCAGAACGCAGAGTAGATGGAGATGGTAAGCGAGCTGAAGGGAGGGTGAATGGGTATCATCCAGCAAAAGGCAGGCAGGAGGAGCTTCCCTGTCCCCAGGCGGGCCATGCTGCAGGCGGCTGTGCCCCCAGCAGGTTATCTGGCTTTGCTACCAAGTGAGAGAGGCGTGCAAATGTAACAGATTTGGCTTAAAAGGCATCAGACAATAATGCTGACAGATACAAGAGGGATGCACTTTGATGAACACACCCATAATGCTTGAGAACAGGACCATGCCTTGCATGAGCCAGTGGGTGAATTTACTAAACATGTAGGAACATCCAGTTTCTGGGAAGGGCTGGAAGGATGCTGGATGCTCTGGCAAGAGCAATGGTCAGAAAAACTCTTTATGTGACATCTACTGTATCTTATGATCTGCATTCAGGTAGTAAGACCTAGTGCATTGCTGCACAATTCAGAGAATTCAGCTCTAAATGGGAATGGAGCATAAGCTGTCCCTAGGGATAGTCACAAACAGGAGAGCAGTGAGCAGCAAAGGCAAAAGGCTGCTGGAAAAAACCAAAACAGCTAAGAAGGAACACCTACCGTTCAGTGTTTCCTGATGAAACAGCCATGGCCCCAAACAGAAATTCACAGACTGGAAACCCCAGACTGCTTTCCCTGAGGAGCAGTTTGTGTTAGCAGCCAAAAGGTCCAAGCCACAGACACAGGAACAACAAAGATAACGAGTACCGCTGGTCGTCACACACAGACGACCATATGCTGTAGCCACCCAGAGCTTGGGCTAGAGGCAGCTCTCCCACACTGCAGTGACACACAGCAGTATGAGGTACAGATAAAGACTGAAAACATAAAAAACAATTAAGCACAGCACAACCAAGAGAAGGAGGTAAAAGCTCCAGTATAGGGAGTTAATGGGGAGTTCATCTGCACCTTCCATGGCAGGGGGTTGGAGCTAGATGATCTTTAAGGTCCCTTCCAACCCAAACCATTCTATGATTCCCAGTAACAGAGCTGGGGTATCTGCAATGTTCTTGATTTGTTATGAAGGAGAAAAACAACACTGAAGTGTTTCAGTGCCATTAGGAAGTAAAGGACAATCACTTCACTGGGAAGACTGAATCTAATGAAAACACTGGACAGTGAAAGAGCACAGGAGCTTCTCGACTGGTCTGCAGCTCTTCCCGCATGTTCGTCTCTCCTGGTCTCCTCCCAGTGACACTCCAGACCTCCAGCTGTCTTTCTGAGAGTAAAGCTCCTGCCCTTTCTGTGAGATCACCTGGAAAAGAAGTCAGAAAATACCAGTCAGTACTAAAGTCACAAGGTCTATCTGGTCTTCCTCCCCCGTGAAATCTCTCCTCTTTTTGACCAGTTGTATGATAAACAAGACAGGAAATAGAATTTCAGGGAGAGGAAGGGATAACCTTGAATTATCCTTTGGGGCAATGTGATAATCTAGGCTGAGCTGATTAGACAGCCAGAACAAATAAAATAATTGCTTTATAATATTTAAGTAACGTATCATCTGCAAATTACTGTGATATCTGGGAGAGGCATTGCTTGCTAGGGGAAGAAAAAAGTAGATACACAAAATGACCTAATTACTCTGAAGATTTTAGAACATAAAGACATACACTGGGAGAGATTGTGATCAAACAAACCTCAGCTAGGATCTGACGAAGAACTTCTTTCTACCCCTAAGGCAAAACGGCAGACACCAGCTCAACACCTCTTCACCCATTTCCAGTGCGAGGCGTAAGCCCCAGTTTCAGAAAATACTCTGTCCCGTTTAGTTCCTTTAGAACATCTGAGCCCTTATGACGTCTTGATAATGGACAATTTTCTTGTATCAGACCAAGCACCAGGGATTAAAATCCTGGTGTTTTGCATCCAAATGAGGTTTCTACTGGAACAGAAATATTTGCTTTTAGAAATTGATTGTGTGAAACAATGTGCTACAATTTTAATCATCCTTTGCTGATTAGACTTTCTGGGGTAAAAGTCCCAGCGTTGAGTATTTTGTACAGAATCTCCGACTTCTCTCCAGTGTAATCCATCATTCTGTGGTTACTGCTAACCTGGCCAGATCAGTGACGTGCTCTGCTCGCATCCAACAGACCCACCTGCAGTCAGGGGGAACGGCCAGTCAGAGAACACCAAAGAAACCCCACGGCTTCATCCTTCAGACAAAAGTTTCTTCATGTTTTGCAGTCTGCCCAGCCCGTGTCAGAGAGGTCAGGGAGACAGATGTCACGGACAGGACACAAGGCAGAGCGAAGCGCGGACCGTTCTCCTCTGCGGGGCTGGCCCGGCGCGGAGGGGTTTTCACGGCCTCTCGTGCCCTCTAACGGAGGGACCCGCCGCGGGGACGGGAAGTCACCTCTCACCAAGAACCTGGCAGGTCCTTCTCTTCCGCGGTTGCTTCGGTGGGTTTGTTCAGCTGCACTTCAGAGCAGCAGGAAAATGGTTTTGACGCGGACCCCAGATGTGGCAGATTTCCTCCAGAATGACGCCCTATCCATCAGGAACCGAAACCCAACACGTGCCTCGCAGAGGATGCCTCCGTAAGCCACGGTAGGTTTCTGGACCGAAGCTGATAAATAGAAATTAAAAACGATCATCATTTGGCACATCTGAGCCACTGCTGGAGCGTTTGACAAATGCTGGTGTAAACGAGAGAGTGGGATGGGAGGAATGAAGAGAAGAAATCAAAGTATGAAAGAGACTTCAGTGAGCAGCAGGAAAAAAGATAGCGTAATAAATAAATAATTTGAGTTGAAAATACTAAGTAGAGAAAAGCAAAAGATAGAGATGTGGAAGGGAAAAAAAATCCATATTCTCTGGCAAGAAGCCAAGAGAAGTGTCACCCCCAAGAGCCAGGTGAGGCACAGTGAAAGAGCCCCAGATCTCCCGAGTGAACCGTAGGTGGGACCTAGAAATTCACTGAATCTTCAAGGGTGAAACACATCAGAAAGCAAGGAAATGCTTCAGGGCTTCTAGCTTTAGACGGAATTTTACTGGAAGTTGTGTTGTTAAATGATGCTGTCTAACAACCTAGGATCAACACCTTTACTCTGGAGTAAAGGATGAGGTGAATGAGTTGAGAATTGGTGTGGACTTTACTACAGATCTGGCCAGGTCATTTTCTTGGTGTGCCTCGACTTTCTCATCTGGTTCCCCAGGCTTTTTCCTCTTACTCAGGCAAAAAGCAGAAGTGCCAGAAAACCTCCAAGGACACAATTCAATTGGTATTTTCTGGCTTGACTAGAAACATTGGTGTCTGGAAATTTCATGTTCTCACACAGACAAATTTCCAACTCATACTTCTAGTGGCTTGGCTCTCCAGGTTTTAGCAGGTCTCAACCTATGCTGAGAGGGAATAGAGGACGTAGCAGGGACCTTCCTCTTCCATGTGACTCCTACCACTAGTGCCACTTCTGACAGCCACAATGGGACGTTGTTAGTGAGGAAAAACCATTGCCATTCTCACTAAAGCCTGACAAGGCTTTGTGGATGCCTTAGGCTGTAAGTTATTATTTTAGTTTACATATAAGCTTAAGGAAGTGCATTAAGAAGCTCTTGTGGAATGTCTTAAACAAATCCACCAAAATAACCAAGAAACATGAGACTGTCTAGAGCTGCCAAAGGAATGGTACCTCAACTCAGATGTTACCAGGAGCTTTGCTTTATCTTCAAATAATATCTAACTAGCAGCTATAAACTGTGATGTGTCTGCCTCTTGGAGGACAAAGGCATGTGGGTTTTCATGCATCCAACAGAGCATCCAACAGACAGGGGCTAGCACAAAAGTGAATAGTAAGAGAGAGCGTGTTTTTTTCTAGGGCAGCAGATCACTTGTAGGATAGCGAGTCTTGGGGCACTTTGTATTGAAGCTAGGAAGAAGAGGAAACAATGAAAAGGAAGCGGAGAGCGTTGGGAAAGAGCGATCTTGACCAAATAGTGGCTTGGGATAAAGTTTGGGGAAAACACTTTGAGAATTTCCACCATGGCTGTTCAACCTCTGAAGTGTTCCCTTGTCTAAAACCTGGGAATACTACAGCAAGCCATTTTTGCTTTGAGGGGACAGATTTGCTTTGGAAAAAACACTGTGAGAAACAGGAAGCATCACTGTTTGTTTTGTTTAGTAAATTTTGAAGGGAAGAAATAGCCTGTCTTTTTCTACCTCAGTCAAGAGTTCCCAAGCTGCTGCTCTCTCAGCTAATCTCATCACCCCGGATTTCTTTCTGGCTTTTCGCGACATGTTTTTCATAAGCGTATCAGTAAGCTGAAGCCCTCTCCTGCCCCCTGCATGAATTATTGTTGTTTAGATTTTGGCAGAATGTAGAGATCCCTATGAAGACTGTGGCTGCATTGCCTTCAGTGGATCTTGTTCCTGCCTGACTGCTATGGGACACTGAGAGGTCAAATATATGACCAGTTAAAACAGGAGATTTGAGGAGGGAGCGATCCTGCCGGCCCTCGCAGCTGCAGGTGCTGGTGTAGGGCAAGCAGCGAGCCCACCGCCAGCCATGACAGCGACGGCAGCGCGCGTACGTCTGCCCGCCGTAAGGCCCCGCTCCATGCAGCTCTGCGCCGGCTTTAACGCTGCTGGCCTCCCTCTCCGCCAGCAGCAGGGACCTCTGGAGGAGTTCCTGAGCAGGAGAAGGGAGGAGACCTAGCCCTCAGAGGGGTTTAATCAGGAGTTAATCAACAATTCTAGGTAAGATCTTTGCTCCACTGAATCCATTGGGTGTTTTGTGTTCGTTTCCACTCTTACAGCCATTGTGACAAAGCCCGTTCTGTCCATCCAAACACCTGGGTGCGTAGCGGAGTGAACCAGACTCTGCGATCTCAGGGAACTCGGCCTTGGCCCTGCTCCCAAACACCCGCACGCCTGCATGGGGAAGAAAGCCCGCGGGAGCTGGAAGTCTCGGGTAGCAGACCCCTAGCCTCATCCCATTTTCCAGAGTTCAAAGCAACCATTTACCTGTTCAAGGGAACGTTGGGGAGAGCAACAAACGCTTATAAAATGATGTGGTGATGCAGACCGCGCTTTTCCTGATGGGGTTTTTGGCTGAGCCTTTCTTTGTGCTCAGACCTACAAATACGGTTGGAAAAGGTTCCAGGGACCGGCTCCACTCGCCATGCACCTCAGTGAAGATTCTGATAATCAAGCAAATATATACACACATCATTGTAGGTTTGATTAGGATAGGAATATATATAACCAATACATTAGCAGTCTTTTCTAGAACATAAGACAACCTTTAGTTTTAGAAGTCTTTTTGAAGCGTATTAATGCTGACCATTGTAATGCACTCTAATGCAAAGGAATCAATAGCCTTTACACCACAGCTAGTTTGTTGTGCACAGCAAATGAATAATACAAAATTCAGTGCACTTAACAGCCCAGTGTTAGACTTCACAATCTGTATAAATCAGGACTCTTTTTGCATTTCCTGAAAGATAGTACCACAAGTTGCACAGGCAGAAAACTACTATTTATTCTTCAACCAATTAATTGAATTTTCTTAAATGAAATATTTGCAATCGATTTCCATGTTTTTATAAAACATCTGCCTCTTCAAATATTTGCTATGAATCCAGTTCCTGAATTTGTTGCTGGAATGCAATGGAATTGTTCATACTGTAAATCCAAATTACAGGAATTTCATTGTTCGTTACTTACAAGGAAAGAATACATACCTCAGAATGTATTTCATGTTGCTGCTGCTGGTAATAATTAATATGTGCTATGATGATAGCGAGAGTCTCCATGTCAAATCAAGGCCCCTGCTGGGGGCAGCGACAGGAGAAAAGGCCGTTTTCTTCGCCAGTTCTTCACTAGGCATTTTTTGCGTTCAAATCCTACGTTCCAGAGGTCTTACCTCCAGTTGCATCTTTATTTATGCTGCCAGCATTCTGACCTGACTCTGGCACGAAAGGACGTGATTTTGCGCTTCCGTCTACCCAGCAGGAAAACAAATTAACGTTCCCAAGAAGGAAACTGGAAGTGGATGTTTATTTGCCTTGTTATCTGCGTATCCTACTTTTCTGAGTCACGAGCAGTAAACCGCCGGCTGGGTACTGCAGAACTAGGCTGGGGAAGAATTCTGGTGTGCTACACGGCACATTTTTAGTTACTGCTGGAGTTCCGCAGCGAAGCCTTGAGATGTAACAGCAGCTGTTAAACGGAAATAAACTCATTTATTGAAGAATGACCTTTTTTTATTTAAAAGGTAAGCTACAGCTATGCATTCCAGTCTGCCTACGATCCCCAGATCGCGGCCGATCTGCCAAGCGCAGCGGCCTTGGAACGGCCCCCGCCGGACACCCCGGGCAGCCACGGTCAGAGGGGACAGGTTCGGTGGGATCCGCTGAACACGTAACTTCGAGGGAGACCCTTAAAACAACCTCCGATTCTGAAGGGCAGCTTACAGGGCTCCAGCGCTTTGTCACTCCTGAGGGGCTTCTGCCTTCCCCTCTTCCCCCGTCCCCGCTGCCCTCTGAGGAGCCGGACCCGCCGCCAGGCCCCTGGGCGCGCCGCCTCACCCCGGCCCGACGGCTCGGGGAAGGGGCCGCGACCGGCCGGCG
>Ga0065711_1036867_pt1 | contig 20482 bp, 7 predicted proteins | sample Hoacrofraction12_FD_59098 | JGI IMG/M metagenome (GOLD analysis project Ga0065711, IMG submission 59098) | Hoatzin crop microbial communities from Cojedes, Venezuela - Epithelial fraction 12 v2 (version 2) | ecosystem: Host-associated > Birds > Digestive system > Esophagus > Crop | place...
AGTGATCTCTCCCTGTCCTTGTCTCGACCCTCGAGCCTTTCATCATATTTCCTCTCCCCTGTCCAGCTGAGGAGGGGGAGTGACAGAGCAGTTTTGGTGGGCACCTGGCATTTATCCAGGCCAAACCAAACCACTACTGTGGGAAGTATTTTCAAACTGTTGGGAAGACATGCAGACAAACCTTTCAAGAAAAAAATTGGATGTTTTTTTGAACAGGCTGAAAAAGGAAGCACCGATGACAAAATGTCACCCTCCATTGGCACTCACACTGTTGAAGGTAGAGGTGGACAGATTTAATTTTGCATAATGCAGAGCAACCCCTTTTTCTGTGCCCTGTTTTCTTGAATTTGCAAAACTATTTTGCTATAATCCCCGTCATCCATCATCACTGTCATTTTACTATGAACTTGCAGCGCACCTGTACTACAGGATTAAGTGCCTTAGCTGGCAAAGCAGCTGTCACTCTGCCCCAGAAGAAAGGCATACATGAACTGCTGAGAACTCTGAGGACCCAGATGTGGCTACGCTTATCTGTAATTATTGCTCACCTCCAAAGACTGTGGCAGTTCTTCTTTCAGGGAGACCTTGGCAAAGGGCCAAGGGAAGCTCTGCAGCGGGAGAAATGCTCTCCTTCCCCTCTGCCCTTACGGTGACTCTGGTACCTCCCAGGGGTGAGCAAGGCTGCTGCAGGTCTCCTGGCGAGGAAGCAGGACCGGTTCTGTACATGGCTTCTTCTCAGCTATTTAACAGGTTGCCAAAATTTCCCTAAGGAATCCAAGCAAAATATGTTGAAATGAAGTGGTATAAATATATAACGGCATAAGGTTTTGTCAGGTAAAGACAGGGCATTTTGTATAGCCAAAGGGCTTTCTTCCTCCCAGATTTGAAAGGTCTCTTGTGAACAAAAGCAGTAGCAAGCTGCTTAAAAAAGGTTATACACTTTAAAGTGTAGGCTTAGGGAACTTTGCTATAGGAGACACTCCTGGCTCCCAGTAAGATTCTAAATATATCGTTCTATGTGAGTGGATTTTACATATGTTTTTGTAAAAGAAATGTCATACTGTGAGTTTGTTGGATTTTTACATTTCTGGATGTAGTGGATTCCAGAGATGTAAATTTTTCTTTCAAAATACTACCAACTATCACATTTTTTTTGCCTGAAGGATCAGCATCCGTGGCTGTTTCCAGCTGATAGCTACAGATCAGTGCTGTTTGAACATCATTTGATCTACTGAGATGGTACTAAGTGAACACAGTTGACGGGTTTGTGGAGTTCTAGTTGTCTGCTCCAGTAGAAAGATAGTTATCTGCTTCACTGGAGATATAAGTTGAAACAGCAGATCAAGAATGAGATCTTATTTGAATAGTTAAGCACTGTCTTCATCTGAGCATTAACTAATTTGCATGGCAAAATTCCAATTTACCATCTATCACTTAAATGACAGCTTGTGAAACAGTAGTTCAGCGTTCTTCACTTGCAGTGTTATATTTCCATTCAAATCGGGAAATGAAACATATGTGGGGGGTGCGTGTTGGGGGCAGGCATTGTAAATAACATACAGAATGCATACTTAGCACCAAAAGCATTAGATGCAAAATAAACACAAAAATTACTCCGTTCCATTAAAACAAAAAACCACCATCAAAAATCAACTAACTGTTTGAATTGAACAGAAAAAAATAAGCAATATGTTAAAATATTCTCTTAATCATTAGGACCAGAGGTATGTGGAAAATCTAAATTCGTGTCCTTGAGCATTGTGGCAGCATCCCACTGAGTTGTTCCTTACAAACTACAAATGTGCCATAAAAAAAAAAAGAGATCCACCCATTTTTCGGGAACGCAAAAAGAATTGTGCTTGTTCCTTGGTTCAGGGTAGCTTAAGCACCCATTTATAAAGACGCTATTCCTGGGTAAAATCAGATTTTGGCTAATCCAAAATCTGTCACTATGCGCTGGCCCATCGATGTTACCCAGGTGCATAGGGCCCAGAAACTTTATGAGAGCTCCTATCTGAATAAGTTATCTGTTTGGGGAGTATCTGTATCCGTTACAAAGCCAGCGTGTTTCCAGTCTGTACATTGATGGCTCAAAAGAGGAGCAATTGCAGGAAGCAGGAACAACTGCGATCGAAGCCCTGTTGCATTCGGACTATCAGCGCAGAGCTGCTGGACGCCCCTTTGAGGCCCGCTCACAGGCAGAAGGCTAACGCAGCCTCCTGTCTGCCAACACGAGTTTAGAAAAAGACAATCTTTTGACTTCAGGGGGGCTTTAAATTGTTATTTTTGCTGTAGGGATAATCTAACTACATTGCTACTATGTTCTGTTTCAAGGTTAAGCAATACAAGCAGAATTCCCTCTGAAACAAACTCTTGTCCTCATCACTGTCCCAAGTGCTCCTGCTCCGTCATGCATCCCGCAGCTCCCATGAGGCACCTTAGTTTCATGCTAGAAAGACATTCATGTTACAGCACGGTTCTTGCTTTATTTCAGACATTCTGAACTCAAGAAGAGACCTGTAGAAAACTGATCAGGTTTCAGCACTGTGGGGACACCACGGAAAGCTGAGCGGAGCGGTCAGCAGGCTCTGCAGGAGGCTGGAGCAGAGCGGCACAGACCCAACCACTCTGCATCGCTTGACCATGAGGACTGGGAATCGCTGGTCCTGGATGCAGTCATCGGTGCCGACGTGTCCAATCCAGACCCCTAGTACAAGCCTTTGTACGCCAAGGTAGTATATCCCCGCTTTTGTTCACAAGTCACAAGCACGCGCCTCCCAAGAGCCCTGTAATTTTTTAGAAATAAATGCAGACATTCCCCAAACCAGATTCTAAGCATTAAAGCAAGACCTCTTCGGTTACTCTCATAGGTGATTCTTCAGCACTAGCAGGTGCTCAGCGTTCTGCAGGAGGTGGAAACAAACCCACTTTTTGTTGGAAACAAGTTTGAAAACTCTGGCTCACATTTCCACACAAGAAACCAGACAGTTCACGTCTATACCACAGCACCTGCTCTGCAAAGAACCACAGCTTTCTGTCAACCTGCTCTGTACTGCAGCCCTGCCACGGGCTGCTGTGGTCATGGGGGTCTATCCCATCCCAGACTCACTCCTGGTCTGATCACAGCAAACCAGCAGCTCTTACCCCAGGGTGATGGCTTAGCTGTGCAATGCTAAGCCAGATCCTCCTGCCTTACAGCCCTCAGAGGTGGTGAAGCAAGCTCCTCCTGCTGCTGCTTCTAGTTTGGCCTGGCCCCGTGGTCTAGCATGGCATGCCACCCATGGCTGCCAAAAAAGTGCTTGCCGTCAGCAGCCCTGGGCCCTCGGGGCCCGGTGGCGAGGGGCAGGCGATGGGAGCTACAGGGTAAGGTGGCTCCTTCCTCTGGTCTTCAGATCCCAGAGGGAGTCTGGACCTGGTCTTTAAACTCTCAGATGTGTTTTTTCTTTGACAGTACCAGCTCTAACTAACAGAGAATGGGTGCAATTGATGCCTTTGATTACTTTCTGTAAGTGCCACTGACATAAACTGGTGAAATGGTGTTGTTCGCACTGCCATACGGGAGCGCTCTAGAAACTTGCTGCGAGGTTTGTACATGCTACTGTTGCACCAGTCTTTTAAAAAAGGGTATGAAATGACCTTTAAGCCATTTTCACAAAGAATTAAATACATGACTTTATAAAACTCACCTCTGAACAAAAAGCTAACCTTGAACTATGGCTGTAAGTCACAATCCAAGTTATATTTTGCCAAACAACATAGGATGATCATCTTTTTCCCATTTAATATGTGAAATGCTGAATGTGACATTGTATTTATTTTGGTGTGAGAACTGTCCCCACCCCGTTCACACAGGTAGATCATTACGAGGAGCTGTGCAAGTGTCTTGTGCCAGAACTACTGCAGCAGGAAAGTTCTGCTGTGTAGGAGTGCGTGCTGGAATGTGTCTGCTTCCAGTAACACATATATTAAAAAAAATTAAAAACATGTGTGAGAAAAATAATTTCTTAAAGTCTGTAGTCACATTTCGGTCTTTTCACTCTTGCGAGACACTTTTGGAGGGGAAATTAAAATACCCAAACCACATACAAACAGATGAGGGGAGTTTAGATGTAAACATATGACCCTCAAAGAGCAGGCGGAAAAAACATACCATCCCTGTATTTGCCTCTGTGAATTTACCCATTACTTACGATTAAACAAGTAATCACAAACCCACACAAAAAGCGTGCCCTGTTGAGATGCTCTTAATGCACCGGGAAGACGCTTGCGTTCTGCAGGCTGTTTGCTTACAAAGAGAAACCGCTGGCTCTTCGGGCTTTTCCCAGAGGAGATGGGCATTTTGCCAGTGTTTCATTTTCAAGTGCCATTGTTCACCTAGGGCTTTAGAAAAAAAAGCTTTTGCTTATTTATTACTAATCCTAGTCTAAGTAATGATCATTTTTAATCCTTTTACATTTTGAAACAAATTTATCAGACAATGACACCAAACACAACGTCCCCCAAAGTGCCGGCATTTATTTTTTCATTTAATAGGTAATTCTATAATTCACACATCTGCGGAATTGCTTTATTGGTTCATGAAACCTGCTTCTATGGACATTCCTTCAACAAAATACAAATCTTACTCAGGTTCTGAGGATTCTTTTCAACAATTCTTTCGTTAGTTGTAGTCTTGACATCACAGTAACAGAGAGAAACACAGTTTATTGCTTACTTCATCCATCTGCCTGTGAATCTGTGAAATGCTGGTGTATTCATATATTATATTATTCAGAGTTGATAGGTATTAGAACGAATTTCTTTTTCAATAAGTAACACAGCTTTTTTGGTAATGTGGAGTAATGTCACATCTTCATTTATCATCATGATTTGGTATAAATTCATGCTATAATCTTGACTGAGATCAGTTTGAGAGACTCAGTGTAATCCTTGTTCTTAACACCAAACAGTGTAATTTGTTGTAACTGTCTGTCCTTAGTCATGAGATCCTCAAAACCAAACAAGCATGGATGTCAGCCATCATCTTACACATCACAGAAATACCTTGATCCCTCCATTTTGATGATTAATGTTCTACTAATGGTAAGAGATGCTGTGAATATCAGCTGGCTACTTCTGTAACTTTGCCAGCCTTGCATACAAGGCTGCCAGTCTGTAGTCTACACCATGAAATAATTTACCTGTCATTTAATCAGTTTAGTGTCAATAGAAAACATTTGCCAAGTAGTTTGCAATACATACACATGAAGACCTGTTCGGGCTTTTCAGGACTGGAATGAGAGAATTGCTGTCATAACTAATGTCAGCAACAAATGCATGTAGTCTTCAATTTCAGTTGGTGCAGCTCACTAGAAAACATATGGACAAAAGAAAAAAAAAATCCCTCTACCTATATATATAAGGTTTTAGCAGATTATTTAAATACTTCACGGAAACGGAGATTTCCTTGTGAAATCTCCTTATTCCTAGCTAGCAGCGCCAGAGGACAAGAGCACTCCAGAGACTGTCAGTGCAATTTTGTGGTTCCAGTCTGCGCAGAAACCATAATCTCATGCGGAAAAAGGGAAAATGAGAATATGGCAACACTGCACTGAGATTAATTTTGTTAATCTCTGCATCAGGAAGGAGGCCTACTGTTCAGCATCCAACCAACGAAACTCAAAAGATGAAACCTCTCTAGAATTTACAGAAATCGATGCAAAACCCAACAGAATCAGGAAGGGGAGGCAGAGGGGAAGAGGAAGGGAAGAAAGATCTGGCACATGGGACAAAGAGAAGGCCATTCAAACAGTTTCCTTGTTTCCAAACCTCTGACTGCCTCCCAGACCCGCCAAAAGCCCGTACATTCTTCCCCTCCTTGTTCTACAGGCTTACCCCAGCTGCCTCTCTGCAAGCAACAAGAAGGAAAGCAGAAGGTGCTTTGAGGTATGTCCACCATATCCAGCCTACAGATGGAGTCAAAAGACACCAAAGAAGTTGACTGGGACTTGAAGGAGCTGCTTCTTTCCAGACAAACCACAGCCACTCTCCAAATCCTCAGCACGGTGTAGGACTAAAACAAAACCAAACCAAAAACTGGCATTTGCTGTTGCAATGCCACACAGGACACGGACTGGCTTCCCTGCTCCCCAAGAGAGACAAATGAGCAGTCAGCGTACGGGAGCACACCCAAGCCCTGCAGCTTGTCCCCATAACACCTCTGCTCCCTCTGTGGCCCTGTTGATGGCCACGGTAGTCTCAGGGACGTGAATGTTGTGTGTTTCCCAGCTAAAATAAAAGCTGTACTCCAAAATGAGGATGATTTGCCTGTTAATTCTCAAAATAGTATTAGGAGTTGAGAAAAACACTTTCAACTGCACTTGAAATCACCTGGATTGAAATACGATTCTAATCTGCTCTCTTTTACAGTTAAACTGGTAGACTAAACCATACTGGTAAGGTATATTATCTTTACAAAAATTCACTTCCTTTTCAATTACATTCAATTTCCACTTCATCTTTCCCTTGTATTTATTCCACAAACAAGCCATTGTGTTATTAATGATTCAGAGTTCCCCAAATCCATGCGTTTTATGGATTTTATGTCAAAATGGTCTCATAATACTTTAATGAGGAAAAAGAATTATATTTTATTGTTCTCACATCTTACATTACCCAGCCAGTAGGCCTATAAGCAGTTCTAAATCTTTCTATAACAGCACCATGGAGATTACAAAAAAGAAACAGGCATTGCCAGCTTCCTCTACCTCCCACCCCTCAAAAAGATTGATGTTTTCCTGAAGGACCTAAAAGAGTGCATTTGTAGCAAATTGTCAGTTCCTCTCTGATGGTTATACACCTACATACAGGTGTAGAAAATCTTTTAACGTTTTGTAACAAGCGGAAATCAGGTAGGTGATAAAACAGGGCTATCAGTCACTTTAGCAGTCAAATGAATTTGATTCTCCTCATTTTTCTGGAGACATCTCTTTTGCCATATGCATGCTCAAGATTTAGCTATTCACATATTAGAATGACATGTTTAAAGTAGGGAATTTCACATTAGCAATGCAGATGGAGGAACGAGTGATCTTGGAAAATTAGATGGTGGTAAGACTGGTGTTGGAGAGTAGCATAAGAGTTGTAAATCCTAGACAAAGCAGAGAAAAAGGGTATTAGAGAGGAGGTAGAATGGGAAAAGCGGAAAGACATAAATCAGAAAAAGAAGGAAAAACTGCGATAGAAGAAAAGACTGGAAGATGGAGTAAAGAGTCTGAGGAAAAGTTAAAGTGAAAAGATGAAGACTAGCAGCTAACAGAAACATTAAAATGTTGAGATAGCAGCATTTCATTGACACTAATTAATAACAAATGTGTCATTGTGTACAAAGTTGATGCCATTTTTTCCCAGAATAACTTACTGGGGCCATTGTCCTCCCCCTCTTCCAGTTGTACCAATCACTTGCTAGTAGATTAAGATACCAAAATGCCTGTTTGTATCACTCAGTTTAAGCTCTATTATACACACATAGGCTTACGCACAGAAAAGCACTTTGGCGACTGCTTACGAGATAAGGAATTTATATAAAGGAAAGGGTATGACTGGGGAGGGGGAGAGGGGGGTTAAGGGGAAAATCTCTGAGAAAAAAGGAAGACATTCAAGAGACATCAGTCTTGAAATGAGAAGCTCGTTAACTCTCAGCTTATTTTCAGTCTCTGTGGAGATTTACCATATGTGACAGCTACTCAGGCTTTGAGTCAGATTAGAACTGTTTTCCTACTACTAAATTACCACCGGAAAGCCTCATCCTTTTCAGCAAAGTTTGATGAACTGGTTACCCTTTAACAGCGACGTTTTGTGCACTAAATTGCAACTGGCCTGCTATTTTTCTCGTATCACTGCTGACAGATGAGTCCGATTATCATCCTAGATCCACCTTGCCAGTGCTTGTTTGGACAACAAAGATAGCAACTGAACTGAAAGAAAATTCCAGGAAAAGTAATTGAAGACAAATTAAAAATTTCAATAGATTTTTCTGGATATTTGCCCACAAAGCATATTGTTTACATATCCACCTCCATCCAGAAGTTTGAAAGCATATCCCAGGATGCCTGCTGTTAATATTTTAGCCCTACCCTGGCCATGTTTCTCACAAAGCTCCCGGATGCTCTAGGCCAAGACCAATTTGTCAATGCCAGGTTGTATGACGATTTATGACTATAGTCAAGTGAGGATGCCGGCTACGTTCTGTCTCTCCCTAACTAGCCGTGTCCAACTGAAGCCATTCCAAATCACTAGCTGCCTACGTGGATGCACATTCAGAGAGGCTGATGTTGTTTATTAAATTTCCAGATACAATCAGCATCAATAACTTTTCCAGTTGAAGGAAAATTTTGTAAGAGAAAATATGAAACTGTTGAAAGCTGCATCACACTTTAGTAAATACAACTCACCACAGAGGGAGCTAAGCTTGCCTAGGAGATGTGAAAAATCTTCCCAAAGTTAATATTTTATTTGGTCATGTTTTCTGATGTCACACAAGGTACCAAAGGAAGGAATAGATGAACATATACATAAGATACTCCTGTAAAAGCGACAACAGCTATCTTAACACGTACATAAGCATGGGTAACCTGTTAATGACTCCGCTTACGCAAGATGAACACTTAGGTTCTGATTTCCCTTGTCCAAACAGCAAAGATGGTGCATAAGATCTGCAGAAGGGGCTCAAAGAACAAAAACATATCTTTAAGAAAAAAAATAAAGGAAAACTGAAGGTAAGAAAATAAAGAATAGTGAAGCTTGTACTAAAACAAGGATGAATTACAAATCTCAGAATCCAGACTGTAGGACATAAGAAATTCAGACTAGCTGTGTGAAAAATGAATGATATGAATAAGGAAGGTCCAAGTGGCTTGTATGAACAGCATGGGATAGACACTACTCTGAGTAACGCCACTTCTTGTTTGGGACTGCAGTAGGTAAGATGGTGCTTGATGTGTATGACAGGGTAAGGATCAGGCCCTGTCTGGCAGTGAATTAATGCCTCTATCAAACTCCTTCTCTGAAGGAAAGCTTAATTTGTTTTTCTGAATAAGAAATTTCTTTCTGGAGAGCTGTGAAGATTGGCAAAAGGTCAATAAACAGAAAAAGGAAGTGTAGCTTCTTTTAACAGCACTGGCCAATTGTTTTTGTTCGTGTGGTTTTTTTTCCCAGTGCAGCCATCCAGGATGCTGGCTTATGCTGATAATTGGCTGCACCTCAAGTAAGATGAACCTGAATCTATTGGATGGGGGGTGAGGCAAAAGAAAGAATAGGAACGGAGACAAACAAATATGTTATTAGAGTCTCCTCAATATCACAGAATCCACTAGCAGGTCAAAGCTGTAATAATTTCATTTCAGAATAATAAAATCAATGTTGAAGAATGATGAAACAACAGCTACCATAGCTGCTTCAGGTGTTATGATTCCATTATAGCACAATAGCCTTATTACTCAATGTAGTTCTTCCTAGCATGTCTTGACCACCTGTGACAAGCGTTTCTGAATCAGCACACAGTCAAAACCTCAAATTGAATCTGACAAACACAGAAAGTGTTTGGAGCTAACTTGTCCTCCCTTTGCTGTTGCTCATTATGGAGTGACCTACTCTTTTCGTGTCCTACACGACACACATCCCTGTAGATTGTGTTTATTGAAAGCTGATAGTTACAAGTGCTGACATCCACCAGGTTTTATATACCAGGGAATTAAAGTAAGAAAAATCTGACAAAGACATTGTAAATAACACGAGAGATGCTTACTAAACCTGTACACTGTACGAATGAGGAAGAAAATTAAGTTACTCTACTTTCAGAGGCTCTTTGTGGTGCTCAGTTCCCGTTGTAAGTGTATTGTTAGAAGTGCAAGCACATAACCACAGATATAATGTCAAAGTCATCCACATTATAACAAAGTTTCAGATGCTCCATAATGAAGACTTCATCAGAGAGTGAAAATTATTGGCTCCCCTGTTGATGACTTTTACAAAAATCTTAAAAGTACAAAGCCTGCCAGCTGGATTAATCTTCCTGTGCACAGTCATTTATGAAGCTTTGAAATTTCAACCATTGGCAACAAGGCTATAGTTGAAAAATCTCCAAGAATATCAGTTCGATGACAAACAATGGTCTGCTAAATAGAGACATGCTGTCCTGACAGCTCTGCTTCAGCTATATGGTATGATATGTGCCAGCAAAAGCAGAGAAGACATTTTGTAGCGTCATAAAACTGCTTCCAAAAATGAGCACCCTGCAGCTATTAGAAACTGCGTGAGAATCACCAAATGTCAGCCTCACGCTCAACAACATTCAATTTAATAAATGGATTTAAGAAAGTGAAGAGCATAAGATGCTTCAGAACACCCTCAAGACTACCATGATAATATTGAGTGTTTGAGAAAAAAAAAGCAACTGTTCACCGTTAAAAAAAAAGGGAGTATTTTGCATCTCATTTTTGTTCCCTGGGACCAATTAAGAGTGTTCTGTCATTATTATTGTCAGCACTAGGCCCAGTATACGAGCGATAATCAGTTTACTGGCACTCTCAAATATTGATGGTCAGAGGTCTGCACTGAGGACAGCCCCACATTTTTCTGGCAGTTATTGTTATTTTTTTCCTGAAATTTTCTTTTCTGAGACAGGTATTTACATTTACCCAAATCTAAAGAAAAAAATGGACAGTGGACAAAAAGAGTATTTCTGTGTACCTGATCCACGATGTGCTACAGAACTGGCTGGAAAAAATAGAAGAATTCTTTTTTGTCCTCATAACTGTTGGTGAAATACTCTAGTTCTTCTTATTCTCCCCTTTCCTTTTCTTTTCCTTGCCCTCCACTCCTGTGGCTGCTCCAGCTCTGAGTGTGACTGATGAGGCGAGAGGTGCCAGGGATGTCAGCAGGCACAAAGACATCTCTGCACCAAACATTTCTCAGTTTATGCCAAAGAGACACCAAAGCAGAGGAAATCTCAAGTGTTGGCTAAAAGACACTGAGTTTACCCGGCTTTTCCTAACTTTTTTTTGCAAGTGTTGCGACTGCTAGAAAGGCACCTAAGATTTACTTGTCCCACAGAAGTCCATATATCGGTCCAAGCAAGAGCTTCTGATCAGAGCAACTAGTTACAAAGTTTCTTCACCTAGACAGCTCTACCAGGAACATTACAAAAGGCTGTAACTCTATGGTCCAGTTAATTAAAGAAAAGTAGCTGCACATACGCTGGAAGGTTTTACCCTCAGCTAAAGCACAAGGGCACTTACCGGATCTCAGAGGTCTGGTACTTTCGCCATTAGTTTCTAATTAACTAATTAACATGAGTGTCTATGAAAATCACGCCTCCTAAATCCCTCCGTGAAATCAGAAGTGTAACACGTCAGCAATCAGAAGCTGAAATTGGTATTTGTTCTCTTTCATGGGCCTGCATAAGGCAATAATATGAAAATATGGAAAGGGCTCTTCTTTGAACAATCTTAGTTAGCTATAAGTTCTTGTAAAAATACTTGGGATTTTGGTAACTCCCAAAAGATCCAAAAGCACATATGGACTACGACAGAAGGGAATTCAAAGCCCCATATTTGGAAACAGGTTTTTATGTACACAAACATTCAGGTACAGAACATCAGAACGTGTTTGAATGTCCCAGGGCTGTGAGGTACACAGAATAGAAAGGCACTCTTTGGACAGGCAAAAATCGGCTACTGCACTGCAGAGATTACCCTGGGAACTCCAATACCTTATCGTGATCAAAGAAAAGGCTAAAGCCTTACCACAGCTTTCACCAGACCCAAGATTCACTCTCAGGTTGCCACTATTTAGAGGTACTATTTTAGATGTTTTAAGGTACATTCCACCGTGGCTATTAATACGTGCACATTGAGTCTGAGAATCAGGTATGGCACAGCAGACACAAGTCACAACACATGGCCGTAATCCCTCTGCAACTGGGATCATTCACCCTGAGTTTCCCAGGCTCTGTGTGCAGGGCTGAAACACTCAGATTGAGACTCCTCAATGGCTCTCCCTCACTTACAAATGCTCTAAAGGCACCCAGTGACCTAGTTTAAACTTAAACCTCATAATCCACCTAGATCAAACATAAAAGTGAACTTGTATAAATCTCCAAGCGTGACGCTTCTAAGACAACTTTCTGGGCAAAGAAGGACAAAAATAGAAGAGTCTCATTATATGCCTAACAACAAGGTAGAAAATATGTAGATGAAGCTTATGCCTGATGGGAAAAAAGAAGAGCAGGAAGAAAGGGGGTGGGTAGGCTGAAGATAATTTGAAGCTTGTGATACCAGAGTAAATGCAAAAGCTTTGTTTATCAGAATCTGCAATTCACTGAGATACTTGGGGACTGGGGAAGGAACGGCAGAGAGAGATTTATTTTAAATACAAACTGAACTGGGTGCCTGTCATTTTAAAATTGGGAGCAGGGGAGACAGGTCTGCAGTAGCTCAGGAGAAGAAGGTGTTTCAGGCAATTGGTGATTAATTGCGCTCTGCTACGCCACATCTCTTTCTACCAAACCTTAGATAGCCAAAACTGTTTCCTAATTGCTTTTGTGTTTCTGAGTCTTCCTTTTGTCTTGCATAGGAGCAGGCAATTTCTGTGCCATCAATATCTCATTAAGGGGCCTGGGATGTGGAAAGCCTTGTTTTGTTTTTAATTTTGTTTTCCAGGCTTTTTGCTACATTTTATGACACGGCATTTTTTGTTTGCTTGTTGCGGTCCATTTATTCTCTGGCATTCCACTTCCCCAGGTTATAGCTTTATTTGTTTCTTTGCCTGTTGGCACTCGAGGAGTATGTAAATTATTGTTACATGCTTCACCATCACTACCTATTGCTCTTCATTTCCCCTAATGACATTCTCATTCGAATGCTACTGCCTGCTCAGGTTGTACATGTGTAGAAAACAACTTCAACTCATCTGTGAGGTCTTTTTATTTTTTCTTCCCCCTTTTTTTTCTCTTTCCTATTGCGGTTTGCCTCAGACTTGTGTTCGTGAGGTAAGGAATACAGCTACCTCCTTTCTGCCTAGGGCAAAATCCTGCAGCCACTAGTGCAAGCAGCAGCTTAGAGGAAAAAGGAAGGGCATTCACACAAATAGCTAATCAAAGGGTTTTTAATGATACTCATTAGGAAAGAAATTCATTAACAAGCCAGCACAAGAACATTCCCTGAAGGGAGAGTGATGTTATTGGTCACATCAAAGCCCCCACCTGACTAACACCTTTATTGCTCTTCATAGTAAGGCCAAGTTAGCAGCAAAATCGGTCGCATTCAGCTCCTGCTAAGGAAAAAGTCAGCAAAGCATGGTCATTGAAACTGGCAATCCTGTTTTACTAATAAGAATGGCTTTTCAGGTATTCTCAGGGATGCATAGTTTAGCCCCCACCACTGACGCTTTTGAATTCATACAATTTTACGTTTCTCACCCTTCATTCTCTCAACTCCTCCTTCTCGGTCTCCTTTTATTTTGTTACCTCTGGCTAAGTCCATCCTGGTGGCTATGGCAGAGGTGCACACTCGCGCTTTGTGCCCCGGGCCCGTGGCATGGCAAACCCCACGTGGACGGATGCCAGCACCCCTTTTCGAGCAGAAGGCTGCAGAAGGCAGCCTCACCGCGAAGTGCAGCGGGGAGCCATCCTAACCTGCAGGCAGATTGTTCACCTGGACGAGGCACCACCATCCAGACACACCAGAGCTTGCACCTACTACTCAGGATAGACACAGCCTCTGTGCATCACAGACTTTTCCAACTCGCGGGCATATAGCTGCCTTTTTAATGCTCACACCATTACTTACCTACAAAAGAGACTCTGTATTTTTCTGCCAGCTCATTCCTAGAGATTAGTATTGCTATCTTGGGATGCTCATTTGTCCTGTAAAAACTAGGTTTTTAAATAGGCTGAACCAAAAGTCTCACTTTTATTGCACTGCCCTGATACAGCAGGGCTCAGTTATTAGAATAAATTGGAGCAAGCTGCTGCCTGGTTGTTATACCCACGTAATTGCTACAGGCTAATACATGAAACCATGCTTCACTCTCATGCTTAGAGGCGAGATCTCCATTTTGCAAGGACAGAGCAAGTTCTATTATGCATTTTACTGCCAAAGGAGGTCAATTAAGTTTAATTGGTTCTAATTAGCACTTGCTCAAGCTGTTATATTTACCTGCATCCGAGTGGCTCTTCAAGTGCTGCACAATGGATTCCTGCTTTTGAACACAAACAAAAATTACTAATGGCATCTTTGAAGGCAAAAGATGCACTGATCAGCATAAATGGGGAACAAATACCAGCACAAATAGTAGCAGGCCTTTTTAGAATAAAGCCACAAACGTTTCATCCCCACCTGGCTTTGATCAATTGAATTGACTGCAACTGTGCACCTTGTTGAAAGTTATAACACGGAAAGTGTACAAATGTAATTATTCTCTACCATAACTTCTTTACAGCTGAAAGACAAGTATTGGAGAATGGGAGGGGTGGAGGGAGAGTATAGCAGCTCTGAAAAAACAGGTGGATTGTTTCATTGGTAGCTAAGACAAAATACCAAGAAAAGAAAAAACAAAATCCCCAAACATGTACATCCGAAATGCTTTGCTTTCTAGGACTTTTGAGGATTGTTTTAAAAGGTTTGTATTTAAGTGACAGATATGGGGTTTGGATTTGGGCTTTCTTTTTCTATTCAGCTGCAATGAGAGGAACAACCTCACTTGCCTAAACGTCAGTGCAAGCCATTTCAGTCCTTAGGATGCGGTGAGAAGTCAGCACTGAATGCAGGATGTTCTAAGACAGACTGAATGAGGAGTCACATGCCAGAAGAGATGCTGTAATGCTGAGGTGCACTTTAGGAACTTATTTTCCATTGGGATCTTCATGGATGTAGCTACACAATTAGAATCATAAAGAATGGAAAAGACCTCTAAGATCAGCAAGTCCAACCATCCACCCAACACCACTGTACCTGCTGAACCATATCCCGAAGTGCCGCATCTACACATTTTTTGAACACCTCCGGGGATGGGGGTTCAACCACTTCCCTGGGCAGCCTATTCCAATGTCTGACCACTCTTTCAGTAAAGAAATTTTTCCTAATATCCAGTCTAAAGCTCCCCTGATGCAAATAAAGGCAGGCTAGAGAGCAATCTAGTCCTCATGCCAACACTATTTCTTAGAGCTAGCTCTGTCCAAATCCCCAGTCCACATTCACAGCACGTAGGCATGGCCCTACATCTCTGGGTCCCATGAGGTGTCTCTAAGTCGTACTTGTAACTTTGAGTGGAGGAGTGGTTGGGAGGGCATGAGGTCAGTCTGAAACAGAAGCAGGGAACAAGCTAGAAACAGCAGAGCAGATGTTTGGGACCACTGCTCTACTGTGTTCGCTGGTCCCCTCTTCACTACTTGAGCATATATCCAGCCACTCAATGTATGCAGAGGATTAGATGCCCCCCAGCAACACTGCGTCGCTTCTTCTCTTGCACCTCCATGCCGGGCACCTCCCAGATCCAGGGGACAGCAGCAGCATAGATGTAGAACACAGATCACAACAGGACAGGAATGAGACAAGGACTGGGGAGAGTGGTCCCAAAACGTGAGTATTCCCTGACTAAGAATACCCAATATGAACAGCCACAATGCCGAACTCATTAGAGACCTTCCCTGCCTTGAAAAACACCACCCTGGGCGAAGTCCCCTGACTCTACCTACGCAATGCCTGACAAGGAGCCTAGCAAAGGGGTCCGCTGAGACCTGCTGAGCCTGCAGCCTTGGGCGCTTCCCAGCTGGGGGCTGCTGGGGTGCGAGCACCCAGGGCCAGGGGCTCGTACAATCTGAGCATAATCCAGTCCCACCGGCTTGGATAAACAACACTTTTAAAGTACCAGATGTAGTGTCCCGAGGATCTAGGTCTCCTATGGATTTTGGATAATTTATTTTGGTATGGAAACCAAAAGCAATGAAGCTTATACTTTTTATCATCATTTCAGTATTACATGTGAAACTGTAGCAGACTTGGCAATGGGTGTGTTCCCTTTTTTAATATTGCTCTTTGCCATCTTTCCTGCTATTTGAATGTGCCTCCTAAATGAATTGTCCATTGCCCATGTGGTTTTCAAATATAATTTATTTTTAGCTAACATGTTCCCAATAGATGGGACAAAATGTGTTAAAAAAATAAAAATGAAATTAAAAAATCCTCCCCTCTGCAAGCAAATTTCCCCCAGTCTTTATAAAAGAAGGCCAACTTTTTTCCTTCTAGGTCCCCTGCTAAATTTCCACAAGACCATTAATCGTAAAAACCCCAAACTGCATAAATTGTAGAAAAGTCAAAGAAGCTGCCTGTATTTTATTAAAAAAGAAAAAGTTCCTGCTAGAATCTCCCCCAACCCAATTACCTTTCCTCTGTCAGTTGTGAGGACTCTTTCTCAGCCTTAGTACACACCTTTTCTCCTGGCTGGCAATGTACAGGCTGAGGCAAGCATCAGCCACCACACTATTATTTCAAACAGTCATACATTGGTGTATATTTAAATCAATATACTTAAATCACTCCATGCTCCTTTTCTTTTGTACTTTTCCCAAGCAAGTGTTTCTGTTGTAGTTCAGGTGACAATCAAAAGTTTCTCTAAATGTTTACTGACTTGGATAAGGACTTGAGAAATAATAAACAACAAAAAGGAAATGTGTATTATTTGCATCACTGACATGGCTGCCCATACAGCAATACACCACTGAAGCACATGTAACAATTTACTATTTGGTCCTTCAGTCCTCCAGTATTTAAAATTGAGCATATAGTCAATGCAGAGATTGAGAAAAATTGACCTAGCATCTATCTATACTTTCTGGGGATATTCTGTACTGGGTTGGCAGTAGCTCCACCAGCACCAAACCCCACGTCCAAGGGTTCAGACCCACTGAACACAGGTTTTACACATCCATTACTTTACGGGCTTTAAGCAAAGTAAAGCTGTGCACTTGCAGTCCTTACTGTATGTTGAGATAGTGCATCTACAAAAGGAGGATGTATCACTAGAATAGCTGTATCAGTGTAATTACATTGGTACAACTATTCCCAATATGGACTGGACCTTAAACAGAAATCCCTATGACAGGCTATCTTTACCACTGGCCTGTTTATAAGACAGCTGTTAGCTTAGTTCAAAAATCAGCGTATAAAATGTTCCTTGTTACTGTAAGTGGACAGTGATGATCATAGCTCAGTCTATGTTATTATTGCCTGATTTTCCCAGTTTGGGTTTTCACATATTGACTCCTTAGTCAAGGTCTTTTAACATAGATTTGAAATGTGAATATGTTTTATTTTTTCCCCAGTAAATATACAATACACACTTCAACAGTACTATAACCAACTTTTTATGCCAATTAAACTTTGCTGCACTAACAATACCAATGAAACACATTAAGAGGTCATACCTTTTTTGTGAACAAACTGTAGCCAATAAACAGTTTTTTAAAAAACAAATTAAAAAACAATTCTAAGTGCTGCCACAACATCCCTTTTCTTTAAACACATTATTCACAATAAATGTTTTCAATTTTTTAAAAAAAAGAAGAATACTTCTTTTAAAATAGTAAATTAAATGGCATTTTAGAAAATATGTACTGTGGTTCATTGGAAATACACTGTATAGAAAAGAGAGAGAGAGAAAAAAAATAAGAGACATCACCTGTAAGATAATGGAGACACTTTGCGATACACAACAACACCTTATGTAATATTGTAAGCAAATTATTAATGAACAAAAATGTACAGAAGCAGATGGATAAGTTAGTGAATATCATGGTACTGCACAGCTTTAATACTGACACACATTTACTTTCCAGTGGAAGAGATAAAACACGTATTTGAAAGTAATTGGGATGATTTTATCAACATCTAATGATACTGAATTTTGAATAAAATGTAGTGAGTAAGGTGTTCCACCAAAGCTCAGCACAAGCTTTCGAATTAAATGGAAAAAAAATCTACCGGTGACTCAGTTAAAACATTTTGCAGAGAATTAAATTTGAATAGTACCCTGAATAGTCTTCTCTTCATAACATAATACCAAAATAAAAAACATACATATGTAAATATGACGTCTTCTTTATCTTGCTCGAACATTTTTTCACATTTTTAAGAAATGGTTTTAACCATAATGGTTTAACAAGCAGGCAAATTACATATGTTCATTGGTCACATATTTAAATAAATGCATACATTTTTTTTTCTCAACTTTTTTGGTTTGTAACCTGCTAAATAACAGTCTTGACCTTAAGGAAGTTAACTAGCTTTTTTTTTTTTTTTAATATTCAGTAGTGCTGAGTTATAGTTGATAGCTGTAGTGTTTTATCTTATCATGGAACAAGTTAATGAAATGAAAAGCAACACATATTTAGCATTGTAAATCACTTTTCTAAAATTCTGCCATTACTAAAAGTGTTCTTAATACTGGTGAGCTCCAAGGCAATATATAAAACAACATAGACTGGTTATACAAAAAGGGTATTCAGATGGAAACTTGTGGTTATGGTCAGATAACTAACAGAAAAAAGCTGTAGGGTGGAGTATTTAAATTAAGCATTAAAAATTAGTGGGCTATCCACTCACAATATTCTAAGAAAAGTTGGACAATTTATTCATTGAGATTTGAGAGGTACAGAAGATTTGGACAAAGCCATGAAAACTAATGAAGAGACAGGATGCTGTCATTAATGTCCACTTACAGAGTTTGATTTATTCAGAAAGTGTATAAACTTGCGTTATTTCCTCATCATAATAAGGTTTGAAGCCACTCACTAAAACATGGGTCAAATATTTTCTTTGCTTATATCCAACTTTTTTGATGTATTGTATTGCCAGAAATGTACTTAATGCAAACCGAAAATAATTTGACCGTTGCTTTCCTTCCAAACACTAAACATTTTACTACAAATTTAGTGGATCCAGCTTCAGCTCTCGCTGACTGCAGGTAACAGAACTCAAAGGTTTGTTTAGACTGCATCAGAACAGCTAATGTCATGAATTTCAGTGGTGCAGCTCTATCCTCTATTGTACTATACACGTATTGGAAAGATGAAGTAAGATACTCCAACATTTCATTTTTTTGGAAGCAGCCTGAATATATCTTGATAATAAATGGCATCCTTAACTACTTACTAGGTATTCCTTGAGTTTATATTGTTTGTTTCACTTGGGAAATCTCTGTCTTATATTTTGAGTTGGAGAAATTAATGGTAATAATTCTTTTAAAACTGCAATATAAAAACAGCTTTAGTGAAACACCTTAAGTTCTTTTGTTTGTAGCAAGGTTTGTTTTTCTTCCTCTTTACTTAGTGGCATGGGATGGCTAAAAACAGATACTAAGGGCATCATTCTAGTGAAAGGGTCCAGGCCATCTCATGCTACCTTTAATTTTCTTATTCACTCTTTAATCTCACACTTCCGACTTATGACCCCTTCTTAAATAGGAAGAGCAACTACGTTGCTTGCTTTTAAAAGATTTAAATCTGTCTCTAACGTCTTCACTGACATCAGTTTTGCCTGTCACTTTCTCATTTCTACACCCCAATGGAAAACCACCTAACATACTCCTTTACATCCAGCATTATCCAAAGTAGCTTACAGTACGTAAACCTTCTTCACACATTCAGTCTCTTTTTTTCTTCATGTCATGAGGAGTAGAGTTTTGTGCTTATCACCAAATAAAATTGCAGTGCAAACTTTAAACATAAAAGTTACACAATTAAAAGTTAATATATGGCACCACAGCCTATTAATTCACATATAGTACAACAGACCAATAAAAACAGACATGAATATGAACATAGCTAAAAAGAAGGTGAGCTTGCATAGCAATGCAACAAAAGAAATTATATACAGAAGGAAATCCTTTTCATCCTGGAGGGTGATTTTTTTTCTTTCTTTTTTATATACTCCTGACAAGGAATAGATTAAGGTGGATGGTGTATTAAAGAGAAGAACACAAGTAAAGTATCTGTGGGATATGTGTGGCTGTGTGTCTTTACATTGCATTTACAGTTCTTTTAATAGTACATAAATAAAGAAAATGTTCATTGCACTGTTTAGTGTCATCACTTCCATGAGTTCAGACCTGATGGTCCATCAGAGCAGCTTGCAATGTGTCTTCTCAACTACTCTATAGAGAGAAACAAAGAGAGAGAAAGAGGTTACAATAAGGAGAAAAAACACAAAACAAAGCCTACGGCAATATTACTGCAGCACAGGATGAATACTCAGTAGGTTGGGAGAAGAGAGTTAATTGTTTCTAAGATAAACAGTGATTGATGCTAAAATTCAGCACTAGAATGTACCCTCAGCAAGTTTGCTGATGACACCAAACTGGGAGGTGTGGTAGACACACCGGAAGGCTGTGCTGCCATTCAGCGTGACCTGGATAGGCTGGAAAGTTGGGCAGAGAGGAACCTGATGAG
>Ga0065711_1036868_pt1 | contig 20481 bp, 10 predicted proteins | sample Hoacrofraction12_FD_59098 | JGI IMG/M metagenome (GOLD analysis project Ga0065711, IMG submission 59098) | Hoatzin crop microbial communities from Cojedes, Venezuela - Epithelial fraction 12 v2 (version 2) | ecosystem: Host-associated > Birds > Digestive system > Esophagus > Crop | place...
AAAAAAAAAAAAAAAAAAAAGATAGTGAAGTAGAAGGTTCACTGCTGGCTGCCTTCCTCTTATACCCCTTACCAACAAACTAGCTCCCATTACTGGCAGTCCAAATCTCGACCTCTTGCCTTTTCAAAGTGCTCTGAGTAACACTGACTGAGAAAGAGCACCTTCTTGACACCAATCACCTCTACCAGTCACATAAATATCACATTGGAAAGGCCTTGTGCTTGTGATTACTTCAGCAGGCATGTTGGAACATTCTGGCTAACAATAAAAGACTAAATAAAAACAGGAAGGCAAGACTCCCAGATATCTTCCCTTTCCATTTTCTAACCAGAACTATGACATTTACTTTTGGCCTTTGTTTTACAGGCCCCAAAAAAACTTTCCCTGTCTGTGGCATAGCAAGGCTGTTTGAAGGCCACGCAAAAAAGTAGCAGGCAATTAAATGGCTTCACCCAGGCCCAAGCTCTACCTAAAACAACTGATCACAATTGCAGTTGCTAAATATTAACCTGGTTTCCCATCCCTGCAGATTTCCTTGCCACTGAGAGTCTGTATGCACAAGCTGAACTTCTTGATCTCCAACACTGCAAAATAAGGAGTGATACAACTCTTTCATACTAGACAATGATTGCATCAGACCTCCCATCACTTCAAAAAACATAAGCTGCTCTAGAAGGGCTTTACTTAGGAGAAAGTTAATCCTCCCAACAAGACCACAAATTAAAAGACACAAACTTGCGTAAGAGAAGCAGAACCAGGCTTGTGTTTGGCATTTCACCTGTAGCTTCTTAACTAGATACAACTTCTCTGATGGCAGCAGTAGCATGCATTTTTCTCCCTCCCCATATGGTGCATCTCACCCTATCAAAGCCCCAGCTCCCTTTGAAATACATTAGAATCAGAGAGAAAGGAGAGGTCTCTGTTAGATAAGAAACTGCAAATTCTCTTTTAGGCATTTCATTCAGGTTCCTATATGCAATCTGGTTGACGACCCTTCAGCTGCCCAGCACTGCCTCTGCACCTAGCCCTGATGGTAGCTCCCTTGCTTTCCCATCATACACAGATAGTCTATTGGGAGGATAGAGGAAAGACTGAAAGCAGGAAGAAGAAAGGGATCTAAAATGCATTCATGTGCATTTATAAGTACAATCTTTTAGATCCATGTGTAGATGGTATGTTTCGTGCCACGAGAGACTAGCTTCAGGAAATACCTTGTGATAAACACAGAAAAGCTAAAGGAAAGAAAAAAGAAAGAAAACCAACATCTGTTATTACTAGCTATTACACCTACTAAACTCAGGGAAGCCAGGTAGGCCTAAGAGATTAGCTAGAAGAGGCACAGAGTGCAGCTAGTTGAGTCACAAGAGTTAAACACAAAGCTAAGTTAGTCTTACAGCTTGCATCAACAAAACTTTCTAGGTTTGCTACAGGTGTAAGCAGAGACAGCACAGACTACATGATGAGCATGCCTACAGCTTTGAGAAACCTCTAGTAACATAAGAGAAACCAATTCCTACCAAATAGCTATTTCTCGGTCTCCTTTTGGCAAGCTTTTTTTTTTTTTTAAAACTTTCCATTTAAATATTTTTTAACTGGCTACTGAAAGCTGAATTCAGGCTAGAAGCAAAAGGCAGTAGGCAAGTATCGAAGTAAAGGAAGGAAAAGTGATGGAAGGGAGGGGAAGGGAGTGCCTCATGAGCAGAGCTCAGTAGAAAGGCACCTTGCACCTCTCTCCAAGAGATGTTTTCAGCAGAGTGCGTTTTGCCTCATTTTGTGCCACTGACAACTGCCAAAGAAAGAAATGCTTTCAGCCAATGTTAGCAGTGTTGGAAAGATGGTTGTCAAAACCAACACACAAAAGCACTTCCAAAAGCCAGCTTACAACAGTGGATAAAAATAACAAGCATATGACTCAAGCTGGTCAGGCAATGCTCAGCTCAAAACACCTTTTCCATTTTCTTTTGGTCTACATAAGATTTGTGCAGCAAGATTTAGCTCAGCCCTCACTTCCAGATCAAGTACTTCTAGATACAGTACATATAGGACGAGTGGAAGCCAGGCTGACAGACAAGGCTCTGGTTTCTCCTAGGACTTTGGAATTGTTCAAAGGAGCCACAGGTCTAAGCGTTCCATTTGGAGAATATGGCAGAGCTGAAGTGAGACCAATTAGGGGCAAATGGAAACCATACGTGATTTTAATGAAACAAGGAGCTGGTGAACATGGCTTACTGCTGCAGGAGCATTTACTGCCTGAAAGGAATGTGCATCTGGCATTGATCGTTTCCCAACCCATGAAGTGAACAGTAACATGGAAAGCAAACTGGAGCATATGATGACAGATGAATCGCCTAAAGTAGTACAGTTGGGGTAGCAGCCTCTGCAAGGAGAAAACATTTCCTTTGCCTGTGATTTAGCAATACAGTTGCAAGCAAGCCTGACCTTCCATTTCCACAGAATATGATAATGAACGACAAGAATGAGTGATAGAGTGATTAAAATGGATCGACTGGTATTTTAAAGAACCTACTACAATCACAGAAATCCTATTCTGATTCACACAGGGCAGACACTCGCTCCCTTGAGGTCACAGGCACTGCTTAAAGAATAAAGTACTGCTGATCCTGAGCATGGGTAACACACAGTCCTCAAATGTGATGTCTGTTGCTGCAAATTTTCAGATGATGTTACTTTTACACATACATCAACACAGGTATGCAGTGAGGAGATTTGAGGCTGAAGAGTTAGTGTAGACACACCCTTTTGTTCCATTTTTTTCTTTTTGACTGCAAATTTCCCAGGAAGTTTAAGTTCTGCTGAGAAAGAAATGTCTTGAGCCTGCACAGCTGTAGATAAGTTGCTCTATCGGAACACTGCCATTCCTTCTGCAAGCTGTTGTGTTGCAGCTCGATGTCTGGTTCTCAGAACAAAACCATGATCTTCCTCAAGCAGCCAAGAGACTGCTCGCATACATCACAAGAAGGGGGAGAAGATGCTGTGATCCAGCACTCAACTACATATACAGTGAATGTCCAGGGCTGAACCTGGTAGATGCTACTTTACATTTCACGTAACAGCGAGACATCTGCAAAGCCAGCTACATAGGACTGGCATGCCTTTGCTCCTTAGTGCTAGATTTCCTCTGTGGGATATCCAGAGTTAACAAGCATCATAAACTCACCACTCTATTTTTCAAGGAGGCAACAGAAAATTCTTGAGCCAAATCTGCCTATTCATCAGTCTACATGAATGCACTGGGAGCTCACATACAAATGGTCCAGGAGGAGGAGGAAGTGCTGCTAAAGAGAACATCTGAAAGCAGTTTTCTTCTGCACGTTAGAAATAGGGCAGCTCTTACAGCCCATGTAAACCTTTCAAAACAGGGAGTATCAAAAGCCACAGGGCTGGACACTCCCTGCTTCAGCAACTTACTTCAGAGGACTCTCCTTGCTTCAGCACCTCGCCCAGCTGGGACGGGTGCCAGCATTTTGCGGGGAGGCTGCACTCCACTGATCACATGGTTTACACTCATTTTTGCACGTAGGAGCTAGAGAGGAAGAACTGTTTGGGAACATGTATAGATTTCAAGGGTACTGGGTGGGCCTGCAAATTCCTTCCTGCATTAGAAAACTTGCATTAAACTGATAGGCTAAGCAGCTGTCCACGCCAAAGAGGTAGACATATTTAACCAGGTCAGGCCTACGTGTGCTGCTCTGCTGTTCCTGTTTGCACTGGATCTGACGGGACCTAGTGTTAGGCCCGCCTGACCCTGGAATGATACCTTCATTCAATCAATGAATCAGTACCTTTGCCCACCTTTGCCCACCATTCTTGAGCCATTATAAATTGTTCAGCAGCTGACAGGTTGTCAGCTGACAGCTGCAAACTGTTCACACACACTGGATGTGTTCAGGACACAGTTCTGGTTTATCATAACGCTTAAGGAATTTAGTAACCACCCATTTTATTAATGTCTATTATGTAACCACAGCCATTAATACTACATAGCTGAGCTTAGCTACATTTACCCAGGAGTCTAAGCACCACTTAAAGACATAGGTGTAGCACTGGGATCCTGATTCAGTGTTCATTAAAGCAAGCAGAAAACCTCCCCGAGTCCTGAATGAGTCTCATGTACCACAGTTCCCAGTCAGACTACAGGTCAAGGTCAGGACAATATCAGGGCAAACCCCACACTGACCAATTTGCCCACCTATCCAGAATTTTCCAGGATCCCATGTAGTGCCCTGTCATAACTGTGTTCCAAAACATCATCCATCATTTTGGACCTTCAAAGGGATATCAAAGGCCAGAAGTTTTGACTCTTGTGGGAAGAAAGGTAAAGAAAAAAAAAAAAAGGAGAGTGATACGAGGCATCTCACAAGAGGTAATGAGAAGACCTGGAAGTCTAAGAACATCTATAACCAATAACTCTTTACATGAGTAACACAAATACTGCACACTGTACATCCTCTGGCTCTGAAGATGCAGGGTTTTCCCTGTGCAAAGACAGAGCACTGACAGCAGAAACGGTAGGCAGACACTGGCCTGTTACCTTTGCTCTTCAAACAGTTTTCTCAGAAGTTCCCTGACTGACAGACTGGCTGAAGTTGTTCCATAGGAACTGCAGTGGACAGCGAAACGGTGCAACTATCTCATTCTTTTATTACCCAAACTTCCTTGATACAAACTTTTCATCAAAATATCATGTTTCTGAATAGCCCAATAGGCCATAATGAGAACAGATCTCCAGAAGCTGTGTGACATTACTTGGACATTCATGTGCATCCTGGTCCTCCCAATGAAATACTAGTGAGATATGACTCTTAACTAGACTTCTGTAAGCACAGAGAACACACTGAATGGTTAGCAGTGCCTGTCTATCACCAACTGCTGATTTTTTTTTTTTTTGCACACCAGATATTTATACAAATCCAAAACTAACCCACACATTCTTTGTCAGTATTGCTAATTAGTGGGGTTTTATATGGAAATTCTCAAGTCTGACTGTATGAATCTGACAGAGATTTACTTTAAGTGAACCTACCAGTCAGTTAGCTCATCTGTGCTACTGGAGTTTGAGAACTTCCTAACATATTCCCACCAAAAACTTTCACAAACTTCCAATATGAGCGAGGTAAGCCTACATTCAAGTAGCACTTCTTAGTTGTCCTTGTAACTTTGTAGAGAAAAAAAAAAAGTCACAAGATATGGTTGGATAGTCATTTCACAGTCACCCTGGTATGGCACAGTGAATGCTATTTCTGAATGCTCTAAGGCCATTAACTGTTTTGGGAGGCAGAAGTTCTCTGGACACTGCACTGCTGTGTGTTTACAGATAAGGGTAATCATTTCCAGGGTACGCACTGAGCCTGACTGCTTCCTGCCTGTCTAGGTCTCCTGAGGCATTACTGTAACAGGACTATTTTGGCAAAGTAATGAACCACCCTCCCAAGAGCCAGCTTTTCAGGGCTCCAGTTCAGCTCACACCTGGAACAAAGGTGTAAGCATGTTTAAACATTGACAGGGTGGGAACTAACAGAAACACAAGGGGAAATACCTCGTCTCAGTCCAGTGGCAGCAGCACAACCACAAACTTTGTTTGTTCATTAATGCAGCAAATCCAAGGAGAACTGCCCATGGCCAAGGAAGGGTATCTAGATTTGTGTTTTAAATGGAATTCTCAGCATTCAGAAAAAGTAACTATAAACCCCAGAGGGCTAGTGAACTGGAATCTCCCCCAGCTTGAGAGGTAGCGTGTAACCTGATCAAAAATCAGCACTTCTAGAAGGGGAAGCTGTTCCTGTTAAACCATCAGGGACAGGACTGATAGAAATGTTTCTGGAAATGCTTTTTCCTGTCAGGAAACGTGGTTTTAATCAAACCACAAATATCTAAGGAAAGCATCAACTTCAGCAAAATTGTTTTTCATTTTTCTTCTCAGAAGAACTGAGACCTATTTTCACCCTGAATCAGCAGTTCTTTTTAGCTGCACTTGAAGTCTAAATGTTGATGTGAAATGACACCTTCATTCAAAACGGACATTTTGAATTCACCCTTCAAAACATAAGATTCAGAAGTATCAGAATCACTTTTTCCAGAAAATTCCATGCCAAAGACGCTGATATTTTCATTTTCCCCTCACACTTCGGATTGAGTACATTTCCACCATTTCAAAATTCTCTATGGAACAGCAATTCCAACCCTCTCCAGTAAGTTTCTAGATTCCTCTTTCACTGTATAAATTAGAGGTGACAACAAGCTCTAATGACAGAAGCAAGAGTAAATTCCATTTTTCCTCTTATTTTTCAGAAGCACTAAGTAAATTCATACCAATGAGAGCTGCAGGTGCTAAGAACTGGCATCATTTCAAGAAGTAAGCCATTATTCCCTATGATCTCAAAGACTATCTAAACTAATATAAGCATTCAATGTCAGAGATCGGTCCTTTAATTCACTGTGCCAATAAAAGTCTGTCAACACTGCAGGCTAAATGAACACAGACATACTAGGGCTATCTTTAAAAAGCAACTTAGGATACTACAAACACACTAATTTAACCTGTTCCTCAAGTAAAACATTGGCTTGCTGAGTGCTTGTACTTTGAGATTGCAGGCAAGTCAGCAAGTCAACTCTGTGACAAATGCCTTCCTACTCTCTTTTTCCTTTCTAGCTGTTTCCAACATTTTGACACAGTATTGTTTGATTGCAGGCTGCTTCCTGAAGCTGCTTCCTTCAACTGCCTGTTGAACCCAGGGGGAATCTTCCCACTGATTTTAACTGGAGCAGGATCAGGCCCTAAATGAGCAGTAGTGGAATCCCTAGACTGGCGGACTGAACAGCTGTCTCTGCCTTTCCGAAAGAAAAGAGGGAAAGTTATTCCTGCAGCTGTTTTTCCCCCAAGTGTCTTCGCTCCCAACTGTAACAGGACTAGAGGGAGGGGGAGAAGGTGGAATTTTAATAACCTATTAAAAAGGAGTATGGGCCATTGGGTAGGAGCTCTTTCAGTTCTACTCAAGCAGGGTCACTGCTGCCAGGCTCAGACAGCCCTAAGGGCACGGGAAAAGTCCTCTTCTTGTTTTCACATCTCATTCACAGAATGGATAACGAGGGGGAGGGAGGAATCAGCTTTAGGGTTAATTAGCACCATGAACAGACAGCTGCATTGTCATTAAAAGTTCAAGAAGTCATCAGGGTCATCACTGAACTGCAAGATGTACACACACGCACACGAGGCACACGTCTAAGCCCGGCTTTTCAGCAGCCTTGCTCAGCTCTGATTTTCCACTACACCAAGGGAAACACTTTGAGTCAAGAACACTGAACTGTTGTAGCTCTGAGGAGAGGACAGAAGCACAAAGGCACTCCCTCTGAATAGCAGTTGTTCATCCCCTTGGAACTGCTTAATTTCACACTTAATACACCAACTAAGAATAGTTACATAGCTTTCTTCCCCCGAGAAAAATCAGAGGTGTGGTTACCAATGTGTAGTTTCATGTCTGCTTCTAATATTCTATGGGATAAGCAGAACCCCAGTTAACAAAACCAGACTACTGGTGCACGCTGTTGCTTCCACAAGCAAGGAAGCTGAGGAAGTACAAGTGCATATTAGCAAATCCAGAAATTAGTATGTATGTATAATAATGAAATGAAAAAGCCTCTAAAATGACAAGGACTGCTATTAATAAGCTTTGGAGCAGTTCTAGCCTCAGAGAGTCACAAGTTGGCTTAAAAAAAACCCCAACAAATTATCCAGCTATGCAAAACAGCCACAGATTACATTCTTCTTGCCACAGTTCGCAGTAACATTCTCTGGTAAGGGAATTTAGTGAAAATGCACCAAGACAAGCAAGGATTCCCCTGCCACCTTCCAAACAGGGCAGGGAAGAAATACAGCCTTGAATTGTTGAAGCATTACTGCTTCTACAGAAAGCAAACTGGCATTCCCTGGTCCTGCCAGCTGCAGCTTTGCTGCCAATACATTCTAAAACCAAAATGGGGCTGAAACCACTATCATTACAGTGAAATCTCACAAAAAAAAAGTAGTTTTTCTTTTCTGGGTGAACGGAACACAGATCCTGCTTGCTCTTGCTATTAAACTGGCAGGCGAACATGTAGCTAGCTCATGAGTGTATAGTTCCATTCAGTGCTTGGTCTTTGCCAAGTGAAATTACTCTGGGAATACAGAAACAAGACTTTTTATTTTAACCATTATAGCTCTGTTGATTCCCGTGTACACAGGTTATCCACATTACTTAATTTCAGTATGTTTATGACAATATAGCTGTTGCAGCAACTCTAGTGGAGATGTTCTCATGAGGAAAAATTATAAAAGAGAGATATAGTTCAAAATTCAGAGGGGAAATAACATGTATGAGCATTTCAGATCTAATTGACCAAGTTAAGATGGGTGCTGTGAGCTCTGATGATTTCATCACAGAATGAAGTCAAAGTGGGCTAAGCAGCTCCTCCTAGAAAACTCCTCTGAATTCCTTTCGCCCCCTTCAGGACTCCGGGTATTTTTTTGAACAAAAACTGCCTTTTTCATATTTTTCTACAGTGTAACCTGGTGATGCCTGCCTCAAAGCACCACCACAATAATCTCTCAATAACAACTTCAGTGAATCTTTCCTCGTTGGTCCATACATACACTGAGGAATATACACTGCAAGGAACTCTGCCATGTGCCGACCTGATGAGGGCTTGATGAACAAATATAGAGCCTGCACAAAAACGTGAACCCCCAGGGGTGCCAAGACAACCATCACCCTGGGACCCTGTTCTGTTTGCTCTCCTGTCCTGTCAAAAAGGCAGCCTAGGCAGAACGTGTGCAGGCAGTGTTGTCAAATTCAGAATAGGGGAGCTTTGAACAGCACAAAGGACAAAGTTTACGTCAATGGCTGAAGCTGCCATACTGCATAAAAGACAAACAGGAAAGCAGTTTCTGAGACAGGAGGGAAAAAAAGACGCAGTGCTTTCCTTTACCCTACCTCTTCCAGCCTTTAGTACTGGAGGAAATCAGTATGGGAGAAGGACATTCAGAAACAAATATGAGATCTTGCACTGACAGGAAGGAACCTATTGGCCTGAAAACTTTCCGGTACTAGTGAAAGCTTTGTTTCCCATCCAGCCACATACACAGGTGCTGTCTGCTTCTTTCAATCTACACTATTTCTTCTACCAATTTAAACATGGCATAGGAATAAAGGCCAGCAAGGACCCGCTTCCCACTTTGCTTGCTGCTTTTTCAAGAGTCAGTCTGTTGGAAAGGACAAGTCTCCCTGAGATCAAGCTGGCAGTGCTACTCCAGCAGGCTTCTGCTAAACCACACAACACAGAGGGATGCAGGGCTCTGTAACACAGGATTTATTAGTCCTAGCTTTACAGTCCCATAATTATTTGGTGTCAAGAGAATCCTCAGAACAAAATGTAAGTAAATTCATGGTTCCCATCCTGTTGGCCTCCCAGTCAAATAGAAAAAGAACAAACCAGAACACACTGGGAAACTCAAGAGATAGCTGCAGCTTAGAATGCATGTGGGAGGTTGGTTAGACGTTCATATTGATAACAAAAATAGACTCCAGAGTTAAAATAACAAATGCCTTTAAAGAGTTTTGGAAGGAAGTTAAAACTGCAGGGTTTGAATCAGTCTCTAACTACCGGGAATTAGGATGACAGCAGCAGAACGGGGCTACGGGGAAAGTCAGACTACCCCACAGCAGGCTTCTGGGAGGTATATTTTATCAGCATCAGAACTCCAGCCTAGCTGGACTCACTATCACAGGTTCTGCTGCAGGGTGCTTGTTCCAAAGTAAAGGTGTTAAAGCCCACATACTGATAAGGGTCGTTGGCTGTTTGCCACCAGGTCTAGTTGAGCTTCTCTCTGAATGGATAATATTCCATTAAAACCTTCCTGTGATAATTTTGGGTTTTAAAGTGCCACCTAGGAGTTCTGTCTGATGTTGTGGAATCCTCTGTTTCTGTGCTTCTTCGTAAAGCTGCAAACTGTTACATGGTTGGGTAAAAGCAGGACAGCTGCTTAATTCTATTGAAAATATACTGTCTGTAGAGAAGATGGAAACAGACTTACTGAAGTTTCCTTTTTATCTTGATCCTCTCAGGAAATAACCAACTAAATCCTTAATCCCCTACCCTCTTGGGGTAAAAAAGGGTTTTTTTTTTTCTCTTGGGGAAAAAAAAGAGAAGGGAAAAAAAAAGAAAAAAGGGACAGGCGCTGCTCTTCATATTTAGAGAAGTAAAACACAGGGCTTAAGAATTCATCCTGCCCTTACCCCCAGCACAATCCTTTTCAATACTGATGCTCTTGCAGAGGAACTGCTGCTCTTGTCTTCCCACGCTTCTCTGGGTTTGTGATTTTTGCCCTGCGGGATGCTAAGGGAGGGACCTGTACTCTGTGGCAACTGAAGTACAGTACATGACAGATACTTAAGTGCCCCAGAGGTCACTTTGCTATTTTATTTCCTCTTGGAATGATCTTCTTCACCAGTGCATTTAAGGTATTCATTACTGCAAGTGCTATACTTTTACATGCAGTGTCGTCCCTTGACTAGTGTCTCCTGTTCCTTCTTAAACCTCTTTTCCCCACCCTCCCTTCTTCCAAATACCAGAAATTTTTCAGCTTTTAGCTCTGAGCTATATGTAGTATATTATTTATTAGAGGAAATTGTTTACTTAGAAACAGGCCTATGTATCCTATTCCAGAGGTGAGTATGATAAACAGGGAGACTGTTTCACTCTTAAAGGACTCCCTCCATTTTCCCAGGGAAATTTAAAGCAGAGGAGCCAGCAACCTCACACTTCACAAGCTAAAGCAGAGGAGCCAGCAATCACGCACTTCACAAGAGCGGGTCTAAAGGCTGTTTCATACGGTCACCTCAATCCCCTTTAATCCGCAACACGCATATCTCTAGACCTATGGAAGGCAGGCAGGATATTTATAGCAGCGTCAGAAGAAGCAGGAAGTAGGAAACTGGGGCGGGTGTTTGGAAAGCGTATAAAGGGCTTGGAACAGTGGGGCCAGCCTGGAACTCCTTTCCTCAAAAGAACACGGAGCTGAAGAAGTGTCTGGGGAATAGCTGGTTTTCTACAGATATCCTCTGGCGCTCTGCTCCTCTACCTGCTGCCTTTCCAACACCAGCCATTTCCTGCCTTTCAAAGTCAAGTGGAAGTTTTCCATTCTGTGGTTTTCCTGTCTTGGTACAAGCAAGCGCATTTTTTCCCCCTTATATTTTAACTGTTTGGAGACCAACACCAAACCCTGCTCACTAGGGGGAGAACTTCCTATTTACAGCTGATCGAAGAAATTTGAGAGGGCTGATTAAATGTCAGAGCAAGAACTCTGCTTGTTCATGGATTCACTGAGCATGAGAGACTGAACTTGTTGTCTGAACAAACGCTCCAGTGCTGCTCTTTAGAAAATTAACAGAGTAACGTAATGCCCGCAGGCCTCCCTGCAGGCTGCACTGCAGTAACACCAAATACAGTGGGAAATATGGAGAAAAGGAAACAGATGTTGAAGTCCTCATACTGTAATTACACAACAGCATGAGGGAGTTAAAATTCATGTCCTTCGGTCTAGGCCAGCAGGAGCTTGGGTCATTTTGAACATGGCCTTGTGGAACAGAAGTACTCCTGTTTCCTGTGTGCTGTTGTGGGATTTATGTTTTTTTAAATGAACCACCAGGGAGCAAGAAGTAATAACACGTTACGTTCACGCTGTTGCACCTGGTGTAGCCATCACTATCTGTGCAAGTACTGTGCACATTTGGTGCAATTTATCTGCTTTGCTGAAGTACAGGTGATCGTGCAGGCAAGCAGAAACCTGGGCCATTTCATGTCAAAGTCAAGAAATTAAGAAGGGGTTTCCTTTTCATTCTTGGGCCCTTTCACATACCTTTCTTTACCTCCCCAGTAAACTAATTCCAGGCTCCTAAAAACCAGCAGGATTACAATGCTCTAACTCTTCAGCAACAGATGGGTAACTAAGGAAGACTTGATTTTTGATTTGAGTGTGCATTTTTGTCAAGAATCAATAACAACCAGGTCTTGAACAATGATGGCGCTGCCGTTTGCATGCTCTTTTATGTCCTGAGTGCAGTGGATCAGGTTACTACTTCACATACATCAAAAGTACCTTCCAACAGGATGTTACATCTGGCTTAATTTCATTTGCTTCTCCTGCTGCACAATCTGCATCATTTTCCTGCTAAGCTGTATTTTCCTTATAACTCCCCTGGCAAAAATAAAAGGAGCCCAAGCACTGCACACACACCTATGCAACTCGCGCTTCTTGAAGGGACTTTGCATTCGTCTGAATGGAGGAAAGCAACAGCTTGGCTAGAGTCCAGATAGATTAAAGTGTGTGTGCTCTGTCCATGGCCAGTCCACCCAGCCATGCTTCTTCAAAGCCTAAGCCTTGATTACCAGTTAGAAATAAACATGCTACAGGCTGTTAAGAGATCAATCAGCAGAGCATTGCACTGTCTTACGTGGGTTCTCCCGCTCACGTGCTCCCTGAAACCACAGTACCCATTTGCCCTCCTGGATGGATTAGATCCACGTTGGGCATGTCCCACAGTTTCAGATGGAGTGGCCTGCCATGTGTCACAGCTAATTATTCTTCTTAGCTTGACCAGCCTGTATCTAGTTCTTCATCAGTGCTTCCATACAGCGCTTCTCCCTTCTCCAGTAATCCTCCTTCTCCTCCTCACACTCTGAGACTAGTCTTTGAAGGGCCTTTGCCACTCCCACAGCTCCTAAATAATCTCTCCCATCACAAGTTTTCCACTGAGCTTATTTCCGTGATCATCCTCTTCCCCCACCTGTAACATGGACAGAAGCTTTCAGAGCTGAGCCCACTGACACAGACTGCCAGTTCCCCACTAGCACAATCCAAGACCTTATCCCCAAGTTGACAACGGCCTCCCCGACATTCTCTCTGAGCACTGCTCTCTGGTGCTTCCCGGTGCATTTCAGTCCCAGGAGGGACACCCTGAATCGCAATCACCTCCTTTCTTCCTAAAACAAAAATGAGAGTCTACATATCAGGCAAAGCATTGCTGATATTTGAGGAGGTTTGATGTTAGTTTTTGCATATGCGTCTCTGCTACTTAACTTGAGTTTTATTTTCTCTGTACTGTTTCTAAGCACTGAAATCGCCCTTTGGAAAGGTCTTACATAAACACTAGCAGGAATTTGGACTATTCATAGTCAACATTTATTTTACCAGCACGCAACTCAAAAGACTTCTATCTTGTTTCCAAAAGACTCCCAGAATCTTTTCTAGCTGGCAGAAAAGTTGAATAAATAAAATAATCAGGGTTGTGTAAAACTACTTGCATTTTTATGTTATTAGATATTGTCAGTTAAGGCACTAAATCTTCACTCTGGTCACTCAAGGGAACTACTTCACATTACAGTAGAAGGTTAACTTTTTTTTAACAATAGTCTTAAGCATTCTAGCATTTGTAGCATTTCTCTCAGAAACCTGAAACCATCCACTCAAATCCAACTCTGATACAAGATGGTGAAACACTGCTGGGACCAGTGGCACTGCACCTGCTTTACACAAGTTATGAGGCTGGTCCAGTATTGCCTTTCCATATTGATAACTGGGACAGATTTAAATCTAGTGTAAGCGGGTCCAAATTCATTTAACCCACCATGATCTCATGACCTCAGGCCCAGCACCACCCTAGTACTTAAAAATTAGAAGAAATTTGAAGTTCGCTGGTTAACATTCTTTTCTCAAGTTATTCCAAAGCAAATCCTTAAAGAAGGACCTAGCCCACTATGGGCAAATAACGCTGGTGGCAGAGTCACCAGTACACAAAGCACTGTTAATTTTGGCATGCTCTTCCAGGTATCTGCTTTAGAGAAAGTGTTCTGGGTTTTAATAAAGCCCCAGCAGTGTGCTTCCCTCCTCTGTGCCCCAAGTACTTAAATACAGATGGTTACCAAAGAGGTTGACCTTCTGCTCTGCTATTTGCAACAAGCATTCAGTGCCACAAAGCTGAGGAAAAGTGAAGAGAGTCTTGCAACAGTTCCAGATGTAGGCAGCTGCTCCGATCAACCTTGTCTCAGAGAAGTCTATGTAAGGTGTAGTTAGCTGGAAGAGCAGTAACAGTCCATTAAAGCTACACCAGTAAAATTTCAAGTGTCACATGTGGAGGCTCTTCAGAGGTTTAGATAAGCTACAGTAGGCCTTTAAGTTTAATGAACTCTGCATTTGCTTAACTAATTGGTGTTGAAGGTCAAATTTTCCTCTTTTACCTTTTACACTACTATCATTTCACCAGTATTATTTGTTTCCAATTTATAACATGTGAAAGACAGAATCATAGCCTGAAAGTCTAGAGCAATAAGCAGCACATCAGAGCAAAAGCCTCTTCGCCTTGAACCAAAAAAAAAAAAATCTCATCGTTAAAAGGAAACTCAACCACATGCACTCCAGACACTATTAGGACTGAAATTAGTCCCTCCACTTAGTCTCGTTCAGAGCTGGCAAGCATAGCATGCCATTGGCCCTGTCTGCTAACTCAAACCAAGCTGTCCTCTCAGGTTTAATAGCTCTTATGAGCTTCCAGAGAACATCTGGTAGAAGTTTCATTTAATGAGAAGACCTCCTGCCCAGACCAAACAGGCTCCCCTCTGCAGTGATGCGTGCCTGGTTGGGCTACATAAGAGCACCACATGGTATTGGAGCTGCGAGGAAAAAGAAATACGACCTCACACAACACTGTTACATCACAAAACTAAATTTTCACCTTAATAGCTTTAACATCCAGTTAAGACCAAGGTGACTCACTGAGTGGTCCTACTCAAGGCTCTTTGTCCCACCCACCATGACTGTCAGCAGGATTATGCATGAGTACAGAGATCCATTTCGTCAGATGCCAATCCAGCTGCCATATCTAAGAGACTCTGAAAGGCCAGGACTAATTGTATTTAGGATCTTGGAAAATGTGAAGTCCACCCATGAAGCTGAGAATGAATGTGTCACCTTGTGCCACTTCTATGGTCAAAAAACTAAATCTGCTCATCCTGAATACCAGGCATGAAGAAAGCAGGCTCTTTCCCACCCCAGATGAAAACTGATGTTAAGCTAAAAAAACGCTAGTACTGCATGTGGTTATGCATAACTATGTTCCCACCAGCTCGCTTCTTCCCAGAAACATCAGAGGAGCAGTTGGCAGATGGAGAGTTCTCAATAACAGGTGGGAAATCAGTGAAAATAAGAATGAAAGAAATGGCTACATTAGGCAAAGAGCTCTAAGACTCAAGGTTAGAACATCTGGCTCTCCGCTGGCTCAGAGGTCTTGGTGGAGTTACTTCCTGCAGGAAATCTGGAATGAGCAGATGCAACAGTAAAAAGATACCAAAGGAGCCTTATATAACATTCTGCACTACATCCTCCAAGCAGTAATTTCCACCACATCTTTTTTAATACATACATTTGGAGAAGTAATAAACTCCAGATCCCAAAAGGTCATCCCTCTACTTTGCTATGGACTTTAATTGCAAATAACTAACAAGAACAACAAATAAACAACTTACATTTTTCACTTCTATTAAATAGGACAATCCAGTTTAGAATGGTCATCTTTCTGTCAAAACACATGCCCAGGCACAAAGAACATCCTCTTTCACCATATTTTTACCATGGACATTAGAATTCCATGAAAGTGAAACAAATCTCCTCAGTTTCCTCCTATGTAAAATGAAATTCACAGTATTTTTTTTTTAAGCTTTAAGGGGAATTTCTCAGAGTTCCTGCTTCTAAAATGTCTCAAAGGGAAGTCCAGCCTAAAGTGTAACCACATCATTACTTCCTCAACAAAAGCCTTCATTCCAAAGTGAATACAACACTTTTGTAACCATTACCATAACATGTAACCCACAAATTTGTTTGAAATTTATCTCACGTTAAAATGTTGGTATAATAACTAATTGCAGCTGGTTTATTCTTTTTAACTAATTTGGCAGACCCTATGTGTCTGCCTTAAAGGGTAAGACAGTACATGTGACCTCACTACAGGGTCCATGTCAAGTCAAAGAATGCATGTTCATAATCTCATGTATGATCAAGTTATTCCTCTCTTAGCTTATTAGTGAGAAGGTGGAATGATCAATTCAAGCAAACCAGTGAAAGAAAAGGACAAGTTTTCAATAGGGTGCTTAGACTTTGGGCCAAACAAATTAACAAGCTTCCTCCTTCTCTGCTGTATTCCCATGTGATGCTCTCGGTTCAAAGGAGGCTGGCCACTGCAGGTGTTATGAACTCAGTGCTATGGGTACGGCAGGATGGAGGGACAAATGGCTTCCTTAATGTCAAGGGGCACCAAGAGCTTACCTTCATCTCCCCAAAGCTTGCCAACTCCACTCTTGGTGAGCTGAGGTTATTAGAACAGAGAGGGGCACTACCCACTGGCATCCTTGCTGAAAGAGGCAGTTCTTCCCTCAACACAAACTACAGAAAGGAATGTTATTTTGAGCTCCTTTGAACTTAGGTAAGAGACAGCTAGTAGTGCCATAGCTTTCTTGTGAAGTATATGCACGAGATGAAAGCGAGATAGGTGTGGAGTGGACAAAGTACTTTCTTTATCACTTGCAGACTAGTTTGTCAAAATCCAGCCTGCAATTTCACATATTTTTCTTTTTTTTTTGTTTTTTTGTTTTTTTGAAGGGGAGGTGGGGCAGAGAGGGCCAGGCAGGAGGTGTTTTCCCCAAACCTGTGAATGCAACATTCAGCAGCCAAGCTCAAAGTTCCTGCTGCTCCTGCAAAAAAAAAGACAAACACACCCTTTTCATGTCAGCTATGTCCAGCTGGAAATGTCACAGCTTTGTCACAATAGCACAAAGCATGCCTGATGTCTTTTCTTCCAAAAGGTCTCTTAATTCAAATAAAAGAAAAATACTCACATCTGGAAGGGGTCATAGGCAGGGGGCAGGAGTGGAGGAAGCAAAGTTCAGATGGCAAGTCATAGCAGTTGCTGTTTGTCTTGCTGTTTGTCTAATTATTGTACTGCCTGTTCTGGCACTTATCAATCCAGTTAAAGAAAGACAAGACTTAAAGCAGCAATTTTGCTATTGATTGACCTCAGAGGGCTAGATGAGACGCACCTCTTCACTTTTGCTCCATTCATCATGCTGGACCACTCAGGCTGAGTGAAAAGACCCCTTGTGACCAGTCTGGCAGTAGTTCCTCCTTTTTTCTTTTCCCTCTCTTTTTTCAACAAAGAAAAAAAAAAAAAATATTGTCGTGTATGGAGTCCAAGCTTCCTTTAGAAGACCACAACCTTCAGTTTCAAAGGATGTACATATTGAAATCCTACCCTTTCCAATGGGTTTATCTGAGCATCTGTTTCTGTAAAGATTAAAACCTTCTAATGGCTGCAGAGTTGAGAGGCTGTATCAGAACTGAGCCACAGGAAGATCAAAAATTAAATGTCTAGTGAGATCAGAGTAAAGAAGAGACTAAAGCTGAGAGTAGGACTTCACTGGCAAGGCATGAAAGACCAACAGTAAGAGTTTGCATTACACTCCTAAACTAAAAGTTTTCTCCTTCTTCAACGTTCAGCGCTTCTGAAGATGAAAAGCCTCTCCTAGACTGCCACCTAGCTAGTTAATTTCTTGCATTGTTTTAGGAGCTATTTTAAAAAGCTCTTTTGCTCCAGCCCTTACTGCGTCGGCTCCTCCCTTTTCAGCTGGTATTTTGTCAGGAGTTTCAAGAGTGATAAAAATTTGCTGCCAAGTCCCTTTCTTACCCACAATGTGTTTCATAACCCAGCGTGTAGTTTAGTCTGTCTAAACACTGCACTAGTACACTGCCATCAGTTTCCATGGAGATGATTAACTCCTCCAAAGCCAGAAAGCTTTACTGTGCTTTTTGCCCTTTCAGCACATGAAGAACATGACGGCATTTACTAAAATCAGCCTGCAGAAACGTCACATTTTCCAGACAGTTCTAGCAAATGTAAGGATTTACGTTTGCCTCAACCCACCACAGAAAGCTGCAGTCTGAACCAAACTTGCATTTAAGTGATCTACTAGAATGAATTGCTCTTTGCCCTTGTGCTTCTCCTCCTTTGCATTGCTTTGATGTCTGAAGGCATGACAGCCCCACTGACATCAACTTTTTGAACTACTATGTCTCCGAGCAAAGCCAAGACATGAGATATAATGAAGAGTCCACAAGGGAGAAAGGAGAGATGCAGGAGATGACTTTGAACTCAACCAGAAATCAGAATAGCAAACAGAAAAACTTTGTGGTCCAAAGTTTAAGAGCACTATTATATGAAACTTTGTAGTTTATCATACACCTAGTCACTTCTGTGTCTAGCAAAAATATATTGTCTGCGTATATTCATAACAAAAATTTATTTAACACCATTTTAAGAAGTTGAATTAAACTGAAAACTACCCTTAATCTAGTATAACATGACCTAATCAGAGCAAGAAAGTAGACCTTCTCCCAAAATGCAGCTAATGAGAGCCACATGCTGTCATCAGTTTTAGCTGTGGAAAAATGGTTTCCTGATCTCACTTTCACAGAAAGGACGATCTCCCTGGTAGTTGCCACTTAGGTGGCACGGTTGTTGATCCAAACTATGAACACGGCAACAGAACTTTGAATACTGCCATTTCCTGGAAGAATTCCCCAGTATAAAACTATTTTATAAATATTTTCCAGGCTATCATCACTGAAGTAAACTGTAACCTTTCCAGCACTTCTAACACATAATGTTTTTTTGGCATTCAAGAGCAGATACACTACATAAACTAGACATGAATAACCAGGCACAACTGCAATTTCTGTAGAAGACTTCAAGGCAAAAGAGATTTTTTGGGGTTTTTTTTGCCAGTAAGCTTGGCTAACTTGAAAGAGCCACTGGCAGGGTTCATAGCAATAGGTGCATACCTGCTGCAGTGAGAATTATATTCTATTTGGCTTCCACAGCAGCTGCCAGAAGGATTTCTTTCCAGACTCTGCTTGGAGTCAGTACGGTGTGCGTATCAGCAGTGCAAAGTCCCCCAACCTCTTTTACACTGTGCTACTAAGACAACCACAGAGGTGCAGGAAGACTTCACTCATGCAGTCCACTCACAACTGCTGAAGTGACAGCCTGTGTTTACTGTTCTGTGGGTATGTGTCCAGTGTTAACTCAAAGGACACAAATAATTTATTTCATATACTTTGCCACGGGACACTTACCGAGCAGCAACCGTATTTGGCTACAACTAAACCAAAGAACTTGAGATAAGAGTCTCCATTACCTCCTCCTCAGAGATTTTGAGTGTTCCCCTTGTCCCCTACCTAAAGTTAGTGCAGTGAAGACCCCTAGGGATGCTAAAACCCATAGCTGAGAACATCAGCCAGGACCCAGTAACAGCGTTTCAACTTCCCAAAAAGCAGGCGTGTTCACGCCCTTCCCACAGCTGCAGAGATCACAACGCAGCATGCAGAAAGCACGGACACTTGTCAGCCGCTCCTCCAGCCCTTCCTGCAGCTCCCCGCGCAGCGCAAGCCCGCGTCAGCCGCACCTCCCAGCGCCAACCGCCACGGGCGGGTTCCCCGCTCGGCGGAGCTCACCCTGATCCTGTCACCGGGTTGCGGAGCAGATCTCGGCTGCCCGCACCTCCCATCGCCCTTCTACAAGCCGCTCTCACAACTCCTGGTTCCTTCAGTGTTCCTGGGAGCGGCTGGCGCTGCTGCCGCGGGACGGGGCAGCCGCCACCGCACCCCTCTCCCCTCACGAACGCGGGCGCAGCTGCGGAGCCGTAACCCGTCTCCCCGCCGGCTTAACCCGCCCCACCTCCCTGCTCGCTGGGACGAAGGCTGACTCGCGGCGACAGCCCGACCGCTGCCGGGATCCCCTCGGGACTTCCCTGAGGCGCGGGGAGTCCCCCCCTACACACTCCCCTCAGCCCCGGCGGGGCCGCTTCGCCGCGGACGGCTGAGGGGGCGAGGAGCGGCGGCCGGCCCGCGGCACTCACCGATGTCGGAGTTGCAGAAAGCGTCCTGCGGGTGGATGGGGACGCAAGTGCAAGCCTCCACCACCAAGTCCCGCAGGCTCCAGCCGCAGAGGAACACGACGAGGAAGCTCAGCCACGCCGTCATGTTTCCCCCCCCGAGGTGCCTCCTCGCTTCTGCGGAGCGGGAGGGCGGCCGCTCGTTCCGCCGGCTTTACTCTCGCCTTCCTAACACCCCGACCGACCCCTCGCACTACCCCTGTCGCTGGCTCCGGCAGCGCAGCCCTCGCTCGGCGGGCCGGTGCGAGCCTGAGGGCACGGCAGGTCCGCGGCTGCCAGCGGCTGAGGGACGAGCGACGGCTTCGAGGTGCGGAGCTGCGCTGCGCCGCGCCGGGCCGTGGCGCCGAGTTATAGCCTCGATCGCGCCCTCTCGGGCTCCGGGGGCGCCGCCGCCGCCGGCCAATGGGAGCCGCGCATTACCTCATCGGCGGG
>Ga0065711_1036866_pt1 | contig 20480 bp, 10 predicted proteins | sample Hoacrofraction12_FD_59098 | JGI IMG/M metagenome (GOLD analysis project Ga0065711, IMG submission 59098) | Hoatzin crop microbial communities from Cojedes, Venezuela - Epithelial fraction 12 v2 (version 2) | ecosystem: Host-associated > Birds > Digestive system > Esophagus > Crop | place...
GGGGTGGAGGGAAGGAGACTGAGGTGGAGAGACAGAGGGCAATTGCTCATCTGGTCTTTATTACTTTTCCCTGTTTCTTAATAGTTCTAAGGCCCATTCCAGCTAGAAGCAATGACCCGCTTGCTGTGGTATTTCGTCTTGGAGGAGGACAGGGTGCAGCCTGCTCTGGGTGCTGGCATCCTGGCAGCCTCCGTCATGATGCTGCTTTGGGGTGGGGAGGTCAGAGGGGGTGCAGGCAGCCCTTACCTTGCTTTTGTTACAGTGGGAAGGTTTCTAAAGAGGGCCTACCCATGCTTTATCTTTTGCATGAAGAGTTTCCTAGCTAGAAATCCGTATAACAACTGTGTATATACTTGCCTTGCCTTCTGCCATGTGGTGTTTGTTTGTTTTTTTAATGATTTATCAGTGGAGATGTCACAAGTAGTTAATGGAAAATTACATTTCTGACTACTTTAACTAACCAGGTTGTAGGGAAAACATAAAAGGTATGAAACAAATCATCTGTTAAGCAGAGCCTTTTAAAAAAGCACCTCAAGAGGCAAGGTCAGGTTCACCGGTGACAGGCCTATAGCAGTCCTCATTCAAAATCTTATCTGAGACTCGTAAAACTCAAGATTCATGCACGTTGCTCACTTTTGTAATAACAAACATTAATTACACTCTCAGAATGTGAAGAGTGCTAGTACTGCCCGTACTCCAGCTGAAAAACTGAAGCAGAGATCAAGTAACTTGTCCACAAACCCACAGAGAGAGGTTGTAGTCAAACCAGAAATGAAGCCCAGGCTTGCAGAGGCCCCTCCCGTGCCATAACCACAAGCCCACATTCTTCTCCTCATGACGTGCACTCTCTGGTTGGAACTTTCTTACTGTAGTTATACCTATTCTTACACACTGCGCAGGATATGCTGTGAACCGGGTCTTGAATCCTTAAGGATTTAGCAGGTAGCTGAAAGAGATCCTGTCCCTTTCAGCAGAAGGAAGGAAGAAGGCTGAGTTCTTCTAGAAACATCCTTTCCCCTGAAACTCGTCCTTATCGTCCTGACAATATTTCCTTTGCTTTCCAAGAGTTGTTTTGAATAGATAAAACCTTTACAAGAGCAAAAGCATTTCTGATTCAGCCTAGAAATCCATCATTATTATGGTTCACACGCATATGAAGGGAACAAGAAAAGAGTGTGTCAGTCCAGAGGGTGCAACAGGCAGCGTAGAGTCAAATCAGAGCGAAACGAGCCGTTTCCTGAGTGGTAACACTGCTAAAGTCACATTTCATACTGTGTTGTGCAATCGCATCAAATTAAAATATTCTCTGCTTTGCCTCCTCCTCCTCCCTACTCCATGTATTCTCAGTCTCCCAGTGCAACTCCTTCCTTGCATACTCGCTTGCCCAGCCTGCAGAGAGTGAAGCGCTCATCTTTTGGCCACCACCAGAGCCCAAGACAGAGACTATTCAGGAAACTGCATAGGAAACTTGATATGTATCTTAACATTTTCTTTCTTAAGGTGATTAAAATATCTGTTATATCAGGTTGACCTTGCTGTGGGCTACAAATTGTTAGATAGAAATAAAACAAGTGATGCTTTGGGATGACGAAGTTTCATTTGGAAACTGGGCAAAGAATTTAATGGTTTTTTTAGATATATAAATGGTGTTAAAGCTTCTAATTGAAATAAAATCATTTATTGTAATTGCCTCGTTAATGTCATCTGAGTCTTACAAACCGCTCTGCCTTAGAGGAAAAAGTACCTTAGCATAAAGCAGTGGTCTCTTCTGACAACCCTGGACATCAACAGATTTTATTTCTGATGAACATGCAAAAGTGGCAGATTCCCAAGTTGAGGTTTCTTATTGTGATGACTATGGTATTAAAGTCCCTCCCCACAGTACTTCCAGCAAGTGCAAGCCCAGTAGATATACAGCATGGGGGAAAGCCACAACAGGTCCAGATTTACAAAAGGATAAAGGCACCAAAAGGTAGGCATAGTCATACAGCAGGATTTTACAAAGCCACTCGAGCAGCAGAGGAAGTTAACTCCCATCAGTGCCTGTGGTCCTCTTTATATTTAATACAGGCCCTTTCTCTGCTCCCCTCTGTAAATTCACACCAAAGTTATATCAAGCTGCAGCCGGTATAAGATTAAGCTACAGTGGTTCGTGAAGACTAAGTATGAAATGTTTTGCAAGTTGCCATGTCTGCAATTACAGTTCCCGTGGAGCTTTCACAAACAGTTTAAATAGTAGGGACAACACTAGTTGTCACCCAGTCTAGTCTGGACAGTCTTCTCATGCAGTTTCTTTACCAGGGCATGTAATAAGGAACGAAACACCATCACAGGATCTACTGGAGATCTGCAGCTGCATCTCAGCATCATAATTCAGTCCAAATCTTCTCTTCAAGTGGAGACTTTGCATAAGCACATCTCAGAACAGCAATAGCTGACATTTTGAATGTGTCTTCAAAAGCGTCTGCCACTGACTTTGGATTTGGAATGAAATGACCTCCAGGGACACGTGTCTGTCTTCCTATGTGTTTTGCCTCTAGAAGGGTCCTATGACCTATGAGGAGGCAAGGGGGCTACCAGAGCTACTCCACTGCTTTTTAAAGGACAGATTACCATCGCTAGGCTCATCAGCTCTTGCTAGATCAGTGCCCCAGCTGTGCCATGTTAGCCTTAGGAGAAATCCAAAACCCACATGAAGCCATCTGAGGTGGGCCAATTAAACAGGTCCAAAAATATGAGTCTTGACCTCAGCTTGGAAGAGGTAACACCTGATTATAGCAAGGGTGTGACCCTCGCTGCTCCAAAACTCTGGTTCCAACTACTGAATAAAATGCCAACATATTTAATATGGTGTGCTACCAGACCAGCAGGGGGAGGGAAAGAGGAGGGGGGCATTGCCATTGTATGTTTTCAAGCAATGGATGAAGAAGGACAAAAGAGTCCACACATCAGGAAACAATTAAAAATGAATACATTCCTAGTTTCTTCATAATTAATTCAGCATGGCCAATTTTGTATCAGGGAAGGGGAAAGAAAGATTTCAACCACTTCCTTTTATCTCAGGCTGTTTGGAAGAATATGATCTTGAACACTGAAAAGAAGTGCCTCACTGCATCCCAGCAGGCGAGTGTAATTTTAACTCTTCCACATGCCTAATTTGATATGCAAATCCCTATTTTCTGTATGACACACAATACTTAAATTATGCAGCAAAGACCCAGGTTCATTTAGACACTACCCATCCCCACTTTCTAGCCCCACCTCCCTTTTTACCTCAGGTTGCATTAAATAATACACTGGAAACAGTTTTCACTGCACAATTCCCTAAGAGAATTTTTTTTCAGTACGTTTGCTTCATTGTGAGAGTTAACATTTGGTTCACATTTTGACAATTGTCTTCACATGCAGAAGGACTAGAGACTTATTCTTTCCCTGCTCTTGAAATTTTAGGGTCTGGGTTAGGCAGAGTTACACAATACTTTCAAAAGAAGATTCACTAGGCAGCTATTTATATGCTCAAGTAATTCCGTTGTTTTCAAAGTCAAACAAAGGTTAAATCTGTGATTGGCCGCAGATATAGATAGTCAGTTTGGAAGCATTTTCAGTCATTCAGCAAGCAAAGAGTAGCATGCACAGGTAAAATAGGTCCTTGAAATACAGTTAACCAAGACAATTATTTGCCGCTTTCCTTAGAAGATTTGGGTAGGGTTAGTTGAGCTCTGTGGCTCTGAAAGTCTACCAGACACATTGAACACTTGATAGTTGCGTGTTACCCTGTATGACACTTGACATAACTGAATACACAAGCACAGTATTTGAAATTCTAAAACCTGGAAAATTCATATGAACATTCAGGAAAAAAAAGAAACTAAGGTTAGATAGAATTGTGAATGCAATGGGAGTTTCACCTTCTATTAAGACTCCACTAACAAGCTTCATCTAGAGAGATCATGTTTCTGTGCAATACACTATGCACCCAAATTTTCTTCTATGAAAAGAATGGCCTGAAAGTTTTGAGTATTGTTTGCTTGGTCTGTTATAGTAGCGCTTAGGTGGCCCAGATAAAGTTCAAGGTTCCATTGTGCTACACAAGCTACATCACCATACGTAGACCAAAGTGATTATAAAAACCACCAAAATGGCTGGAAACAGCAAAAGGACCTCTCCCCACCCCGAGATGAGGGACAGTGACTACATGACCTGACCAAGATCAGACAGGACATCTGTTAGGGCCGCATACTCGATCCAGCTGTTGGAAGTCCAACACCAGTCCTGTTACCACGTTACCATTCTTCCCAAATATTTTTCTGTTACACTGCTTGTGTCAATACCTCCAAGTCCTTTTTATTATGACAGAGGCCTATGAAAACAGCATACTATTATTTAATCAATACAGTTGTTTTCTCAGACTGTATGGTACTGAGTTTTTAGATGTTTTCTATTTCTACACAAGCTGCGGCGGGATGACTCAGATTCACAAAAAAGGAAACCCACACTAATCAGCTTCTCAGACCATTCAGTTTTAGTAATTGACACATCAGATAGTAATTAATATTTGGCAATTCTGCAAATATTGTGCTTCAAACTGACTTAGCACAGAAATGAGTATTATATCTTTAGCACAGGGATGGTTCTAATGATCAGCTAGGCATTCTGCAGCAGAAGAAAAGCCTTTGTTCCAGAAAGCATGGCTAGGAATCTGGAAAATCTGGAAAATCTGCAAGACTAGATTCCGATTTAAATGTGAGAATGTTTGCCAAGCCAGCTTCTTGGATTGCTAGACTTTGATCAACATGTCCATGACAACCATGCCTATTGCTTTAATCATCATCAGAAGCCATGTGTCTGTTATTAGTAACAAATACTACCAAATCTTACTCTTGGTTTACCATTGTCGAAATGAGATCAAAATCACAGTTAATGTACAATATGTTGAAAATACTGATTTTTCAAAGCAACCGAGGCATACATACTCATATATTGAAATGACAAAATTGGTCTTTTTTATTGACAAACAATAATATCTATTGTTCTGTAAATCAAATAGAAATTTTTATTTAAATAGTAATGCTGTAATGAAGAGTCTGCTTTCTGACAGTTATCCCCCTTCTCCTTTGACTCATATTCAATAAGAGTTCTCACCCTATGTCAAATACACAAATTCTACTATAGATAAGGCAGCTGAAACAAAGCATTAATTTGGTTTCTGTACCCCCTAGATGGTCTTCTTATATTGCATGCACTAATTAAAGATGTACTGACAGTTTATTTAAATACCTCAGAAGTCCCCAGTATCACACATCAGCAATATTATACACCAGCAACATGGACAACACATAGCAAGGAAAAATAGACCAGTTATGTTAGAATTTGTTTTCTAAACATATAACCTCTATATCTGTCTACATATTCTGTTGATAGTCAGATTTAAATGAATACAAAAGTCAGGAAGGGCAAAGAAAAAATGTTGACCAATCTAAGGATTCCCTTTTATGTGTCATTTTGGCATAAGCATGCAAGTGTATCCTCATTCTCACCACAGAGCTGAGAAAGGTCAGAGGACTTTGGTGAACTTTCCAACACTCTACAACTCGCTACAGAGTCAGGACCAGAATGCCAAGACGTCCAGTAGACCAAATCAGTCCAAATACTTAATTTTCCTTTTCTAATTGAATATTCTGGGTATGCTTTCTCATCATCATTTCATATTTCTCAAAACTATGCACGTAGAATAGCACAAAATAAGAGTGCTAGGTTGTTTGAACGCCATCTCCTAGTTGTGCTGACTTACAATTGAGGGTGCTAGAGGGCTTGCATCACAAAATAAAACTTTGGCCCTCCCATTTCTGCAAACAGCTTGGGAGCCGGTCAGTGCATCAAGCTTTGGTTTGCTATTACTGCTTTGCTGCTTTATTTAATGAAGCATCCTTATAAGCCGACCCTTAGGGAGTTGTTCCAGGAAGGGGACCTACCTACCAGTGCCATGCTGACTTCACCTTCGCCGTGCTGTACACCTTTCAGCTGCGTAACAAACTTGGGGAAAGAGGAGAGGAAGAAGAAAGTTAAATACACTGTTCCTCTGCATTTCCCTTTGAACTCTGCCCGTTGTTGTTTATAATGAATCGAGTTTTAAGCAGGGCAGGGAGGGGGTGGGGTGGTGGTTTTGGTTTTGCTGACTCTACAAACTGATACTTTGAGAGAATTGTCTGGGGAAAGCAAAGAGTCCTTTCTTGTGTCCGTCACTGCCAAGTGATTTGGCAGATTCCTCCGTGAGACGCACAATCCGATAGGTTGTGGGAGCACTTGGCTGGCCAGTTACCAGCAGAAAAGCTCAACTTAAACACTTCTAAAATCTTATTATGGCCAATTTGTGGTTTTGGCTGAAGAAAGGAAGAGGATGAAAAATAGAGGCAGCTGGGTGTTAGTGAAGGATGGAATATCAATGTCATTTTTGTTGCTGTGCCACACAAAAAACACTGGCCTCGTACGTATGTTGGATCTCGCTAAGGCAAACTGGCTAGGTAAACCTGCAAAGATGATTTCATCTTTCTTAGCATTTGCTTGGAAGACAAAGGTGATGTGCAGCCGCCTCATGATTCAGAGAGCAGGGTCCTTTCGTCTGGCTAACCGCTAGCGGACAGAGGGCCCGGCAAGGGCTTTTACAGAATCCGTGCTGCTTCCCAAATTCAAGGCCAGCGGGAGCCCCGGCACTAACGCCGTCAGTCCAAGATCAGCTTCGATCTGTGCCCGAGGGCCAGGAGGACAGCAGGGGCTCTGGGCTACCACAGCTCCCACCTCCAGGGGACTTTGGGGAAGGAAGTCTTTCCTTTCTGCAAATCCCCTGCTGATTTCCAACGTCAGAGCAGCACGAAGAATCTGTTATGTGGCCTAGATCTGGACTTTGAGATATACTTCTAGTAGCAGCCCATTTCTGGTCCTTCTCAAAAAATCTCTTTGGGTTTGATCATCCCCAAATGCCTGCCTGTCCCAACTGCATTAAGTAATCTTTGCAATGTCTGAATGAAGATACAGATAGCTGTTGGGAGAGCCATACAGATACACAGCAGGAGGAATGCTGGGCGCTTTGGTTTTACAGAGTAAGCCTGTCAAATCAGTGTCTAAAGCATAAAATTGTCAACTCCCCAGACAAAAAGAATGCCTAAAACAAAAACTTTATTCACATTACTAGGTTTGTAACCTAGTTTGAATATTATTTCATACATGGCAAGATGGAGGTTCCACCAAGCTTTTGCAGCCAAGGGTAGAAACCAGGCCAAAGACTATCCGAACCTAAAGGCAACAGGACAACATGTGTTAACATGGTAACAACAAAATATTTTGGCATTATGAATAGGGGCATAACTTTGCCAGGTTAACTCGGAACAGAAATAAATCCCTATCTGCAGAAAGAGTAAGAAAAGATAATGCTCAGTGAAGAAACTGCAGGACCTAAACAGCAACCAAGGTTTCCTATCAAACACCATTCAACTCAAGTTGGAGTGGGGAGCGAATGGGAGGTTAATGGTTTAAACAAGGTAAATCCCACATTTTGTAAAGTAAGAGTCTTTAGGTTAGTACCATAAGACAAAATGCATCTTCTCACTTGCTTTTGGCACTTAGTTAAGAAAAAATTTGGTGAAAACAGCTCTTGCCCTCCAGGTGGATGAGAGCTGAGGCACCCCTGGCAGAGCAAGCGGGTGCTCAAGCACCCTGCCACACAGGGCTGGCTGCTTCTGCACCACAGAGCAGGCTGTTTCTGGGAAATGTTTGTGCAATTCAACTGTGCAGCTGCTGAAGCCGCAGACCCCCCTCCAAAAAAAAAAGAAAAAAGATAACACGCAGCTTCAGACCTCTCAGGCCACTTGAGTGTCTTACTCAGGTTTTGCCTGCCACCAAATACTGTCAAATTTCTGTTTTGTTTGGACCTGAAGGGTGGAGGGAGTTGGAGAGTTGCCTTCACTGCTGTCAGTGCTTCCTAACGATGTTTCTCACTAGAGAAAATGAGCTTGCTTGTTTGAGAAGCTGAATTCCCTGTGGGGCACAGTTTGGGAAACTGAAAATATGGGAAGGAAAATAATATCTGTTAGGGCAAAGTATAAACATCTATAAAGCAGAAAAGTGAAACACCTACAGAGAATGTTGTAGCTTTGCCAGCAAACTAATTAAAGTCACTGACTGAGAAGGGAGCTGTAACAGCTGAAAAGATAAAATAAAAATAAATCAGAAGTTTAGTCTAGCAACTATTACAGGAAATTACCGCCGGAGTCAGGGCTCCTACGTTCTTTTCCTGGTTCTGCTTCCGATTTACTGAGCAAGTTGGAGAAGCCAGATTTCAAAAGTAGCTTCTAGTTTGAAAAGCCTCTACGTCTGATGCCCAGCTGTGCGCGCAGAGGACTTCATCGACTAGCATCTTCATTGCCCTGCCATGCATTTGCGAGGGCAGAGCGTTGTGGGGCATTGGTGTCTCTCCGAACTGGAGAAGCCTACAGCTATCAGCCAGCTCAAAGGGGCCATCTCTGCAAGCCTCCCCTGTCTGTGAACACCACGAGTTGTGGCCAGCACAACATCTTGCTGTGGGAGTCTGATGTTTGAACGCCCTTCATGGCTGGCATAACATACTGCAGTGGGAGTGTTATGGTTAAATACTGTTTGTAAACATTTGCAAGACTTCTCGGGCACGCTCTGTCTCCAAGGTCGGTGCTGCTACTTTTGGAAATAATGCACTCGGTGACCTACATGTTTTCTGAAAGGACAGCTTCTTAGTAGGGATGTTGAAGCTGCATTTCCAGGTCTGACTGCAGGAGGAGTTGAAGTAGAGTGCCACTGAAACCGAGAATCAGAAATAACTCACCTTCTGTTCAATAACATAGTAGTTGAACTACAACATGTAGTTGAAACTACAAATAAAGCAATCTGTGACACCTCGGGAGGAGGGGGAAGGTCTTTCCATTACGGAAGCTCTCTGCACACAGGGTTCCTGTTCAATTCCATGAGAATTTGTAAATGAAGAGTGCATGTGGCTCCTTCTTACACCGACTTGAGTTGTGCTGCAAATTCCTCAGAGGCAGAGCCAAAATTAAGCGTTCAGAATAAGGATGTCTCCACAAATTGACATTTTCCTGCCCTACATTTAGTCACAAGCTCCCATCCATATCAAGGGATGCCATGGACCAGAAGATTACACTCTGGGTGCCTGCCAGCACTCAGTCGTGGAAGTCCAAATGTTTCTCATTACACCAATGAACATTTTTTTTTTTCTTCTGTGCAAGACTTCTGTAAATATGTGTGTCCTGGTGTCAGCTTTGTCTTTGCTCTGAGCCAGAATATTTACAGTGGCTTGTCAGATTGAGTGTTGTGAACCAAATTATTATAGATGTTTGCCGATTTGTAACAGAGGTTGCTACTGCATCCGATCTTTTAAAGAACAACATCACTATGCTGAGGAATAAACACGAAGAACAGAGAATGTTGTTTACTAACACCACAGAAAAAATAAAAATAAAGAGGCCAGAGCAGATTTGGGGTCCTCCGCCAGCATGCGGGATGGAGCACGCTCGATGTCCCTTCCCTGCTCGCTCCCACATGCGACCCTGGAGGTAACACAGCATGTGCCATCATCAGCCAGGGGGCTTGAGTCGCAGAGCTCCTGCCAAGCTCAGGTCTTCTGCCAACCACCTGCTTTTTCAACTCCTGTTTTCACATAGAAACCAGTTTGGATCTACACACTGAGAAATCATACAAGCTCCCGAAACAAAAACAAACCCTTTCCCAGCACAATGGGTCATTTGACTTTTGTAAACTTCATCTGGGAACCTTAAAAAAAAAAAGCTGCAGAGGCATGACATATAAATAAATGACAAAGAACCCTTTGATAGGTGATCATACCATTCTGCCACTATATAGGCAAAGTATCTCCCTCTAGGCAACAACAAACAAAGTACAGTGAATACATGGGCAGCATTTCAGCACCTGCTAGAGACTCTGGGAGCATGGCTTCATCTTTACAGGTATCTTCAGCACAGCTGTATGCAATACTCTTATCTCCACCTTAACATATTAGCATGTTATGTACCTTACTAATCTTTTGTTAAGTACAACACACAGTTTTAGTGAGTGTATTTAGGAAAAAAAGCTATTTGCATAAGGTCATTGTCTACTAGCTTCCCTAGATAGGAAGGCTTTCTTTAGGGAACATTTAACATTTAGACATCACAACAGTCCATCTGAGAATCCCTTCCTGTTTCCCTCAAAACATGGGAATCAGAGAAACTGTTTACCAAGAGCAAGAAAGCAAATGAAGTTCATGAAGTTAGTGATTTCCTCTAATCAAAACCATGTCTTTCCTTCATACTCAATCCCAATGCATATGCACATACTAATGAATTGCCAATATCTCATTGTTTAGAGGCTGTGCAAAGCTGAATTATGAAAGTTTTCTTAATGATAGGTTCTAGTGGGAAATAGACAAAGATCTAGTTAAGAAATACAGTCCTTTACTAGTGAGATACGTCTCTAGATGCTATATATAATACCAGCAATATGTGCTCAATAGAGATGATCTTACCATAGTGAAATGGGTATTAAAACTCTTCATTGCAAAAAGCGCATGAGTATTTCTAAATATTCTGTTCAGGTGTCACAAGTGTTACAAGTCTTCTTGAACTTTTAAATACTTCTTACAGAAGTAACTCAGAACTGTTAAACTCTAGCCTCAACATACAAACTCTCCATTAAGGGGATATGACCTTCATGTCTGCCTCCAGTATCTTTTGCCCAAAGTTTCCTAATTAAAAAAACACCTCACTTTTCTACTACTCCCCCACATCCCTTTTTTGACCATTCATTGCTATGTCTCTGTTTCGTAGGCTCGTCCAAAAGGAGAAGGCCTGACTCCATACCAGGGCAAGAAACGCTGCTTCGGTGAATATAAGTGCCCCAAATGCAAGAGAAAATGGATGAGTGGAAACTCCTGGGCTAACATGGGACAAGAATGTATCAAGTGCCACATTAATGTTTATCCTCACAAACAGGTAGGAGAAGTGCAGACCTGCTGGCATACAGGCTTGGAACTGGGAAGGCTCTTGACTTTGTAAGGCGTGGGCAAGACTTAAACAGGACTTGATGTGGACTACAACATGTTACAAAAAATTGTTTCCCAGATGAGCTGCTGTTCTCAGTCCTGGAAATCTGGACTGGTGTCAGAGCTGCAAAATTCGAATGTCCTATCTTTCAGTCAAAATACCTCCAAAACAAAATCCTCACCTGCCTTTATTATACAAACAGGTTGTGGGGTCTTATAATCTGAGATGGAGTAAAAATAGGTTCAGCAGTAACAATAGGCCTCCTAGTTCTCCTGATTGTCTTCATATTTATACCAATTTAGCATTTCATTCCACTGTTGTCAGTGGAGTTTCACCTTTGCACTACTTTTTTTTCCACCTGTTGAAATAAGATTGGATTTGGTCAAGGAGCTATGCCTATTTATAAAGATTAGTGATAAAAGAGAACAATACTAAGATGACTCCTGCCTACAGAATTCTTTGGTAAAGCAGGACAGCCTGGTTAAAGAGAGTTTCTTGGTTTCCATAATACCAAGTGATGCCCAAGGCAAAGAACTTCAAGAGAAGTTTATTAAGCTGAAAGGGTCAACTCTAAGAAGTGGCTCTGCTAGGAAAGCTGAATCTGCCATCCTGTCAGCCATAGCTCACATGGTGCACGCAGACTGCCTTCTGCTCCCTGCAGATTGCAGTTGCCTCTATCCCTTGAGGTAATTTCCTGCATTTCCAGCTCACGATGGAAAAACTGACGGTCAGTTCCTGCTTAATCCCACCAGAACTGGGCACAAGCAGTCAACCAGTTCAGCAAGATTCTTTAGTGGGAGACAGACAGACCAACTGTATGAGCTCATACCCCTTGTTTTCCTGACAAACGAGACTACAGGCTGGCTGTCAAAGCTGAATTTTTGTGCAGAAAGTCACTTTTGACAACCCCATGAAAAATAGATTTGGCTGTCATGGAAAAATCTGAGGGGGATTTCGCAATATTGCAGAAAATTGTTGTGGATAGGAAAGGTGAATTATTTTAAGAGTTTGGGAGGTGTGATTTGCCTCAGGTGTAATTCATCCTAGCTGAATCTTAGTAATAGAGCTCTGCATGGGTCAAGTTACCTGCTGCCCACTCAGAGACAGCTCAAATCATAGACGGATCATTTGGATGTACTTACAGTAGGTGTAAAGGAAATTCCATCAGGAGCCTTAGGTGTCTCATTAGTTGCAAAATTCCTATAAAAAGCTCTTTCCATGGGCTCATAAGGAACACTTCATACCATTTCATGAGATTTTTGTCGGGGAAGGTGTCAGGAAAAAAAATCCGAGAGGAGGATACTGTGACTTTACTATGATGAAAAGACAGGGAAATATCAGAATTCATTGCAACAAGCAGGAAGAGGAGATACAAATAAGTTTATTAAGCTTTATCCCCCCCAGGAATACCACATCAACTGTATTTCCTCCTCTTGTACACTTCGTCAAATTCTAAGGGCAAGCTATGGCAACATGGCATTCCAATGTGCAGCCAAAATATTGATTTAGAATTGCTGGTACCTTGAAGTAGTATAAATTGCAGTTTAAATTTAGTGGTTGAAGCCTGCCATGCTTGTGGCAGAAGCCTTGGCTTAAACTTGACATACTTCACTATGAGATGATCATCCCTTCTTTCCATCACAGGAGTTTTTCTACTTCACAGGGAACTTGTACAATTCCCTGGCTAAGCCAGTGAATATCTTTGTTTCTGTTGGCCCGTTGAGATGTGTTCCGTCCCCCTTTCTTTGGGCTAATGCCACTCATTCCAAACCCGGAAACCAGAGGTCAGCTTTAGAAACTGCAGTCTAACTTCCCTGACAAAACTGTGACTGGAAACTATATAGCAAGTGAGAAAAAGCAAAGACCTCTTTTTTTTGTGGAAGCATATATAGATATATGGAAGGAAAGCTAAACAATTTTCTTTCATTAACTTACATGAGACAATCTCGAAGCTTCCAAGGTCTCTGGTTCCTCGCCTCTGCTTAAACAGCTTATGTAGACAACTGCCCCAAAATCCAGGCTCAGCAATGAAGTCATTTATCACATGCATGGAAGTGCAGTCTTGAGGGTGAGAGAAATTACAAGACCACTGATTTATGACAAGAGTTTATAAATATTTACTTTGTTCTTTGAAATTCTTTGCATCATTTGTGTTAAAGGGTCACAAGAAATTGCTCAAGACGTATTCCATCCACACTACACAAGAGGCACTGTAGACTTGGGAATAGGTATATTTTGTAGTAAAGAAGGTTTGCAGGTGGTCCCTTGGGCAGAGTTGCCCTCATGGCAGGGGCTAGAGGACTCTAATCTGCATCGCAGTGCTGAAGTCAAAGACCTAGTGTGGAAGGGTTGCAGTCTACATTGCTATTGTGCTTGCCTTGCAGCCATGTACGTGGTGTTCTCCAGGGAATAATCACAGCATGTGATCACAGCCTGCAGGTTTCCATCGCTGACCCCCATCACTACATTTCCACATCATTCCTGAAGGACACTGTAACTCAGGATGTGGAAGAGCTTTGCTCTTCTTATCTATCCATGTGTTCCTGTCCCACCAGTAGGTGTTGCAGCTATTTGAGAACTTCAAGACAAGAGTGCATTTCAACCAGGCTTCCAGATATAAATAACTTGCAGCTAGTCACTACTGCTTTTTCCCAAAATTTGAACTTACAACTTTGAGTAGAAAGATTTTACATCCTGTTGTCTCTGCCTCAGCTTCTATTTCTCAGTGTTACTATCATCATTCTTTCAGTTTTTTATTCAATATTCCAGAGGTGCCCTGTGCTGCTTCCGATCAAACATACCAGCAATAGCCAGACAGTAAAGAAAACAGCATCAGTTCGTGCACAGAGCCAGCAACAAAGGAGAGCTAACTGAGGATGCATGAGGCCAGCGCTGCTTCTTGACAGAACCTAGCATTTGCTAACCCACACACAGGTTTTGTCCAGGCATCCAGCTCCACACCAGACTTTCTCTAAACATTTATCGACATTTATCTGTGTGGTGTTATTCTGCACCATTTTGGAAAATACGCTCTAACCAGTCACCAGTACGCTTGCACTAATGACTATTTTGTAAAAGCACAGTGAAAGATATTGAATAAAAGTCCAATATTTCTCATTTGAGAGTTAAAGCACAAAAAACCTCATTGTACACATAAGATGGTTTTAGTAGTTTTTTTTAATTAGCACTGCTACATCACCTTAACATTCTCTCTATATATTTCCTATTTATTCTTTAGATTTTGATTACTTTGTTGGCATCTACCATAGGAGAGTCCTCATTCATGTTTGAGTTCCTATGCACTTCTAGAAGATCCTAGCAATCACTTTTTTCCCCTCCTGGTGAATAACTGGATGTCCTCAGCTAATTATGTGCTCCTATTGCCTTCATTATAGGGGTTCAGAGTATTTTCACTCTCATCCGAGTCTTCCATTAGACAGTTTTTCCAATTTAAACAACTCATCTAAGAAAAGATGCTGCCTCTCCCAAGAAGCCACGTTTCTCTTATGCCATTTTAACTCCATTCGAGAAAAAGAAATAAGTATTGTTTTGTAGGATCTATTTGCTCCCTGCAAAGTCACCATGCTGTGTGATGTCATCATAGTACAAGTTATCCACAAGTGGATTTTTTTTTAACTTAACAAAACCCAGATGAACAGGTCAGACAGGAGTTCAACCTCCATTCAAGCTCGAACACTGTTTACGTCCAGGGAAATAAATTATTTCTGCTTTTTGTCAAAATTTCTTCTCTGCAATCTGTTGGACACTCATTATCTCCTTTTCTTACTCCTTGCCCTGCCATTTGGTAAACAGATCATTGCAGCCTAACAGATTAAAAAGTTATCTTGAACATTATTTAAAAAAAAAGGTCCCTTTATCAGCTGATACAAACCACTCTTGGTTCCTCAGCATCAGCTAGCCTCATGTCAAGTTACAAGAGCCTCCAACACTACGAAAAGTACTTAACTGCAAACAACTTGGACCATGCCTAAAGCCAGTTAGGTGCCACATCACCCTGGCGACAGCACATGATGAAAGTCTCCATTCACAATAGTACATACAGAAAGAAAACTCATACCAGACCACATCAAAGTCCCCTATTCCACATCTGACCCTGTGCAGCAGAGAACACTTACAGGAAGGTATGGATATAGGACAAGACACAGCAGCCACCTCCGAGGATGCTTTTCCATCCTCTGGTATTGCCCAGTATCTCTGCATTCCCCCAGTTCCTCACCGAATGGATCAACACCTGCAGTCTATTCAATAGCTGTAACATAACCACACATGCCACCAAGCTTTGCTACATCCTGAGTATTGGAGATTAGGATGCTTTTGTCCAATTTAGGAGAAAAAAAAAATGAATTCCTTATATTCAGGATTGCTTGACATTTATTGCAGTGAATCAGGAGCTTATTCTGAATTCCCAGGCTCACCCTTTTCTCCAGTCCTCATCTGCACCTCTCTCTCACCTTCCCCAGTTACCTTCCTCAATCTCTGGATTTTTCAGCCCTCTAGGGCTTGTCCAGATTGTCTCAGCAGGAATGGTTTGTCCCTGAGTACTCCCGTGTGGCTGGCTCAGGCAAGAATATCAGAGTACTGAAGATAATGATCTCCGCTCTGGATGGTTCTGGGGTAGCCATTCAGGCACACGTGCTGGGTCTGCGAGTGGCTCCTGCAACTATGCTCAAATCTTGATTTCCTATGCATCCCTTTCGTTAGTGCGTCCCTGGAGAGGAGAGCAGCCACACTTCCCTGCCACCTGCTCTTTGTACCTGGAGGCTCCAGGAAATGATCCCGTGCCAATTCCCTGGCAAGGAAGGTCTCAGTTCAGCCCTGCGCTCTTACTCGACGTACCCTAACTGTGAGAATGAGCTTTTAATCTCTCTGGGGCAGGAAAAGTCTTCTCAGTGATTTACAGCTGTGTATATACTTCAGCGTGCGCTATAAATACAGCTCTAAATCTCCGCATTTAAGAGAGATGGCAGAGCACATATTACAAGAAGTAACACAAGAGCCTGGTAGCGGAGCTGCTGCCATTCATTCTCCAACTCATCCACGCAGCAGGGGATCAGGTGGCTCTCCCAACCTGAGCTGCACAACTGCTCCTTGTCCCAAGGAAGCTCTGTGTGCATTTTTGGTTTTGTGACGAAGTTTTGCCCACTGTTCCTCCTCTTGCGTTTCCACCACATCCCTCAAGCAGTGAACCTCCCCGTGGGAGTGCTTACAGAAATTCACAGGACACGGGGCAAAAACTGGAGGCTAGTTGAGCTCTAGCCTTACTGAGGAATAGGAGACCAAAGAACTACCCTCACAAAGCTGCTGTATGGCTATTCCAAAAGCCATTCCCTGGGTAGTTACTTCAGCTACTCTAAACAAACAGAAGTTTTAGATGATATTTAAACCTACCTCTTATTCTTCCAAGGAATTTGGATTTTGTAGTTGTTTATGCTCCTTCTTACCCTGCTCCATCAAAGGAGCCAGTCCTGATAGCCATTCACTGGCATTCTTGGCACTGGGACAGCCCAGATGCCAAGCTTTGAATTCTCATTTTCTTCCCATGCCCGCTACAGCAACAACATCTGCACCTGTGGTTGCTTCCTGGCTGACCTCTTATCAAGGCTTCTTCTCTGACTTTGTGGCTAAGTCCAGTGCTGTTTGTGATGACAGCTGTTGCGCTGGTGCAGAACCAGCCATCTGGTGACCAACTTGTCCTCTTGGACACTGTTTTCTTCCAGCTGTCAGGAATTTACTGTTGGACTGGAAATAATTTGGTATGTAAATTCTTCATGATATCCAAGCTATTACTTCCTCGGGCAATGCAGCAGTCCCATCACAATTCCCATACCCAGGTGCACCCATAGCCACCTCTCTTCTCTCAGTGTGAGGAGGGAGGGGTCTGATCACTCCAGCTCAAACTTCTCAACAGTTGCAGGCCTACGAGTATGATCTCTCAACTGTTTAGACTGAATAAACCCTCCCCAGCATGACCCTACTTGTGTGCTCCAGAAGTGGAAATACAGACCATGCCAGACTGCTGCTTCTCTGAACTCTGAAAAGACATTTTTTGCCATTTAGCTCATGCTGTTATCATTCATTCCTAGCTGGCCTGTCCCAGAGGCATGCTGCTGACAGCAGCTGCTTGCTGTCTGAGCATCGTGCCTCTGGTCTGCGGCCTTCTTATCACTGCCTCTCGGATCCACAGCAACAACGAAGGGCCTCGTTAATGCCCCTGTTCCCCCCAGCAGACAGAAAAGCAGAGGGTCTGCGGCTCAGGAATGCACATTGCATTTCAACCTTTTTTCCTCAGTGGATAATTTTTAATCGGACTAAAAACTTACAAATTCATGACAGCATGCATATCTTGAGGGCGGCATAGCTAGCTATGGCTCCTTAAGATTGTTAACCTAGCAATTATCCTGCCAGCTATAGTTGTAGAATCCATTTCTACTCACATATGTAATCCGTCATTTAATCATCTCATTTGCTCCATTAAGATTTGAGGTAATGAGTCCAAAAAATTATTTTTAAGTGTTTTCTTACATCTGAATTTTGATACAATCCTTTATCCATCAGTGGTGCAATCAAATTGTTTCATTCTACAACAACAACAAAAAAATCAGTTTCCTAAATACAAACATAAGCAGCTACATATTCCATTCTGCTGCTTAGTGGAAGCAAATTTTCCTCAAGGATGTCCTAGTGACGTTTTCTGACACCTAACACTTTGTAAGGGTGAGCTTTTTGTTTGGAGGGGTTTGGGTTTTAACTGACTTGCAGGGAATGCAGAGCTCATTCAGTACATGTAGACTGGGACAGCAATATTTCATAATCAAAAGTTAATTTGCAGGACAGGAATTGCTATATAAATTAAATTTATTTCAGCTTCATTCCCCTGAGGCAACAGTTTTAGTCACTACCACCACCTGCTTTCCTGGTGGAGCTGCACAAGATTATTTCCACCCGGCAACTACCAGGAGAAAATTAAAGAAAGACGCACAAAAATGAAGAATGTAACAGTGCCCATCCCTGTAGTATTTACTGTAAATATGGACTGCCAAATCCTGGATGCTTGGATTAAAAAAAAAAATAGAGAATGAAAACTGAAGTATTATATTTAAACTCTCCATTTAGTGGAAAAAAGAATACCTTTCCCAGAAAAACGTAGCAGAATTTTCTGTTGTTTTACAAGCTCCATTTCACCGCTTTCTAAGGAAAGGAATTATTTTTCCAGCTAAATAGCCTGTCCCCTTCTCCACGCCCTCTCCAAACTCATGGCTGAGTTTTCATGCTACCAGCCTCTGAGCAGCAGCACAGGACTCTTGCAGCCTCCTCAGCTATTCAGATCTTGTGCATAATTCAGGCAATCCCCAAAACTAATACACAGCGTGCAGCAGCCCATCCCTGCCGCACCCCTCTCGCGCCAGCATCTTCTCCTTCCACCATGCCAAAGCTGGTGAGACTTGTCCAAGGTCACCCTGTGCCAAGGAACTCCAGTCTTGATGGACACACAGCTCCTTGGCTGTCTAACGTCCTACCCTTTTAGCATGGTGTAAAGAAAGGTTGCAAGGGTGTAAGGTTGTTGTTTTAAAGTTCTCCACAATTAGTAATGGACAAATAGCAGTAGGACAAGAACAGTATAGGGTATTTGAAGGGTTATAAGCCTTACAAGAAACGCAATGAAGAGAAAACAGCAAACGGAGATAAGCTGGGACTTAATTTTATGTACAATTTGGATTGTAGTGTTTTTGGGACACATACCATGCACACTACTAGTTTTGAAGCTTCAGCCCTCACCAGAAACATAGCCCATGCTCTGCTCCTTCCAGCCAGCCCTTGGCAACCTGCTTCCCTGCATCCATAACCCCTCTCTTCCCAGCCTCTGTGGCGTAACTCGTTGGTAATAAAAACATTTCTGGAATCAAAATGCTTTGCAGGCCAAAAAGCTGAGCTCAATCAACACAGAGGAAAAGCAAACCACGGAGAGCTATTGTTTCTGAAAACCATCCAAAAACTCTTGGCGCTTCAAGACATTCCCAATGTCCTTTGCAATATTTCCAGGAAAAATTATTCCCAAGGCCTTGCGTATTAAAAAAAAAAGTCTGGCTTATATCAATAAACATGATAACTGCTGTATTTTTTCTGTTTAATCAGAGCACAGCTAGCATGTAGAAGCAATCAGAGCTGAGTCAAATAGCCTGGTTTAAGTGTAGCATTTCAAAACTGTCACGTTCTCCACTGAGGAGCATAAATTAACTCCTGGGACTCCTGAAACCAAGCATCTTTTTTGACTATGTTTATGTTATGCAAATTCTTGAAGAAAGGTCATGGGCAGATGTTGGTGGAAGAAGTGGTAGAAAAAGCAGAAGGGCAGTTTTTCAGACCCAATAAACTCATTCAACTTATCTGTGTGGTGGCAGAAGCACTGCCTGCGCCAGTGGTTAGGTTGCAAGCCTAGAAACAGGATGGCTGGTTCTGATCTCAAATCCTAACATGCTGACTTCCAACAAGTCATTCAAAGCTCAATGGGGCTGCAGAGGGAGGTTAAAGGATTTAGAGGAGATGAGGGGCCCATCTACTTTCTTTATCCCCTACCTGATACAGGAAATCCAATTTACAATTAAATTGTAAATGAAGTTAAACTCAAAGACATATAATACGTGGCCCAGGACAGACGAAACTTCAGGCAATATCATGGGTAAGAACATTGAATCAGTAACAAACCATTGGCAATCACCACTGAATTACTCTCATATATTGTTTTTGCTAGCTGTGCAATATGAGTTTCACTTACAATCCAATACATCCAAGCAAGAATTTGCAGGCATCCCTTCTTCAGGACAACAGAATATATTTTGGCTCATTTCATCTACTCAGAGAGCTGAAAAACCCTGCTATTCTCTGGATTATAAGCTGTTCTTGCAGTGTTATATAGCCAAAAAAAAAAGCTTTGAATGTCTCTGTTCTTGCTATCTGCAGGGTCTCAGGTGGGTGGCTTTGGGATGAAGAACTTATAAATGAAAACTCAGATATCAGGTGTACTTTAAGATTTTACAGCTAAAAAAGTCTTTAAGATGTGCGCTTGCAGCCCAGAAAGCCAACCTTATCCTGGGCTGCATCAGGAGAAACGTAGACAACAGGGAAAGGGAGGGGATTCTGCCCCTTTACTCCACTCTCGTGAGACCCCACCTGGAGCCCTGCATCCAGCTCTGGAGCCCCCAACATAAGAAGGACAGGGATGTGTTGGAGTGGGTCCACAGGAGGCCATGGAGATGATCAGAGGGCTGGAGTACCTCTCCTATGAGGACAGGCTGAGGGAGTTGGGGCTGTTCAGCCTGGAGAAGAGAAGGCTCCGGGGTGACCTTAGAGCAGCTGCCAGTGCCTGAAGGGGCCGACAGG
>Ga0065711_1036869_pt1 | contig 20480 bp, 7 predicted proteins | sample Hoacrofraction12_FD_59098 | JGI IMG/M metagenome (GOLD analysis project Ga0065711, IMG submission 59098) | Hoatzin crop microbial communities from Cojedes, Venezuela - Epithelial fraction 12 v2 (version 2) | ecosystem: Host-associated > Birds > Digestive system > Esophagus > Crop | place...
CTGGACTCTTTCCAGTAGTTCCTTGTCTTTCTTGAAGTGGGGAGCCCAAAACTGGACACAGGACTCCAGATGCGACCTCACTAGGGCAGTGTAGAGGGGGAGGAGAACCTCCCTCGACCTGCTGGCCACATTCTTCTTAATGCACCCCAGGATACCATTGACCTTCTTGGCAACCAGGGCACTTCCCAAATTTTTCATCATACACACAACCTAGCACTTTTTGGATGACATATTCACAAAATCCTCCCTCAGATTCTAAACATCCTCAACAACCTCCATGCAAGCACCTTGTCTGTGTTTGTGAAAAAGACTGAAAAAGCCTACTCCATGGAGGCAGTCTGCATCATTCAGGACCTCCAAAGTACCAGCACTCAGGGTATGCCCTGTAATACAGACAGGGTGAAGAACAGAGCAGCTCTGGAGATGCACTTCCAGCAGTCAGGGTATTTATACTGCATTCACTACGCGGGGGACAGGTGAACTGGCTGTTGGAGGGAAGGTGGTGAATGTCTGCAGAACAGTTCTGACTGAGACACCTTCAGGCAACAGGTAAAAGCACTCCTATCAGTACATATTATTAACAACAAAAATAGAACCATGGTTACTGTAATTCTCATCTTCATATTTTCTTAGCTTAAACCAAAAATATGCAAATAAACTCCAAGTGCCCCATCTTGAGCCCTCAATTTCTTTAAAAAAAGACAACACAATAAAATCACTGCTACATCAATTAAAAGCACAAGTGAATCAGAGGAAGATTTTGTTATTTTTCATTTCTTACATTATCACAAGAAACCTAAGTTACAAGAAAGCAAAATTACAGAAAAAATATCAATGAAAGCAAGTACAGAGGTGGTTTTGAGCAATACCGCATTTCCATTTTGACAATTACCTTTATACCCAAAAGCAAATTCTTTTTATTCCTTACATAAACTAAATTAATAAAAATTGCGTGTGTCTGCTCTGTACTATGTATTTTGGAAAAATATTAATTATTGTGGAGGTATAATCTACTCACATAGTTCAATATTTACTATTTTAAAATTACTGTGTGGATACATATAGATGAAGGGATCTGTTATGTGCATAGAGCTCTGTGTTTTAAAACCAGAAATTACTACTAGATTATTTACTTCAAGCTGCTATGCAATAAAAGCCTGTCAAGCCTGCTTCAACCTGACAGCTTATATTTTGCTATGGTGTATCTTGCAACAAGGCATCACATTCTTTCTCAAAACCTTCAAGAGCCTGTCCATTTATCCCAATAGTTAATCACTCTCCCTATTAAAAACATGTGCAGTTTCCCAAACTCAGCTGTTTCTCTCTCAAATGGAGTTTGACTGGCTTTAACTTCCAGCCTTTGCTTTTGTTATGCTTCTCTCTGCAAGATTAAAGGGCCTTTAAAGAACCCAGCATTTTCTTCTCATAAAAGTACTTGTGAAATTCACTCATCTAGTCACCTCTCCGTGCAATAAAGTTAAACAAATGGAGCTCTGGAAGTCCTTCACTGCAAGATGTATCTTACAGTTTTCCAGTCATGCTTTGCAATGCTTTCACCATTTTTTCAATGTCATTCTTGATGTGTACGCAGGAGAACCAAGCATGCCATAACAACCATCTGAGTATGACGCTATTACAGTCTTCAATATGTCCATAAACTCCCGCCTATTTTAAAAGTGACAAAACTGAGGCACTGAACAGCATTGGCTCAACTCTTCGAAGAGCAAGCATTAGAATCAGGATACAAGTACAACAATAATCTGCTCACAGACCTAATTCTCATGCCTTACATATGCCTAAAACTCATGCCTCTACTACAGCGGCTCCCAGGTAATCTGGTACAGTGATTCTTTCCAGCATTTAATGGGTCTGTATTACGGACAGTAGAAAGAAATCATGGAATTAGAGAGTGAATGACTTTCCCTCCTCCTTCCTAAGCTGCCCAACAGAAAAGTGCCTACTGTTAGTGAGAGACCAGGTACATTGGGCTGAAGTTTAGGAGCAGTTAAGACATGGTTAAAAACAGCAGCTCATTGCAACCTCCAGCAGGTGCCAGCCCCCAGCCTTCCCCCTCTTTCGAACTGCTGAGGAGATCGTCAGCACTTCCACCTTCCTGCCCCCCAAAGCAGCACAAGACACCCTGTCACATTCATCTTCATGCCTAGAGCCCACCAGATTCAGTCACCTATGTCTAATCAAGAGACAACCTCAAAATACAACTCGAGAACACCACTTTCAAGGAGAATTAAATGGCAATAATTCAAATCTCACTCTTACCTGGATTTACACATAGCACAGAGGAAGTTTTCCTAATAAAAAAACCCAACTAAACTATTCAAAATTCAAATAGCAGAAAAACACCAAGTAGGAGGGAGGAAATTGTGAATGGGAAAACTCCAGCCTAACTAATTAGCCATTTTGAATAAAAGTGAGGTAGTCAGAAAACACCTCACAGACTGTCATTAGACACTACTGGAGATTAAGGTAACGAGGAAATTACACATGTATAGATGGCTGTATGCAGTCCTGTTTACTGCCTGTAGGTGACCATCCAAGGCCTGGTTACGTTCACATACTGTTTCTGTTCAGATCAGGCAGCCTCCAGAGAAGACTGAAGAGCTGCTAGAGGAAGCTCTCACAGCTGAGGATCATCACCCAGTTCTTGCACAGAGAGAGTAAAAGAGGGTCACAAATGCGGCACTTCATATTCCTAGAGCAATGACTCATAATTTTTCATCTTTCCTTCAGCAGAAAACGATATTGCAAGGTAACAGTGCCCCGGTGCAGAAATCGCCGGTACATCCCATCACAGCACTGTTGCTCTCCATTTTGCAGCAGAAATGCTCGCACTGAACACAAATTGGTTGGCAGCTAAGTGTGTGCATGCCAGTTAAAAGGTATTAATTCCTCAAGCTGAGCAACCCTAATATGAGGGGTTTTGTTTGGTGTTTGTTTCTAGAAAACAAACAAACAAACAAACACCACCCACAAAAAAAAAAAAAGACTCGGCCAAGTTTTCATTCCATAACCAACAAAATAAGAATGTACATAACATTCTCACTACCTTGTTGCTGCAGGCACTCACAGCCTGTGTTGCTCTTTGTGGCTGTAGTCCAGAAATTGCTCCTACTGCTTAACAACCATCCAAGTCCACAGAGAGCCGATATTCAGTTTTCTTTGAGCCCAGCCTGTTGGATTCTTTACTCATAGCTATGGCATTTGCTACGCAAAAATCTAGAAGGGAAATTTGCTTCGCTAGATGTCTATTCTATCCTCTCCTCGCCACCCCCCTGCATCTCCCTGGCACACAGAACATGGCTACATCTGGAATTTAGAAAAGGTTATGAAATGGGCTGTACGGTTTTGGGTTTTTTTGTGAAAGTGCGTATAAGTGGTGGAAAGACATTTAGAAAATCATTACCTTCCTCTTCCTTGTAGTAGTCACAGGGTCATAGCAACGAATCTTGGGAGTTCGCTGCTTGCACTCCAGGACAATGATACGTGACTTTGTAAGGCAGCACAAGCCATGCAAATTCAACTTTTTGCCCAACCATATGTGAGAAATATCTTCTTATGGGGGTTCAGAGAAGAAAACAAAGCACAGAGAAGAACGTGTCACCGCAACATGCTGTTCAGCCTCTGAGAAGCAAGAGACAACCTGTTAAAAAGGTAATGTTATGACAATAACGATGTGCTGGAGTGCCCCACTTTCAGCTGAAAAATCCCCATTAAGACCTCAGCCTGGATGTTCTGGCCTCCTTTGCGCTTGTTTACAGGGTTCAGCAGTCATAATGCTTGATGGAAGAAAACAATGTTTTTTGAAATATAGTTGAAATTATCTCCCCAAATAACTGCCTCCAGCCCCGGGAGGAAGCCACATATTCTTACCCAGGATACACTACTGACCCGTATAAAGGCTTCTGCACAGCTCATGGCGCTTACACGAATGAGGGCTTGTATCTCCCTTTCCAATGGTGTCTCGCTGATTTTCCTACTCATACAAGTGAGATGCTGCCTAAAGGCACTCCAGGCATACAGGAAACAGAAATGAGACTCAAATCTAATTGCTTTTGCCACATTCCTTTCAGAACAAACAGGCCAAGCCTACAGACCTGCATACACTGCAAGTCTGTATACGTAGGCACTGCTCTAGCCACCACTCGACACCTTGCCAGGAGCGAAGCTACTGTTTATGATACAGTGTTTGAAAATACACTGGTCACCAGATTCCCTAAACTTGGAGCCAAAGTTTAGAGATACATCCTCTACAAACACCCCAAACACCAGAGAGAAACCCTGATCTCTTACCATAGTTATAGCAAGTGATAAAAGCCTAGGACAGATACACTGTGGAAAAAATGATATGTTCTCCTAAAACTAAGGGCTGTGACTATGCAAGCTGGTCCATGTTTTAGTAAGGATTACACAAGTAACCTGTCCTCTTGTGTTCACCTACACAATTTCAATATTCTTTGAAAAGTTACTGGTTTTGTCCCAGGGGCACAGCCGATCACCTCAGAGCAAACTGTCTGTGCTTTAGTGCTGGTCAGGACTAAATTCTGTTTCCATTTAGGCAAGGTGGTGGCATGTTGCTGCATATATTTTCTCTGTCTCAAAACTAGCTCACCATTGCACTTTCCAGTAATTAGCAGACTAAGCGGAAGAGACCAGACCTACATGGGCCATGGAGATTAAACTAATTACTGCTCCTAAGAAACTCCTTAAACTTCCCCCTCCCAAAAGGCATGCTTGCACATTTATGTATGACAGTCACTTTTTCTAGTTAATCTTCTTCCACAGTGCTATCAAGAGGACATCTCTTGCCAGCATTACATCGACACTTAAATAAAAAGTGACAGGCAGTGGTGTATGAAAGAATTATCTTTAGTGCAAAAGGGGTATTATCTCCTGGTTTTTATACTATTTCAGCCACAGAGTTGCACAGTAGCTGGCAGCTAGATTACTCCAGGACTATTACTCTGGGGCTTGCAGTTAAATAAAGAGGTCCCCAAGAGTTCTGGCGGTCTCCTCAAGCAGCTTCAGAGAGGTTCCAATGAGATCTGATCAGCCAGAACAAAAAAAAAGAAACCAAAGGCCATAAGAGGATACTGCAGTCAGAAAATACATCACCTAGTAAAGACATATGCAGGTGTTGCAGGTTCACCTTACCTGTAAAATCATTGTAGACAGCTTTTTAAAAAAATAAAGTTTGGCCCACAAAAGCCTGACCCATTCCATACGATCAACCAGAGACAGGTCACAGCATTGCAAATGTATTCATACATCTCTCCAGAAAATTAGATACAATTAAAAAAAACACCCAACCAAAAAAAATGTAGATTGTAAAGAATATTTCTAAGAACTGCCCATTCTAACCTAATTTATTTCTATAGTCCCTAACCATAAGTTAGACTGTCTGCCATCCCACCAGTGATCTTTATTCAGCTGGAAATACTCTCAAGCCTCCAGGAATATATGGTTGTTGTTTTGCATTTAGTTTTTAATCTATCATTTAAGCTGCAAGATGGCTGCGAAAATAGAGAAGATACATTTCTACTTACAGGTACACATTGCTTAAAGATGTTGCAACACTTCCAGTATATTCATAACTGCTCTCAGGTAGACACTATTTAGAAGAAACATGAAGTTCAGTCTCTCACTTCCCTTCAACTAAAACTAAGTATGTGAGAAGAATCAGCTTACCTCAATGGCTGACTGGCAAATGGCTCGCTAAGGATTGTTGTAGTTAAATTGCAAAAGCTCAGACTTAACTCAAATTTACTCACGATAATTGAGAAAGTAAACAATATTGATTTTAGCTCAGTATCTTCTTTCCATCAAGGACAGAGATAATTGAGACTTGAAACATTCTGACCAAATCAATTTAATGTAATTAGCCCTGAAACATCTCTTTGCCATCGTGATCGTATCATGATAGTGGCAAAATAAGACTGCAGACCCAAAGCTATTACAGAAAAAGATGGTCATGCAATACAGATATTCCCATCACAACTAGATACAGCATGCATGCACACACTTTTTAACAGCCACGTAGTTATCTCATCAACCTGTCAGTCCTCTCTAGAAGAGCATCACAAATACCTTCAGAAATAGTACAAAAATATCTACACAGAGTGTTTCTGAAAATTGATGCCTCACCTGTCAAATTTGCCGAGTCTCAGAAATAAATACATTTGCACACCTCTTTAAATATATATAAGACAACAAACTATGTCCCTCATTCTGACCTTTGGAGGAAGCCAGGAGTGTCACAGAGCATTATTTATATGGCAATTAACCTTACATAAATGTGTGTAAGCAACTTACTTGGTGAGCAAATTTTTTCTTTTTTTAAAATGTTCTGGGTTTTATCCTTTAAGTTGAATTTCTCAGGGAAAGTTGAAAGAAAATCTTCCCTGATCCTGCCAAAATTATTTTCTAAATAAAATAGTTCCCTAATCCAAATAAATGTAAGGAAATGAATAAACAGCTTCTGAGTTATCGATCCTGTAACAAAATATACAGGAGTGATGTTTCTAAAGGTGACATGGAGAAGAATTTATGTGGAGTTTCTGAAAGCTTTTGAATATGATCCTCACAGAAGTGTTATCTGGAGAAGTCAGTCAGTCAAGCCTCCTCTCATTAGCTCACAGTATGGGATGAAAGTAGCAGAGTAACGGCAACCAAACAGATAAACAGCCAACTTCCTCAACTTGAGCAAATTCAATAGCAAGGCACACCGGGATGGTTGCAAAGACACGAGGTAGTTCATATACTTATTAGTGTATCACAAAGAACATAAAATTCAGTTTTTGGATGACATCAATGTTTTCTAGCTGTTAAACACTGTAAGAAGCTTTGGAAAAAGGCACATTGTATTAAAGAACTGAGCAGCAAAGTGGCAGAAAAGTTGCTTTTTTAATACATTTCTAGTAATTAGAGCACTAGCAAAGAACAAGAACTCTTCTCACATGTGTCAATGCACTTGGAATTTTCTGACAATCTTCGAGACACAACTGTGATAGCAGCTACAGGTCAATAAGAACATTTCAGTGAGAACTGTGGACAACTGCAGCAGCAGATGAACACAAGTTTAGCTTGAAAGCAACTGGGACGCTTAAGTCAGATAAGCACCCAATGAATGCAGTATCAGAAACAGCGACATGAGCAACAAAAGGGATGTCACATGACGTGTTCATAGGGTTTGTACTAGTGAGCCAACCCTCACTAGAATAGTGAGATAAAACACCCAAGTACATAGGAAAGGTTAACAAGTACTGTTTTTAACACTTCTAGACTTACTGGATCAGAACATGTTCATACCTAGATGGTATACACAGTGAAGGGGCAATGAATAAACAAATAAAGGAAACAAGTCTTAGAGGTCTGTCAGCAGAAAAAGAAGCCTCTGACTGAGCACAGTACAGGTCTGAACAGCAGGAACGATGCTTGCACTGGGAGCTGCTGGCATTTTGTTCAACAGCAAATAAGAACGTCTGTGTTATGAGGAACACGTTGGGGCTCTACAAACATTCAAGACAAAAAGAGACAAGCAAGAGAAAAGCGAATCACTAGAATTTGGAGTCCCATGAGCTGCCACCAAGTCAAGTAAGTAATACTGAGCACAACCTGCAGAAGACACAGCAGTTATGAAAACAAGCCAGACAAGAGTACCCTGTAAAGTTGTCATCAAAAAAGGATATATCTGGACAATCAGGTGATAACCCAAGATGAATGATAAAGGGCCCTAAAACTCAAAAAGGTCTCAAACAAGGAACAGACAGATCTTGTGAAACTGTAAACAAAGAGAAGCAACGTTGCTATCGCAGGAAAGTCTAACTGATCCATGAAAAAGCATATGAGCCATATACAGACTGAAATATGTTGGTTAATTTAAGGACTCCTCATTATAATTCTTGTATTTTATTAATTGTAATGTTGCTTGTAAATTCTCATTATTACCACTGTTTGCCTGGGAAAGGAAGACACACAGAACTGTGCTTGAAGATGCTCTTTGTAGCCAACTAGAAGCAACCATTATGTTATTCATATCCCCCCTGCATACAGATCAAACGTGAAGGGAAAGGCAGATTGCATGACATATTTACAAAGATCCAGATAAGAAGCTCATCACCTAACATAGGTGCCTAAGTTATCCAGATCTCTTTAGTCACTCTTACAAATGTACAGGGCATTTACACAGTGTTCTACCAAAAGCAGAGGGACTTTTCAATACCAGTAGGGATACAAGGCAGGCTACTTCTACACTTGTGGAAAAAACAAAACCAATACTCCTTCTGTTTTCCCACTCACACCTACGCTGCTTCTCATCAGTAGGCCATTAAGCACTCCAAAGCAAGTATCATTACTGCCATTTTGCAGACGGAAAAAAACCCAACCCAAACTCTGCACATGAAATTGTTTCCCCAGCATCACCTAGCAAGGCCATGGCAGAAATGGAAATTAAATTCAAGTTAGAGAAATCTTCATGAACCAACATAATGACACAAAGATGTATGCCACATTGCCAACTTCAAGTGCTCCAAAACATCATTAAGCTATTGTGGAATGGTTTTCCATTCCTTACCCTACAACGCTGGATTCAGTTTACAACTACCATTATGTAAGTTCTCTAGGTCATTTTCAAGCATACTTTCAAACCTTATTTTTCTGTTTTCAGCTGCTGATGTTTTAAAAATCAAAACAAAAAAGCCCCCAAAAAACCCAGTGACCGCTGTGACATAACAAACACAAGAATGGGTAACAGTGCCTGCCTTAGGAATGGAAGAAATGCAATTGATTGGGCTCGATCTTTCCTTATTGACTATATATATTTTTTTATATATTATTTTACCTGGGATCTGTTAAATTCTGCTTCCATGACTATCTCTTTCTGTAAAGTCTATTACAGAGCTATTGTACATACCAGATTTTTTTCATTATAGGGTCACAAACTCAATCTGCTTCTGTGACCTCAAAGAGCAGTTTCACAAACCCTCAAAGGCCTCGCCCATTCCAAGCTACAGCTGCCTTTGAAAAGGCGGATCAAGTGTCATCTCATAGAATTCCTCGAGGCAGCCAAGTCTTCCTCCTCTCCTGCAGAAGTGGAAGAACGAGACACTGATCACTCTTTGTCGGGGATACAATCCTGCAGGCAAGGACTACCCCAAACTCACACCTCCTCTCCTTCTCCCTCTCCCATCAGCACCTCTTGTATATTCTGAGTTGTGGGATACAGGAGTTGGCAAATGGATCTACACCACCTTCCCTCCCATCCTGTTCCCGGCAGCAACATAGCTGCATCCAGCCCTCTATACTTACTGAAATGCACTTCAATATTGTATTTGGTACTACAACATAAAAAGATATAGGACAATTTTTGCTCAGGGTTCAATATTGATTCCAGAAAACTCAAAGCCATGCATTCCTGATGGTCTTAACTCCTCTAGCCTGTAACAGAGAAAATTTTTTCCCCTACCATATCAAACTAAGAATTGCAAAAGGTAGGTTCTTTTCAGCAAGGTGCTTCTAGGTAACGTCAGTTATGCTGTTGCCAGAGATATGAGGCAGCTGCTCCCCTAATAAGATTGGCATATATGACTACCCTAGATGCATCCTGTAAACTATTCATACTTAATGCTTATTTGAAGTTTGTTGACATTTCTTCTTTCTCTCCTTTTTAAAACATATCAAAGTATTTAACTGACTCTAAACATAGGGTCAATCTTCCCCTTTCCTCCTCCCTCCCCCTGAAAAATTCAGGAACCTGGAAGTTTAGAGATTCAGCACACTGAAACTTGCTGTATACAAAGCCTGGATTTCACTTTACTCGAAAAACATCTGTATGTCACATACATCTTAAAAAAATTAAACATTTTATTCTGAAGGATATAAATATCCCACAAACTTTGCCTCTATTCTTCAACTCTAAGGGTAACTGAAAAAGGTCTGGTATTACAAAATCTATCCCTTTTCTATTTTTCCACCCCTAAATCCTCTGTTGGTGTCTTGCTCTCTATCTGCCTTCTCCTTTCCAATCTCTACACCTGTTCCACTTCTCTCCTATCTGGCTGACATGATGAAAATAATCACATACAGGGATCATCTCCCCTGCCACTGCTGCCATATCACTTTATCCCTTGAACTCCCTTATCAAAGTGTTTTTACAACATTCCCAGCCTTAACTATTCATTCAAGGCTCTGCAGTTACACCAGAAGGGTACCAAAACTCATCTTCCAGAAATCTTCTTACACTCTATTGCATTCACATTTTACTCACCCCTTTCAGTTACAACTCCATGAGGTCTCCCCTGCTGCACCCTCGGGCAGTGCTCCCACCAAGCCTCAGATCCCACATACTCAGACTCTTTTAAGTCATCTTGATCTGAATAGGGGCCATCACAACATCTGGCAGACCAATAGGTTTGAAATGCAAAGCCAAGGGGGAAAGAAAAAAAAAAGCCTGTGTTCAGGCCACTGAGTAACAGCCAATGAACAACACTGAAAGGAGGTGAAAAAGAAATGCTTCTCTGTCTCTGCTTTCAGTGACGCTGTCCTCACCCTCCTCATATACATCATTGCCTTGTTCCAACTGCACAAACCAGACTGAAGAGGCCTCAGGGGCAGCGCTCATCTTGCATCTGAAGAATGTCAAGCAGGTCTAGGCTGCAACAGAAGGTGAGAGGTGACAGAAAAGGCTGTATTTTTATTTAGCTCTAATTTAAGTATCTTAGCACCAAATTCACATACAAGTCCAAATACACATGCATGATAAATGGAGAAGTCGCTCTTCTTCATAAGAAAACCTGTCACTGATCACTTCTCTTCCCCTCCACTTGCTAATCTCCCTCTCCTCATCATGCCTGTGAAACATGCTTGCCATCCCAGTATCCCAGCACAAATGCAGCACGCAAGGAACCTAATCCGGATGGTTGACGTGGCAGAAGCTGGGCTGCTGAAGAAGGCAGTCTAAACTGGAGGCAAGGTCTGTCCGCAATGATTCTCGTTTTTTGCCACACGTCTTCAGAGCAGCAGCAGACTGGCCCTTCAGACTCGGAGGTCCAGGAGCGCTGGAAGAAGCCGGCACATAGCTCCTGCCACTGGGCACGTTACTCTCTTGTAGAGCCGCGCTGCGAGTTGGCACCCTGGCAGCCCCTGCTCAGAGGCAGAGCCTCTCTGGAGAACAGCCCTTACAGCCGTGCGTCCGTACACAACGTGCTCTGCCCATGGAGCGGAATTTGCAGCCACACTTGAGCGGCAGCAGCCTTTCTCCTGCCAAGGGCAGAACCACCCTGATGACCACAGTGCTTGCAGCCGCCGAGGGAAGTACTCAAACACTTCAGATGGTGCAGCATAAAAAATTAGAAATACAGCTGATCACAGAGATTGCTGCTTGGTTAATATTCTCTTTCTTCACGTTCACTGCACTGCAAAATCACTTCCCCTTGCCTTAAGCTCTTTTATCAAGTGTTTCCCTATGGAAATATTTCTTATTACCCAAATCAATATCCACTGAAGTGGATTTAAGAATCTTAAAGGCCTTGATGTTTGCTATTAACATCAGCTTGGGTAGCTACTGTTGAACACACATGTTCTCCATGGTGATTCATTTGCAAGAGCCTGTGCACCCTGGCTAGTGAATTTATTTTCCGTGAGAATATTCTGTACCAGCTTCCAGAAGGCATCACAGGATTGTCGCTGTTTGTGGTGGATAATTGTTTCGTTAGTAACTAGTGCTTGCCTGAAAGCACACTTATTTTCTCTGTAAGCTTACATTTACCTAACAAACTGGATTTGTGCCTACCTTTTCTCAAAAACTAAACTAAGTTTTATAAGAAGTTACAGTGTCTCTGTTTCCAAAATTAGTATGTCTATTAACTATGCATACTCACATTACTAATACACAATATGACTAATACCTAACTCTTAAATAGTTTACACATCATACGCATGCTGCATTCACATATTTGAGCACCTTTCTTCATCAGTGAAGACCTAGCCCCAGAGGGCTTGACCTCCTGACTGCTAAATGCTCCTGGCTGCTGCTGAACTCCCACAGCTGCAGGTGCTCTGCATGTCACAGAACTGAGATCCACAGTTGTATAAAGGGTTTTAACAAAACAAATGCATGTGCAACAAGGCATCGAAGACTAACTATACGCAGGCAAGCACCCACTGAGGCCACTCTCTACCTACAAAAACTGTATTAAGTTGCAGACATGAATACATACTTACTACTAAAACTAAAAATATACATCATGAGTTTTCCCATTTTCTGTGACTCTGCTGCACCCTTTCTCCTACAGCCAAAGGCATAAAAGCAGGCTGGATGACGGGGCAGCCTGTTGGTTACAAAAGGGGTACCATGCTGCATTTAGCTCACAGCCTTCGGGAGACCTTACAGCAGCCTTCCAGTACCTTGAAGCGGGCCTACAAGAAAGCTGGAGAGGGAATTTTTAGAAGGGCATGTAGTGACAAGACAAGGGTAATAGCTTTAAACTGAAAGAGGATAGATTTAGATTAGACATAAGAAAGAAATTCTTTACTATGAGGGTGGTGAGACACTGGAATGGGTTGCCCAGAGAAGCTGTGGATACCCCATCCCTGGAAGTGTTCAAGACCAGGCTGGATGGAGCTCTGAGCAACCTGGTCTAGTGGGAGGTGTCCCTTCCCATGGCAGGGGGCTTGGAACCAGATGATCTTTAAGGTCCCTTCCAACCCAAATCATTCTATGATTCTGTGATCACGTGTCCCAGGCAAAGCTGTTTCATCAGCAAGCTGCTCATGACTGAACCAAGGCGCAACCCACTCTAATTCAAGAATGTACAAACAGATGGTCACTGAGTTAGGTTCTTCTGAAGGCTTTTTAAAATTTTGTTTCTTAAGTCTCACTGGGTTAGGGAGAGACCCCTTCTAAGCTGTTACATACGCAAGTCTAAAGGGAAAAAAGCTTCTAACTACGCCAAAACTGCAAAGCCTATTCCTCATGACCATCAGTTAGGCCAAGAGCATCAAAATACACATGAAGGACTGAAGTTACACGCTCTCAGAAGAGTACAGAGGCTTGGGATATTTCTCTCCATATTTCTTAAATCTATCAGCTTTAATTGATTACAAAGAAAATATTTTAAAATCATACCTTATTTCCACTCTCATATATACCTCCTCCTTCACAATGTATAGAAAAATCAAAGCTTAAAGACAGTATAAATGCAGTTAACCTTAATTTACCTATCTATTCTGGGAAACTAAAGTTCTTGTCTATCAAGCTGAGCTCATTTAAATTGATGGACTCCTATGTGGTTTTAATCTCTTAAAACCTGCTAAGTTGTTCTTAAATGGTAGATGAATTATTTACTTCAAGCTTCACACAAATTCCTGTCTGACAAGTAGGCAGAAGTAGAAGAAACTGAAGTTTTAAAATTAAGGAATCTGATACACCATTCCATATGAAACATTCCAGCCGTGGAACGTGTTCACTGTGTATCACTGATGCTGCCACAACAGAGTTTCTAACTCAGCTGAAATTTGCAGAATTTCACATTCTTATGTTTTATGGTGAGGTTTCTGATGGCTTTTTGTTTGTTTGGATTTTTTGGATTTTTTTACATTATCACTCAAGTTACTGAAGTCTTTCAGATTCTTCTTGCATATTTTCTTATTTAAATTTTACTGAACATTTTAAAATCAAATGTGAAACAGTAATTGCATTGTATATAACTAGGCAAAATGCACCAACATCTTTTACACTAAGAGAAAAAAAATCTTTAAATAAGAAAATAGATCTAGTGTATTTACATAGCCTCAACTATACTTTGCATTTGTGTAAAGAACTATCTCTAAAGAAAGTTTAACTCTTCATGAAAGACATACTGAACCGTGATTTGGTTTTCTTCCACAGCACCTCGTAAAAAATCCATTCACAAAAGTGCTGCATGAAATGTTTCGAGATACTTTTTTTTTTTATAGTACTGCTTTGGCACAATTTTTCAGACAGAGCAAGAGGGAAGATGAGAGAAGTCCATTTGGGTGCCTGATGATTTACTGCACTTGGACTCAGAACCATAGGTTGCTCACTTTATTTCCCTCACGAGCCAGGTTCATCTTAAGAAATCCATACCAGCTTCATCCTCCATGCTCCACAAGCCTTTGACTGGAACACACTGCAGTCAGTGTCACACAGCAGCTAACCAGCACTGAATCTCTTTGCATTATGCAGTAATTACTACTGTCATCACTAACCAAAAGCTCCCTTAATTCATTGATTGCGCCTTGGATTCCTCCCTCTCCTTAAAACTGAATGCTGCTGACCCTCATTTTATAGGGAAAGGAATTTAATGTTCTCTTCTGACACAATGCTAGTAAATTACTGTGAAAGGATCACTTATATCACAGCCAGATGACAGGGAGCTTTGGACCCAGCAGCTCATACTAATGGAAATGAAATCAGCTGAGGGAAGAAGAAAGACATTTGAGAGGTATACATGTAATAAATGTTTTGAAAATTTACAGCAAAGTAGGGAAAAAAACCCATAAAAAAGTATAAATTAGGGGAATTTGTACCATTTTTCCTTTTTTACTAGTTCCATTATATAATCTCTAGTGAAGGGATATTTGTAACTTACCCATAAAATTCTCAAAGCTAAAAACTTTACATAGAAAATCTCAACACAAATTTCATTAGCTAGATGCAACTTCAATAATTTAAAATTAGGAACAAATCATTCTTCTTCAAATGCATTGATCTACTTCTTCGTTTCAAAACCTGTTCTAATTGAAGAGTCAGGCTAACCAGTAAATAGATTAAGACAAAATAACAAAAGCCTTGATCGCAAAACCACAGTTTCTTATGCCAGAAGTGAAGCTTCCAAGGAAGGGGAAAAAATTCTGGAGTGATTGTGGGATGATTCCCGCACCCCAGAGAAACAGCAGGACTGAAGTACCTTTTGGTTGACGTTTCGTCAGGCGGCACGTAACTCGGTTAGTTCCACAACAGCAAACTGCATTCTTGTACTCTAAAAATCTAAGCTCTTCATTACACTGATTCAGAGGGATGATTACAAATAACCAGTTGTATGCACTAGCTGCATTGACTGAAATTGAAAAATTTGCAGATGTTTGATAAACACACAGATGTAATTATCACTTCAGATTTTTCAGCTAAAGCTGAAGAAATTCTTTACTCTCTCTGCAATGCAGGCACAAATACACAATAGCTATGTTATTCCTTGGACAGTGCCCTTCAGATGTTTGCTCATCCAATAAAAAAAATTAGTTTAATTATTATTTTGGATAAACATACTTGATATTTCAAAATATGTTTTCTTATTTATTTAACCGGAAAGCATGAAAAAAAATATCATCTGATCCTTGTTTCCTTAGATCTCTTGCAGTAGCATAACAAGGCAAGAGGAAACCAAGACAAATTAACATACAATTAAACTGGGTTCCCCTTTCTCCTGCACCTCAGAACAGCCCAGCGCTGAAGTACAGGTTGAATTCTATCTTTTCTGAAAGCATTACCGAGACCTCAAGATTATCATACACAAAGGATATATGTTAGCAGCTCCAAGTCAGCTCTCAGAGGACATACCACACAGTGTCTAAATAACAGCATTCAGACTTCATGGGGAAGGTTGAAAACAGTATTTAGAAAAGTCAGAAATTTTAAGATTTTACACTTTTAAAATCTAACTATTACAAAGTAAATCCAGTGGTTTCTTAACTTTTCTCCATTACTGCTGTTAAAACAGAAATTATAATGCAAAGTTACAGCATAAAACATTTATATTTCTGTGCTTCGCTATGCATGCAAAATATATTTTTCTCCTGTCTTTTCCAGAGGTGACACCGTAGGGCTCAGACATGCAACTGAGTTACCACAGGTCCTATGAACACTAAAAATAGCTGCTGGGCACGCGCTAATACCAGGGGAAGCGCAAGGCAAGGCAAGTCTGCTGAAACACCCTTTATTAAATCAACTTCCCTTGCATTCACCCTGGGCTAAGAGCACACACACAGAGACATGCAGAAATGTCATAACTCAGCCCCATGCCTGAAGGCTTGGCCTTGACAGCGTGGCTATCGGAGAACTCCATGTTAACTGGAGTCAGAGACTGAGGAAAAAAGCAAGTATCTCTATCCCTGGCCTCCACCTAAAACCCAGTCATCAAACAGGTGGAGGTCTCTGTAGCTACAGCATTTCTCTACTGCTTAAGTTAATTGTTAGAGACAAAACCAGAACTCTGTAGCCTGCCTCCAAAGCAGAGCAGCACCCCACTCGCTGCCTGCACAGGAACCTCTCCCCTACTGCTAGGCTCACGCATAGGCTAGGACTCTGCTCAGGGTTAGGAAAACCAGTGAGGGAAGAGCACTCCTCCTTGTCTCAACTGGATCTTTCTTCAAGGATACACATAAGCATGCGGTCAATGTTGTCTTTTATATTTCCTTGTTATAAATCCAACTAAATCACATTTAGACACATACAATCTTGCTCTGGCTTATTTTCCTCACAGGGCCATCTATAGCCTCTGGATTCCTAACTTGTCTTCCTTGAGACACAGCTGAGCTCTCCAAAGGCAAGCAGATACCACACTACTCAAAATGAAGCGTTCCTATACTGTTTCAAAAACGCCCACCAGGCAGTTCATGTCTTCTCTCCTTCACGTCTTTTCCTTTCTTCTGGCCAAAGACAAGACAGACAGCACAAAAAAGAGCAGGAAAAGTTACAGCAACACCTGAAAATCCAATGAAAACTTTAACAGTTAAGTACCCTTTCTTTGACAGACTTAAGAATGAAACTGGCAGCAGTGTCACGTTTTCTATGAAAAATGTACGACTTGGGGTAGGAATGTTCAGCCTCTGAGCATTTTTATGGAACAGAATATGCGTTTCTGTATGAAAAGTTGTGTAAGAGCAGACCAAACAGCTGCCAGCTCCATTAAGTACATGAAAGCCATAGTTTAAATATTAAAAAATATTTTTATTAAGGCAAGAAATAAAAAAATGACTCAAATGCATGTCAGCATTATCTGTTAAATGCTAAAGCTTTGAAGTGACCTTGACTTCAGATGTTAATTGTGCATCAGACAACATAGTCTTCCAAGTTCCTCCTAAGGCAAAGCAAATCAATATAGATACCTTCCCCGAGAAATAACAGCCTTACTTTACAACAGCACAAGTCTGTTGACAGCACTGCATACTAAATTCTGAAATAATCCACTGGAACTAGCAGTTTCTCCAATACTGTTGGCTTAGGAGTTAGCCAGTAATTGCACCTGATGAATACAGGATACTCAGCTATTCCCAGGGTGAAACTATTTGCTCCCACTGAAGATCATGAGATTATTATTATTTCTCAAGTGTCAATGAGATAAAACTGTAATATATGCAAATACAATACATCTCTCCCAAGATATTTACAGTACACATTAGAAAGATAATACAGCTTATCACACCACAGCGAGTAATTAAACTCACTTCAAATCAGGATATTTTCCCTGGGAGTCACTGTTTGTTCTGAGGACGCAGGGAGACCAGTTTTGCACACCGTACTTACCCTGAACCAAAGGAACTACCTTTATTTTCTAAGGGTGCTGCTGAGACCCTATTTTACAAAAGCTTTTGGATTAAAGTAGTATATTAAATATATAGTAGACCTGGAAATTCCTAGTTTGGTAAACTACTACAACAAATGGTATATTCAAATTTTTTTTTTTCAGATCATCTATTTGTAAGCTAAAGATAGGATTGGTAGCAATGCCTTTATGCAAAAATACTTCCATTTACAAAGTTCAAGGCCTGTTTATTGCTTTGCTGATCTAGTATCTTTTCACTTCCAAGATGATGCAGGTTTCCCCAGCAGCACTGTTCTGTTAAGGTGAAAAACATGCCACAACTGCAAACTAAGGTAGCCTTTGATTAACATTATCAGAAAGTAATAACATTCACTGGCAGCGAGGACTGTGCATGTCAAACACAAGCCTTAAGACAATTCTTATGACATCACTTGTATCTGTTTTTAATTTACTGAAGTCTGTGCATATTTCTCAAATACATCTTTCTCTAACCAAGCATATTACACTATTTTTATCAACCACTGCACTAATCATATGCTGTGCCTACAACCTTTGCTTACAAGTAACTCCACGTAACACACATAACTATTCATATTTAATTTCTTTTTTTTTTTTTTTTACAGTTTTTCTAAATACTTATTTTAGCTACTGTTCCAAACTGGTCTGAAAAGGAAGGTAGTCTTGAATGACTTTGTTGGCTCATAATAGGTAGGCATTCCTCCTTACCACTCACACATTCCGAACTAGCATATTATGTAACTTTTTCTTTACTTGACCACACAGTATTAGCCTAGGTCAAAATTATCAAGCTGGAGTAAAGCAAGCGTAGAGTCTTGAAATGTCTTCTTCAAGGTCTGCTTTAGACTGTCATTTAAGTATGATACACACATATACAGAGCATCTCTCCCATGGTCAACAGCCACCACAGCAATACACAGTTAAACCGTCTGGGGCTGGCACTGCTACTGTTCCCTGGGTCCACAGGAACATTCTCCTAATGGAGTCATCAGAAGGACACACGAAGTACCCGGGAGGTCAACAGACCCAGAATAATCCCTAGGGTCTTCCTTATCAGAAAAGACTTTTCAGAGCAGAGTCAATGAGAGTTTTCACTTTCTTCTTCATGAAACAAGAAGCCTACGGAGAAACATTCTTCCATATATTTTGTCTGTTGTTGAAGGTAAGACAAAATTTATATTTTAATCTGGTGTGCCTCACAACATGTCAGCAGTACATTTTTCTCTGCTGGAATTCTTTGGTTATTATCCCATATCCTCTGAACCTGGGACAAGCAAAAGTTTCATGTAGGTAAGCCTCCTCTCAGATGCTTGTTAACCGATTCCCCCACCCCACTCCCCACCCTCAGGAATGCACCAATTCCCAGCAAACATTTCAGATAACTGGTGAGGAACATTCAAACGATAATTATAGGTTCAACACAAATATTGCTTCAATATTCAGCTTGGGAAAAAATAATCTGAAATCATTGGTCAATGACAGATGAAAGCAACTCTACATTTAGTTTTCAGGAAAAACACATTTTCAGTTTGCCATTTCTGGTGGGAAATTTTTGCATTTTCATTTTGTGCTGTTTTTTTGCAGTTTCACTTCCTGTTTTAATAAAACTTCACTTTGAAACACCAAAATTCTTCGCAAGATGATCATCTTCTTGAAAGAACTGCAGCCCCTAGAAAGAACATGGTCGTCAGCACCGCTGCAAACAGCAACATCAGAACATGCTAAACATGAAGTCCTGACAAGTTTCTGTTATGTAAGCTGCCAAGTAGATCTTCATTAGGAAATTAATTTTAATTGCACAGTCTCACCCCACTGTAAGATGATTTATTCTTCCATGCAAACAGATTTGCTGCTCAAAATTGTGTGTATTACACAGCCAGTGCTATGATGCCATTGCCTTTCAAGAGAAAGAGCTATTACTTGAAGAGTTCTAACCCGTTCAGGAATCTAATAACTGGTTCTTCTGGGAATGGCAAGTTAAATGGACAACTCCTACAAAACTTGGAACCATACCCTCAAGGTTTTTTTCTTCCATTCTCCTCCAACACAGCCAGCAACACTCTGAGCACTACCTAATTGACTTTTACAGCAAAGATGTGTTTTACATCCATTTTCACTGGTGCTTACGCAACCTTGCTTGGCACTATTTGGGTAACACTCTTTGGCTTGGGACCTTCTCCTAGAGCGTGCTTCTGATGGCACCGGCAGGGAATAGCTCTTTTCTCATAAAGCAGCCAAAACAGAGAGTGTTGCATCCAGCTCCTTTTTACACAACTGTCAAGTGTCTGAACACCTGCCCGATGGGGTCCATGCTTTTTTCTGCCTGAAGACACTAGAACATTACTCTCTCCTCCTCACAGCTTCCTCCACCTAGAGCTAGGAAGGCAGCTTCCCTTCTCAGCTGACGCTGTTCTGTGGCACACTGAATACTTAAATAGCAATTAAACCAGAGTGAGCAGCAGCCTCTAGCCTAGGTATAAAAATCAGTTCACTTACTTCACATGTAGTCGCCACCAAGGCAAAGCGGAACAGATCCTGGAGGGTGATGTCCCCTTCCCAGCAGCTGCTCCCATGTTCCAGCACCACAGGGAAACACGACGCCCAGGGGGCTGCCCCGTGCCCACAGCCCATGAACAGCCTCACCCCTCCGGGGCCCCTGTCTGAAGCAAGGCCCGAGGCCCACACGACGCCAACACCAACGCCATCTCCAGCAGCGGCTCCACACAACCCCACAGCAATCAGACCCCACCAGGGCACCTGCTGACTCTGGTGATTTAAAACAAACAAACAAACAAACAAACAAAGGTGGGCGAGGAACACCACACACACCTGAAAAGGCTTTAATCAGAACAACCTGACGGAGAGCTCAGTGGAAGCTTAAGCAGC
>Ga0065711_1010226_pt1 | contig 20479 bp, 21 predicted proteins | sample Hoacrofraction12_FD_59098 | JGI IMG/M metagenome (GOLD analysis project Ga0065711, IMG submission 59098) | Hoatzin crop microbial communities from Cojedes, Venezuela - Epithelial fraction 12 v2 (version 2) | ecosystem: Host-associated > Birds > Digestive system > Esophagus > Crop | place...
GGATTCTCATATCTAGTGTCTTAAAGAAGCTCAATGCAACAAGGATATGTTATTTATTGAATATGTTATTTGTGAATTAGGATTCACTTTTGTTGGATAGTGTTTGTTTCTTATGAACTTTTAGTTATTTAATTTGGCTCCTCAGCTTCTACTCAATTAGACACAAGGATTCTAAATGCAGTAAAAAAAACCACAAGAAACCCACAATTTATTCAGCCCATCACAACTTAATTTCTGACTGGTGTTCCCGGGATCTCACAGGGCTAGGCTGGAGCCTTATGAGAAGCCAGCTGACTTGTTAAGATAATGGATTCACTTTTCATGTTGGGAAATACGAGCTTACTCATCTGCAGGGTGCTATACCTGAGCCAGCATTAGTGCCTACTAGTTCAGGGTCAGCCTTTTTCAAACTTGTGGGTGTTCCAAATGGAACAGACATCTGTATCATAGGTATGTTTTTCACTGCTCTGAGGGCTTGGATCACCTAATTCTGTATCTTCAAAAGGTAGAAACATCAGAGATGTATGTTTAAATTACTATACCCTCGTTTAACTAGCAAGTTCATTCAGTTTCTTCTGCCTGACCCGTGGCAGAAGTGTGAGGATTTGACAGTACACACTTGATACTGTGTATGGTAAAATATAAAATGTTTTTTAATATATTGATGGAACGTGCTGTATAAAAACAGATGTCCATTTTCTTTTTGATAGGTGAGAAGCCCTTCACTTGTGAAATTTGTGGCAAATCATTTACAGCTAAAAGTTCTCTTCAGACTCACATTAGAATTCACAGGTAGAGTATGTCTAATTTTAATTTCCTCCTTTAAAAATATGACTTCTAATCTGATACCTGTATGCAGTGTTTGTTCAAGTATAGAATGGTCAGGGCTTGTTTGCATTTTGAATGGATGGTTAAAGATTGACATTTTTGTTTAATCTATTCAAGAAATGATTGGCAGTGGAAAGTTCTGCACTGTTAAATACTAGTGTGCCAAGACATTGTAAGATTCTTCTTTTGTGTATTGTGTCTGTTTACTGACAATGTACTTACTGCTCTATTATTTATGTGAAAACTTTACCATCAGTTTTTGTTTGACAGCAGAACAGTAGCCATGGTGTAACAAGGTTATTGGAGCATTGTCCTGTTTCGCTGTAGTCTATCATGTCTCTTCAATAGCATTAGTTATCTTTTACCTTTGTCAGTGTGATGTATTGCATAAAGACATGTAAGATTTTAAATCATTGGAGAACTGTTGTGGGCCTTATGTAAAAGAAAATGTTTCCAGTAAAATTTCTTACTTTGAGTTGGGCAGCAAGTTGGGATTTGGACACTTTTTTTGGTTATAAAATCCACACTGTTAATAAATGTTCTGTAAATGTTCGTGCTTACAGTTGTGCCAAGTAAGTTGTTGCATTCTTGTCAAGGTCTAGCAGCACAGAATTTGTACCTTTGGTGTAATGACAGGAGGGCAGTTATCTCTGTAGCTGTTAAGTATATACTAATAAAACTACAGTCTGGGAAGTCAAATAGAAATAATGAGGAAGACAGAGAACATTTTTAGTGTCATTATTCTTAAGTGCTTATGATTTAACAAAATAATAAAGTTTTTAATTCTATAATAAATTGCGGAAAGCAGCATCGTCAAAGTGAATATTTTAATGAGATCAAATAAATTCTTTTGCAGAGGAGAAAAGCCATATTCCTGTGGTATATGTGGAAAATCCTTCTCCGATTCCAGTGCTAAGAGGAGACACTGTATCTTACACACAGGCAAAAAGCCTTTCTCCTGCACAGAATGTAGTTTGCAGTTCGCTCGTCTGGACAACCTGAAGTCTCATTTGAAAATTCATAGCAAGGAAAAGCAGTTTCAGGAAGCCAGCACTGCTCCAAGCACCAACACTAATTCAGAAGTGAGAAACATTCTTCAGCTGCAGCAGTATCAGCTTGCCACCTCTGGAGGGCAGGAAATTCAACTACTGGTTACAGATGCAGTACATAATATGAACTTCATGCCCAGTCATAATCAAGGCATTAGTATAGTTACTGCAGAAAATGCCCCAAACATGACAACAGACCAGGCTGGTAACCTCACGCTGCTTGCTCAGCCACCACAGCAGTTGCAAAACTTGTTGATTTCAGCTCAGCAGGAGCAAGCAGAACAAATCCAAAGTATCAACATGATTGCAAACCAAATAGAGACTGCCCAACCTGAACAAATGCATGTCATCACTCTTTCCAAGGAAGCACTTGAACATCTCCATGCTCATCAAGGACAAAATGAAGAAATCCACTTAGCAGGATCTTCACATCCAGCACAACACATGCAGCTGACTCAAGAAACAAGTCAACAGTCTCACTCTAGCCAAGAAGCGGTTCGTTCCCATCAAATCAGTGAAGAACAGAATCAAAGCGTACATGTTTCTGAATCCCGTCAGCAGTCTCTGTCAGTAAATGAGTCATCTCATGAGCATCCTGTTCAAGGACAGGCTTTCTGAAATGCTTATTTGTCATCAGAGGGCTAGGCTATAGCATGCTTTTCATCCAGGCAGTGATTCCACGTATCGCACTTTCTTTCCTGCAGCATGATCTATCTGAATGTGCATTTCTTTATGATTTTTTGATGGGTGGCTTTCAGTTTTCTTAACCTTATTTATTTTAGACTCTTTTTTAATTTTTCCAGACTGGTATTTCTCTACCACTTAGTCCATACCTCACAAACGATTAATGTGGGTTTTTTGTGCCTCATATACATCCATGCCTACTGAGGAGATATTTGGCCCCTTGTCTGCATTTCTGTGTGACTCTCCAGAGAAGTGTACCTTGCTGGTGGAAGAACAGCGTTCAAGATTATCTGCTGATGGGAAAGTACGACTTGTCTGATGAAGTCAACATTACCTGAACTACTGTCAAGCTTAAGATAACCAACACTTTTTGCAAAGCTAACACCATATGTCTTATGTGTAATTTTCTATGTGATCATTCCCTGAAGTGCATTTCGATTTATTGACTACCAAATTTGTTTGATTTGGGTTGAAATTCGTGCAGCCTTTGACTAGCCCTGGATCACCCCATCTGTTTACTGTATGCTGTGCAAGTTTTGCTCCTCAGAAATGCTTAAGCCGTTGCACTTGAATAGTGGCAATGAGATGTGGTGGTTACACTGGGCAACGGAAAATCCGAAATTGTTTTGTTAGTTCCGCCACTCTCTGCGCAACTGTGGGTGAGGTAGGTGACCTCTGTGCCTTAGTTTCATCATCTGGTAAGTGGGGATAGCGTTCACACACTCTGCCAAGCACTTTGAAGAGCTCTTGATGTTGAAGGCGCTATCCATTGCAGTGCAGAATTCTCTTCCTGACAGGACTCAGTCTAAGCTTAGGGGCCGGTATATATTTAAAGTATTATTTTTTGTACTTTTTAGAGCAGAATGTAATGTTACTTTTAATATATGTTAAAGCTGGTAATTGGTTTTGTGGGGACTTAAACAATGAATAGAAGTTTCCCTGCCTGGACAAGGTCCTGTGCAGCCTGCTGTAGGTGGCCCTGCTTCGGCAGGGGGGTTGGACTAGACCTCCCGCAGAGGTCCTTCCCAACCCTGAACATTCTGTGATTCTGTGAATCACTTCAGAGCGTAATGAGCTATATAAATGGGGCATATCGTGTTACAGTTGTATGGCTATTTTCGTTGACTAGATTAGATGCATACAGCTTGTTTTCAGTGACTGACTGACTGCTAACAAAAAAGATCTGACATCTTAATAAAATGCCATGCCAGAATACATGCTTTGCATTTTCAAGTTCGGCTACTGCTAACATCTCACATAGTGTACTAGTGTGTGAAAATCTGGATAAAATGCCACTGGTACTTCAAGGAACGTACAACAACAGTTGTAATTTCTACTTTAAAATATCATACTTGTGATTCACATTGATATTTTATGTTTTAACAAATGAAAAGTGTAAAAATCAAGGAATTAGCAGGTGAATTTAAAAGCAAAACAAAAGATCTTTGTACGTGTTTGGCTTATATGACTGCCCACAGAGAGTCACTGGCATAAAAGCCCATGCCTAGAATGATGAAATAATGTGAGATGGAAGGGACTTCGGAAGCCATCTGGTCCATCACCTTGCTCAACGCAGGTCCAACTAGATCATGTCACTGTTGTCTGGTTGAGTTTTGAATGCTCCTAGGGGTGGAGGAGATCCACAACCTCTCTAGGCCACCATTTCCAGGGTTTAACCACATTCATAGTGAAAAAATATTATTTCCTATATTTAATTGGAATTTCCCATGTTCCAGTCTGTCTGCTGCTTCTTGTCCTGCTGCTGTGCTTCCAAGAAGTGTCGGGCTCCATCCTCCCATTACGTAGTTGAAGACACCAGTAAGGTCCACCCAAAGCTGCCTTCTCTTAAGGCCTGAACAAACCTGGCTTTCTCAGCCTTTTCCGTCATGTGCTCCAGCTCTTGAATCATTTTGACTGTCTTCTGCTACCATCAGTCCAGTGTATCAATGTCTGTCTTGTTCTGGGGAGCCCAAATTCTGGACGACAATCCTTGTTCAAGTCAAGACTACTCAGCTGTCTCCTCACATGTACTGCTTGAGTTCGGGTAAGGATCTCCATTATGTTGAAGCACTAGAGCAGTTTTTATATAAATTGGACATGAAAAGGGTAGTCAATGGGAATAAACCAATGCAAAAAAAATGTCCCACAGCAAGCCTGTGGTTAGGCTTTTCACCTCTTGTTTTTTCCATTAAGAATGGAGAAACACAATTTGTATACTTTCTGCCACCAGTGTATTCTGCAGTCGTACTTCAGAAGCTTGAATTCATGCTGCAAGAGCAGATGAAAAAACACAAGTGAAGCTCGTTATGACATCTACAACAATCTTGCTGATTAATTGTATAAGCTTATGATAATTATTCTGGTGGCTTCATCCTAACAAATTTGATTTTATCAAAAATACCATAGTGGGGAGCCACAATACTGTCTGCTCATAAATTTACTGGAGTAAATTTACTGGGTTCCTTCTCTGCCATATACTTACAAATCTTGCAGTGCCTAAAAGCTGTTTACAAGCTAAGTTCTAAGACTACCAGTAAAATAACTTAAATACTTTCCTCTCTTTTTGAACTTTGATTGTTCATTATGAAGTTCTAGCGGGATTAAGTATGATGCTACAATTATGCTTGAGCCATTGTGATTGCTTGGTGCTTTCCGTATAACTAAAAAGAATGAAGATTTGGTTTTGGAATTTTCTTTGCTTTTTCTACCAAACTACCACTGAAGAAATGAGCTTCTGAGAATAAGGCAGCAGTGACTCGGCTTGCACCCTGCGCTGCTTAAGCTGTCAGCACACATTGTAGCTCGCACTTAAAAAGCTTCCATGGTCTCTCATACCACAAATGTTGCTTTTTGACACCATTTGCTTCCTTTCTATTGAATACATTTCTATTAAAGACAAAAATAAATCCCTCTTCTGTGTGTACATTTTTAAGGCTGCAACTAGCCTAGGATTGCTTTGAATTTGAAAGGAAACCCCTTCAGCTTTGCTCTTTAGTCCCACTGCTACTAAAAACTATATAGCAAAAAAATGCATGACTTAAAAACTATGTTTCAAAGCAGCTCACTAAATATCGTTACTCCTTAGCCAGTAAACACCTTAACTTCTCATTTTCTCGCATAATCTTAGCAAATCCATCTCACCACTTACTAGGTTAAAATGAGATTAGGATTTTGGACATAAATACAGGAAAAGAAAGAGCCATTTTTGTGAGCAATTAGCACCATTGTGTGTTTTTTCTACTCCACTTGTAAGTTACCTGGAGTAGTCGAACTCTGAAAGGATTTTACTGTTCTTTTTTCAAATGCAAGTTTATGAATTTTCAGCATTTTCTGAAGATTTTTGGCTGATGCTCCGGGTGGAAGTTGAAACAAATTCCTGAGGGGCAGAGCAAATGTGCTGTGTTGAGCGTGTATTTGAGTATTGTGTGTGTATACTTGCTCTGCTTGGCAGTTGTATTTGTGGCTTAGCTCTAAATAGGATTTCTTGACCTGGGCAATCTAAAGTTCAAGAGAGTTTGCTGTTCTGTGCGTGGAAGCAAAGATACTGGCAGTGTGGATGGGACTGGTGGGCCTTCTCGTCCAGCATCTCGTTTTTGACAAAGGAGTACCAGAGTATTTCATGGAAGCTGTGAAAGCAAATTGTCCTGCCAATGTGAAGAGCTTCGTCCCAGCATGTGTTACTTTGCAAGGGATTTTTTTGTACTTTTTATGCTCTCTTTTCTGGTCAGAAGGACTGAAAAAGCACTACTGGCGGCTGTACGGCAATGACCGCTTAGCATCTGAGCGGAAGAGGTGACTATCTCACCATGAACTCTTTCAGACTGAATTCTTACTCACAGGTTAAAGTTAGGGGTGTTGAGCCTGGCATCAATCTTGCCAGTTACTCAGGAAAGAGTTTAGCTTGCCTCTCTATTTGTAAAACACTTGTTATACTATCTGAGCTGGTTACTCCTCATGATCCGTGTTCCTGGCTGGTGTTTGCGAAGACCTGTCCTTGTATGGTGATGAAAGCTAGCATGGGATTTGTTCCTAAGCATGGACCCAATGCCCATGTAAGCGTAGCAGCCTGGTGCATTTTGTGTCTGCACATCTTCCATCTCTGTGGCACACTCTGGCTGTCTGTGTAAGTGTCCGCATCCAGGAGAAGCTGAGCCTGACTTGGGAGCGGCTGGGAGCAGACCGGTTTGCAAAGCAGGCGTGCCCCGGTGTCCATGCAGCAGTCAGGGGCGCTCCCGGGATACACGTGCCTTCCCATGGGCAGAAGTCCTTCTTTGGAGGCTTTTTCCCAATTCTACCACTATTGCAAGTTCTCTTCAAGCACAGAGAAGAAACAGGTAATGCCGTATGTTCCATACCTGTGGTTTCAGGACCTCTTTTACCTATTTGTTAGAGGCATTAAAGAGTCTGCTTCTTGCAGTCCTGTGAGCTATGACATCCCTTTTCAGATCCCCCATAAAAGATGCTGAACAGTGAATGGTTTTCTACAACAGACAGACCACTGATCAATTCTGGCCCAAGCAATTCTTCCAAATTGAAAAAAATATCCAGGCATGTTCTGGGTGAACCAGCATCTCACTGTAGCATGCTTACTGCTAATTTCTGGCTAATATTTTAATCCTACCTAATTGAATATATCTTTGGAATGGCAGAGCGCAGAGCTTTGCTTTAGTTATCAACTCCCTACTCTGTCCTGCAAGTTTTTCGAACATCCATAGTCGTAGCCCACTGTTTGTGCATTCCTGAAGGGAACCGATTCTCACATGCTTATGGGTCTTCCCTCCAAACCGCTGGATCCTCCTTGACCTGGAAGGCAGCATGCTGGTGGCTGTCACAGCAGTCACGTGCACTTCAGGTTCTCGTGGACAGTATTATATTGTCATCTTCAGAATCAGCTTATTCCTTTGGCTTTCCCTTACATTTCTTTATAGAGTGATACCAGTTTCTGCTTTCCATCTGGAAGACTAAGCTTACAGAAATTTTCTTTCTTGAGCTGACCTGTCCTTCATTCTCTGGCAGTAGGAAGACCTTTTTTGAAGTCTCATGAGTTGTTTGACTGCTGGGCGATCCAACAGCTGCATAGCATCTGTCAGCAAGGACTTCTGGCAGCCCAAGGACCCGAAGTGAAGCAGGAGTGGTGGCCCTCCCCATAGTCATCACAGCATGCCGTTGTGGTTCAGCAGCTTCAGCAGATAAGCCATGCAAGGTTTCCTCTCCAGGTCTTTGCTGTGAAGTTATTTGGCTCCTGTGTCTTCAACAAGCATGGCATTATTCTTTATGCAGCTTTCAGCGGTGCGATGCTGTAGTCATTTGACTCGCTCTTCACCAAAATGTCGCTGGGTGACCCCTAGCAGCTCTCCTGCCAGAGTGCCTGCACGTGGGGGCGCGCTCTCAATTTTTTGTTTGTTTGTTTTTTAATTAATCCAGTCTGCCTTTCTGTTCCCTTTCTCAGCCTCTTTCAGATGCTATCTTGGACTGAAAGGAACTGAAATGGCCACAGCCACAACAAGTGGAGAGGTTTGGAGTGAGGAAGCCCTCTGAGAATCATGCAGAAGCAAAACTCTCAGGTCTCGTGTCAGGGCATGTGTGCACATTTCAAAAGACCTCATGTTTCCAAGAACATGAGCTGCACGGCCTTTGAAAGGGTTTCAGAATCATCATGTAAATGTACTGCACAACTTCTCATGCTTTCCATATTGTTCTTCACGGTAATTGTTTTTGTCTCCAAACCGAATGCAGCACGGCATGTCTGCTGCCGCTGGTGAGCAGAGCGGTGCCAGCGAGCTCCCATCTAACTCCTATCACCAGCAAAATGTTTTAAGCTCATCTCAGTGCTATGAATAGGCCTGCAGAACAATGTTGTGTTGTCATAAACAGGTTAACAGAAAGAGGCTGAAATGAATGATAGTCACCCAGTTCAAGATTTTAATATTTATAATTCTGATAACTGGCAACTTGTTGAATATATTTTAGTGTACCTGAATTACAGAGTGATGTGAAAAGAAGGAGAGAAATAAAAACCAGAATGGATAGAAACAGCAAGTTGTTGGTGGCTCTTGGCTTGCTCTTTTATTTTAAAAAAAGCCCATCATAATTTTTCAGAAGACAGTCCTGTCCAGCAAATAGTATTAGTAGCTCATTGGCTAATACTATTATGCTTGTTTGGCTAATTGTTGCTTTTCTTCTTGACTTTGACTATTAGATGAGCATTAGCAGCATGTTTATAGTTAATTCAATTTCTTGCCCAAACTGACAGTAAGATTTTCCTTGCCTAGAAATGATCAGTAAAAAAAATGTAGCTGATTTTTTTTTTCTTTTTTTAAAAAGAAAAAGGAAGAACAGGAGCCAATCATATGTACGTGCAGGAATAAATTTCAGGAACAGAATTCGTGTGTAGATTTAAGCACACTTTGCAAATATCAAATATCAATCTATTTTAAAAAAATAATATGTAGTTGATTGCTCTGGTTTTAATACTTATGTCTATGAAAAAGAGGAAAGAGACATTTTGAAAGGCCAAATAAACTTCAGTTGTATGAATCTGTATCAAGCTAAAAATACGTGGATGTAGAGAAAAACAGGTATCAAAGAGAATGTTTTCTGAAGCGTTACTGATTTTGTATTTGACTCCAGGTATGCTGCTTCCCTTCTTGAATTTATATAAGCTCGCTGTAGACTTTTTTGGCTATAGCAGAAGCCATATGGTCTGGCTACTAAAATTAGGTTCTGCTTGTCGCAGCCCGCAGAGGCTCCGTCGGTCGTCGTGCTGGCCCTCNGGAGGAGGGAGCANAGGGCTTTCCTTGGCATCGCTTGGTCGCAGCCCACAAAAAGTAGCTGCGGTTGCACACGCTGCTTTGCTGTGGCTGGCTGCGTCACGCCTGGGCTCCTCTGCTGCGTGGATTAAAACTGCCTTGTCTACCATAGGATTTTAACATGTCCCCTTGTCCAAACTGTTCCATCTCCCTCAGTTTTCTGCATTTTTTCAGCGGGACAACATCATAACAAGAAGTGGTAACATCTTGTGCGTGGGTCTTTCGGGCAAGGGAGCAGCTGTGGTAGCTAAACCTTCGGAATCCGGTCATCTTCACCACCTTCAGTAAAGTGAGGATGGAGCTCTTCAAAGCCAGCATTGCTGCAAATCCCAACAAAATAGCTATGAAAGTGACCCTGGTGAATCGCCGTGAGAAAATCTGACTGAGCGGCACACGGAACAGAGAAACTAGAGGGCTGTGTGGGGGAGCCCTGCTGCAAACTGCAATTTCTTTCACAGTCTGGATTTTTTACAGGCATGGGTAGTTCAGAAACATCTAGCTAAGAGGCTATGGGCTTTTGGGTTCTGACTCTGTGGTTATGTAGAAATTTAGCACTTTATAAAGCCATTTGGATATACAATTGCAAAAAAAATTGCATGTTGTTCAGTTGAGAAATTAATATGGTTTTTATTGTATTTGACAGAAGTTTGTTCTGCAGAACATATTTTCCACATGAAAATCACAACTGTCTCATCTGCTATAGGATGTTTGACTTTTTTCCTGGGGATGTGACAATTGTTCTGTCACTCCATGATGTCACAAAAAATTCTGCAGGTTTTTGATATGGCACGCAATTCAGTCTTGTCACTTCTAACACCGGCGTCTCCTCGAATTCCCCTTGTTCTGAGACGGGAGGTGACCTGACCCAGCTGTGCTGACAGAAGCCCGTGCTGACCCTACAGCTGTCCCGCAAAACCGCTTTTCCGCATGCTGCTTTATCCGGAAGGGCACGAAGCTGCGGCGGCGGCACGGAGCGTTGCTGGGGAGCCACGATCCCTCTGGAACCGCTCCGATGACACGCTGTGCCATGCCATGCCGCTCTGCCCAGCCGGCCGGCCGGCGGGAAGGATGCCTCGGCAGCGCCCGGCCGACACAGCTATGGGTAGGGGCTTCTGCCTCAACAGGAGACGCGCGCTTCCCACAGGGCGTAGTTTAGCTGTAAATCTCATTGCCACGAGTGCCGTATATTTACATTTGTCTGAAAAGCAAAAAAATTCACATGAAGAAGAGCCATCAAGGGGAATTAAATACAAAGATACCGGGAAAACCTTNNGCAGAAGCTCACTGGAGGCTGGGAGAGTGGTGGGGAAGCACTGCTCTCGTGTTTGTTTATTCTTGCCACTTTTTGCTGGGCGTCTGCTGTTAGCCACCGTTAGCAACAAGGTCATGATCCCGGACTGACGGCATCCGTCATGAGCTCTGGAAAGAGCTGGCTTCAGTCCCCTTGCTCTGCCACACGCTCTCTGTGTGACCTCCTTTGCCTTTCTTTGGAGGAAAACAGAAATCTGAGCGTTTCCCACCCTTCCGCGGGGTTGAGACTGCTTGCGCAGGGCTTGGGAAGCGCTTAGGAATGCCGGGGAGGGCCTCTGTGTGTGTGCGTGTTGGTTGCCGTGGAGCCGGGCTCTGTTGACAGACTGGGACTCGTGGTGGCCAGGGTGCCGTGGCCAGGGTGCCATGGCCCCACAGCGGGTGATGGTGACGGTGGTGGGGCTGCTCCGGGACCCGGCTTTCCACGTGGCCAAGTGCACGGCAGAGGTAACCCCCGGGCTTCAACCCCAGCACCGGGTTGGGAGCAGTGCGGGCTGGGCAGAAAATAAGCAGAGGTGTGCCTATGCACAGCGGCTTCTCTTAGGAAGAAAATATTCCAAATTTGGGGGTTTCTGCTCTTCTTCAGGCGCAGGTACCAGCACCGAGGCTTTACGGGTTCCCAGCTCGGGGTGAGGAGTCTCCGTTGCAGCACCCTCACCTCCTTGTTCCCACACCTCCAAGGAGTTTTACAGCTGTACAGTGCTGCTGTACAAGATGTCGCGCGCATCGCAGCTCTGCGCAGCTTGCTCGGCAGCTTGTGACACGTCCCTTAACGCAGCTCTGTCAGGGCAGATAAGAAAAGAGCTGCAAACCTTACGTGGCTTCGCAGGCTTTTCCTGAGCAGCTCGGCCGTGCAGCAGATGCACAGCGCGCAGGCCACTGTGGCGTGGACAACACTGCCCTTTATGCCCTCCCTGTCCATAAGGGTTTACCTGCCAGGTTTGTTCCCCAGTGTTATTTGCAGGTGACGAAGCTCTGCCATCTATCAGCAGCCCTAAGGACAAGCCAAGCTGATAGCTGCAGGGGGTGTGCGCCTTTTGGCTTTGTTCCTTGTTTTTTTCCCTCCAGCCACTTTCCCAATGATAGCAACAGCAACTGGGAGCTGAATAGAAAGTGTCCTGGTTGCGGCTGGGATAGAGTTTTCCTCCCAGTAGCTGCTGTGTTCTGGATTCAGCATGAGGAGAATGCTGATAACACTGATGTTTTCAGTTGTTGCTGTGAAATCAAGGACTTTCTTCCAGTCCCCCACATTCAGCTAACGAGCAGGTGTGCAGGAGCTGGGAGGGAGCGCAGCCAGGCAGCCAGCCCAAGCTGGTCAACAGAAGTATTCCATACCATGGACGTCAAGCTCAGTTTATAAATGGGGGTCGGCAGGGGGGGCAGGATGCTCTCTTTCTCTTTTCCATGAGTTCAAATCCTCTCTTGGCTGGGAGTTTGAATTTTTCTGAAAGTTCGGTCTTTGTCGGTAGTTTTGTGAAATTCACGAAATCCACAATTTCTGGGTTCTGCGATTGCTGCTCAGGGATTGGCTGCAAATCAGTTGTTGGTGGTGAGAAAGTTGTACTGTATATAGTTTGTTTTGCATATTCATTATTATCATTATTAGTAGTAGTATTTTCTTTGTTGTCTTCTCAAACTGTATTTATCTCAACCCACGAGCTTCCCCTTTTGTCCATTTCTCCTCCCCACCCTGCAGGGGGCAAGGGGAGGGGAGAGCGAGCGGCTGTCTGGTGCTTCATTGCCAGCTGTTGGGTTAAACTATGGCACTTCTGTGTGTTATTCTTTTTAAGGCCAGCTGGGCTGGCTTAAGCCCCAGCTTGAGGCACTTCTGTGCAGCCCACGTGGAGATGAGGCTAAATCCATGGACAGGAATGTCCGATATCTAAACAGCGGTGTGCTCCTGAGGCGACGGTACAAGCAACAGGGCCTGGAAACGTTCACCTCACAGCCTTCAGTGAGCCACTTGTTTGCCCCAAGACCCTGGGCCCAGGCTCTTGCAACTCCCCACGCCTGTGAAATGTAGGCAAAAATGCCGTGGTGATGCTCAGAGACACCTTTGAATATCTCATTGCTTACATCCATCTCACGTGGGAGCCGCGGGGTTACCAGTCTAATTCAATAATACTTGTGAAGCAGCCCTTCATGGAAAAGTGAGACACCTGCTGCACCTGCAAACAGGGGTTTAGAACAGGAATTTTTGTACTTCTCCAAGTGTCAGAAATTACGCCACAGGCATGAGGTGTGCAGCTCAATGACCGGGTTAGAATGTGGCTTAAGTTGTAGTTCATGAGGGAAATAGAAGCTGTGGCAGGATGGGGGGGTCGGGGGGAAGAGGTGTTAAACTGCTTGTAAACAATTTTTCTCCTTACCTTGCAAATCTAGGCTCTGAAGCTGAAGTTTCCCAGCAAGTTTGCAGATCCTGTAATACAGCCTTTAGTAGAGTTTGCATGGCATGAATATTTACAGGAGAAAAAGAAGGTAACTCTCGTTTCCTCAGGTTTTTTTGGACATGACTCCTCTCCCCGGGGCTGCAGCCTCTTCCAGCTCGCTGCCGTCCGCAGGTTCCAGGAGTGAGCTTTTCCACCCCAATTTATTTAACGTCCTCAGAGACCCTTGAGGGGTCTGTTCAGTCTGAGCTGCCCCCCCAGTGACACCCAGCTGGCTCTTGTCACGATAATGTCCAGAAGCAGCAGAATCCGGCATGTAGCTGCGTGCAATGTCAGCACACCTCACCAAGAGCTGCTGCCCAGTCTCCTCCAGTTGGTGGGATTTGTGGTTTTAGAAGTAAGAAGAGCATAAAAATAACACAGGCCACCTTAGCAGCAGTGGATTGTTGCTGATTGCTTCCTCACGAAGTGTGTAAATAATCCCCGGAGGATTTGTTCTCGCTCTGAAATGCAGGAGCTGAGAGGTGAGGTGTGGGCGTACGCCTCCTCGGTGATGTGCTTCATTGACGGCCAGCTGCTGGGGGATGAGAAGGAGCTGCTCAAGTGGTCTCACCGCGAGTGGGACTATCGCGACTTCAAGCCTGAGGCACTTTACCAAGCGATTACTGAGGACTTCTACAGCAAATATCTGAAAAACAGCCAGGCAAGTAGCGCTGTTTGCCGAGAAGTGCACAAGGTCTGGAAGCGGCTGGAGAGGCTGTCAGATGGAAGGGCAGGTACCGGGGCAGGAAGGAGAGCGAGCACAGCGGTGGCAGTGCCTTGGTTTCTGCCCTGTGATGGCAGGGCCAGAGCTGGGGATGGAGAGGCTGGTGGGGAGCATCGCCCGCCAAGGCCAAGGATGGCAGAGCCTCTGCACCTCTCAGCAGCCAGCAAGGGGCAAACACTGGCCCAGATGCCTGACATGAATTAACTGCCTCAGGGCTGAGCAGTCTGACCAAAGCGCGCTGCTGACCACGCTGCAGCTGTGCTGCTCCAAACTCCCAAACTGCCCAGCCCTTGGCGACCGAAATTCTTGGGTACCCTTACTCCTGGGTACCGAAAGCCCAGCTGCCAAACCTCTCCTTTCCCAGCCAAGACACCCTGAAATGCCATGGTGTCATGAGGTGTGATGCGGCTGGCGCTGACAAGGGATTGAGAGCAGAGAAAAATGTCATACCAAAGTGAATGCCACTGAAGATGCACCATCAATTGCACGCAGGTTTGAGGCTGGCTGGGATAAGCGAGAAGTGTCCATTTTGGCAGGACGGCCAGTATTCCTGCAGATTCGTTTGTTCCTGCCTGTATTTTATGGGCTGCAATAGACATGTAAATAAATGCAAGAAGCGGGCCCTGCGCAGTACTTTGTTTTTAACACACTGTTGGGATTATTTCTGCCCAGAATGAAGTGAAATGTCCTCTAGCTTTCTATTTATTTAAACAAAATAGTAGGAGTGCTGTTGTGCATTGACAACCCGCAGACAGGTTCTGAGACCGTTCGCGCCAGGCAGCTGGACCCTGGCCTGCAGCACGGAGAGCTGGCCTTTCCCTCACTGCATTTTTTTCTCTGCTTTAAACAGCACGTGTTTGTGTACCTGGAGATAGCCATTGAGGAACAGCCCGTCGGGAGGCTGCTCTTTGAGGTGCGTTACAGAGGAGGACAGCAAAGAACAAGTCCACTCAGCACGGTGGTCTCACCTGCCAAAGGAGGAGGGACAGAAATCTGGCCAGTGGACGTCAGCTAGGAATTTCACACGCTGTCAGCTATGAACTTCACACGTGTTTTCCTCTTCTCGCTTTTGCAGCTCTTTTCAGACCTGTGTCCCAGGACCTGTGAGAATTTCCGTGCCCTGTGCACTGGAGGAGCAAAGTCCCCCCGCGACGGCCGAGAACTCACCTACAAAAACTCCCTTTTTCATCGCCTCGTGAAAAACGGGTGGATCCAAGGAGGAGGTGCGTTTCCAGGTGTCCTGAGTAAATCCAGGTTACAGCAGAAGTGGGGGTGGGATGATCTTCATGAATAACAGCCTTCATCTGTGGAGACATAACTGAACTGCATGACAAAGCTAATCTCTTAATTAGTATATATATAAAAATCAGAAAACCTTTTCTAGCCATCTCACATTTGAAACACAGCAAAAGTCTGGATAATTTGCTGTTTTGATTATCCAAGACCCTTTGAAAAGAATTTAGGGAACTAATTGTAAACATTAAAACTCTTCCACGAAGTTCTTTGGTAAGTAATTAGGAAACTAATTGGAAACATGAAAACACTAAGAATATCCATAGAAAAACATGTTGTTTTATAGAGAGACTACCTGATGGAGGCATTTAGCCAAGTGCCAGAGCCCTTGCAAACGTGCTGGTGAGTTGTCTGAATGCCAGCACTCTGCCTGGAGTTTGGCACTGATGAGAAAGGCACCACGAACGATGGGTCGGTCACACAGCTTGCCTGACTGACATCCCCAGGGAAGTCGAGATAGTCAGGTGTAACAGAAGGCATTTGCCTCGTTACTCCCTTTCAGTCTATCATATATCTTACCTACCTGTATTTCTTACCTGTGTTTGCCTTGCTCCAAATGTGAGCGTCTAAATGCACTTCAAGTTTATACTTTGAAGATACACCTCCTACTTTTCTTGAATAACTACGCGGATATCTCTGTAGTCCATAAAAGCAACTTAAAATGACAGGCTTGCTACTGTAGAGGACCAGCCATAACCTGATGGTGTAAGACAATGTCTAAATAAAATAATAAAACCAGACTTCTTTAAAAAAAAATTAAAAATAGATGCATCAGGTTTGTGTAGTGCCTCACCCATCAGAAATCTGGTTCAACAGGAATTTCTCTCTTATCAGATCTCCTTTATTAGACAAGTTAGTGGTCTTAACTCACCATAGCATCACAGCTGCCTTTTCATCCTTCCTTCTTGTAACCCTCCTCCCTCCAACAGAGGCCCTTCTGCAGGGCAGCCCTTCCTCGGCTGGCCGCTGCCATGGCAGGAGCTCTCCCAGCAGGAGATGCTGGACCTTCTCAGAGGGGCAGCGACTAAACGCGCCGTGTGAAACAGTTCTCCATAGAGACACAGTCTCTTGGGGCAGGAGCAGAGCTCTCCAAAGGTCTGCTAAAATTTCAGTAGTGAAACAGAAAGGTGGATGCAGTTTTTCCCCCCAGGATGATGCACAATCCGCGTCTCTGACCTCGGCTGAGCTGCTCACTGACAACCCCCAGCAATGCCTGCCACAAACCTGGTCTCTGACGGTTGCTCTTATCTACCCTGCAGACATCATCACTGGGAAGGGAGACGGAGGAGAGTCCATTTACGGTCCCACCTTTGAAGGTATGTTTCCTCAGCTTTCTTACTGCATGAATGGCAAATTTCCACAGAAATCAAGTTGTTGATCTGATCTTCACAGAATAAGCTGGGAATTTCCTTTCATCTTCCTAAAGCTGAAGGGTTTGCTTTTCAGTCAGAATTATTATCTGCTTATATTAGCATGAGCAGACTGCTTTAGTGAGGACGCTTTTTGATCTGTAACCGTGTCCCCCTCCGCTGATGTCTCCTGCCCGAGGCTGGACTCCACCAGCCCCTTCTCCCTGCCTAAATGAGGGCTGATGGTCACCCGATGCCTCCTTCAAACTGCAAGTATTCGCCTTTGCAGGCAGGGCCTTAGAAGTGCAGGAGTGGGTTAGCTACAGATCTCCAGGCACCCAATACCACCTGTTTAAATGCATTTAAAGTAATGGAACTCAGTCGGCTTTAACTCTACATTTCCTGGACCTCGGGCAGCTTTTCAGGCTTGGGGACACGGCAGGCATTGCTGCCAGCGGCTGTGTGACTCTGTGGATGTAAAGGGAGTTACTGCTGAATCTCACATAAAACCGTGAAAGCTGAGAAATGACAAACACGAGCTAAGTTTAACAAAAAATGTTCCCCCATACTGGTAGAAAGTAATAAAATGTAAAGAAAAAAGAACATTATAACTTGCAATATTTAAGAAAAACAGCCCACATAATTGACATAGACATTTGGGATCTTCTGTTTAGATTAAATGCTACCCATAAAGACGTTTTATGGCAGCTAAAGCACTTTTGGAACTGATTTATGTTCGTTTATATAAAAGCCTTCCCACTGCCAGTGGCGCAAACGATGTGACATACGAGCGGGCTGGGCCGCAGCCAACAGTGAGATCAGAAATGCCAAGTGTAGCTGAAAACTTTCTTCCCCAAGACGCCGAAGAACCTGCTCGCGAGGCGAAGCCATTCCCACCTCGAGGCCCTGGGACGGACGGAGCAAAACCCGGCCGGTGGCGAGCCCGCTCTGCCCGGCCGAGCCGCAGCACTGGTGGGGAGGGAGGCTGCTGGAAGCGGGAGCCCGGCGTGCAGGCTTTGAGGCCGTGAACGCTACGGGCTGCCTGGAGTGGGCAGGAAGGGGCAAAAGTCATTTCTTAGACGCTGGAGCTCCTGAAATAGCAGCAAGCCTAGGCTCTTGGGACGCACACATGATGGAGAGAACGTGAGCTGGTATTGGAAAAAAGTAGGACTGGCTTTAAATTGTTTGCAATTGTTGTGCGCCGCGTCTTGCTCCCAGCTCCATCCTCCTCCTCCAGGCAGAGCTTGTACTTTCCCTGTGCTACCCAGGAAAGGAGCTGCCGTGTCATGTGGGAAGGTGACAATGCGTCAAAAATCGCTTCGGTAATTTTGAGGTGGATTTAATTTGAAATCTGTCAACCTTGAAAGTGTCCCTGGAAGAGTTTTATTACCCGTACTGCACATACTCCATGAGTTGATCTATTAAAGGAGAGGATTGCTGCTTCTTCCCCTCCCCCTTTTTAATTAAAAGTTGCTTTTCATCCTTGAGAAAGGTGTTCCTTTGGGTATGCCTTTCTGTTTTCAGGCTTAGATTGCTTTCCCAGTACTTCCCGCCAAACTATTTTACACTGAGGGCAGGGGACAAATATCTGCGATATCTGAAAAGAGTAAGAGATGCCTCTGTCAGCCGGTAATGTTCCGGGAGACGCCACGCTTGGCACGCGTCCGGGCACTGCAACGCTTGCTGAAATTAATGGGATGCAACCGCATTTTACTGTAACGAGCTGAAAGGACTGAGGTAATTACAGAGAATCACTTGGGCTGGAGCGTCACGTCACAGGACAAGGCATCTGACTCCAAAATTAGTCTGCTGAAGTCATTTTGCTAACCACAAGGCAGAAATCAGGGAGTAACTGTTCAGTTAAGATTTAATTACCATTTTTATGAATCTGTTTCTGAGAAGGGCATTCAAACTGGGTAAAAAGAATTTTTTAAAAAAAAAACAACAGAGAACAATAAAATCTAAATATTTCTACAGTTTCCTTCAAGCTTGTTAAGAGCTCGGTGTGATCGGGTCAGAGATGGGTGACGGAGGAGGTCAGGATCAGTGGACTTGCTGCTCCCCACCTTGTAGCCGGGCTCCCCTCCATGGAGGAGAAAGAATCAAGTCCTTGCCATTGTCCCCCAAACCTAAGCATGCCTAATGCCTATCCTTCCCCAGTCATCCTTCTTGAGAGACACTTCTTCTCTCCCTCACCAGTCCCTCCTCAGCCAGCATGGAGGATCCTCCTCACCTCCTCGTGGCTCTCGCTCCCATCGCCTGCCCTCTCTCCTCACCCTGGAACAAAGCTTCTGCGCTTGGAGTACCCCGGCCTCCTTAACTAAGTTCCTGCTCTCCATTTATTCAGCCCTGTCGTTGTATTTGGCTAAAGAAGCCTCCTGCTCGCCCTCCCAGGTGAGGACAGCTCGGCCTGTCCTGCCCTGGCAGCCATGTCTGGGCTGAGGGGGGTCTCGTCCCCTCCACCGCAGGCAGCGGCACGGGGGGAGTGGAGCAGAAGCTGTGCTTGGAGCACCCCCTCGGCCGCCCGCCCTCCTCATCCAAGCACTGGGAATAATCCCGAGTAACCACGGGGAAACGCTGTGCTAAGAGCCCCGAGCTCCCCCGGCGAGAGGTGTTACAGACTGACGGCAGGGAGCCGGAGGCATCGCTGCTGTGGCTCTGATGCTCAGAAATACCTGGAGTGCTTTTTTATGGGTATCTTTTCATCAGCTTCTTTACTGGCTTAAGGACTAGACAGCAGCGGGAAGCTCCTTCTGGGAAGGACATCAATTCACAGGACTCACATGAGACTCAGTGAGACCTCTGGGGCAAAAGGAGAAGGGGAAGAAGGAACGGGGAGCTTGCGGGAGCTGGCAGAAGGGACCCACACGGTGAATGGCAGGAAAGGGAGCAACACAACTGCAGCCTTTCATCCCCAAACTCTTTCCCTAGATGAAAGCTTCGCTGTCCGTCACAAGGGAAGAGGGGTCCTTGGGATGGCCAACAAGGGCCGCCACAGCAACAGCTCGCAGTTCTACATCACCCTCCAGCCAGCTCCCTACCTGGACAGAAAATACGTGGCTTTCGGGTAGGTACGCACAAGCTTGCCACCACAGCAGTGCCCGGCAGGTCGCCCCGGCCCCACAGGACCCCGCCGCCCGGGAGGAAGCGTCCATGAAACCCCTACGGCGGCCACCGCAATGCGGATGCCTCTGGCCAGGGGGAGGATGGAGAAGTCGGGTTTGAAGCACCTAATGACACCCATCCCTCCCTTGCTCTTCCCTGTCCTGGCTTGCTCAAGCTGGGAAACCCTGTGGCAAAGCTGGGGAACCCTATGGCAAAGCTGGCAGGGCCTCTCCAGGACAAAGGCTATGAACTGGTGGCTGCATAGCTCAGTGCCAGCCGAAGGTGGGCCCTGATGGACAGGGGCTGTTGAGCAAAGCCTCCGGGCTCTGCTCTGCCACCACGAGCTGAGAGAAATTATTTTAGTGAATGCGTGCTGAGGGTTTATTCTCAGTAGGTCAATGTATAGGGCTGGCCCTGCCAAGATTTTTAGATTTTCAGGAGTGTCACAAGGGAGATCATTGCTCTGAGCAGTTTGCTTGATGTAAGAGACTAAAACATGCACGTATCACCACAGAGCGAGAAATTCACAGTGCACAGGGCACAAGGTACAACGCTTATTTCTTAAATAAACGTAGCTGCATAAAGCCGTAGTATTTTCACCTCTTCTAAAATTCCAACCAGAGGTTGCTTAACCACGAACTGATGGTGTGTGCAACTCCATTGCGAAGAACAGCTTTTTAGAGAGCAGAGCGGGTGCAGCCTGTCGCTAGGAAAACAGTGAATTTCTTCACTCTGAGGGTGACGGAGCACTGGAACAGGCTGCCCAGGGAGGTGGTGGAGTCTCCTTCTCTGGAGGTATTCAAGACCCGCGTGGACAAGGTCCTCTACAACCTACTGTAGGTGACCCTGCTTCGGCAGGGGGGTTGGACTAGATGACCCACAGAGGTCCCTTCCAACCCCT